>Ga0213919_1000139_pt1 | contig 38634 bp, 33 predicted proteins | sample McNCre317MG_FD_161056 | JGI IMG/M metagenome (GOLD analysis project Ga0213919, IMG submission 161056) | Freshwater microbial communities from McNutts Creek, Athens, Georgia, United States - 3-17 MG | ecosystem: Environmental > Aquatic > Freshwater > Creek | place: USA: Georgia | collected...
GACATCCCAGCGCAGGCCGGCGTCGGTGACACCGAAGGCGGACAGACCGACTTCGCGCCACGTGGACGGGATGATCGCGGTTTCCACGAAATTGCGTTCGACGCCGTAGTAGGCGGTGGGCTCGTGGGAGAGGTTGAGGAAGCCCAGCGGGATCAGGAACAGGCCGCCCTTCAGGCCGCTGTTGTCGTTGAGGCGGTGTTCGACGTAAAGCTGCTCGACGGCCGCCTCGCCCTGGTCGCTCGACGAGGCGATCGCGTGCTCGAACTCGAACTCGCCGACGATGCGGGTGCGCTCGCTGGCCTGATGGGCGATGCCGATAATTGCCCGGCGCACGTCGAACTGGGTCTGGCTCTGGTCGCGGAAGGGGCGGTTGTAATTGACCTCGCCGTAACCGAAGAAGGTGGTCTGAGCGACGCCGGATGCGCTGGCGAGCGGTGACGTGGCGGGCGCGGAGTAGGGGGCCGGCGGGAGTTCGGGCTGGCGCGGCGCCGCGGCGACCGGAGCTGGAGTGCTTGGCACGACGGCGGTATTCAGGCTGCCGGACCCTGGGCTGCTTGCCGGTGGCTGGGCAGCGGCCTGGGCCTTCACCGTCTTCAGCTCGGCCTTCACGGCCTCGAGCTCGGCGGCCAGGCGCTCGATGCGGGCCAGCAGCTTGGCGTCGGTGCCGGCCGCGTGGCTGCCGCCGGCGGCGAAAAGCGTGGCGATCGCCAGGCTGATGCGGGTGGTTTTCATCGGGAGACTCCAGGGTCAGGGCGTGTAGCCGTCGGTGAGGGTGCTGAGGAAGGCGACGAGATCGGCAATCTCGCTCTCGGTCAGGGCCGGTGCGTCGCCGGGCTTGCGGTTGTAGGGGGCTTCGGTGGTGTTGACGTTGGAGCGGTAGGCCGGCGGCAGGTCGTTGAACTTCTGCACCACGCCATTGCCGTCGGTGGGGTACCACTCCTCGGGGTTGGTGTCGCGGCGCACGTAGAAGCGCACCGCGTCGGTGAGGGTCTTGATTGCGCCGTTGTGGAAGTAGGGCGCGGTGTTTGCGACATTGCGCAGGGTCGGCACGCGGAAGGCGCCGCACAGATCGCTGCGGTCGGCCAGGTCGCTGCGCGCCGGGCCGCACAGGCCCAGGTCGAAGTAGGCGGGATCGGCGTTGGCCTGGATGTCCGGATTGCGTGGCACGCCGAGGGCGTCGAAGGTGTTGTCGGTGAACAAGGGCGGACTCCCGTCCGTCCCGGTGCTCGCATGACAGGCTGCGCAATTGCCCTTGCTGGGGTCGTTGAACAGCGACCAGCCCTTGAGTTCGGCGGTCGTCAGCGAGACCCGGCCCGCGCGCCACAGATCGAACTTGCTGCTGAAGGGCGCGAACTTGGGATCTTCGAGCTGGTATTGCTGGAGCGCGAAGAGCAGGCGGGCGAAAGCGTCGGCGGGACGGTCGAGGATGTCGCCGCCGAAGACCCGCCGGAATTCATCCGCGTTGGCGGAGCGGCGGAGCTTGGCGAGCACGTCCTCGACGCTGGCGTTGGCCATTTCATTGGGATTCAGCAGAGGCCCGGCGGCCTGATCGGCGAGGGTCGCCGCCCGGCCATCCCAGGTGAAGCCTCCGGTCGGCGTCCCGTCGGCGGCAAAGGCGAAACTCTTGTTGAAGCGCAGGTATTGCAGCGACGGCGCCTGGCGGCCGGCTTCCCGGCCGGGGTCGGCGCCGGCAGGAACCGAGCGGGTGTCGGCGGCGGCATGGTGATTGCCGGCCACGTGGCAGCTGGCGCAGGACATGGCTCCCGTGCTGGACAGGCCCGGATCGTTGAAGAGCTTGTCGCCGAGCTGTGCGGCCGCGGACATGCCGGTGGCTGCCGACGCCGAAGGCGAGGCACTGCCACCTCCGCCGCCACAGGCGGTCAGGCTCAGGATCAGCAGGGAAGCGAGAAAGGTCGAAAGACCGGGTGAAACACGGTGGGCGGCGCGGCGCATCAGGAGCCTTCAGTCGGGCAGCGTCTAACCTGCCGGGGGCAGGTGTCGAACGGATTTCGCTGGCTGGCTGGGCTGCGTGGAGGGCCGGGCTGGCTTGCGTCTGCGCTAGATCGGCAGGACGCTGCGAAGCGTAATGCGAACTAGTTGCAATTGAGAATTGATCGCAATTTATCAGTAAAGAGCCGCTTGGGTCAATCCCGCGGAGCCCACCGAAAGGACTTGTCTGAGGAAAACTTGATTACGCTCAAATTGCAGAGCGCTGCGCGAGCTATTGGAGCTGCCCGCTCAGGCGGTGTCCTGATGCCTGGTCTGCCTCACCCGGCGTTTGCGTCGCCCCAGCGGGGCAGCTGCGGAACGTCCAGTCCGAACAGGTCAAGCGCGCGGCCGACGCTGTGGGTGATGATCTGGTCCACTGACTGGGGGCGCTGGTAGAGTGCCGGGACCGGCGGGAAGATCACCCCGCCCATCTCGGTGACGGCGGCCATGTTGCGCAGGTGGCCCAGGTGCAGCGGCGTTTCGCGGACCATCAGCACGAGGCGGCGACGCTCCTTGAGCACCACGTCGGCGGCGCGGGTCAGCAGGTTGTCGGTGATGCCGTGGGCGATGGCGCCCAGCGAGCTCATCGAACAGGGCGCGACCAGCATGCCGAGGGTCAGGAAGGAGCCGCTGGAGATCGCGGCACCGAGGTTCTGCACCGGGTGGACCACGTCGGCGAGCGCCTCGGCCGCGCCGGGCGGGTAATCGGTCTCCATCGCGCGGGTCATCTGGGCGCCCCTGGAGATCACCAGATGGGTTTCCACGTCCAGCGCCCGGAGCAACTCGAGGGCCTTGATGCCGTACTGGAAGCCACTGGCACCGCTGATGCCGACGATGATGCGCGCTTTCTTCATTTGAGATGTTCCGGTTTGCCGGGAGCCGTCCTCCGGCACCGCATGCTGCCATGTCCGGCGGGCCTTGCCTACGCCCGCCGCGTCCGCAGCTGCGGGGCGCTATAATTGCCGGCTTCCAGTTTTTAGCTCCGGACCCTGCCGTGCACAAGAAAATCCTGATTCTCGATTTCGGCTCCCAGGTCACCCAGCTCATCGCCCGTCGCGTGCGCGAGCAGCAGGTGTACTGCGAAATCCATCCCTTCGACGTTTCCGACGACTTCGTCCGCAATTTCGCGCCCGAGGGGATCATCCTGTCCGGCGGGCCGAACTCGGTCTACGAGGCGGAGGAGTGGAAGGCGCCGCAGGCCGTCTTCGAGATCGGCGTGCCGGTGCTTGGCATCTGCTACGGCATGCAGACCATGGCCGCCCAGCTCGGCGGCATGGTCGAGAGCTCGGGCAAGCGGGAGTTCGGCTACGCCGAGCTCCGCGCCCGCGGCCATTCCGAACTCTTCCGCGGCATCGAGGACCGGACCAACGACCAAGGCCACGGCCTGCTCGACGTGTGGATGAGCCACGGCGACAAGGTCACCGCGCTGCCGCCGGGCTTCAAGGTGATCGCCTCCAACGAATCCACGCCGATCGCCGCGATGGCCGACGAGCGCCGCCACTTCTATGCGGTGCAGTTCCATCCCGAAGTCACCCACACGATCAAGGGCCGCGAGATGATCGCGCGCTTCGTCCACGAGATCTGCGGCTGCCAGCACGACTGGAACATGCCCGACTATGTGAACGAGGCCATTGCCAGGGTCCGCGCCCAGGTGGGCAGCGACGAGGTGATCCTCGGCCTGTCGGGCGGCGTCGATTCCTCCGTCGTCGCCGCGCTGCTGCACAAGGCCATCGGCGACCAGCTCACCTGCGTGTTCGTCGATAACGGCCTGCTGCGCCTCAACGAGGGCGAGATGGTCATGCAGATGTTCGCGCGCAATCTGGGCGTCAAGGTCATCCACGTGGACGCCACCGCGCAGTTCATGGGCCACCTCGCGGGCGTCTCCGACCCCGAAGCCAAGCGCAAGATCATCGGTCGCGAGTTCGTCGAGGTCTTCCAGGCCGAAGCCGCCAGGCTGCCCAGTGCCAAGTGGCTGGCCCAGGGCACCATCTACCCCGACGTGATCGAATCCGCCGGCGCCAAGACCGGCAAGGCCCACGCCATCAAGAGCCACCAAAACGTCGGAGGCCTGCCCGAAACCCTCAAGCTCGAGCTCCTCGAGCCACTGCGCGAGCTGTTCAAGGACGAGGTCCGCGAGCTCGGCATCGCCCTCGGCCTGCCTCACGAGATGGTCTATCGCCATCCCTTCCCGGGCCCGGGCCTCGGCGTGCGCATCCTCGGCGAGGTGAACAAGGAGTTTGCCGACCTGCTGCGCCGCGCCGACGCGATCTTCATCGACGAACTGCGCGCTGCCGACTGGTACGACAAGACCAGCCAGGCCTTCGCGGTCTTCCTGCCGGTCAAGAGCGTCGGCGTGATGGGCGACGGCCGCACCTACGAATACGTCGTCGCGCTGCGCGCCGTGCAAACCCAGGACTTCATGACCGCCCACTGGGCCGAACTGCCGCACAGCCTGCTCGGCAAGGTCAGCAACCGCATCATCAACGAAGTCCGCGGCATCAACCGGGTGGTGTACGACATCAGCGGCAAGCCGCCGGCAACCATCGAGTGGGAGTGATTTGATGTCTGGCACCGTCAGGCACTGAACGGCGAAATTCAAACCTAAGCCCGCGTAACTGCGGGCTTTTTTGTTGTTTTCGTCTGGCAATACCAAGCACGACGATGCACCGGGAAGCAGCTATTTGCCGTGGTATCTCCAATGGTATTATCTTCTTGTGCCTGGAAATTCTATCCGATACCATTCGTTGATGTCTTGAGAAATCATGGTATCAAAATCGTAAAATACTAGATGTGGCGCGGGATTTCGGCGGTTTTCATGGTTTTGAAAATCATGGTATCGCAAGTCTACGCCGATACCATGAGCGACCGGCCGAACGAACGAAGGGGAGAGTCGTGCTTTCCGATACCAAGCTGCGCAATCTCAAGCCGCAGGACAAGATCTACAAGGTGTCCGACCGCGATGGCCTGTATGTGGCGGTGACCAAGGCCGGTGCCATATCCTTCCGCTACAACTACGCACTCAACGGCAGGCAGGAGACTCTCACCTTCGGGCAGTACGGCGTTGGCGGCATTACCCTGGCCGAAGCACGCGAACGGTTGGGCGAGGCTAAGAGGATGATCGCCGCCGGCAAGTCGCCGGCTCGAGAGAAAGCGCGGGCCAAGGACCGGGACAAGGACGCCAAGACTTTTGACGACTGGGCGCAGGGCTGGCTACGTGGCTACGAGATGGCCGACTCCACCCGCGACATGCGCAGGGCGTGTTACGAACGGGAATTGAAAGGCCCGTTCGGCAACAAGCTGCTGACCGAAATCACCCACGACGACTTGCGCTACTTGACCGACAAGATCGTGGACAGGGGGGCGCCAGCCACTGCGGTTCATTGCCGCGAGGTCGTGATGCAAGTTTTCCGCTGGGCCAATGAGCGCGGGCAGCGGGTGGAGAATCCGGCCGATATGGTGAGGCCGACGGCCATTGCCAAGTTTCAGCCGCGCGAGCGAGCCCTATCGCCCGATGAAATCGGCCTGATGTACGAGTATCTGGAGAAGGTGGCCGCCGGCCCTCAGTTCAAGGTGGCGTGCAAGCTGCTACTGCTGACGATGGTGCGCAAGGGGGAATTGACCGATGCCAAGTGGTCGGAAATCAGTTTCACCGATGCGCTCTGGACGATCCCCAAGGAACGCATGAAGCGGCGCAATCCGCATCTGGTGTTCCTGTCCAGGCAGGTGCTGGACATCTTCATTGCGCTCAAGACATTTGCCGGCGGATCTGAATGGGTGCTGCCGTCACGCTACGACGCCGACCAGCCTATGAGCAGCGCCACACTGAATCGAGTGCTGGAGCTGGTCTATACGCTGGCGCAGAAGGACGGCAAGGAACTGGCCAAGTTTGGCCCACACGACTTGCGGCGCACGGCCAGCACCTTGCTGCACGAGGCTGGGTATAACACGGACTGGATTGAAAAGTGTCTGGCCCACGAGCAGCGCGGGGTCCGGGCCGTGTACAACAAGGCCGAGTACCGCGAGCAACGCACAGCCATGTTGCAGGATTGGGCAGATATGATTGACGGATGGGCGATCAGGAAACGATGACCGTCTGACCGGGGCGGGCCGGTTGGCCGCCTGAAGACTTGCGGCTCTCGATCCATGCCTCGACCTCGCCCAAGTCCCAGGCAACGTTTCGGCTGGTGAGGGCGATCCGCTTCGGGAAGTCGCCCCGCTTCTCCAGGTTGTAGATCGTTCGATCGGACAAGGGAACGATGCTCAGAAGTTGCCTTCGGCTGATGAGAACCAGTCCTGGGGTCGTGAGTTCATCGCCTCGAATGGTGCGCATAGTGTCTCCGTTACATGCTGGCAATTGCCAGAAATTTAACCCGCCAGGCGGAATTCCCTGGACTCAAAAGCGCGCGCTTCCGAAGCATTTCAAGCCAACGCTGCACGCTCCCGCCCCTGACTCTGGCGAGCGTTCGGCACTTAGCTAGGCGTTGTCCTGTAAACCCGGGGCGATTCACTCTTTTACTTGGCACGTTGTCATGTAACTATTCAAGGCATGCATCCTTGCCGATCTAAATCCTTGATGGTTGATAATCCGGAGATCGACGAGGTCATGGACCTCTCGACAGGGGAGTTATTGCCCGCATGGAACGCAGTCGGCCAGGATTATGAAAGGGCTTTGCAACTGCGGATGAACTTGCGGCAGGGAATTGCGGCGAACAAGCCGCTTCTGGCCTGTCCGCTTTGTGTCGTGCCCGTCCATCTGGTATCGCTTGCCCAGGAGCGACGGTTCTATTTCCGACACGAGACCGAGGATGGTCGCTGTCCCGCGAGAACCAAGGGTGGTCTGAGCGAGGAGCGAATCCTCGCTATGAAATACGACGGAGCCCGCGAGTCGGCGGCACACATACGCATGAAGGAGATCATTGCCGACAGCATTCGGCAGGATCCCGATTTTTCCGAACCCGAGATCGAGCCGATATGGAAGGGAGCGGAGGCAAACGGAAGGAGACGGCCTGACGTTCGCGCCGTTTGGAAGCGCATCCTGCCTGTCGCATTCGAGGTTCAATTGTCGACCACGTTCCTCCGCGTGATCGCCGAGCGGCGGGAGTTTTACCTCCGCGAGGGAGGCCTCCTTCTGTGGGTGTTCAAGAAGTTCGACATGGGTGATGCCAGGCTTACCCAGGACGATATTTTTTACAACAACAATCGCAACGCCTTCATCGCTTCCGAGGAAACTCTCCAAGCCTCCCGCGAGGCCGGAAGATTGGTGCTCGACTGCGTTTGGTCCGAGCCTTCATCCGAAGCAGGGCGGTTGCTGTGGAGCCAGTGTCGGCGACTTGCGGCGTTTGACGAACTAACCAAAGACCAGCCAGGGCAGCGGATATTCCTCTTCGACGCCGATAATGCCAAGGCGAAGTGCCTCTCCGACATCAAGGACGGGCCACTGCGTGAGGACTTCCGGCGCTTCTGGTATTCACGGTCGGCGGGATACGACGACTCCCAATGGTTGTCTCTTCGCAAACGATTCTCCGAGCGCGGCATCGAGCTCAGTCGTTACCCCGGCGATGAGGCGGGAATGACGGCCTTGCTCGACACGCTCTATTCGGCCAAGGAAGGAAAACCCGTCGGATGGGGATTCGCCAATCTCGTGGGAATCGCCCATCACGTCTTCGACAAGTACAAGGGTTTCCTGTGGGCCTTCAAATTGACGCTTGCCGCCCATGGCAGGGGCTCACAGATGCTCGCGGAGGACACGACAAGGAATTGGTGCAGGAAGAAGGTCAAGGCGTATTCGAATGCATGGAGGGATGGCGACGCGACGTTCGCTCCCGACAGGAGATTCGATGCCTTGGTGTCATTCCTTTTTCCTGAGATTGCGGACGGGTTGGTGTCAGAACCCAAATAGGAAAGCCGACGTGGGCAAGGGATACAAGGGGAAGCCGTGCATCTATTGCCTCGAAGCCGAGGCGGAGGACGGCGACCACGTTCTTTCCAGACAGTTCGTCCTTCCAGAACACCGGGACAACCTTCCCAAAGTGCCAGCCTGCAAGCGGTGCAACAACGAGAAGTCGAAACTGGAACACTACCTAACGGCCGTCATGCCGTTCGGAGGGCGGCACGGAGCCGCCGGCAGGAACCTAGCCGAACAGGTTCCGGGTAGGCTGGACAGGAACGAAAGGCTTCGCCGTGAGTTGGCGGACGGGGCGGAGCGATATCTCGTGGCGAAGAACGAAGGTCCATGGGAACCCGGCATGAAGATACCGTTGAACGGCCGGGCGCTGGAGAGTCTGTTCGAATACATGACGCGGGGACTCGCCTGGCACCACTGGGATCTCGCGTTCGGCCCGGGATTCGTCGTGCGGGCGGCATTTCTAGGCGAAGCCGCACGCGGGCCGTTCGAAGGGCTGATGGCCAAAAACGCCAATAGGGTCGGCGGCAACCTCGGGGGCGGAGCGTTCGAATACGCGGGGATGATGGCCAGGGACGGATCGGGACTGACCATCTGGCGGATGTCCCTGTATGGGGCAGTTGTCGCGGGGGACGGTGACGGCTCGGGAAGGGAGGAACACTGTTCCGCCGCTCACTGCATCACCGTACCGAAGGACTGGCCCGTCACGGCCGAACTCCTGAAAATGCTCGGAAGCTGACCGTAAGGACGGAGCTAACCGGTGGCGCTGATGGCGCACTCTTGGTAGGGTTCAGCCGGTTCAGCACTACCTAAACGGAAGGAACAGGGATGGCCGCCGTCTCTTCCTTTTCCACTTCGGCCTCTGCCTCGGCATCGCCCGCATTCTTCGTGTCGCCTTGTCCTTCGTTCTTGCGGGCCGCAATCATGGCGCGGCCGGCGACCGACCGAATACCGCCTGCCATCCGAAGCAAGCGACGTTTCCAATCGTATACGCTGCGCGAGTAGTTGCCGTCAGGAATCACCCCCGAGAGCCACAGCGTGTCGAGCTTGGCGACCAGGCCATCGAATTCTCGAATGAGGGCCACATAGCGCACGGCACGGGGCGAAGTGATTTTGGCTTCGAGTTCCTTGGGATGGGAGTAATCGATGCCCTTGAACTCGATGCCGTTCGCCTCGGCCATCTTTTCGAGGCGGGCGACCTCGCCGCGCATATCCTCGAACATCTTGTTCAGACGTGTGTCCACGACGCCCTCGACCTCCCGGGCCTGCTCATCGGTGCCGATGATCCGCAAGACGACCGAGAGCGCGAAGACGGCCTCGGCGCACAGATTGAAGCCGCGATCGAACACTTGCTGCGCGTGAAGCGAGTGGAGTCTGACCTTCTGGGTGAAATACGGATGGCTCTTGGAGTTGTCCCGTGATGCGGGTGGCATCTATGCCTCCGGAAAAAGTGTACGAAGATCGATGCTACGAAAGCGATCTGCGGAAACCGAGCCGAAAAGCGCACCAAAACGCGCTGTCTGGAACTTGCTGGTACGCCCGGCTTGAATAGAATTGCCAGCATCATCCGAAGTGCGTAATGCCTTCGATGCAGCGGTAGCTGGCCGTTCGAAATCACAAACAGCATTCAATCCGCCGGCCGCGCCATGCGCACCGGCGAGTCAAGGGGCGAAGCGCCCAACCCGGCCACGGGAAATGGTGGCAACGGATTGGGCGTGTCGTAACACCTCCGCTGCGAAGCGTCGAGGCAGCGCGCCCCGTGAACCTGCGTCAAAGGCTCACCCGACTCGAGAGGACGCCCCGGAAGGGCGTCCTCTCCCGCCCGCGTTCTGCGGGCCGGTTTCTCAACCCTGCGGGGGCGATCGCGCGCCCTTGTGGTGTCGTGGTGCCTCTGCATTTTTTGCAAGGAGGCACCATGGAGAAGGTCCTGCTCGTCATGGCCCTGCTGGGCTCGGCTCATCTCGCGTTTCGAGGGATGGGCAAAATCGGGAAGCTGGTGTTCGCGTTTGCGGCACCGAAATCCGACACCTTTGCTGGTGTCGTCCGGCTGCCGGATGCGAGACCAATTCCGGTCCGCAAGGACGGCGAGGAAGACTGGTCGAAATACGACATTCCTGCATTCATCCGACGCGGCATTCCGATGCCGACGCTGGAGCCGGTGCAGCAGGCAAAACCCGCCAAGGCTCGCAAGCGCCAAGGCAAAACGAAGTCCGAAGCTCCGGCGATGCCGGCGGCATCGGACTCGGCCGCTTTCGAGATCGTCGCGTAAGTCGTTTCAGTCGCGGTAAGTCTCGTTCGGGGAAAGGAACCTTGCTATCGGCCGGCATCAGCCAGCCGCCGTGAGCTGAGGTTCGAGCTGTTCCGTTTTCTTCACCCTGTGGGGGTATCGCACCCCCCGCACGGGGCCGTGGTGCCTCCGCATTTTTCTTATGGAGACATCATGGCAATGGTCATTGTCGCTTGCTGCATTTCCGGTTGGGTCATCAGCCGTCCGGTCGTCCGGGCGCTGGGCCTGTAACGGAGAGCGGCAGCTCGCCTGTGGGTAATCCCGCAGGCCCGAAACCTTTTCATGAAGAGGTTTCCGGCCTGCGGGGTTGTCACGGGCGCGCTTCAAGCCTGGCAAATCCTGCGGGACCAACCATCCAATCCTGCAAGGAGCGTCGCCATGACAATCGTGATTCTATCGATGTGTGTTTTCTCCGGAATCGTCATCAGCCGTCCCATCGTTCGCGCGATGGGCCTGCGCTGAGAACCGGGGGCTGCCATGTCGCATCACCTTCTGAAACGTTTGTACCGCGCGATTCCCTTCGCCGCGGCATGCGAACTCCATCAACGCCTTCAGGCCGGCTGCACTGCGCCTGATACGCGAAAGATGTTGCGCAATGCCTTGCGGCGAGCCGGCGTTCGCCGGGGGACAGCGTGACAGGTGCCCCGCCGAGAGCGGGGCTTCCCCGAGCGCATTCTTGCCAGTGCGTTCGGGGAAGCAAGGATCGTCGCTCCCGGGTAACCAGGAGCCACATAGCGGTAGCTGGCCGTGCCGAAAGGCGAAACAGCATCAGGCGCTGCACCGGGTAACCGGGTCAGCATTCGTCAGCCCCTGTGGGATGCTTCCATCCCACGAGGGGCGAAGTGTGTCCAGGGGTTCTTCTCTTGGAGGCACTATGAAAATCGAAAGCTCTGTCGGGCTGCTCAGCATGTCGGCCGAGCAGTATCACCAGTACCCGGCCGTGGGCCATTCGGGGCTGGTGCGCATCATGCGCTCGCCGGCGCATTACCAGGACTATGTCGCCAACCCGCATGAGCCGACGCCGGCGATGCAGTTGGGTACGGCGTTTCACGCCGCCCTCCTCGAACCGGATCGGTTTGGCGAGACCTTCGTGGTTGCGCCGAAATTCGATCGCCGCACGAAGGAGGGGAAGGCCGCGGCGGAAGCGTGGGAAGTGGAAAACGCCGGCAAGACCGCTTTGAATCCCGAGCAGATGGCGGCGATCCAGTCGATGGCCTTCCTGGTGCAATGTCACACTGGGGCAGCCCGGCTGCTGTCCAACGGCTTCGCCGAGATGTCCGGCTTCTGGGTTGACCCCGATACCGGCATCGAGTGCAAGTGCCGGCCGGATTTTCTGGCCATGGACGGAGATGCCGTCACCGGCATCGTCGACGTGAAAACCTGTTGCGACGCCGGTGTCGACGGATTCGCCCGGGCCATCGCGACGCTCGGTTACGACGTCCAGGCGGCGTTCTACCAGGACGGGTTCAAGGCGCTGACCGGCAGGACGATCCCGTTCTACTTCATCGCCGTCGAGAAGGAAGCGCCCTTTGCGGTCGCGGCCTACCAGGCGAGCGATGAGGTCATCGCGGTCGGACGGATCAAGTATCGCGGTGCGCTTCAGCTTCTCAAGTGGTGTCGCGATTGCGGCAATTGGCCTTCGTATCAGCCGAATGGGGAGATCGAAACGATCGACCTGCCGCGCTGGGCAGCGAACTTCGATCTGGAGGCTTGAGGTGCTGAAGACGCCGATCGAGGACATCGTCGCCTACCTCTCCGAGGTCGGGGATCCGCTGCTGCGCAAGCGCGACAAGATCAACTCGGCCCGCGCCAACATCGCGCGGCTGAGGGCCGAACTGGCCGATGCCGAGGCCTGGCTCGCGAAGGACCGCGAGCGCTTGCTGGCGGACGTCGGGAAGCACTACGTCGACTCGGAGATCGAGACGGCCGAGGTGCTGTGCAACCGGCACCGGATCGCGTGACCGGCGTGACGGGTTCCGAACCCGCAACGCCGCGAGCGACGCAGCAGTAGAAGCGACAGCAGCAATAGAAGCAGCAGAAACCCTGGCGGGAACGTCATTCCCCGCCACGGGGCGTGGTGTGACCGCCATTTCCTTTGTCATTTTCAATGGAGGTCACGACATGGCAGCACTGCAAGCTCTGAAGAACATCAAGCGCGACGCGCCCGCCGACGGCCTGTCGCAAGGCTTTCCAGCCATGCTGGAAAAGTTCAAGGGGGAAATCGGTCGGGCTCTGCCTCGGCACATCAACCCCGATCGGATGGCCAGAATCGCGCTGACGGCGTTCCGCATGAATCCCAAGCTCGGCGATTGCGATCCGCGTTCGGTCTTTGCGGCGGTGATCCAATCCTCGCAGCTCGGCCTTGAAGTCGGTCTGATGGGCGAGGCCCACTTGGTGCCGTTCGGCACCGAGTGCCAGCTGATCCCCGGCTACACCGGCCTGATGAAGCTGGCGCGGCAGTCCGGGCTCGTTCAGGACATTTATGCCCACGAGGTCAGGATCAATGACAAGTTTTCCCTGAAGCTGGGCCTTGAGCGCGGGTTGGAACACGAACCGCTGACGGCGCCCGGGGGATTTCCGGCATCCGACGACGAGCGCGGCGACGTGGTCGGCTTCTACGCGGTCGCCGTCTTCAAGGACGGAAGCCGGACGTTCGTTGCCATGGGGCGCAAGGAAGTCGAGCGCATCCGCGACAACTCCCGCGGCTATCAGGCCGCCAAGCGGTACAAGAAGGAATCGGTGTGGGATTCCGACTTCGTGTCGATGGGCTTGAAGACCGGCATTCGGCGGCTGAGCAAGTTCTTGCCGAAGTCGCCCGAGCTGGCAACGGCCCTGGCACTCGATACCGCGTCGGAGCAAGGGAAAGGGCAGAACCTGGATCTGAACGATGTCATCGAGGGCAACTACGCTCCGGTGGTCGACGAGGAGACGGGCGACGCCCCGGACGCGGACGACAAGGCCGGCCAGCGGTCGGCCGCGCCGAAGGCCAAGGAAGCCAAAACCGAGAGCAAGGGGGCGCAAGCAACCAAGGTCGAAGGTGAAGGTGGCGCTTCCACCGCCGAGCTCGACAAGGACGGCAAGCCAGAGTCCAGCATCGAAGCGGCCATCAAGGTCATGGAGAAAGCGACAAGCATCAACGCGCTCGACGAGGCCTTCATCCGGCTCGAGAGCGAGTTTTCCGGCTCCGATCTCGAAGCCTTGATGCGGGAATACCGTCGCATCAAGGCCAGGATCGGCACGCTTGTCTAGAAACCTCCCCGCGCTTCGGCGCGGGGGTTTTCCCAAGCGCATTGCCATGTGTCCTTGGGAAAGCGGAATTGTTCTCCTCGGCTACGCCGAAGGACATGAAGGTAGCTGGCCTTCCGAAACAAACAGCATCGAGACGGCGGACGGGTGACCGGCCGCCATTCAAACATCCCGTCGGGGGCGCATGTTCCCGGCAAGGGATCGCGTGCCTCCAGCGGTTTTTCGGTTGGAGGTGCAATGAACGTCGTAGTCAATCAACAGCAGCAGCTCTTTGTCGTCCCTGCGGATCGCGGCGTGTCGACGCTCGGCTTCGAGGTCGTCTTCAAGCAACTGAAACAACTCGTCGCCCGGCTGAACCTCCCGATCATCGTCCGGGCGGACGAACAGGGAACGATTGGACAGTACGCCGACTACCAGCGGGCGATCAGCGAAGCCAGAAGGGCGAACCTCAAGGAGACTTGGTTCCATCTCGATACACCGGTCGAAGTTCGCCGGATCCTCGAACGCCACCGCAAGAGCGGCAAGCCGATTCGCATCTTCTACGGAGACCCGGCGACGGGCCGCGACTGGATCGAGGAAAACGACGTGGTGGGCGTGGTCGCCCGCTCGTGCGGCACCTTCAAGGCGCCGATTCTCCTGCGGAGCGGCGAGCCGTTGGGCGCCGCCATCCTCGATCACTGCATCGTCAGGCTGCTGGATGCAGAAGACCGCAAGGCGCTCTGGACTCATCCGAAATACCAGGCGCCGGCGATGCAGATCGTGGCGGAACGGCAGGGGGTTTACACCCACGTTGTGTTCGTCAATGGCGATCTGCATGCCCGCTTCCCAAGCTGCGCCAAAGCAGCCCAATGGGTGGCCTTCATGGCGGGTGAGTGCATGGAGGCGCCGCAGCATTGAACCCCAGCCGGGGAGGCACTCCCGGTCGGGGAACCTCCTCGCACTGGTTTATTGGCTTTGCCGAAAGCGGAGCTTTTCTTCACACCCCGACCGGGGCATCCACAAGTGCCTCTGTCCGGGGTGCTTGGGGATGCCCCGTCCGGGGCTTTCCAGGAGAAGACCATGACGAAAGAGGAGTTGGAAGTCCTCAAGGAAGAGGTGCTGCGCATGGCGCATGGACATTGGGGAGCAATCCTCGGCGCCCTTGCGCCACACCTGCAAGCGGCGCTCGATCGCGTCGGCCGGCATGTGCCCTGTCCGGTGCATGGCGGAAAGGACGGGTTTCGCGTCTTCAAGGACGTGGACGATACTGGCGGAAGCGTCTGCAATACCTGCGGCATCAATGCTGACGGTATCTCAACACTCATGTGGGCAAACGGCTGGCGTTATTCGGCCACGCTCCGATCGGTGGCCGACTACCTGCGTTTGGGGCGTTGCGTGGCGACGCCTGCCGCGCGGGTCATAAAGCCGGCGCCATCGAATCGCGATGACGACGAGAGGTTGCGGCAGTCGCTCAACCGGGTTTGGAGCGAGTCGCTCGCGATCGAGGACCGGGATGCGGAACCCGCCAGGCTGTATCTGGCGCGGCGGGGCGTTTCGATTCCACCGCCCGATGCGCTTCGCTTCCATCCATCGCTGTCGTACTACGACGGCGACAAGAGGATCGGGGAATTTCCTGCCATCGTGGCCATGGTGTCCGGTGCGCAGGGCGGCGCGGTGACGATTCACCGGACCTACCTGACACGGGACGGCCAAAAGGCATCCGTGGAATCGCCCAAGAAGCTCATGAGCTATCCGCAGGATCGGAAGATCGTTGGGGGCGGTATTCGGCTGGTGGATGCCGCCGGTCCAGTGATGGCGGTGGCCGAAGGGCTGGAAACGTCGATCGCCGTCATGGAGGGTACGGGGCTGCCGGTCTGGTGCGCGGTCAATGCGCTCCTGCTGGCGAACTTCGTTCCTCCGCAGGCCGCGCAGCGGATCCTCGTCTTCGCCGACAAGGATCGACCGACCAGCCAGCATCCGAAGGGGCATGGGCAGGAAGCGGCAAAGGAGCTGGTCCAGCGGTTATGGAAGATGGGTATCCAGGCCTCGGCCATCGTGCCGGCCGGGGAGATTCCGCCGGGCCGGAAATCGCTGGACTGGCTGGACATTCTTAGTCGGGACGGTAAGGCCGGATTCCCCACCTTGAAGTCCATCGACGCCCGTGTCGTGCGATGTGCCGCCTGAAGGAGATGAGGCCATGTACGGAATCATCGACTTCAGCGTGATCGACACCGAACCGAGAGCGGCCTCGGCGTTCGCGCCGCCGGCCGGCTTCGAGGGCGATTACGGCGAGTACATGCGCGACCGCTGGAAGCACGACATCGGCGTTCGTCAGCATATCGCCGTGGTCGGCCGGATGCTCGTCCGAGAAGAGACCGTGACGTTCAGCGGCCCCTTCGCAGACGCAGCGCGAAGCATCGCGGAAGCGGTCTGGCAGTAACGGCGCCCCGCCGCAAGGCGGGGCTTTTCCCAGCGCATCATGCGGTGCGCTGTGAAAAGGCAGATTCGAGTCGCACCTTACGGGTGTCGGCAAGTTGCGGTAGCTGGCCGCCCCGAAGGGGGAAGCAGCAATCAACGCCGTTCTGGGCAATCCAGCCGGCAATTTATCCAACCCTTTGCGGGGCGCTCCCCTGCAAAGGGGAAGCTCCGCATTTTTTACTGGGAGCTTCCATGGCAAAAGTATCTCTCCGGCCGCAACAGGCGGCCAACCTCGTCGCCAGGTACATCGATGCCCGCATCCCTGTCCTGCTGACCGGTGCCCCTGGCGTCGGCAAGTCGTCGATTGTCGAGCAGGCGGCGAAAGCGTCCGGCTACGACGTGATCCTGTCGCATCCGGTGGTGGCCGATCCCACCGACGCCAAGGGCCTTCCCTGGCCCGGCAAGGATGGCGAGAGCGCAACATTCTTGCCCTTTGGCGATCTCGCCAGGGCGATCAAGGCGACGACGCCGACGGTCTGGTTCCTGGACGACCTCGGTCAAGCCAGCCCGGCGGTTCAGGCATCGTTCATGCAATTGCTCTTGGCCCGCAAGGTCAATGGGCACGTGCTGCCGGGTTGCGTGACCTTCGTCGCGGCGACCAATCGCCGTTCGGATCGCGCCGGCGTCTCAGGCATTCTCTCTCCGGTCATCACGCGCTTCGGCGCCGTGGTCGGAGTGGAAACGTCCGTCGACGACTGGTGCGAGTGGGCGCTGGGGGCCGACATGCCTCCCGAGCTCATATCGTTCATCCGGTTCCGTCCGAGCCTGCTGCACCTGCAAGACACCAGGAAGATGGATGACATGGAAAACTTTCCGTGTCCCCGCACTTGGGAATATGCGGGGAAGGCAATCCAGATGGGCCTGTCCGAGGATCTCGAATTCGCAGCGTTCGCCGGCGCGGTCGGCGAAGGCGCGGCGATCGAGCTTCGCGGGTTTCTGACCATGGTTCGGAGCAAGCTGCCGAATCCGGACAGCATCATTCTTGACCCGGACAGCGCGCCGATTCCCAACCGGCCTGACTTGCTGTGGGCAGTCACTACCGCCTTGGCGAAACGGGCCAGCGACACTAATTGCGGCCGGATCTTCCGGTACGCGGAGCGGCTATTCGACGACGGGAAGTCCGAGTTCGCCGTGATGATGGTGAAGGACATCAACCGCCTCACGCCATCGGTACGCGACACGCCGGACTGGACGTATCTGGTGCTCACGAACCTCGGCAAGTCTTTCCTTGCCTGATCGACCTATATCCAACCCTTGCGGGGCTTCTGACCCCGCAAGGGTCAGGGGTCCCGCGATTCTATCGAGGAGTCGCACATGATCCCCAATCTCTCTCAGAAAGCCATGCTGGTCGGGCTCGCCATTCACGGTTGGCAGGCCAGGAAGTACGACCGGAAGATCAGCATCGAGGTGGCGGAGCAGCATGCCGCCACGCCCGATGCGGGTCGCTTCAACAAGCACCTACTCCCGGGCAATGCCGAGTCGTACGAGGCCGTCCATAGGAAGGGGCGCGAACTGCGCACCTTCTACTACGAGAACACCCTGCCTTGGTCGAAAGACGGGCAGAGGATCCTTCCGGCGGCAAACTATGGGGACTTCTCCGAAGGGGTCCGCCGGTTCAAACGCGAGTACGCGATGCTGGCCGAGGAGTTCCTGCGGGAGTATCCAATCCTGAAGGAAGACGCACGTGTCCTGCTGAACGGGATGTTCAACGAAATGGACTACCCCACAGTCGAGGACATGCGCACACGATTCTCGATCGAGCTCGAAACCCTCCCTTTGCCGGCCGGCGAGGACTTCCGCGTCGCACTGGCCAATGAGGAGGTGGCCCGGATCCAGCGCGACATCGAGAGACGGCTGCAGCATGAGTTCGCGAATGCCAACAAGGATCTCTGGAACCGGCTGCGCCATGCGGTCGACAACATGGTGCTTCGGCTCAGCAACCCGGAGGGCCGCTTCCACGACACGCTGGTGAGCAATCTCCAGACGATCGTCGAGCTGATCCCGAAGCTCAATTTCACGGGCGACCGCGATCTCGAGCAGATCAGCGCCACGTGCGCCGAAGCACTTGCGGTGCATGACCCGCAGGCATTGCGGGAGGACGCGATTCTGCGTGCCAGGGTCGCCGCGCAGGCCAAGGAGATATCTTCGATCATGGACGCGTACATGAGTTGAGCATCACCCGAAACCGCCGCCCCGTCCGCGGGGCGGCATTCTCAGGAGGAAATTTCATGAAGGCGAAAGAGTATGTGTCCGCGGCCCGGAGGAACCTGGTGCTGGATCATCCCTTCTTCGGGGTGCTCTCCCTGAAGCTTGATCTGATCGAGGATCGCTCGGTCAAGACCCTCCGTACGGACGGGCGCAAGCTCTGGTTCAACCCGGAGTACGCGTCGAGCCTGAACCGCTACGAGGTTATCGGGGTCGTTGCCCACGAGGTGCTTCACTGCGCCAATGGTCACGCCTGGCGCCGCGGTAACCGCGATCCCAAGGTGTGGAATCGGGCGTGCGACCTCGCGATCAATCCGATCGTGACGGACGCGGGCTTGGTGCTGCCCCAGGGTGCGCTGGATGGTTCGGCGTACAAGGGGATGAGCGCGGAAGAGATTTACGAAAGGCTGGTGCAGCAGGCACAGGATCAGCAACGGGATCAAAAGGACTCATCGGAGGGCGGAGGCGGCCAGCAAGGTGGTCAATCCGCCCAGGGTGACGATTCGGGTGACGAATCGGGTGACGATACCCAGGACGATCGGGATGGTGGTGGCGAGGCGCCGCGACCCGACGGATCGAAGTGTGGCGAAGTCATCGACTGCGAAGCCGATCAGACCCCGGAAATTCAGGCGGACTGGTCAGCGTCGGTCCTGAACGCGGCCAAACAGGCCGAATCGATGGGCACTTTGCCGGCCGGGATGCAACGCCTCGTCGAGGAAATCAAGAATCCTCCACGAGACTGGCGCTCGATCCTGCGCCGATTCGTCCAGACGAGCGCAAGCCATGACTATTCATGGCGGCAGCCGAACAGCCGGTACTTGTACGCAGGTCTGTACATGCCGGCCCTTCGCGCGGAGAGCATGCCCCCCATGGTGATCGCGGTGGACACGTCCGGCAGTATCGACGACCTGACGGTCAGCCAGTTTGCCAAGGAGATCAACGCCATTGCGGACGAAGTGCAGCCCGAGCAGGTGCACGTCGTCTACTGCGACGCGGAGATCCACGGGGTCGACGTTTTCGAGCGTGGCGAGCCGATCGCTATCAACCCCAAGGGGTACGGTGGCACGGATTTCCGCCCGGTCTTCGAGTGGGTCGCCAATGAAGGGCTATACCCGTCCTGCCTTGTCTATTTGACCGACATGGCAGGCTATTTCCCCGAGTCGGCGCCGGATTATCCGGTGCTGTGGGGGGATACCTCGGGGATGTTGCCCGCCCCATGGGGCGAGACCGTTCGAATCCGCTGCAACTGAAAGAAATTCCTCCCGTCGCAAGACGGGAGGGGTTTCCCAAAGCGCATTGGACAGTGTGCTTTGGCAAACCAGGTTTCAGCTTGGTGGTTACGCCATCGAGCAGAAGAAGGTAGCTGGCCTTCCGAAACAAACAGCATCCGAGTGGCGCGGGGGTGACCCGATGCCTTGACAACCCCGCCGGGGACGCCTGTTCCCCGGCGAGGGATGTGTGCCTCCAGCGAGGTGGGCAAGGACGGCAACGGGTTCATCGGCCGCGAGGCGATGGACGGACCAAGTTCGCCAGGCGGTCGCTCTGGCAACGGAAGTCGCAGAACAGCAGTACGCACACCGGCCGCGTGATTCGCGCGGTCGATTCATTCATCCCGAACCGGGGCATCGTTTCCCGGTCGGGGAGGGGTGCCCCTTTTTGCATTCAGAGGAGGCACTCATGAATCTGGAATCGATGGACAACGCCGAACTGCTGGCGATGCTGGTGGGCCGCGAACTGGCCCGAGCGTTGGCGGGTAGGCCGCTCGCCGAAGTGTTCGGCTTTTGTCGTCCGCGGCAGCTCGTGCTGGGCGAGCAGGCCGTGCCCTATGTCGCCCACCCGGCGATCGGCGCGGCGAAGGAGCTATTCACGCGCTGCATCGGGGAGAGGATGGCGGGGGAAGACCTGTGCTTTTCCTCGCCAGAAACCGTGCAGGCATTCCTGTGCTCGAAGATCGGGCATCTGGGGTACGAGGCGTTCTGGAGCTTGTGGCTGGACGCGCAAAACCGCCTGATCGGCGCCGAGGAGCTTTTTCGCGGCACGCTCACGCAGACGAGCGTCTATCCCAGGGAGGTCGTCAAGAAGGCGCTTGCCGTCAACGCGGCGGCGGTGATCTTCGCCCACAACCATCCATCAGGAACACCCGAGCCATCGCGGGCCGACGAGATGTTGACGACGGCCCTCAAATCCGCGCTCGCACTAGTGGACGTCCGGGTGCTGGATCACTTCATCGCGGCCGGCAACCGGGCGCTGTCGTTCGCCGGGAGGGGATTGCTGTGACGAACGCATTCACACCCAGCCGTCATCGCCAAGGCCAAGGGGCAGTCCTCATGACGGCCCTCAGCCTGGAAAACCCCGCCTACGTCGAGCAGACCAAGACCAGGTGGGGCAAGTGCCTGCCCGTGAAGATGGGCGTCGTCGAGTTCTGCGGAACCGGCGATCCGTTCTTCGGCGGCAACGCCGATGACCGTCCGCTGGGCGTCGACGGTTTGATCCTGGAACGGGTCTCCAACGAGCCCCGCGCCGAGTTCATGACCATCGACGAAGCCCACGAGGTCGCAGCCGGCGCGTGGCATGTGGAACCCGATTGGCGCACCCGATCGTCTGTGGCAGCAACGCAGACCTATGGTACCCAGCGGGCGAACGCGTTCTCGCTCTTCGAGCAGGCATTGAATCAGACGGTGCCGACGGTCTACGACCCGAGCCCGCTCGATGATGACAAGCGTGTGGTCAATCAGGTGGAGACCATCGCCGCAAGGGAGAAGCAGCAGCAACTCAAAGAAAAGTTCGTAGCGTGGCTGTGGGCTGACGATGCACGCGGCGGGCGGCTGGTCAGGCTGTACAACGACCAGTTCAACAGCGTGGTGCCCCGTCGTTACGACGGCCAGCACCTGGTGCTGCCTGGGTTCTCCCAGGTTTATCGGTTGCACGAGCACCAGCGTGACGCCATCTGGCGCGTCGTCGCAAGCGGCAGGAACACGCTGCTTGCGCATGTGGTGGGGGCCGGAAAGACCCTCACCATGATTTGCGCAGGGATGGAGCTTCGTCGTCTCGGCAGTGCGAGCAAGCCCATGTATGTGGTCCCGAACCACATGCTCGAGCAGTTCGCCGCCGAATTCCTGCGGGCCTATCCGGGTGCCAACATCCTGATGGCCGGCAAGGAGGATCTTCAGGGCGACAAGCGCAGGGCGCTCATGTCCCGGATCGCCACCGGCGATTGGGATGGCGTGCTCATCACGCACGCGTCGTTCGAGCGCCTCAAGATGAGCGATGAGTTCATGGAGGAATACATCCAAAACGAAATCGACCTCATCGAGGACGCGATTCGCGCCGAAAAGCAGGATCGCGGGAACCGCATCATCAAGGAGCTCGCCCGTGCGAAGAAGGCGTGGGCGGTCAAGCTTGCCAAGTTGTCCGGGAAGGAACGGAAAGATGATCTTCTGACGTTTGAAGATCTGGGCATCGACTGGCTGTTCATCGACGAGGCTCACCTGTTCAAGAACCTCTGGCGCTTCACCAAGATGACGCGGGTCGCCGGATTGCCCAACAGCAATTCGGAGCGGGCATTCGATATGTTCGTCAAAACCCGTCATGTCATGGAGCGGCACAGGGGTAGGGCAGGGGTGGTCTTCGCCACCGGCACGCCGGTATCCAACAGCATGGCCGAAATGTGGGTCATGCAGCGGTACCTGCAGCCCAAGACGCTCGATGTTTTCCAGGTGGGAATGTTCGACACCTGGGCGGGCAACTTCGGCGAGTCGGTGACGGCGCTGGAACTGGCGCCGGACGGTCGTGGCTACCGGATGCAGACCCGCTTCGCGCGCTTCGTGAACCTCCCCGAACTGATATCCATGTTCGGTGAGGTCGCGGACATTCGCACCGCGGGAATGCTGAATCTCCCGGTACCGAAAGCCCACAAGGAGACGGTGACGGCGAAGCCGACGGCGGAGCTGAAAACCTACGTCCAGACCCTCGTGGAGCGGGCGGAGGAGATCAGGAACGGCAGGGTCACGCCGTCCGAAGACAATATGCTGGCGGTGACCAACGACGGCCGCAAGGCCGCTTTGGACATGCGGCTGGTCGATCCGCTGGCCGACGACTACGTCGGCAGCAAGGTCAGCCTCTGCGCCCACAAGGTGCATGCAGTCTGGCACGAGTCGACCGGCGTCAGGGGCACTCAGATCGTGTTCTGCGATCTGTCCACGCCCAAGTCGGACGGCCGGTTCAGCGTTTATCAAGACCTTCGCCACAAGCTGGTCGAGATGGGCGTGCCAGGGACGGAAATCGCCTTCATCCACGACTACGAGAGCGATTCCGCGAAGGAGGAGCTTTTCAAGGCCGTGCGTGACGGGCGTATCCGCATTCTGCTGGGCAGTACCGGCAAGATGGGGGTCGGCACGAACGTGCAGACCCGGCTGGTGGCGTTGCATCACCTGGACGCCCCCTGGCGTCCCGCGGACGTGGAGCAGCGGGAGGGCCGCATCGTTCGGCAGGGCAACCTGAACGAGCCGGTGTGGATCTACCGTTACGTCACCGAAGGCTCGTTCGATGCGTATATCTGGCAGACCCTCGAGACCAAGGCGCGGTTCATCGCGCAGGTCATGCAAGGGGACACCGGGATGCGCAGCGCCGAGGACGTGGAGCTGGCTGCCCTGTCGTATGCCGAGGTGAAAGCATTGGCATCGGGCAACCCGTTGGTGCTGGAGAAGGCCGGCGTCGACACCGAGCTTGCCAAGCTATCGCTGCTCAAATCCCAGTGGGATCAGCAGCAATGGCGCAACAAGCAGGAGTTGGCCAGTCTGCCTTCGCGCACCGAGCGGATCAAGGGGCGCGTCGCCGCCATCGAGGCGGACATCGCGGTTCGCCGTGATTTGTCCGGAGACCGCTTCCTCATTGAAGTGGAGGGGAAGCGCTACACGGATCGCACGGAAGCCGGAAAGGCCCTCATGCACGCAATGCATGGGGTTCGGCCCGGCAACGAGCGGATCATCGGCCAGATTGCCGGCTTCCGGGTAGCCGTGAAGGCAGCGGAAATTCGGGAGTATGGCAAGCGGTTGTTGATCCGCGGTGGCGTCGAGTACGAGGCGGGCCGGGCGGAATCCCCAACGGGTTTCGTCAGGGTGCTCGAAAACGCGCTGAACCGGATGGAACTGGTGCTCGAGGAAGAAACCGAGCACTTGGCCCGGACGGAAAAGCGCATGGCCGACATCCTGGTCGAGGTCGCGAAGCCTTTCGACAAGGCAGAGCGCTTGGCTTGGCTTCGGCAGCGCCAGCGGGAGATCGAAGCGGTACTCGATCTCACCAAAGGCGAAATGGCGGCCGCCGAAGAGGCGGAAGCCTCGGAAGTTGCCTGATCGTAGTACCCCGCGCCGCAAGGCGCGGGGGTTTTTCGAAGGGCTTTCACCTTCTGCGGATTCCGGTCGTTCGTGACCATTCGGTCCGAATCGTCGTAATCAGCTGTCCGGCGATATGATCAAACCAATGGCCGGCCCCGACCCATGGCGGCCTGCTTTACACAAAATTCCGGATGCGCCAGAAATTGGGCGTGAATCGGCGCTGCTAGGCGGAATCGGTGTCATACCGTGACGGTAGTGAGATAGACTGATCCGTTCGGCATGAGCAACCAGCAAATCAGGCAGTTTCACAGAGAAAAAAGAACAAAGGAAGCAACTTGGAAATCGAAATTTGGGACGGCGGTCTTCAAGAACAAGAGATTGAAGCGATCAATAAGATCGGGGCGGCGTTCTCTGATGCCCAACCTGATGGTAAGTCCCAAGCAAGAGGCGGGTCTATACGGGATCAGCTTCAAAACAAGCTCGGACGCAATGGCATGTTCCCTTGGAAAGGGTATGCAGGATTCAGATTCGTCGATTCGAAGGGCAAGGAGGGTGAGTTTGATCTGGTAATCGTGACCCACTGCAATGTCATCATCGTGGAGTTGAAGGACTGGAATCATGCCCCCATCACGGCAAATGGCGACATTTGGTTCAAGGGCGACAAGAACATGGGGCGGTCGCCTGTTAGCGTCACGAGAAGCAAGCAATACACCCTCTCTAACAAGCTAAAAAGGCTTAGTCAGAGATTTACAAACAAGGGATACACCCCGTTTGTTGAATACTTCGTGGTGATGACAGGGAATGCTGATTTCAGTCAGCTTCCCGAGGTTGAACTTCGCCATACGATGTCCCTGAAGGATTTTCTCAATTTTGCAGACAAAGGGGTGTTCGAAAAGCACTTTCGCCCACATCCCGCCGCAAAGGTGCTGAATCATGACTTTGCGATATTTGACGAATTGTTCCAGAGTGGCAACACGGCGCCGAAGGCACTGAAAATTGGTGGATACACGGCGGTTGAGGAGGTTTTCGAACATCCGAACTTCGTTTACAAAGAGTATTTGGCAAGTTCGGAGATGTCGAAGGGTACCGAGGCACTGCTGCGGGTTTGGAACTTCAAGAAGCTCAATGGCAACAAGGCAATAACTTCACAGGGCAGGGCCGAAATCGTGTCCCGTGAGCGGGAAGTCTTGCGGTTCATCAACCACCAGAATCGAGATCTGTACAACCACTGCCTACGCTCACTGACAAGTTTCGAAAAGGATGAGGTTACATCGCAGTACAGCGAGGTTTATGAGCTTCCTCCTGGGCATGTGAGGTTCAACGAGTTCGTGGGCAAATACGGTCAGTCGTTTAACCAGACCGACCGACTGAACCTCACGAAACTGCTCATTGCGAAGTTCGCTGACCTGCATGGGATCAAGATTGCCCACCGAGATATCGCAGACCATAGTCTGTGGCTGTCGCCTTCGAAGGAAATTGCTCTCTCCAACTTCATCTCCGCTTACCACCAACCAATTGGCACGGTTGGCGATTATCGGAGCAGCCTTTCGGTAGGTGCGGTAGAGGTCAAGGAGATGCTGGATGGCTCATCAACGACCCCATTTCAGCAGGACGTACATGCGCTTGGGCTTGTGTCTTGGCATCTGCTAACTGCGCAAAGAATGTCTCCGAAGAGCTTGGAGAACATTCAGAACGAGATGCTTTCAAGCAGCGAATGGTACGCAGGAGTTCTTCTTGAAGCAGTGACAGGAAAATTCAAGGGTGCGTCGGCATTCTTCGACGCCTTGAAGCATGCGGAACCACACGGTGAGTTGATACCGACTTTCGATGATTCCGAACTGGAAGCATATCGTCACCCAATAAACCACACGCGGCAATTCCCTGACCAGGACGAGTTTCTGGTTTCGACCGATGATAAAGAGGTCTATGTCTCAGAAGACAGGCTGGTTAAAGCTTGGTTGAATGTCGGTGGCAAAGGAGATGATCCGGTAAGCAATTTCCGCGTCCTTACCTTTTTGAAACGCTTGGACAAGCTTGCAGCAGTCAATCCCACCTATCTGCCACGTATTCATGAATACGGACTCGCGGCAAGGTCGGGCAGCATGTATCTGGTGACCGACGTGGTTGATGGTACGACGTGGGCTGATGCTGTAATTGATAACTCGGACAAATTAGGCGTTATCGAGAAGCTGACTGATGCCGTTGAGCATCTTCATGGACTCGGAATTTCACATGGCGACCTTCACCCTGGCAATGTGATGCTGCGTAGGGAAAACGGGAATGTGTATCTGATAGATATTCCCGACTTTTCCCACAACACCGTCGAAGTCAAGAACCATCGGTATAGCCCAGAGAACATCGACGGAAGCTCTTCCGAACAGCGGGACATCTTTGCGGTGCTCCGAATGTCTTGCGAATTACTCGGATTGGAGTGGGGCGAGGAGTCCAAAGCCTATCCGAGAATCTCGGATGCGATTCAGTCGGAACTGAACGATCTAGAGTTCGGTTTCAGGGATTTGGGGCGGTTCAAAAAGGCTCTGACGACCGCAGACGAAGTGCAGGAACAGCAATTTGTCGAAATAACACTCAACAATGTTAATGAGCAGATGACGATATTGCCCGACAACGGGCATCTATACGTCAAGGTAGAGGCACCGAAGCAAGGAAAGAGCGATTACTCGGTGACGTTTTCCGGTATCGGTGGGTCGTTTGTCGCCTTCTACGACAAGGAACAGCGGTCCTTTGTCGGCGGGGCATCCCCTCGAATCAGATCTGATGTTCATTTCAGGGTGGCGGAAGAAAGCCAATTCGAAATCAGCACTGCAATTCGCATCAAGCCAGGTCGACCGGCTCAACTTTCAGGCTTGTCTGAACATCTTCGCGATGATGATGCCTTTCATCGTGCTATCGAGATGCTTCAGACGATTCCGCCCGAAATTGATGAATCTGGGTTGAGCCAACAACTCAAGGATGTTTTCGAAAGGGCGGAAGCGTCCATAGGGGAGGACCGTTCGGATATTACGGTTGATATCTCGACTCAGGCACTTTGGCGAGCAATTCTCGCCACGGAGACCGAGTCAAGCCCGAATATTGAATTGAATGGTGCCTCAATTAAGCCATCGGATACCGATTCTGAACTGATACTTCCTTACGAGGCGGATGTCGACCCCCTGGGCACTTTCGCAAGCACGGATGAGGTCGAGGCTCTTCTCATCGATCAGGATGGAGCAGAAAAAGTCATCGGGGAGGTCTTCCTCAAAAAATCAGCGTTGAACGAAGTTCGACTGAATAAAGTACGTAGTTCAGCCTACGGACTAAAAGATGGCGACTCCGTCTTCTTCAGGACAAAACAGGACAGGGCTTCATACCGCAAACGGAAGGCTGCGCTTGAAAGGCTGCTTGATAGGGAAGGGGTCTTGCCTGACCTCCTCGATTTGTTCGACCCAGCCTGCAACAAGGATGCGACGCCATACAACATTTCCGTCACTAACGAGGACTTCGCCAGATACGACCGTGAAGACCAGCATGGAAACAAGATTAGCCTCAACGAGCAACAGCGTGAGGCATTCACCAAACTGCTGAACTACGGTCCTCTGTCGCTATTGCAGGGACCGCCTGGAACAGGGAAGACGGAATTCATCGCTGCTTTCGTCCACTTTCTCGTCGAAAAGCTGGATGTGCGAAGAATCCTGCTGGTCAGCCAGTCTCACGAAGCGGTCAACACGGCTGCAGAGCGGATACGGAAGCACTGCGGGAGGTTGGGGACTTCGCTTGAAGTCGTCAGGTTCAGCAACCGTGAAGGGGCGGTTTCGCATGGTCTGAAGGACGTCTACTCCCATGCCATCACCGCAGAAAAGCGCGAGTTGTTCAATGCCGAATATCGCTACCGCGTCGCGGCACTATCGGATGCACTGGGTCTCGACGCCGAATTCATCTCCAAGGTCGTCGAGGCGGAGTTGAAACTGTTCAAGCAGATTGACCATCTGGAATCCCTGCTCAAGAGCTTCGAGAACGTTGGCCACGAGGAGGATATCAAAGCCCTCAAACCGATCGCGGTCGAACTGGATGAGACTATTCGTACCAAACTTCATACGGACTACGGTATTGCTCTCTCAAAGGAAAGTAACGTTTCGGAAGCGAAGTCCATCCTGCTCTCCAATATCTGCACCGAATATGGAGTTCGTCCAAACGAAGCTAAAAGGGTTCGGGCATTGGCTCGGATATGCCGTGACATCCGGGATGCCCTGTCGGCGGAGAGGGTCAATTGCGACGAGTTCTACGCCCGCTCAAGACAACTGGTAACCGGCACATGTGTCGGTATCGGGCAAGGACATATCGGCATTCAAGATAACGTCTATGACTTTGTAATCATTGATGAGGCGGCTCGTTCAATCGCAAGCGAACTGGCGATTGCAATGCAGTCTGGGAAACGCGTCCTTCTGGTCGGCGACCATTTGCAATTGCCACCCCTGTATTCCGACGCCCACAAAGCTGCTCTGGCACGCCGACTTGGCATCAATGACAAGCACACCGAGCTTGATGAAGTGTTGCGAAGCGACTTTGCGCGGGCTTTCAATTCGGAATATGGGAAGCAGACTAGCGCCACACTGCTAACTCAGTATCGGATGGCTCCTCCCATCGGCAATCTGGTTTCCCATACCTTTTACGACGGCAAGTTGAACAATGGAGATCGGGCTATTCCCGACATCTATGCGGGTGCTCCGAACCCGCTTCGTTCCGCCGTGACATGGCTCGACACATCGTCGCTTGGCGAACATGCCAATCACCAGAGCGACCGTGGCGTCAGTATTTACAACCGTTGCGAGGCGGAGCAGGTCATCGACCTGCTCAAGCAAATTTCAGAGAGCGGTCAATTCCTGACTGGCCTTTCCAACCTCAAGGACAAGGATGATGCGCTGATCGGTGTCATCTGCATGTATGCGGAACAAAAGCGGTTGATTCGGCAGAAATTCAACCAGGGGATTTGGAGCGATGGGTTCAAGGCGTTGGTAAAGATCGACACTGTCGATAGCTACCAGGGCAAGGAAAACCGAATCATCATCTTGAGCCTGACGCGTTCCGACAAACAAAAGAGTCCTGGCTTCCTGCGTACCCCCAATCGAATTAACGTAGCGATGTCTCGAGCCATGGATCGGCTGTTGATCATTGGCAATGCGGAGATGTGGAAGACCCACAACAAGGATAAGCCTCTCGGACAGGTTGTTTCCTACATGAGCGATATGGGCGAGGACGCCGGCTACAAGTTCATGCCCGCGAAGAAAAACCGCTAAGGTGACGACATTGCAAAACACTACGATTTATCACGAGATTGACTTTCTGTTGCCAGCGCAACGCTTCAACGTCAATTTCTCGTACATCACCCAAAAAGGGCTGCCGTTCGTTCGGGAATTCGTTCTTCGGCTGATCCACCTGGCACCAATGTCTATGTCGCAGGTCGCGACCTTCTTCGGCTTTTCACGCAAGGAGGTTCAAGAGGCAATTGATGACCTCGTCGAACGCGGCGAACTGACATTGTCCGAAAGCGGTCGTCTGACCCTTACGGAGAAATCCAGCGGTTACTTCACGGAACTCGGCGAGGTTCCGCGTTTGTCGCTGCTTCGAGACAGCACGGCTTGCTTGTCTTTCGACCTCGCAACTTTCTCATGCCTTGGGAAAGACAACTTTTCGGAAAAGTGGAAAGCCGGTCTTTCAATCAAGGTCGAGGACGAGAACGCATCCTGTAGCGAGACGCATGTGGAAAAGCATTTCCAGCGTCAGTTCCATGAAATCTTGCAGAAGGGTTTTCTATCCAGGTCGCTGACCCAGGACGAAAAGGACTCGCCGAATGTCTACACCGTGAATTCGGTGAACAAAATTAAGCAGATGCCCGTCAGACTGCCGGTTCAGTTCAAGGTTGACGAGGATGGAAGAAACGTCGAGCGAGAGGATTTCGAGAAGCTGAAAAGCTCAGACTACGTGCATGAGCAAATCTCTCTGGAACTGGACCGCTTGGCGAGACCCAGCAATTTCGGTGAAATTGCGAAAATCATGATCGAGATCGGTGATGGCGAGACGTTGAAACTCTTCGACTCGAAGGGCAGTTCCGTTAGCCTGCAATTCTTCGAAGACTTGGCGAAGCTGGAATCCAATAGTCAGAAAAAGAGGACCACATTCATCGGACCAATCTACTCGTCCGCAAATTGGGAATTGGTCCAGAAACACCTGGCTCCCATCATCAAGGCGAGGCGAGAAAGTAATGCGGACGTGGGGCAAACCCCTTTCCTATGGGTTGCACCCAGCGATTCGTATTGGGGAAAGAGCAGCAGTCTCCAAGTAAGAGTCAGTGAGCTTCTCGAAAAGGCAAGTACGAAGGGTAAAAAGCTCTATTCGCCAACCATCTTCTTGCCCGTCTCCGGTCCGGAGGATCAGAGGACAGCACGCCAATGGAAAAGGGAGTTCGAACCTAATACCGACAAGGTTCGGGGACTCATTGAGGGCTTCCTTGGCGGAAGTGTGGAGGTTTTGCACTTTGAAGATGAGTTCGTGGTCGTCGTGTATCACGTCTCGTTGCGTGACTCTTACCCCGTCAGCTTTCCAGTCGGATTTATCAGCGCTGAAAAAGATGTCGTCTCTTCCGTCGGACGGCTTGTGAAGGCATATGTTGAGGGCGCTTCTGGGTTTGAACAGCCTAATGACTGCGGGCTGATATCCAAAATTGGACGGGGCGAATAAGCGGCAGTTACCCCTCGCTGGCGACGAACCGGCCTCGGCCGTCCTATTATTCATCGACCCACTCGGTCCGTACCTGCCCTTCAGGCGCCTTCAAGTACTCGTCTAGGCTGACCTGCCGCATGTCGACCTTCTTCCCATCGCACCATTCCTCGGCGGAGGGACACGGCACTGCATCGATCATCTCCGGCCGCTTGGGCAAGGTCCCATGGCCAAGAAGCCGGGAAATCACAATCTCCCGGACGTACTGGGAAAGCTTGATACCTACATGGTCGGCCAGCGTCTGGAGGTCTGACCTCATTCGGCCGGCGATCCAGACCTTGATCGGCATCACGTTTTTTCCGAGTTCGGGCACCCAATAGGTGTCGACGCGCTTCTTTCCTGGGGGCAACTCCATTGGCCTGCGCGAGAACATCGCTGGCGCCGGATCCCGAAACAGGCCCGGAATGGCTTCGTTCATGACTTGGAATGCGTAGATCCCGTAGCAGTGCTGCGCGAAAAACTGGCGCAGTGCCTCACTCATGGAGTCCCCATTGCGTTCACAAAGCTCCTTGACCGCCTCGGCCGCCGGCTCTGGCAACCAGAACTTGAGTGCCGTGTCGTGTTCCTTGAGGTCGCTGAAATCGCCCATGCCTTGAACGATCTGGGCGAACCTCATCGGGCGCGGACGGTGATCAAGGGCCGCCGGATAACCCTCCGACTTCGATTTCCTCTGCCGACGCAGGAATGGCCACATAACCTCCCTCCGGAAAAATAGGGGAATTTTCGTTCTTCAAATTCCCCAAGCGTATCGTTTGACGCGGCGAATGGAAATATTCTGCGCGCCACAATGCAATCAACCGGGAGATGACCATGTATTTCGAGATCTACCAGGAAGCCCGCGGACTCCTTTCAGCAACCAGCGGCCAGTGGCGCTGGCGCTTGAGAGGGGCCAACCACGAACCCATCGCGAGTGGCGAGTCGTACCACAACAGGCAGGACTGTGTTGCTGCGATCGAGTTGGTGAAGAAGACCAATTTACAGACCCCAATCAAAGGGGCCTGACAGGGTGCATTTCAGCGAATCAGCAGCTGCTGGGTCGTCAGGCTCACTCTATGAGCCGGACATCCGGGATACTGGGTGCTGAAGGGAGAGAGGGAGAACGAGATGTCCGGACACGGAGATCATTGGAGCGCGTTCTACGACCTGGACAGCTATCTTCAGGAGGGGCTGGCGCAAGATTGTCAGGACGGGATGCTGGTCTGTCGGGCGCCTTGCCCGGATGTGAAGCACGGTACTGAACGTGCCGAGGAAGTGGTTTGCCTGCGCCGAGGAACGGATCGCGTCGCCAACCAGGTTCTTCTGGTGTCGGATTCGACTTCACAGAGTCACTACCTGTTCTCCGGTTACCCGGTCGCGCTCGACGGTATCGTCCATCGGCTAATCGTACGGGGCGTCGAACCCTGGGAATACGGCATCGAAGGCTGGATTCACGCCTCCGTGACATCCGAGGAGGTGTCCGTCTCTTTCTTCGACACGATGTTCTTTGCCGGCAGTGCCTCGCTGCAGCCGGGCGATGTCGTCGAGTATTGCCTTGGTGGGCTGGCCTACCGGCTCGGTCCGATCCGAATGCGTTCGTTTTCCATCGGCGAGGGCGCGCTATGGGCGATGACGCGGCAGCGTCGGCTTGAGGATGGGGAATCGCCCGAGCAGGCTGATCGGCCAGTAGAGGTCAATCTGACCGGGGCGGCGATATTCCTGCCGCGCGCGGGGGAGCAATGCGACGAAGCTGATTTCCAGGGAGTGATCGAGGCAATTGACACCCTTGTGCACGATGGCCAGAAGGTCTATCGGCTGGAAATGGTCCTCACGCGTCCAGGCGACGACGAGTTTCGCCTGCCCGTATTCGCGTCGGAGCGGGTGCTGGTTGGCTATGTTCCGCGCCTGGGCGACGATGTCGAGGGTGTCATGTGGGTGCAAGGGCGGCAGGTGCTGGCCGGCCGCGGTACCGCCACTTTGTCGCGCGTTGGGTCGGTCGTCATCGAGTGAGTCGCCTGAATGCTGACCCGTCGCGACCTATTCAGCTTGGCGGAGTGGCTGTGTCGGCACAGCGACTGACCACGGAAGGAAGAAGCAATGAACGAAGCATCCTCGTACAAAGTTGGCCTAATTCTGAAGGCAGTACAGTTCGCCGCGGAGAAACACCGTAACCAGCGGCGGAAGGACGCCGATGCCTCGCCCTACATCAACCACCCGATCGCTCTCGCCAACGTGTTGCATCACGAGGGCGGCGTGGAGGATGTCGTGACGCTGTGTGCGGCGCTGCTGCATGACACCGTCGAGGATACGGATACTTCGCCGCAGGAACTGGCGGAGGCCTTCGGGTCAGATATCGCCGAGGTCGTACTCGAAGTGACCGACGACAAGTCCCTGCCGAAGGCGGAGCGTAAGCGTCTGCAGATCGAGCACGCGCCCTCCATCTCGCCGCGGGCAAAGCTCGTCAAGCTCGCCGACAAGATCTGCAACCTGCGCGACATCGTCGCGACCCCCCCGGCGGACTGGACGGAAACGCGCAAGGCTGAGTATTACTCCTGGGCGCGCCAAGTGGTGGAGGGATTGCGCGGCGTTCATCCAGCCTTGGAGCGCGTCTTCGACGGGCTTTGCGACGCCTACTGCCGCAAGTGAGCGTGACCATGCCGCAACTGCCCAGCGGACGCCAAGTCGCCCTCATGCCGACTCCCCTCGATCACCTCCTCAAGGAAGGGCGCCATTTCGGCAATATCCACAAGGTGCTTGCGATCAAGACCGAGGACGATCTCGCCCGCTACGTCGATGTTCACTACCTGGTGCCGGAGAGCCAAGTGGGCAGTCAAGAAGGCGTGCGGGGTTTGCACGCCGCCTCGCTGCCGGTGCCGCCGGGAATGGCCTGCGTTCCGGCCGGCTACAGCCTGTCGGACTGGGAGGAGCACGCCGTCGGCTGGAGCAAGGAGGACAGGGCGGCCTTCCGCGATTTCCTCACAGGCCGCTGCGCGCCGGTGCTGCGCGAATGGCTCGGCACCGTAAGAGCGGGCCAGGCAAAGCTGCGCGAGGCGGACGATCGCCTTACCCGCGTGCTGGTCGCGTGGTGGGACGCCGGATGCCATCCGGCGCAGGAGGAGGGATGGGACGCTTCCGACGTCGGCTCACCCGAGTGGGACGACCACGACATGCTTGCCGCGCTCGGCAAGGCCCGCATGCATCTGCCACAGCTCCCGGAGTTCTCGGGGCAGTGGCAGGCCGTAGCGCGGTTGCAGGCTTTCTGGAACATCTGCTGCAAGGAACTGCCGCAGATCGGCCAAATGTTGGAGACCACGGTGCCTGTGCTCGCATGCGCTTCGGAAATGCGCCGCGCCGGCTTGCTCGACGCATTGGCGAACGACAAGCGGCAATGGTTGCACGACCAGGCGGTGGTCGAGTGCGTAGAACTATGGAATGCCCTCGGCGAGGAACTACGCGCCGGCTCGCCGCAGGCCTACAGGATCATCGAGCTGGTGGTCGTGTCGCCCGAGGCGAGCCTCTATTTTGAAATGCAGTCCAAGGGGGAGAGAGATGCAGGACGCCTCAGCTAGGGAGAAGTCGCCGCAGGCAAGCTTGTTCGAAGAGGAACTCACCGGCGCGGCCCAGGGCCGTCTGGCACTTTTTGAGGACTGCGCTGCCGCCATTAATCAGCTCTTCGCTCAGGCGCTCGAAGCGAAAGGGCCGGCTGCCTTCGACGAATTTCTTGGCTTCATGGCGCGGTTCAACAACCTCTCCGTCTACAACGCCATGCTGGTTCGGGTACAGAGGCCGGGCGCCGCTGCGGTAGGTAGCCGCAGGCAGTGGGCTGTATACGGGCGCACCGTCAAGCCGGACGCGGTGCCGATCGTCGTGCTGCAGCCCTTCGGTCCGGTGCGCTTCGTTTTCGAGATCGGCGACACGGAAGGCAGGGAGGTTCCGGGCGAGCGCATGAGCTCCCTGTTTGCCGATGGCCATGTGCCGGAGGAGCAATACAACCGCACCAAGCTGGCGGCGGCAAAATATGGCGTCGAGGTCGCCGAAACCGACAACTACGGTACGCTGCTGGCGGGGACCGCGGCCGCCATCAAACTACTTCCGGACGCTTTGACGCCGAAGACGAAGGAAGCCGCGAGGTACCGGGTTCGCGTCAATGCGAAGCACGATCTGCCAACGCGCTTTGCCACGCTGGCGCACGAGCTGGGTCACGTCTATTGCGGACACCTGGGGGCCGACCCGAAGGGCCGCTGGCCAGCCCGCGCTGGCTTGACGTACGCCCAGCGGGAGTTGGAGGCCGAGGCGGTGGCCTGGCTGGTCTGCCGCCGCACCGGGGCGAGCCCGCGCTCGAAAGAATACTTGTCTAGCCTCGCGTCCGACGAGGACATCAACGCGGTCAGCGCTTACGCGATTTTCGAGGCCGCGAACCGGGTGGAGGCGCGTACTGCGCCCCAAGCATGACGGGCGACGATGGGACGTGAGTCATGATGAACTGGATCAGGCATTTGGTGCATCGAAAGGAGCCGCCCCCGTTCGACCTGGAGCGGGCTGTTGGCAGGTACCTGCTGGAGATGCCGCGCTGCCCGGCGCGGATTGTCGTGGCCAGCCCCCGGTACGACAGCACGCACTACCGAGGCGAGGTGCTGGCCGACGCCCGGGCCTTGCTCCCCTGGGCCGAGCATCATGCCAATGCAGTATGGAGTTCTCACCCGGAGGAGCAGGCTGCGCGGCGGGCCCTGCCGATCTGGCTGCGGGGCGCCGACCCGAACGATCCGGGGCCGAACTATCCCCCCGCGCCCTTCATTTCGGTATTGGGTGCTTACGCCCAGGATTTCCTCACGAGCGGGGTGGCTAACGCTGTCTGCGGGGAATGCGGACATGTTTCAGCTGTGCTCGACATGAGGCGGCTCGACGAGCGAAGCGCTGGCGGCTGGTCATGGTGGACCGCTGAATGGTGGGGTGAGTGCGGCCACCTGATTCATCGTCAGGAGCACGAACTCCATGTTCATATCCGTCGCACGAGTGCCGGAGAAACAGAATGTCGCTGATGCTGAACCACCCGTGGATGGTTGGCGCATGACGGGCCAAGCACGATATGGCTGATCGCCCGATCATCTACACCATAATGCCGGACTACGCTGGCGCCTTTGGCTGGGTCATTGCCAATGGCGATGAGAGCCAGGGCGTCGGGCCCAATCACGCCGACACTTCGGGCTGGTACGGCGAACACCCCATTTCCCGTGGGCTGCAAGAGGCGTTCGCGTGCTGGCAAGACCTGTTCGAAGCGGCGCCGATGCTGGATGACGGCACCATCGGATTGGAATGGGATAAATTCCACGCGATGGGGATCGATCTGGCTCGCAAGCTCAAGACAGAGATCGGCGACAGGGCGCGGATCATCTACGAGAAGCCCTTCGAAGATCCGGACCGGGAGCAAGACGAGCGGCGCGAGGTGCTTTCCGACGGCTCGCTGCTGCCGCTGCCGAGCCGCGAGCAAGTTTATCGCGTGCGCCTCTCCCGGCTCGTCGCCAAGATCGTTTCGGGCGGCCAGACGGGGGCCGACCGCGCAGCGCTCGACTGGGCCATTTCCCATGGTGTCCCCCACGGCGGCTGGTGCCCCTCAGGTCGCATTGCGGAGGATGGAGTGATCGGCCTGCAGTATCAACTCAGCGAGGCCCTCGGCGGTGGCTACCGGCACAGGACCCGCTTGAACGTGGAGCACAGCGACGGCACCCTCATCCTGAACCTCGGCGACCTGGAAGGCGGCTCGCTGGAGACGAAGCGCTTCGCCGAAAGACTGAAGAAGCCCTGCCACGTCGTGCAGCTTGACCAGGGCGCGACAGACCAGTTGGCCCGCGAGGCGACCACCTGGCTGCGATTGCATGGAGTCCAAGTGTTGAATGTCGCCGGCCCGCGCGAGAGCAAGCGCCCCGGCATCTATGCTGCCACCTTTGCCTTCCTGGAAGCCCTCGATCAGGGATACGATCCTCGACGCGTGGCTGCGAGTCCCGACTCATGACCCAGAGTCTCACAAACAACTTCCTTCGGGTATCGCTGGCGGAATTCAAGAGCGCCACCAAGGTATTCGCTCGCAAGCGGATCAAGTTAGGGCCGGCCCTGTTGGCATTCGAAGGAGGCTTTCTGTCCATCGAGTCGGGCGAGGCGACGGCCGTGATGCACGCCGAGGGCGAATGGCACGGCCGTGCCATCTTCTCGGCCGAAATCCTGCGCGCCTTGGCAACCGTGCCGCCACCCGGCGATCCGATTCCCGTTGCCTATGCCGACGGCCATCTGCTGATCGGGAGTATGACCATCACTTGCCAGTGGAATGTGGTCAGCGAGGCTTTCCTGCGCAATGTTTCGAATCCGGACCTTCTTGATCTCCTGGCATTGGAGCGCACCGTTGCCCGAGCTGAGTTGAGGGGGACCGGCCTCGGCACCAAGATTCGCAGTGCCAGGGAAAAAGCCGAGCGTCGCATCTGCAACGCCGCCGCCCAACTCACCGAGCTCGAGATCTCGGAAGCGCAGATCCGGGCGCTGGTGGAGGCGCGCATTGCGCTTCGCATGAGGCGCGGCCAAAGAATACCGCCGTGCAGCGCGCCGCCACACTAATCGCGCAGGCCGACGCTCTCATCATCACAGCCGGCGCGGGCATGGGCGTCGACTCCGGTCTGCCGGATTTCCGCGGTTCCGAGGGCTTCTGGAGCGCGTATCCCGCCTTGGGTCGGGCTCGCATCCGCTTCGAGGACATCGCCAACCCGCAGGCGTTCGAGGACGATCCTTATCTCGCCTGGGGGTTCTACGGCCATCGCCTGAATCTCTACCGGGAGACGGTGCCACACGACGGCTTTCGCATCCTACTCGACATGGCCGACCGGCTGCGCCACGGTGCCTTCGTCTTCACGAGCAATGTTGACGGCCAGTTCCAGAAGGCCGGCTTTGACGAGGAGCGCATCGTCGAATGCCATGGCTCGATTCATCACCTGCAATGTTTGAAGGGCTGTGGCGAACACATTTGGTCGGCTGGCAGCTTTCGCCCGGTGATCGACGAGGGGGATTGTCGCATCGTCTCGCGCCTGCCCGAGTGCCCTCTGTGCCGCTCTCTGGCGCGTCCCAGCATTCTCATGTTCGGCGACTGGAGTTGGGTGCGTTCCCGTACCTACGAGCAGCAGCTGCGATTCCGACGCTGGCGGCAAACGGTCGAGCGGCCGGTGGTCATTGAGACGGGCGCCGGCCTCGCTATTCCCTCGGTTCGGAATTTCGGAGAAGATCAGGCCTGTCCCATGATCCGCATCAATCCAAGAGACTGGCAGGTACGAGGGCGTGATCACGTGGGTTTGGCCATGGGAGGACTGGCCGGACTGCGGGCCATTGTCGACCTCCTTTGACGCAACTGGACCGCGCGGTCCGGCAGCCTTCATCAGCCGATGGAAGTGATCATTGCGCGCACCCAGTCAAGCGGCATCACCATCCTCGACAGACAACATCGACCTAATCCGGTCGATCGATGTTGCGAAAGTAGACGTCTTACCAAGGGGCGGGCAGAGGGAATGACCGTCTGGCGTTCATGATAACGGCCATTATCAAGAACGCCATTTTTCGGCGATAACTCGGCCGCTTGGCCGTCGCCGTCCCGGAAGCCAAGAAGAATCAGCTGGTTGAGGACGACCTTCGCGACGCGACCGATTGACGGCACCCGCGATTCGCCCTCGGTAGCCCCGGGGCGTCGGGCGGTCAGCAGGTGGCACGCCTCGATCCCCTCATGGACCCCGGCAGCACCTTGGCCCGAGGTGGACAAGACCGCGGCACAGACCTGAGCAACGTCGTCGAGCACGAGGCACGGGGCAGGGAGCCCCAGGACTCAGGCGGCGACCCTCACGTTCACGCAAAGTGCGCTGGCGATTCACTAACCGTGTACAAACCCGGTACGCAGCAGGGTGTTCGCTGGCGGTGCAGTGGCAGGCGACTGCGGGCATCGACCCAGTGCTGGCATGTACGCTGGTGGTGCCCTGACAGTACGGTGCTCATTCGGGGCTCGACGTTTGCCATTCGCAAATGGCAACCGGGAGGCGATTGCGACAGGCCAGCTATCCGCCGAGCCTGCGGTACCCGTGTTTGATCCGGAGCCGCTCAATCCGCTTGAGTTCTCGCAGGGCAGATTCCTCCTGAAGGAAGACTTCGCGCTTCACCCCGCCGCGACGATTGCCGATGCCATACCAGCGGCGGAAGAGGACGAAAGCGCCGAACAGGTCTCGCTCCAACACCAGGACGTAGCCCCGAGTCTGACTCCTGAATTCAATCCGCATCGGCTGCCTCCAGATCGGCAAGTTCCTGCCACAGACGCTCCTCGTTCGATTCGGTGTAGATGCTCGTCGTCGTCAGGCTGGCATGGCCGAAGAGCTTCTGGATCAGATTGGGCGGGACGCCGGCCAGTCCGAGGTGGCTGCCTCGAGTGTGACGCAGCCAATGGACCGTCG
>Ga0213919_1000140_pt1 | contig 38411 bp, 52 predicted proteins | sample McNCre317MG_FD_161056 | JGI IMG/M metagenome (GOLD analysis project Ga0213919, IMG submission 161056) | Freshwater microbial communities from McNutts Creek, Athens, Georgia, United States - 3-17 MG | ecosystem: Environmental > Aquatic > Freshwater > Creek | place: USA: Georgia | collected...
AAAGGCAGCGTGTAAATGGTACTAAACACAACACACGCTTTGTGGTTCGCAAGTAAACTTGCTCAACCCAAATTCGCTTCGCGAACTTCACAAAGCTAATACGTTGTGAGTAATAACATTTTTGCGCGAAAACATTAACGCGGGTTACACCCGCTAAAGAAAAGGAGAAATTTATGGGACTATTTGGATTTGTAAAAGATGTTGTAATGTTGCCAGTGGATATTGCTCTTGATGCTACAATGATTACACCAGCGTCAAGGGTAATTCGTGACACAAATCACGAAACTCCTTTTGGAACTTTTGACCGTTTGGCTTCGATGGGTAAAAATATCGAGGAGACGTTAGATTAATGAACAAGCTAAAAGACTTTGCGATAACGATGCAAAAACTTGTTTGGAAAAATGAACAAGACAAAAAGGCACGCGCAAAACAACAGCACCTAACAAACGGCTTGGCGGTTCAGGGGCAAGCCCCTTCAAGGCGCTATTGCCCTTATGAAAATAAAAGTTACAGCAAATAAAAGGCAGCGTGTAAATGGTACTAAACACAACACACGCTTTGTGGTTCGCAAGTAAACTTGCTCAACCCAAATTCGCTTCGCGAACTTCACAAAGCTAATACGTTGTGAGTAATAACATTTTTGCGCAAGGCAATAGCGCAAGTAAACTTTCGAGGAGGAAAGATGAATCAGAATGAAGTTAATGGACTCTTACAAAGAGGTAAATCTTTTGACGAATGGTTTTCTGAACACTATAACGAAGCATCTTACAATAAAGAGCACATGCGTTTTGCGTGGAACTCTGCATTAGAATCACAGGCTCAGTCTCAAACTCCAAATCAGAAGTGTAAACATCGTTCGAGCGAAGTTAAAAGAGTAATGGATTTTGAATTTAATGTCTGCAATGATTGTGGTCACCAACAGAAAAGAAATTAAAGGCAGCGCAAAAATGTTACAACTCACAACACATGCTAACCGATTCGCTTGTTCCACAAGCTTATCCAAATCGTGTGCTAATTGTAGTCACAAAGATTACTGCGAATTAGGTGGTGAGTGTAGTAACAATGGTTATGTGTATTGGCTGGCAGCGCACACGACTTCGGTTAGCTAAATACGTTAGGCGAAATTTAAAAACCGCCAAATCAAATTAACGCAGCCAAGGCTGCTAGAAAGGAAAAAAAATGACTCAAGAAGAATATGCAGAACAATTAAAGGTAGCGGCTAAAAACAATGCATAACAACGAAAGCGCGATATGAAAAAGGATAATGAAATACATTGTGCAACGTGTCCAGTAAATATTTGCTATCAAGCCGTAAACATGGGTGATGCTAATTGCTTGTGGTTGAGAAAGAAGAAGTTAAAAGCGTTGTCAAAAAAACACATAACCGTGAGGCAAGTAAAGGAGAGTAATGGGAACCTACCAAATTACAGAAAATGTTCCTAATTGCGCGGATATACGCAGGGATTATGTCGAACAGCAGAAACAAAGGAAAAATAAAAAAGAAAGCGAGTGCAAGTGCAAGTGCAAGTGAAGTATAGAATAAAAGACATGCTAATGGACATACGGTGTGTGATACTGTTTCCTATTATATTTTTATTTTTCATTCTTATTTGGTTTCTTTGTAAGGTATTTAAAATAAAAGAATATGATTTAGGATAAAAGCATTAGTCTAAAATACAAATAAGTTGTAATCACTAAATTAAGGATAGTTATGAAAATAGAAAAAGAAGAAACAGTCAACATACACTTAACAGACGATGAAGCCCTGCTCCTTCGGGGAGAGCTATCTTTCCTCGCAGTAACAGAAGGATTGAGCAAGTCAACAACAAAGCTTCTTCAGAGCCTTAGAGAGGTACTAAGAAAATGACCTTCCAATGCAAAAAGATGGGCTTGACAACTTCAGAAGAATGTGTGGAATGCCATTTCAACAGATTTAAGACGCTTGTGGGCAGACCAAATTGTAAGAGAGAAAATCAAATAAAGGAGAAAAAGAATGAAAGCAGTATGCAGGGCTTGTGTCAGCTCTTGTAAAGTAGATACAGGAGACAATGTAATATCTCTTCCAAGAGAATGTATTTTTGGCATAGCTACTTGTGATTGGGAGGAAGAGGCAACAGAAACCTTAGAAAAACTCAGAGGAGAAATTTCTCTTCTTCAGAATATGCAGGTATTTTATGCACCTTCACGGCTAGAGTATTTTGCAGCAAAGGTTTTAGCAGCCTACATAACAAGAGGAGGTTTTTCAGTTCAGCAACCAAGCCAAGAAGTCTTGTCTGTAGCAGCAATATCACTGGCAAAAACATTTCTTAAAGAGTTAGACAAGGAACAAAAAACAAATGTGGAAAGCTAAAGAACATTACCCCGACCTTTCAGCAGCAAAAGCTATTTCTTTTGACCTTGAAACAAAAGACCCAGACCTGACAGAAAAAGGACCATCAACATTCAGAGGAGGCGGATATGTCATCGGATTCAGCGTTGCTACGGAAGATGGCTTTGCAGGGTACTATCCTATCAAACACCCAGAAGGCAATTTACCAGAGCCACAAAACGCAAGAAAATGGCTCAAATCAATTCTGGAAACGCCAATCCCGAAAATTGGAGCAAATCTGCTATATGACTGCGAATGGGCAAAAGCGGATTTAGGCATAGATGTTCAAGGACCCAAATGGGACGTGCAAATTGCTGGACCCCTCCTGGATGAAAACTACAATTCTTACAGCTTGAATAACCTTGCTCTAAGGCATTTCAACGAAACAAAAGAGAAAACCCTGCTCATTCAGGCAGGGAAAGAAATCTTGGGCCTGTCAGGAAAAGACGAAGAGATTGGAGAAAAGGTCAGGGGGCTTCTCTGGAAGTTGCCTGCAAGTTATGTTGGAGAATACGGAGAAAAAGACGCAGCCCTGCCTATCAGAATATTCCGCGAGCAAGAAAAGCAAATGGCAGGAAAGGGTCTGCAAGGTATTTTTAATCTGGAGACAGAATTGGTAGATGTCCTTTTAGCAATGCGCTTCCAGGGCATTCCGGTTGATGTGGAAAAAGCACATATTGTTGCTGAAGAATTGGAAAGGGAGCATGGACAGGTAATGAGCAACATAACAAGACGTGTTGGTTTTGGTGTAGATATTTGGTCTGCACCAGAAATCCAAAAGGCTTGTGAAAAGCTTGGCCTGAAGTTTCCGCTTACTGAAAAAGAAAATCCTTCCTTTGCAGCGGATTGGCTTTCAAAACAAGAACATCCATTTTTCAAAATGCTTCTTGATGCAAGACAACTTGACAGATGCGGAGCAGTATTTATCAAAAGCAAAATATTAGATTTACAAGTCAACGGAATACTTCATCCAACATATCATCAATTGAGAGGGGAAAGAGGAGGCACTACCAGCGGAAGGCTAAGTTCTAGCAATCCAAATTCCCAACAATTTCCGAGCAGAAATGAACGTCTTGCCACTAAAGTCCGTTCCCTCTTAGTTGCAAATAAAGGTTGCAAATGGCTTTGTGCAGATGTCAAGGCACAAGAACCTAGAATGACCGTCCACTATGCAAACCTGTTAAATCTTGAAGGTGCAGCAGAGGCAAGAAAGGCATATGTGGAAGATGTGGATACAGACTATCACACTTTAGTCGGGCACATGACAGGACTTATTGAAATGCACGGATTTGACAAAGGGCGAAAATTAGCTAAAGAAGTTAATCTGGGAAAAGCTTATGGCATGGGTGCAAAAAAATATTCAGAAAAGTACGGAAAAAGCTTGACGGAGGCTTACGAATTATTTAGATTATATGACACTAAGCTGCCATACGTAAAACAGCTTTCACAGCATTGCGAGAGAGTAGTAAAAAATAGGGGTCATTTAAGAACAGTTTTGGGAAGGCATTGCAACTTCAACCTGTTCGGGCCTGCAAGATGGGCAAAAGGCATAGTACCAAAAAGATATGATGAGGCCCTGAAAGAGTTTGGACACCCTGTTATCCGCTATTTCACATACAAAGCCTTGAACAGATTGATTCAGGGCAGTTCGGCAGACATGATTAAGAAGGCAATGGTGGACTGCTATAAAGCAGGGTACACACCTACAGTTTCAGTGCACGATGAATTGGATTTTGCAGGAATAACTGAAGAAAGACAGATAAGAGAAATAAAAAGTCTTATGGAGAATGCCATTCAAATTACTGTCCCCATGCTTACGGAATGTGAAGTAGGTCCGAGCTGGGGGGAAGTGGAGAAAATTGAGCTATAAAATAAAGCCCCTGCTTTGGGGAAAGAGTGTACGAGATACAGGGGTGCAGAGCACACAGACACTTCCTTGGGGCTTTGAATACGTCATACATAAAGAAGCTGGAGGCAATAGGTGGGATTGGGGAATTAGTATGGAGGTATTTGATAGGCTTGGTATTTGCGAAAGCGAAGAGCAAGCTAAAATTGCCTGCCAGAAAGATTTAGAAAAAGATTTATCTTCGCTTATTGAGGAGGCATAATGAGAAAACCAGAACAAGCCTTTTACACCTGGCTAAAGCCACATCTTCCAGGGGAGTTTTGCAGGGTTGAGAATATTGTGGACCCTGGTATGCCTGACATTTCTGATTGCTGGCCTGGATTTGGAGATATTTGGTTTGAGCTGAAGGTATCCGATAAAAAAGTGTTTCCAGGGCTTTATGTTGTGCCTTTCCAGAAAGATGACCCTTATAAAGTGCTCAGGCCTACACAAGTGGTTTGGCACATTCTCCGGGCGAAGGAAGGCAGCAAGGTGTTTACACTTGTTAGGCATCCCGATGCACTGCTTATATACAAGATGAGTCCAGAAGGAGAGTTCTTTCTCCATGCACTTCTTCCTACAAAAAGGTTTTTCCCAAAGGATATGTTTAAAACAGAGATAGAGAGAATACTGAAGGAGGACAAATAATGGTTTACGTAGTTCAAGAGCAACCAGACAAAAACATAGTATCTGCTCAGAAGTTTGGAGAGATAAAAATCCTTCTTCCTCATGGCAGTAACATAATGTTCAGCGCAGGACAGGCAACACATAATTTGGTAGCAAAGATGTCAGATTTTAATGATGATGATTATCTGTTGCTTATTGGAGACCCAACGGCAATTGGCATTGCAACGGCTGTTGCTTGTATGTGGAATCAGGGTAGGGTAAAACTTTTAAAGTGGGATAGGCAGGCAGCAATGTACTATCCTGTTCAAGTAAATTTGTATCAAAAGGAGTCAGACGAAGTTTTAAACTAAGAAAGAGAGGCAGAAATGGCAAAAGAAAGTGCAGAGATGGACATGCTTCTGGAGCAGGATGCTTTGGAAGACTTGAAACCAAAAGAAGCAGACCTTTCCCTGTTTGGAGAGGTAGGTAGGTATGTGAATAAACTTAAAGACCTTCAACAGCAGTTGGAGAAAGAAGAGTATGTCATTCAGCAATTAAAAGAAGCAATTGCAGAAGTCTCAGAAAAGAAAATACCTGACCTGTTCGACCAATTAGGTATTGACTCTTTGAAGCTTCAGAACGGTCAAAAGGTGACAATTGACAGGGGTTATGCAGTCAATTTGACCAAAGAAACCAAGCCAGCAGCGTATGAGTGGTTAAAAAACAATGGTCACGAATCGCTTATAAAACATGCAGTAGAAATTGTTATTAAGAAAGGAGAGAAAGAAGAGTATGAAAAAATAACAAAGCTTTTGGATTCAGAAGGCGTGTCTTACAAAGATTCAGAAGACGTACACCATTCCACTCTCAAAGCTTTCGTCAACGAACAAATGAGAACCCCTGGAAGTAATTTTCCAGAAGAATTGTTTAAAGTGTTTTCACTCACTTCAACTAAAATCAAATAAGGAGTTTCAAAATGGCTAAAGAGAAAGAATCGAAAGAAATCGCAGAAGTAAAACCAGCAGGACTTCCAACGGAAATATTTTCCGGAATGGAAGCAGATGCCACAAATGCTTCTGGCTTTGAAGGAATGTCAGCAGACGATTGTGCAGTGCCTTTTCTTATGTTGCTTCAGGCAACTTCAAAGAAGATAAATGGCCCAGCTCCATTAGTAGGTGCAAAAGCAGGAGACCTATTCAACACTGTGTCAAATGAAATTTTCCAGCCGCCTTTCAGAGTCATACCTTGTGCTTTCAAGAAATCATGGGTTGAATGGAGACCACGTGAACTTGGTGGTGGATTTGTTAAAGAACATGCCACAGATGAGTTACTTGCACAATGCAAAAAAGGACAAAAAGGTGAAGATGTGTTGGCAAATGGCAACAATCTTGTTGCAACTGCCTACCACTTTGTTCTTGTGCTTAAAGAAGATGGCAAGTACGAACGTGCTGTTCTGAGCTTCACTTCAACACAGCTTAAAAAGAGCAAGAAGTGGAATACTCAAATGCGCTCTCAGCAGTTGCGCCTTGCTAACGGAAAAATCATTGTTCCACCAATGTATGCCCTGTCCTATTTGCTTGAAGTTGTTCAGGAGTCAAATGATAAAGGTTCCTGGAAGGGCTTGCTTGTTGGAAAACCAGAACGTATTGCCAGTGCAGAAATCTATACTGCTGCAAAACTTTTCCATCAGGAAGCAACCAGCGGTCTTGTGAAAGTTTCACAGATAGTTGATGAAGATGCGGAGACCATAGCTGAAGGACCTGTTATGCCGGAGGTAATGTAATAGGTTCTTTCTTAAAGCCCCTGTCTAATTAGCAGGGGCTTCTTTTTCTACTTTAATTGAGGACAGCTATGGAAGCGGAACAGATTTTGGACAACACAGATAGAATGATGCAGTTGTTCAGGGGACAAAACAGGGCTTACGGAATTTATAGCCTTGCACAGTTTCACATGGAGAAAGAAGGTACAAAGAAAATAGGTAAGCCCAGAACAGTCACAGGAAAAGTGACAAAAGAGCTTTGGGAGAATCACTTGAATGGAAAAGAAGGTCTTGGAATAATACCTATCCGAGATGACAGCTCCTGCTTCTTTGGTGCAATCGACGTAGATATTTACAGGGATTTTAATACAGAAGCATTCATAGAGGAAGTGTATAACAAAGACTTACCACTGGTCCCTTGCCGTTCAAAAAGTGGAGGGCTCCATCTTTACCTTTTCTGCAAAGAAGAGGTTCCTGCACCTTTGATGAGAGAAAAACTTGCTGCAATGGCTTCTCTTCTGGGACAAGCAGAAGCAGAGATTTTTCCAAAACAGTCAGAAGTGCTTGCTGAAAGAGGGGACTTCGGCTCTTGGATAAATGCACCTTATTATGAATCGTTTGATACAGACCGCTATGCTTACAAAAGAGACCTCTCAAAAATGTCTTTTGAGGAGTTTTTGAGTTTTGCAGAAATGCGCTCTTTGAGTAAACAAGAGCTGGATGCTTATTCCATTGTTACAATAACCGAAATTGAAGATGGACCTCCATGCCTTCAGGCAATGGTTGCCAAAGGTATTCCTCATGGTTGCAGAAACAATTTCTTCTTCAACTTAGCTGTCTATATCAAGAAAAGCGGGACTCCAAAAGGAGAGATGGCAGATAAACTATTTGCCTATAATGAAAAATATGCAAGGCCTGCTCTTGCAGAACCAGAAATAAGGGCTATTGTAAAAACTCATTCCACAAAAAAAGAATACTTCTATTCCTGCAATAAAGAGCCTTTGAAAAGCCATTGCAATCAGACCCTCTGCAAAGCCAGAAGGTATGGACTCGGAGCGTATGCAGGGCTTCCACAATTGACCAGCTTAACAAAGTTCAATACAACGCCTCCAATGTGGTTTGTTACAAATGAAGATGGAAAAAGAATTGAGCTAGCAACTGAAGATTTGCAGAACCAGGGAAGGTTTCAGAGAAAATGTATGGAGGCAATAAACCAGATGCCTCCTACAATGAAAACAGAAGCATGGCAAGGGGTTGTTCAAAAGTTGATGGAAAATGTTGTGATAATTGAAGCACCAAAAGAAGCTTCGGCAGATGGCATGTTCTATGAGTACCTTGAAAGGTTCTGCACTTCCAGAGTGTCTGCTCGGACAATGGATGAAATTCTGCTCGGAAGACCTTGCACAAATGAAGGAAGGCATTTCTTCAGAATGATGGATTTGCTAGACTTCATGGAGAGACAAAAATTCAGGGAGTTGAAGGGTCCGAAGATAAGCATGTTGCTTAATGATTTGGGAGGAGAGAATAAAATTCACAAGGTTAAGGGAAAGTCCATTAACCTTTGGTCGATACCAGAATTTGTAACAGTGGAAAGCCCTGTTGCAACGGCACTTGTGCCAGATAACAATGTAATGTAGGAGAAAGAAATGCCTTTAGATTTACAAAGTCTTTTATTAACAATCAGGGAGGATGAAAAAGTGTCCTTTTACTGTTCTTTTTCTGGAACTGGGCTTGTATGCCAAGTAGAGAAGAGGCAAAGTATATTTGGAGAAAGAATATTTGTTCAAGAGGCACTTTCTCTCGATGAAATAAGGTATAACAGCACACCAGAAGTTATTGCCCATGTCCTGCAAGGGTTGCTATTAAAAATAAGGAGTCAACGTGCGAATTAAAGCCTATGGGAGTATGCCTGGGAACCAAGCAGTAATGGACTTTCTTGCGAAGCCTTGTCCACATGGAGAAGAAGCTTGTGCAGGTGTTGTGGCAACGGTTGGTGGAACACATTGCTTGCGAGACTGCAAGAATTTTGACAAGTGGGAGTTTTTTGATATTGTCTGCAAAAAAGAAGAACCTGTTCCAGAAGCAGTTATTGAACATTTCACAGAAGGAAAAGGAAAATGATGCAGCCACCAATCAAATACCAAATAAACAAAATTTTGAGGTTCCTCGCGTACACCTTGTTTATTTTGGTCATAGGCTTTATTTCAGGTTATGGATTTGCTCGGCTAACGCACTAAGAAAGGAAGAGAGATATGAGTACAACACTTTTTCTGGGACCTCCGGGTACAGGCAAGACCACAACCCTGCTAAACCTTGTAGATGATTACCTTTCTTCGGGAGGTATTGTAGAGAAAATAGGCTTCATTAGCTTCACCAAGAAAGCTGTTAATGAAGCTGTGGACAGGGCTGCGGAGAGGTTTTGCATAGGCAAAAAGCATTTCCTATACTTCAGAACAATCCATTCACTTTGCTTTATGCAGCTAGGTATGTCAAAAAACGAAGTGATGTCCAGAGAACATTATAGGGATTTTGGACATGTTGTAGGAATGAGTGTTTCGGGATATCAAAGACAAGACCAAATGATGTACGAACTCCCAGAAGGAGACCAGTTGGCATTTCTTGAATCCCTTGCAAGGCTTATGTGCTTGCCTCTGGAGGAAGCATGGAGACAAATAGAAAATGACGTAGATTTTCACAAACTTGATTATTTTCGGAGGTCTTATGAAGAGTTTAAAAAAGTCAATATGCTTTATGACTTTACAGACATGCTTGTTAATTTTAATGATAGGGGAGTCGTTCCAGAACTTGACTTGCTTATTGTGGACGAAGCTCAGGACTTGTGCAAACTCCAGTGGGAAATCATCGAAAAACTCTCAAAGAAAGCGGCACGTATATATATCGCCGGGGACGATGACCAGGCAATTTTCAGATGGTCTGGTGCAGACATTGAATACTTCTTAAGCCTTTCAAAGAGGTATGAGACAAAAGTTTTAACACAGTCTTACAGACTTCCAAAAAAGGTATTTGAAATAAGCAACAGCCTTGTTAAACAGATTCAGAATAGAAATGAGAAAAGCTTTTTGCCTACTGCCAGTGCAGGAAAGGCAGAGATTGTTGGAGACATTGAAAGAATTCCTTTGGAAGTTGGAGAATGGCTTATCTTAGTCAGAAACACGTACATGATGGAAGATGTAATCAAGTATTTGATGGCAATGGGCTTTCCTTACAGGACAAACACATACTCTTCCCAAGAAGACCCTGCCCTGAAAGCAGCTTTTGCATGGGAAAGGCTTCGTGCTGGAGGAACAGTCGGACACAAAGAAGCAAGAGATGTGCTTTCCTTTATGAGAGGAAACAAGACAATTGCAGGGGATAAAGATTCTGCCTTCACAATGAAAGATATCTGTCAAGCAATCGGAAGAGATTTGTCAAAGGTCATTTGGCATGATGCTTTAGACAGAATACCTGTTGAAGATAGAGAATACTACATTGCAGCAAGAGGTAGAGGGGAAGCCCTGAACAGAACGCCTCGAATAAAAGTGAGTACAATTCATGGTGCAAAAGGAGGAGAGTGTGCAAATGTAGTAGTTTTCACAGACCTGTCACTGAGGACTTTCAAAGCCATGCAAATGAATTATGAAGATGAAGTGAGAGTTTTTTATGTTGCAGTAACAAGGGCAAAAGAGAGGTTGTACATTGTGCAGCCGAGAAGCCCGAATTGTTTTTTAATATAAAGGAGAGGCTATGGAAGAGTGCGCCAAGATTAAGAAGGTTATAAAAACATGATTAAAACGATTTATCAAAAACAAGAAGACATCCTGAAAGCAATACAGCAGCTATATTGCCCAAATGGATTTCAATGCGATATAACTTTTGGCAATGGTGCTTTTTATAGTACACTTCCTGCACCTTTTTATTGCTTTGATGTAGAGCCTTTATCCCGTGGAGTGGTCAAAGCAGACAGTAGAAACATACCTCTTCCCGAAAGTGCCGTTCAATCCGTGGTGTTTGACCCGCCTTTCCTGACATATATCAAGTCTGGCCGGGAGCATAACTCTATAATGGGTAAAAGGTTTTCTGGATATTGGAAGTATTCTGAGCTTGAAGAGCACTATAGAGGAACTCTCAAAGAGGCACATAGAGTGCTTAAAGTTGGAGGTTTTCTGATTTTCAAGTGTCAGGATATTATTCACAACCACAAAATGCACTGTACTCATTTCAATGTTATTAAATGGGCACTAGAACAGAACCTTGAATTGGAAGACCTGTTTATTCTGGAAGCAAAAAACAGAATACCTGTTCGTGCAGCAAAGCACGGAAGGCAGACACAAAGACATGCAAGAATCCACCACTCTTATTTCTTAGTATTTAAAAACAGGGAGGCATAATGGCACAAATATCTGATTTATCAAAAGCAGGGCAAGAGAGGAAAAAGCTCTTGGAAAAAACCCTTCACATTAAAATGAAAACAGGTTACAGGGAGATAGAAAAGGACATGACAGTAGAGGCTTTGGTGCAAGGATATATTGCAGCACACCAAGACCTGCACAACCTAAGTGAATTCCTTGAAGAAATGTTGGCCGCAATGTATGAAGCAAACAAAGGACATATCTTCTTCCAGAGCAAAGGGCCTGCTTTTGCTAAGTATGCAGAACAGGCAGCAGACAGATGGCGAATGAAAAACAAGTTCTCCGATATAGGTGCTGTCATAGACAGGTTGGGAGAGTCCATTGCCAGAATGAATAAAGAAACTCCGAGCCTTAGAGAAAGTGTTGGAGCTGGCAGCAACAGAATAAGCAGTGGTCTAAGAATAAACCACAACATAAAGGTAGAAAATGAAAAACCTGCTTAGTTATATTTTGAACTTTTTTAAGAAAGAGAAAAAAGAAAATATTCAGATAGGGATTATCTGCTGCTATGCTTTTCAGTTTCGGGAATGGCTAAACGATAACTGCCCTTCTGTTAAATACCTCACACATGCTTTTGCAAAGGATGAGCATTATGAGTTTCGTAAAATAATGACACCTTATCACCTTTGTGGAGTCCGTTTTGACAGATTCTTTGCTGCCTACGATACAAAGAAACAAACACCTCTTGTAACTACAGCAGACTTGGCCGCACATTTAAAACCAGGAAGAAACTATGAGCTACCGATTCAAAACAAAACCATTTAAGCACCAAGAAGACTGTTTTGAGATAAACAAAAACAGGAAATTCTTTGCTGAACTTATGGAAATGGGCACGGGAAAGAGTAAAGTCCTATTAGACACTGCTGCCTACATGTATGACCAAGGCTGGATAAATGCTTTGCACATCTTTGGCAACAAAGGTTCTTACATGAATTGGCTCACCAACGAAATTCCAGAGCACTTTCCTGAACATATTCCAATCAAAACAGGTTACTGGAAAGCTTCTATGAACAAAAAAGAAGAGTTGGCCCTGGAAAGTATGCTCAAAGAAAGCTTCTTTGGCCTCAAAATCTTTGTCCAGAATATTGAGTCAATGGCCTATGACAGAAGTGTGGAAGTTGCAAAGAAATTTGTCAGCGGACACCGGACACTTGTTACAGTGGACGAAAGCTCCACAATCAAAAACCACACGGCAAAAAGAACCAAAGCCATGCTCAAATTAAGAGACTTGGCTAAAGTCAGAAGGATTTTGACAGGTTCTTTGGTAGATAACAGACCTTTAGATGCCTATTCTCAATTTGAATTCCTTAACCCTGCTTGCCTAGGCTTTTCATCCTTCTATTCTTTCCGAGCACAATATGCGGAAATGATTGACATGAATCTCCGAAACAGTACAAGACCTGTGAAAGTTGTCAAAGGATTCAAGAATATTGAAGACCTGAAGAACAGAATAAGCAAGCACAGCTTCATCATTAAAAAAGAAGATTGCCTTGATTTGCCTCCGAAGGTCTATCAGACTTTTAATGTAGAATTGACAGATGAACAGATTAAACACTACAACGACTTAAAGCTACGTTGCATGACAGAGGTTGGTCAAGAAACCGTTTCTGTCCGGATTGTTTTGACAAAACTCATGCGTCTTCATCAATTGGTCTGTGGACACTTGAAAGATGACGAAGGAAGTATTCACAAGGTAGCAAATAACAGAATGGCTGCTTTGCTAGACCTTCTGGAAGAGAGCAGTGGACAAGTGATTATTTGGGCGAACTACAGAGAAGATATTAAAGATATTGCGGAGGCAATTGGCAAAGAATATGGTGTGGAAAGTGTATTGACTTATTTTGGTGACACAACGGAAGAAGAGAGAGCAGAAGCAAAGAGGTCTTTTAGAAACGATGAACAAATTGGGGAAGCACGTTTTTTAGTTGCCAACCCTCAAACTGGTGGCTATGGCTTGACACTGAACGGAGCGTCAACTGTCATTTATTATTCTAACAGCTTTGATGCAGAAAAAAGGAATCAGTCAGAAGACAGGTGTCATAGGTATGGTCAAACAAAGTCTGTAACGTATATTGACATAGTGGCTAAAGACACAATTGACGAAAAGATACTGAAGGTTTTGAAAGACAAGAAAGCTTTGTCTGAAGCCATCACAGTGAGTAATTGGCAGACATTTTTATAAGGAGAGGCTATGTTGAAGGCATGTAAGGAATGTGTAAGAGAAGGGGAGTGTGCTATTAAAGATAGTGACCTTGTTCCCACAAAAGAAACCTGCTCAAATTGCAAGTTTCAAGAACTTTGCGGAGTAGAAGCATTGCATATAGATACTGCTTGCCCACACTGGCAAATGAAGTTTGCAGAGGAGACAGACCCCAACGGAAAATCTTTGAATGAACCTGGAGCAAAGGCAGATGCGGGAAAACCAATGGCCTCTCTCCTTTCTTCCTTTGGTCTTGCACTAATGGCTATTGCAGAAGTGTCCACTTTTGGAGCAAAGAAGTACACAAGAAATGGTTGGGAAAGTGTGCCAAATGGCAGGGAGAGGTATTTGGATGCAAAATGGAGACACCTGCTTAAAGGAAACTTAGAAGAGAAAGACCCTGAAAGCGGATTGCTCCACGAGTCACACGAACTTTGGAACTGTTTGGCAGCACTGGAATTAAAATTAAGAGAACAAGCAATGCACGGTAGCCAGCCCAAACGATGAGCTAACCCTGTTTCTGAAAGTTCGGGGATAATCTAGGCGCATTGCAGATTTTTAAAAGGGAGAAGAAAATGTTGGCAAAAATCACTTGTCAGAATGAAGCGTGTGAAAACACATTTGAAGTTCACTACAACTACACCCCTGCACAAGCAGGGAGCAGGGATGAGCCGAGCTATCCAGAATACCTGGAAGCCGAAAGCGTGCTTTGCCCTGTCTGTGGAGAAGAAATGACACAAGAAGTAGTAGAAGCACAAATTTGGTCATACAGGGAGGACAAGAAAAATGACACATCTTACTAAGCAATTGGAAAAGGACATTATAAAGGGTGGATTGATACTTGCACCTTGCAGGTCGGGAAAGACAACGGCAATTGTGAATGTGCTAAAAAAGGACGAGCACTTTATCCTTGTGGTGGATACAGCTTTACAGAAAAAAGACTATGTGGAGAGACTTGGAGCACCTTCTCCACAAGTATTTGTCTGCGATACTTTGAGAAGATATGGTACCTTTCCTGTGTATAAAATAGTCTTAGATGAAGCCCTGTTCAGCCCAGATTCATTTTTCCATTTCGGAGACAAATGCTATGCCATGCTTTCTTCTCCAAATAGGGTTCCAGTGGTTTGTTACAACATAAGAGGAGACAGGGTTGTACTTGAACCAGCAGAAGATTTTAGAGGTTGAAAAGTGTCTTCCCTGCACCGCAACAAAGCTAAGTGCAGGGAAGCACCCCGGAGGTAGGGTTTTAAGAGGGCGTATAGAAAGTAATTAAGGGGCGAATTGTTCTTTTTGTTCTGTACCTGCTTTTGCATTCTTTTCTGCAATTGAGGTGTTCACGCCCCAAAAATAAAGTTGTGCACGGAGCCAGCACATACCATCTTCACGACAAATCTGTTTAAAGAGCTTATTGGCAGTATCCGCGTATTTCTCAGCAATCACACCTAATCGCATCAATTGGTAAAGTGCATCATGAATTAGGGCTCCTCGCATATTCGTCTTAGTGTCAATAGTTGGTCCGCTCGGACCATCGAAACAATAATATTTTTTGACTGTAAGCCAACCAGTAGGTGTAAGTTTTAGGAAATCACTTTCATACTCATAATTAAAAATTCCAACAAAGCAAGTGTATTCTCTTGTGATTTGGTACTTATAGCCGGACTTGTAGAAAATAAGAGGCTGCTTCATTAGCACTCCCTACAATCAATAATCTTACCTTCTATGTTCTTCACCCTCTTAAAATCGTGACATTTTGGACAATTAGCAATTTTCTTTTTGCTTTTTATAACTTGTTCTACAACTTGTTCTTGAACTTGTTCTTGTGTCATGCTGGTTTTCCTTTCAGCTCAAAATGATAAGGGTCTTTTGCATCCCAATAGCCACCTTTGGCAATCCAGAACGCACCAAGTACTTCATACCGGGAATCTTTCCAGAGAATGTCATATCCTGTTTCGTCAGTTATCCAAATATCCACGGCCAAAGAAACAAGGTGGTCTGATTGCAGAACGCCTACCTTCGGCCAAACAAGCTGCACACCTCTGTTCCAGAGGTCAATACCTGTGGAATAGATTTTGGCAAGTATGCTTGGCCTATTCCACTCCCCGCCACGGATAGGCAAGCCCTGTTCTTTTGTGGACTGGAGAAGGGCTATAAACGCATCACGGAACCAATCGTTTTGCTGGCGGCGAGTCATCATACCTCACCTATTTTTCTTAGATTGCAACGCCCTTCTGCAACAGTTATGCTGTTTGAAGCTGTATTTTCTATATAGATTTCAATAACGTTGCCTACTGAAAGATTTGCAAGGGCTTGTGAGGATATTCTTGTTGAAATGCCAAGGGGGAGCTCTTGTGTAATTGTGGAGATTGTACTTCCTCCACTAACTCTTAGTGCGCAAGAGATTCCACTTCCAGAGGAGCTACCTGCCCTCATTGAATAATCTAGAACATAAACCCCTGCTTCCACAATTACAAACTTGTCGGCTGTTGTCATGGTAACAGACTTACTTAGACCACTGGTGGGAAGGGAAAGAAAAGCAGAAGAAGACATTGCAATAGTTTGGCCTATTCCTGCATTGTATTTTTCTGCATAAACGCCTTGTACGGCAGCATGGGTGTGTAAGCCATCTGCAACAGAGCCATCAGAAAGGGTTTCAAGCTCATCACCTTCTATGTTCGTACTTGTTCCACGTATGATAGACTCCACTCCAGAATCATGGAAAGTTGCAGTGTTTGGAACAACAAGCATAAGGTCACTAGTTATAGTTCCTCCTGTCAACCCTGTCACAGTAAGATTATGAAAAGTAGGGTCACTTGCTACCTTAACAGGTTGGTCGATACAGGTATCAAAATAGGCTACCCATTCACAAAGAATATAGTATAGCCAATTGATAAAACCTCTTGCTGGTTTTCTGTTTACCCAAGTAAAACCTGTGGCTCTTACGCCTGCATCTGGAACAGCCCTGTTTGGTTGCCCTGTTATAGGGTCTATTGTGTCTGTGCTTGCCCAATTTGGAACTATTGATGGCTTTGCCATTTAAACCTCCTTAAAATATTTCGACTAAAGAACCTGCTGTATACCCACCAGTTGTTTCATCCCAACCATCTTCAATAAAGCCTTCTCCAACACTTGAAAAAGAACCTTCATCTGCAAAAGCAAAAGGAGAAACTGAAGGTTCCACATAATACAAATCAAAACCCACGGCCACAGGTTTGAGTCTGTTTAACCTGTCTCTCAGTCCTTTTGGGTCTGTAAAGGTATCTACATCAAACTGAAACCTGGCAGGGCAGGGTTCAGCGTAGTTCGCTATTGTAGAACCTGTAAAATTCTTAACTAAAGTAATCAAGGTTTCTGGGTTGCCGTTGCCTATGTTCAAGGAATTCTGAAGCATAAGTGCTGCACGGTATGCTGTGTCGTCCAGACCGTTTCTGGGGAGAACGATTATGTCTCCAATTTTATCTAGCTGAAGACCTTCGGCAACTGCCAAATCACAATTTTCTCTCAGCCCATTAAGCATTGTCTCAATGTCCTGCACTTCCTGAAGGAAGGGAGTAATCAAATCAAAGATTTTATTTGACTCAGACATACTTTCTCCTGAACTGAGTTATGAAAAGGCCAAGTCCTGCTGTCACATGGTCTGTTATTTCTTCGCCTGCTAAAACCGTAGTGTCCACAACAACTGAAGAAGGCGCAACTGTGGCAATTGTAGGTGTGTCTAGACTTAAATCCCTCTTCCTTCTGAACTGCGTAACAAACAAAGCCAAAGCCCTGTCAACATGGTCAAGAATCAGGGCTCCTGGACCTTCCGTGAATTCAATATCCACAGTGACAGCACCAAAGCCGTCTGTTGCTAAAAGTGGTCCACCAAGACCTTTTGTTAATACTCCGTTCATACTTCGCTCTTTAACCTCTGGCTTGCTGTTGTACTGTTACGAAGAGAACGTATTTCTCTCCCTCTAAAATCCTTTAAGTGCATCTTTGCAAGTATTGCCCTGCCATCGTCGTCATAAAGCACCCTGTAATATTTTCCAGAACCTGTTGGGCTTTCAACAATCGTAAAGTGGTTAAACAGGGCTTTCATTATTTTGTCTGTCTTTTCTCGGAGGCTTCCAGAAAGGACAGTAGGTGCAGGGGTGACAGATGTCTTTTCCCTTATTGCAACTTCTGTGCTATCTGCTGGAAAGACAAAAGGATTGTTCTCAATATCCTTCAATAAGCATTTTCTTATTTCCGTTATGTTGTCATCATCATAATTTATGATGTAATAGTTGCCACTGCCTACAGGGTCTTCGGCAATCACTTCCAGATTGACCATTATTTTTATAATCAGGTCGAGTTTTCCTGCAAGAGAAGCTATGCTCATATACTCTCCACAACTAAACCCAAATCATCGAAAACCCTTGCAATTACGACTTCTGGCTCTGCTTTTGTTATATTCATTGAAAAGATAACAGTATCTTTTGTTGCTCCTGCTTTTTCTGCTATTGTAACAAGATTTCCCCAGGTGCAGCTCATTCTATGTCTCCTGTCTGCTCATCGTCAATTCCGTCCATTATTGTTCGGAGGTCAGAAAGAAGCTTTGTTGGCATTTCCGCAGCAGCAGGAAGGTTTGTGGTCTTGCTATCAATTGCTGTAACGATTTCTCCTAAGTCTGTTAAGGCAGCAGTGTGATTTACCAGGGAATCAGTGTCTTTTGCAAAGCCAGTCCCCTTTACATCACTAAACCCTTCTGCAATGTTGTCAAGGATTGTACTTTCACTTTCAAGTATGTCACTAAATTCTGCTGCATTCGCTATTGTTTGCGCTTCAAGAGAAAAATATTGTGGGTCATAAGTAACACTACCCAAGTCGGTAGGTGTTGCGGCGGTCTTACTCATTAAAGCCTTGAAAAAGCCTAGTACATCGTTGTTGCCACCAGTGGAAAAAGCTCCGAGTCGTCCGTTAATTGCATCTGTTCCATATACGCCCGCCTTATGTGCTAGAGCAGTTAAGCTATCTGTGTTCTTAATAAAACCTGTACCTTTTATGTCTGTAAGATGTGTTGTTTGTGTCGTTTGTGTTGCGGCAGTTGCAATTTTATCTGTTTCGAAAAACCCATAGTTATTTATAGTGGCAGAAGAACCTGTTTGAGCTATTGTTCCACAACCGCCATAAAGATTAATCGTAATAGCAACATCTGGCACAACTATTTTTAATCCCTTTGATGCAATAATGTCTATTGTTCTTCCTGCTGATATTGAGCCAGATATTTTGAATACTCCACTACAATTTAAAAGTTTTGCATTTATTGCATTACCGTTGGTTCCAAGAATAAAGTTTATAGATGCTGCATTTTCAAAAGTACAGCCAAGGAAAAAGATGGAGCGATAATAAGAGTTTGTCAACGAAATACTGTTTACAATCTGAGAATCTTCAAAAATACAATCTGTACCTATCCAGGTTACACCTGAAATAAAACATTTGACAAATTTACACGTGTTAAATTTATATGTTGCATCCCCATATAAAAGAAAACCGTTAAATAAAGCACCTTCCACGTTTGAGGTTGTTAATGTTACAGAAGGAGAGTCGGGGGTGGCATAACCTAAATTATAAATTGACTTGTCTAATAATTTTGAACCAGTAAAGCTTAGAGAAGAACCCGAATTATACCTTAAGTTTATTTTCTTTAATTTATTACTTGTTGCAATGTCTGCCGCATCGTCAATAGAAACGGCAGGTTTTGCAGATGTCCCTATAGGAAAAGTTGTACCTGTATCGCCACCATCAGACACCCAAACAGCACCCTCGTCAAATCGATAATCATCACTCGTACTATCTGCTGGATAAGGGTGAAGTCCAATAAGAAAATCAAGTGTTGCTGTATTTTGTCCAGCACACTTGCATCTTGCCCACCATAAAGAACCAGCTGGCGACCTGTCACATTGAATTTCCCGAACATCCGTTCTTACTGCGGCGCTATCTGCGATAAAAGGAAATTCATCATAAGTACCTGCTGTTAAAGCACCTGCCCCACTTGCTCCATAACCGATTTGAATATCGTACCTATTTGACCTTTCAGAAGCGGTTATTTGAATCCTGTGTAAATCGAAGAAAGGTAGACCAGAAGTATCTCCAGAGCCAAGAAGTTGAACCCACGTTCCCCAGGTATCATTTCCAGCATCTATCTGAAAGGAACCATTATCTGAACCTATTCTATCAGCAAAATGAGTAGCAGAAGGTGTTGTTGCCTTACCATACCAGCGTCCCCACGAATGGAGGTGGTTTTCTATTTCTTCTATTGTTTGTTTACTTGACATAATTACCTACTTCTTAAAAGTTGTTTCTATGCCTCTTGTACGAAAATTCTTGTTGCATCGAAAGAAGGAAAATCTGCTGTTGCTATACTTATGTTTGTTGACACCCAAGTTGGAGTATCTCCAGGGGCATCCGTCACGGCCATTTCCATAGTAACATCTGCAACACCGTCAACAATATACCCTGCCCCTGCAAACTTCTGAACAAGGATATCCGAACCAAATGTAAGAGTGTTGCCCAAACGCAATAGTTCTTCAGCAATCAGGGCTTCCCCGTCTAATGGGAAGACCTGCTCTGAACCTGTCCGGTCATAGGTCAAACGAAGATGCACATACTTTGTTCCGGCATGTGTAAAACTAACAACCTGTGTATCTCCATTGGTGTCTGTAACATTTACAGAAGTGTCACCAAAAGACAAAATACCCGCTGGTTTTCTTTCCCAGACCTTATCCGCAATTGCCTGATTAACAGGGCTGGTGTCTGGTGCAGCAACTACAAGCTCAAAACTGTGAGGTGGTCTGTCGCCATCATAAGCACCTGTGGTATTTTCAAAGATGAAGGCAGCGGTCACTTCAGGAATATCATTCAAAACCCTGGCAACAATCGAATCAAGCGTTCCAGCAGAAACAAGCCCAAGACTTTTTCTTCTGCGAATTCTGAAAGCTGTGTCTGTTTCAGCTTCTGCACCTACTGAACCTTCTGCAATATTTGTGACTTCATCCAATCCAACAACAGGTGTGTCAATAACACTGATTGAACCTACTGGGACTGAAATTCTTCCATTGTTTGAAGACTCTACGGCAGCAGGTGTCCAAATATCTGTAAATTCTAAACGAGCACCTACAGCAGCCGTAAAGGTATCTGTAAGGGAAAGCAAATCTGAGGTTATTGTGATATATTCCGTTGTGGCAACATAAACAGAAGTTACACCCAATTCCGCTGCATTTATGGCCGCTGAAAGTATCGCTGCAATAGCAGGTTTTGTAGCAGCTCCGCTACTTGTAATCGTTACGTCTGTTCCGTTTATTGTCACTGTGTAAGCTGTACTGTTTGCAGCGGTTGTAACCGTAATTTTTGTTTTGTGCAAGGTGTTTGTACTTATTGTTGCTTCTGTTGTAACTTTAAACTGCTCTTTCGTTGCAACCTGGCTGAACAGGGTGTTGACCGGAATTACAGTTGTATCATCTCCACGCAACTGCACAACTGCTGTTGAAGGTGCTGCTGGAAGGCGTGTGATTCCTGTGAAATAAGCTGCCTCATCTAAGTGAGCACCTTCAGCACTTGAAGGGTAACGAGAATTGTAAACATTCTCTGACTGTTCCCAGACCTCCGCAAGAGCTCTGGAGAAGACACCTATCAACTGTCCAAAGACAGAATCTGGTGCTGTGTCTATTTCTCCGAAAGAAGCAACCAGTGCCGATTCAACACTTGCTTTTATATCTTCAAGCCTTTTAAGCTCAAAGCCTGTAGTTGTTACACCATAGTCTGCCATTATACAGCCTCCGCAACAGTCAGTTCACCATAAATAGTGTTGACTTTAAAGGAAACAGAAAGGCTTCTTGTAGAAGCACTATAAGTTTGGTTGTATTCCATAATGGATTTCACTCCAGGTGTTTCAAGTATTGTAGCTTTGTACATGGAAGCAACCAGTTTTAAATTCGGATTTTTAACAAAAACAGTGTCATAAAGTTTTGCTCCTGAGGTTGTGTCAAGGAACCACTCTCCATAGAAAAACTTTAAACGGATAGATAACTTCTGCCTTATTTGCTCCAAGCCATCAACAATAGAAAGGTCATAATTAGCAACCTCTAAATCGTGAGTATCTTCATTAAGCAAAAGGTCAAGTGCCATTATACAGGGTCTCCTGTGTAATTTTTGTAAGGTGTAGAAGGTATGTCCAAACTATGCTTATGTGCAGAAAGTTCAATACTTCCTGCCTTTACTTCTGCATCACTTTCAATGTTCTCCGTTGCTTCTACTTTTCCATTAACCTTCAAATTACCCGTTATCTCAAACCCTTCACCATCTGAAATAAATTTAGCATTGTCAAAAACAATTTCTAATTTGTTTCCGTCTTCGATTGGGGAGCCTTGTCCGAAAGCAAAGAGGCCAGGAATTGCGATTGCATCTGTGAGAGAGAACTTTTTTCCGTCCAACGGAGTAACTTCTGAGCCATCACCCGCAAGCCAAGTTTCAATGCTTCTTTCAGAAAAAAGGAGAAGAACTGTATCCCCTCTTTCAAGCGGAAACGTAAAGCGACACCTTTTTGTTCGCGGGAATATGACAGGTACTTCAATAATAGGCTTAAAAGATATTTCTTTACCATTATTATATGCCTTCCTTAAAAGTGGTTGCACTTCGACTTTTGGCCCTGTTGGGTCATAGCTATTTACAATAGCCGGAAGACAAGTATGAAACTTGTTTTCAAGCTCTCCCCAAAGCACATCTTTAATTGCATCGAGTAATTCACTCATAGGAAGAGAAGCCTTATTTTTGATTCCCAGATGTCTCCGTGTGTGTCACCTCTGTGAGAAACGGATTCTACGTTAAATATACTATTTATATTCATCCTTTTACAAATCAACTTTACTCTATGTCCAGGTTTAACTGAAGGGTCTAACAGGGTTGTAACTTCATAGCCTGGTGCTGAAGTTGCTTCACCGTTTTTCTTCTTTTTCTTCTTACCACTTTTTGTAAGAACATTGTCCATCTTTTGTGGAAAACCAATCATGCCTGTGTCCTGAGAAATCACTTTTCCTTTTTTCTCTGTTTCCTCAAAGCCATCGTCAGGAATAATTTGAAGCTCTCCATCTACAACCGTTGCATGCCCCTCTGCTTCATCTCCCAACTTTTCAAAAGCATCTTTTGCTATGCAGGTATCATTCCATCCTCCTGCAAAAGTTTTTTCCGTAAGAAAAGAAGAACTTTCATTGTTCAACAAAGAAAAAGGTGCTGAGATAGCTTGATTCAGCACACCTTCAAGCTGTTTTATTATCTCGCTCATCTTTGCTTCTTTTTTGGGAGCAGCAAAGGAGACAGGCTCACTGAGCACATTTCTTCCATCTTCACAGGACAAAGTTGTGGAAATATTCGGGAGGTCAAAAGAATGAGAAACAGAAGAAATATCTGTCTTTGCAAGTAGCTGAAATCCTGGGTCTTCTTGGTACTTTACAAATAGACTCACTGTTGTAGCAGTCTTATCAAAAACATCTAGGTTTTCTCTGCGTATGTTAGAAAGGTTGTATATTGTAAAGCGTGAATTATTGTATGGCTTTCTTCCTTTTTCAATCTCAAAAGCAATTCTTAAATTCTCAACAACAAGTTTGTCATAAAACTCATAAGACTTACCTTCCTTATCTGTAAAGAGAGGGGAAGTAGTTTCAACTACAATTTGTGCCTTACGCCCGAATTGCTTCAAGTTCTGCCTCCGTTACGTACGTAAGGAGAAGACCACGTTTATTGGAAAAATCATCGTAAGCGATTCTGGTTTCTCCGTTTGCTGCATCAATAACAACAAGAGCACCTTTGGGCATACCATCAAGGTATCTGCAAGATTCCAAAAGGTCATAGCCCAAAGTAACTTTTATTCCAGATACAAGTTTGTTGTTTGCTTTGTCTGAAATGCTCAAAGCCCAGAACTCTCCACGAGTATTCCAGTGAATGTCCAAAACATACGGTATACCATCAAGAGCAGTTGTCTCTGTAAAAGCAGGGTATGTGAAAAAAGGTACTACAATCATGGTGTTAGCCTATCATTAACAGCATCTATAACATTGTCTCCGTCTAATCCTGCTTTAAATACAGACTTCAGTGACTTACCAGAAACCACTTTATCTCCGTTCTGGTTGCCCATATCTGCCTTTGTTGCACCCTGCTTGTCTACTCGGCTTGCTTTTGTAGAGTCTCTTATTGTCTGGTCATATTGTGTAGAAACAAATTTTACTTTTCTGAAGGAAGCTGTGAATTTTAAAGACTCTCCTGTTTCTGGGTCTCTCGGTACAGAAAGTCTTGTGAGAGCCATGCTTGTGTATGCACGAGTCTCTGTAACAATGTCAATAACTCCGAATTTTTCCTCTGGTATAACGTATTCCCCGTTTGGGTACAGATTAGGCAATCCCCCATAGCCTGCCAGGGCTAGAAGATACTCATAGCCATCAAGAACAGGGTCGTGCCAGTTGCCTTCTTGGTACTCTGGGTTTGCACTGTTTATTACTGTCTTGCCTAAGTTGCCAAGAAACTCAATAGGTGTACGTGTAATCAGTCCAGAAAGAGTTACCTCTTCTGGTTCGTGAATAACGTGGTCACTTATAAAAGCTCCAGACTCAATAGGGAAAGAAGAGATTTGGTTGGAATACTCTGCACTCTCAGAAAGAGTACAATCAAGCTGCAAAGAACCAATCAAAGGACTGGTGAACTTTGTTGCTTTTTTCCTGCCAAAAAGTAATTCGACTACTGCCATATTTACTTCTTTCCGTAATTTTCTTTAGTTACGTAGTTTGTTCTGACACCTTGCGTAACCTCTTTAAAGACCTGAAAAACAACAGGGCGTACAGTATTTGCAATATCTTGTGCATTTCCTGAAGGTGCATTTATTGTTATGTTTATAGGTGCATCCACACTTGATATTCCTCCACCTACATAACCAAAAGCAGGGGAGTATCCTGGCATTGCTGAAGATATGCCTGAAAAGAAACCCTCTAGTTTTTGTCTAAGTGCTGCACCTGTGGAAGCCCCGCCTATGCCTCTTGGTGAGGAAGCATCTCCCCCGTTGTTTCCTGCCATAGCAGCGAAATCACTTTTCATGTCCGATATGTACTGGTTCAGCCCTGCTTTGCTGTAAGGTATTCTCATCATGTCAAACACTGTTCGTAAAGATGCCACTAAGAAAGTGACAGCATTTATAAGGCCGTTTACACCCTCTAACATTGCCTTAAATATACCAGGGCTCTTTGTATCAAGAGCACCCAGAAGAACTAAGAAATCTTTTATTCCTACTCGTATGTCTGAAAAAGCGGCTTTGAGATTAGTAAACAAATCAACAAGGCTATTTTTCATTTCTATAAATGTTGGCCTGTACTTTTCAAAGCCCCCAAACAATATGCCCATCACAGAATCGCCGCCCTTTACCCAGACATAAATATCGTCAATTATCAGGGCTAATGCGCCTGCTATTGCAAGGGCAATACCCATTGGCCCAAGAAGAGAAAGCAAAGCGTTTCGGAAAAATATCATGGGACCTATGAGCGCAAACAAGCCTCCCAAGATTATTACGAATCTTTGGAAGTTTGGATTCAACCTGTTCAAGATACCTATAAAGTTAGAAAGTGCTCCAACAAGCTTTCCGAGAATGGGCAGTAGCTTTCCTCCGAGCATAGCTGAGAAAAGGAAAAATTGGTCTTTTAGTTTCAGGAATTGTCCATAAGGTGTTTTTGCAATTCTTTCAATAAGTGTTGCAATTTGACTTCCGGGGCCTGCAAATTTAGCCATAGCTTTTGACATCATATCAAAAGTTATTAGCCTCTTTGTCATCATTTCGTTTACTTGAACAACGGACTTGCCCAGGTAGTCTGCCATCACTTGCTTTATAGGGATATTACTATTTACAAACTGAAGAACTTCTTGCGCTTGTAGTGTACCTCTGGCTTTAACGTCTGTATATGCTTTGGCAATTCTCTGAATGTCTCCACCCAGAGCACCTTGCATGTTCAAAAGAATTTCTGATGTTGGAATGAGCTCTTGTGCACTCACTCCACGAGCAAGCAATTGTCCTGCTGTTTTGCCTATGTCTTTCATGCTTGCCATAGGAGAACGCAAAGCAAGTTCCTGAAGCTCTTTTGTCTTTGCTCTAGCAGCTTCGGCAGAACCGGTATACACGACCATGCGCTCATTCAAGAGCTGCATTTCACTGGCTGCTTTTACCATGCTCCGAGCAAACAAACCAATAGGCAGGGAAAGAGAAAGCATTGCCCAACGGCCAATATTCTGCAAGCCCATTGCCTGAGACTTCAGTGTACGATAAGCTCTTTCTGCTTGGTAAAATTGTGTAGTGTTGACTCGAAAGCCAACCATCGTAACTAGTTCGCGAACTACACCCGCTCCGAATCCAGTCATTATATTTTTAACTCCTCTATTTTTCCACCCTGCTTAACATATATTGCAAGCACAATATTTTTTACGTGCTTTATATCTTGGGCTGCTTCACAGTTTTTTGTATGTTTGCCTATTTCCTTTTCAACAAAAGCATACATGGAATCTTGATGCCAGATTTGTTCATGATGCTTCACCAAAGACTTGGCTACTGCTGCATAAGCACTTCTGTTGACAAGTGTCGTAATAAAATAAGTAATGAGAGAAGTAAGAAGGACTGAAACTGCTGTGAATCCTAGGGCTTGGGCGGTTGAAAGCATTGCTTAGTCTCCTGGTGGTTCTGGCATTAATGCCTCTTGTATAGCATCGTCAATGTCTAAAACGGCATTGGCTCTTTCCAAATCATCAAAAGACCAGTATTCGTTTAAGTCCTTCCACGTTGCTACTTGTTTTGTGACCAACCTCCAAAGCGGCCACTCTTCTAATAAATCCTTTGAAACCTTATCGGTTATAGGCTTTATTTTATGTTCGGATTTATTGGGTCGCTTGTTTGCAGGAGGTTCCCAATATCTCCCATCTCGAAAAAACGATTTGCTTTTATAACCTCAACAGCTAATTTGTAAACAAAAATATAATTGCCTACAAACAACTCTTCAAAAGTCTTTCTGTCAACCCCCTTGCCATCCACAATTGTAGCAGCAAGCAAGTCAAGCATAAGGTTTAGCAGGGTTTCTTCGTCCAAAGACTCTGCAAGCACGGACAGTGCCTTGCTCAAATCCATGTCTGAATTCACTATGTCTTTTGCTGTTACTTTGGAAATGCCTTTTGCTTCGCCTCCGAAAAGAGTGCCGAAGACTGGAAGAAGCAGTTTGGCCAAGCGAATCTGGAGCTTGAAGCCCCGGACTGCTTGGAACTGCGTAATCTTCACATTGCAACCGTCAATCTGCAATTCTGTAGTTTGTACTGGCATTTGACTTCTCTACCTCCGTTTTAAAGTCTCTGCTCTTATATGCCGTTAGAAGCACCAATCCATAAGTCCATGTCTGCTGTGTCAAAAATCCATTCTCTGTTGGACAGGTCTTTGCCGTTATCCAGGGAAGGTATTTTCTTTACCCAAGCCCAAGCAACTGTGCATAGACTTGTGCCATTGTTGTCTTTTACACTGATTGGCACAATTCCTGTATTTGACAACTCATCAAGAGTTGCAATTAAAGAGAATTGGTCGTTTGAAGGAGAAGTTTGTGTCAAGGTTATTTTGACAGAACCTGCCCTGTTCCTGGTTTTTACCCTGGAAACAATACCATCAATGCCCACTACCTTTGAAAAGGAGTCTGCATCTTTTTCACACACTACAAAAGTGCCATCGGCAAAGCCTGTGACAGGGGTGAGCCCAACGCTCACACTTACTTCTGAAGGGTCGTATGTTCTTACTGTATCTGCCATTTTGCTATCCTCCTTTTATAGTGTTACCGTACCATCGATACGGACAAAGTGTATTGCGCCTGCAAGCCATGCAGTGAACTTCATATCATTCAAGGACCTTGAACTTTTATCCGCAGAAGGCACTGAAGAAAGAGAGGGCGCGGTTATAACATAGCCACCTATCTGAACGCCTTCAGATGTGAATTCTTTTGGAGAAATGCCTCCTCTTGCAAGACCTGTTGCGAGAGGCTCTTCCATTGCAGAAGCTATTGCATTGATGCCTGAATTTGTGTAAGGTACTTTCTTTGCTTTAGTCAGGGCTGCAAAAACATTTTCCTGAAGACGGGCATAGAGCCAATCAATGAAGATAATGACATCTATGAATTCTCCTGAGCCAACTGTACCTTCTGCAAGAATATCTACTCCGCCAACTGACTCATAACTGTTAGCATTTTTAGCACGAACATTTGTTGAGTATGTGTCTGTAAGTGCATTTACCGTGATTGCTGCAAGGGTCTTAAACTTGACAGTGTATTCACCTGGATTGAGAGGAAGAATTCTACCTGCAACTGCTGCTTCAATTCCTTCAGTTGCCGCAAGTGTAGAATAAAACACTGCTGTTTTTGTGAGATTGTTGGAATCCGCATAGTAAGCAATGGAAGTCGTGTCTGTTCCTGAAGCCTGTGCTGCAATATTGGAATCCCCAGAACCACAAAAGAAAAACTTCTTATTGCTTTCGACCCAATCTGCAATCAGCTCTTGTTTTTCAATTGTCTGTGTTTCTGCACAAACTCCGTACCAATCTGGTTGTTCAAGAAGAATTGCATTCAATGCTGTTGTGTATGTTTCAGAAAGCTCAGTGCTTGTGATTGTGTAAGCAAGTGTTCCTGTTACTGCTGTGAGCACAAAACTTACACCCACAACTTTTCCTGTGTTTGGTGTGATTACGAGGGTGTTTGTTCCTGCCGTATATGCTGCTGTATCCACATCAGCATCTGCTGCAATATCTGTTGCAAGGGCTGCAATAGTTGTGTCCAGGTCAGTTGTCCATGCTTTTGAAATTGTACGCCCGTTAATCAGGGCTGAGATTGTTCCACCTGTGAAAGTACCTGTGAAAACGGCTGTTCTGCTTGCCTGAAGAGAACCAAGAGCAATACGTGTTGGGGCAGGGTTCTGTGCAAAAGCTGCTTCAACTAAAGCAGATTCACGGGAACTTGTGCCTGTAATTTTTGCAAGGGCTGTTGCAGAAGTGGAGAAATACTCCAGTCTGCTGTCAAGATTGCAGTTTGGTCCTACAATAAGTAGTGTGCCAAAACCTGCTTGGGATACGTTAGCTGTCTCGCGAGAGATAACTACGTTTACTATTTCGGAAAGATTCATAAATCTTCTCCTTATACTGAGGTTATTGTTATCGTGTCCGTATTAATCGTAACGCCGCCACTGTCTTTTATTGTACCTTCCATTGTGACTGAATCAATGAGCCCCTGGCTTATGTCCTGTGTTTCCCAAGGCATTCTCATCATCAAGTCCAATGCTCCACGGCTTTCAAAGTTGCCATCTGTTACTGCTGAGATGTCCGTTGGGCCCATTAGCTCTTTAACAAATACAATGGCTGCTGTCTGTAAAATAGCATATTTTTCTTGATAACACAAGGAATCTCTTAGTGCCATCAAATTTTCTATGGGGTCATTGCTTTCATTCCCATAAAAGCGGATGGACAGAGTAAACTCGTTGTGTGTGAGTACCTTGCCTACTCCACTTGTGTTTGGCTCATATACTGCTGCAACGCCTGTTGTAGAAAAAGCAGTTGTCCGTAAAGTCACGTATGGTTTGGAAGGTTTTGTCACGTCCTGATTTGCCCAGATAACATGGTTTGCATCAAAGCCTGTTACAGAACGTACCCAAGCTATCATTTGTTTTTTGGAAAGACTGTAAGCCGTACTTGTTGCTTTTGTTTTTGCTGTAACTGCAAGGCTCCAGGGGCTCGCTCCTGCTGCATTTCTTGCTCTAACATAATAAGAATAAGTTGTGTCTGGAGATAAATCTTCTTCCTGAAAATCAAGAGCTGTTATACCTGTTTCAAAAGCAGTTGTTCCATCATGGGAAAGTTCATAAGTTGCAGCAGGGCCTCCGAGAACAGAAACCATGTTCCAGGAAATATTATTTGTTGTTGAATCCAGAGCAAACGCTGCAAAGCCTGTTGGTGTAAGAGGCAAGTCCAATGTCCCTGGCTCTAGTTCTCCTATTATGCTCTGTCCTTTTATCTTCACTTGTTCGTTCTCTAAAAGAATTGCGGGGTCTAAGTCGTCTGTTCTCTGGTTTTCTAAAGCAATATATTCTGGATTATCTGGTGAAATTGGAAGCCCTGCGAAAGTACCTGTAATTGTATTGTTTTTATTTAATACTTGTTCTCCAAACTTTAAAATTTCAGGTAACAAAGTATCATTTCGAGACGTTTCAAAATCTTCTGCATTACTAAGAAAATCAAAATAACCAAATACGCCTTCAAGAGTTAAAGCGTCTCCTTTATAGTTAATAATAGTCATATCAACATTTTGAGTAATTGGAGATGAAGGAGCGCCCACTTCTATATGCGTATCGGATTGATTTTTATATTGCGTTGCTTCTATGCCATTGAATAAAACAGTTAGTGGCCCATCCGTATCTGGATCGCCAAAACCGCCCGTACTTTCAATCGTTATCCATCCGCTGCCAGATAGTGAAATAGAATATGCTGGGGAAAGCTTAGTAAGAACAAGTTGCGTTCCAGCTTCAAAGTCATTAGTTTCAACTATTGATACTTGATTCAACGCCGCCCAGTCTGGATAGGTAAATGCCTTGCTTGCTGTGATTGTAGTCGTATCCGCAAGGGTAACGACAATGTCAACCGCTGTTAAGTTTGCGGCTTTGTCTGGTGCGTCAACCTTCATTGTTTGAGCATCTACAGGCACAAGGTTCGTAGCTGCTGTTCCTCCAAAAGTAACGCCTGTCGCCCCTGTAAGAACTTTGGGAGAAAGAGGGTTTAGCTTTATCGTTACTTGTGTTGTTCCAGATAGGCGTTTAATATTTGGGGTAACTTCTAAAACGCTGCTTGTCATATCTTCGCCCGATAAGCCAGTTGTTGTAAATACCTGATTAAGCGTATCCCCGCCAACATCCGTTGGAACACGCCTGCCAGTTACAGTTGATTTTAAGCGATAATCTCCATTAGCTGAATCTCTAAAAATATCCTCGGTTTCGTCTATTCGAGATAGCTCGGTTATGCTGCCTGTTGTTACGGAATTAGCAGATGCACAATTATAATATGTATTATTAGTCGCTAATACCCAGCCTGTTGTTGCAGCAATGCCTTTACCGCTTGAGGCAGTATTGCCAAAACAGTTGTTGCGTATTATTGCCAAGGTCGAAGCTCCTGTACTTATCGATGCGGTTGACGCATTAACTATTATACAACCATTAACATTTGCAAGCTGACTGGATATAGATATTCCAATTGTACCACCAATAACAAGGCAATCTAGAGCTGACCCAGATGTTATAGTCAATCCAATTGAACTATTATTGATAGCCTTACATCTTATGTATTGAGACGCTGTACTAGTAGTTATACCCTGCAATCCATTATTGGCCGCTAAACAATTTAAATAAACCATAAGCGTCCAGCCAGAGCCAGAAACGGTACCATTAATCCCTACTGCTGAATTAGATACAGCACTACAGTTTTGAAAAATTAAATGAGCTGACACACCAGTTATACCTCTTATTCCGTCACGCGTTGCGCCCTGCCAGCCCCAATTTTTAAATGTCACGTAATTTAGACCATTTAGATTTACAAGGTCAGTCGTTGCACCCATGCCAGAAGCAACCGTATAATGAGAAACATTATCGTCAAGCCATAAATCATTTGTACAAATAAATTGAGCCATACCAGTAATCGCACCACTTATCATTGCAGCGGTTAGCGTCAATGTTGTTGACCGTGTTTTCAATCTTCTGGCATATACAATATCCGTACCTGTAACACCTGTCATATTAGCAATATCGCGCCAAGCATTGGCGGCGGAGGTGCCATTATTAGCTCCTGTTGTGAGGGCTTCGTCAATATAGAGATTAGCCATTACTCAACCGCCTTCTTAAGACGTTCCACGCCATCACTATTGTAAAGCCCAATCGTTTGGTCTATGGACGCAACACCTAATAAAGCCTCTCTCATTGCGTTAGTATTATGGACAGCCTTATCGTTAACTTGCTGCGCTAATATTTGTTCTTCTGTTAATTCTATCTCTGGCTCTGGTTCAACACATTCACCTATTGTGTTTATACCTTTCAGTATTGCATCTGATGGAACTTTACAACCAATAAGATTACAGTCATTAAAAACCAAACTCTTAGCGGCAAACACCGGAACATCTTTACCGTATCGTGCAAAATTACACTTAATAAAAATATCATTGTCCTGATAAGCTGGTATTACCATGTGTGCATAATTAAGAAATTTATATACCATAAACACCTCGGAGCAAAGCGGATTCGTAGGCTATAATTTTATTTTGTGTGTCTATCATGATTCAAGGACCTTAATGACAAGGTATTTATAGTGATTTATTACACCATTTTGCCAGGTCTCTCTCTGTTCAATCTCATAGCTTTCTCCATTCAGCAATACAAAATCTTTTATCTGAGAATCTGCAAGGTTCAAAAATGTATCTGTGAAAATATATTGCGGGTCTCTACTTCTTCTGCCTTCAGGAAGATTTTTTACCTCTTCCTGTTTCAAAGGTTGAACAGAAGCATAGATTATGTCATCTGTTAAAACACCAGGGACAACATAGCCATCCACAATGGTAGGTGTTGCACTTCTCTTAATAGCAATCTGTCTTCTAAAGCAACTCATTGTTCTTTACCAAAAGATTTTTCCTGAAAGAGCATTTGTCCCCCTCTCAGAAAATCTTTGTGTTGGATTGTTTCGTAAAGTTGTCCTGTCTCTACAAGAGGCATATCATGGCCTTTTTTATACACATTCTTTTGAAAAGGCCCGTTCTCAATCTTATGCTTAATCATGTTTACTACACGGTCGCCTATGCCACTCAGCCCCCACTTAACCAGTTCCTTGCCTGCAATAATCTGATTGACAAAACTCTCAGAGAGCCAGAAAATGTTTTTTCTGTTTTCATCTGTTGCGGAGCGTATGAAGGAGCGTTCAGGTATTTTGCCTTCGCCCATTTCATTTATAGCTGCGTAGTTTATTACTTCCTCTGAAGAACTTTTTCCAGAAGTCTTGCAGTCCATTGGGAGCCCTGCTTTTGTGAAAGAGCCATTGAGAAGTTTTAATTCTCTGACTATTCTGCTGTACCCCAAGTCTCTTTCTAAAACTTGGAATTCAGAATACATCTTACACCGCCGTTATTCTTGTACGTGGTCCAAAAATGCTGCTTCTCCGAAGAGAAATAAGCTCCATACCCCATCTCGTTTGTGTCAAGTCAGGGTATTTGCTCGTTAGTGCAAAATCTACAAGGTATTGTTTCTGGAGAGAACCTTCCTTCTCCATAGAAACAATGCCTCCGTTGCCTGTACCACTTGGGTCTCTATCGTCCATTGTCAACCAATGCAGGACTAACAGGGAAATGGCTCTGTTTTGGTTGTCTCCGTAAGCAGTACCTGTCTCTGTTCCTGCTTGGTCAATCAGGATGGGCAAACGACTATCCGAGGCATACTTTGCTGAACGTGCTGCAATGTACTCCTCTGGGATATACGTAGCCATTATTTATCCTTCTTTGAAACCTCTAAAACAAACTTCTCGTTCTTCAGAAATTCTTTCAATACAGGCAAATCTTTTGCTGCTGCAAATTCTTCTTCTGTGAAATCGTTTTTACCAGGGTTGATTACTTTGCCTGAAGACAAACCATAAGGATATGTGAGAAAAGATTCAAGAACTTTGGACATCCTAGCCTCCATTGAATATTTAAACTTCTTGTGCCTTAATAACACAAATATAATAAATACTTGTGTACAACACAAAGAAAAAACTACCCCTGGGTAAGCTAAAAAGCTTGGCCCAGGGGTTAAGTTCTATTAAATACCCTGAAGGATGTAAATTGAAAGCGGGTAGTAAGCTACCACACCTGCAACTCGTGCATGGGCAGGAACCACATAAGCAAGGTTCCGTTCCTGTGCAGGAAACATCTCTAAAGGTTGAGGAAGTTCAAGAGTCAATTTGTCTGGGCTCCGTCTGAAGAGCACCATGCAATTTGTAGCCCCTGCTGTTCCACCTGGCTTTAAACCAGCAACACTTGTGACCTGATACAACTCATTTACCCATTCCCAACGTGTGATGCTAGGGTAGGCTTTCTTCAAGAATTCAAGGATAGTGATATCCGAAGTTGAAGAACGTGCAGTTGTGGCAAGGCGTGTGTAAACTGCCGGAGGAAGCAAGCAAGTGTCTGGAATTTCCACACCCTTAGTTGCAGTCTGTTGTTCGCCGTAAACTTTGGCAAAGTCAACAAGAATCTGGTCTGCTGTTGCAGTTGTCCAGGTTCCGGTTGTTGGGTCTGATACACCCTTGTTTGGAACAAAGCACAGACCGTACATTCCACCATAAGTGGAGCTGCCATCTCCCAACCAAGCGAGCTTATTCACATAAGCTTCGTAATTGTCACGGACAGCTTTTGCTTTACGTGCATTCAGTGGTCTTCCTGCCTTTACAGCATTACGAACTTCCTGAAGGCTGTACTCAAAAGCACCGCCGATGGATTTGACAGGAATCAGGGTCTCTGTTCCTTTTACGTTGCTCATTGGAAGGTCGTCAGCATAGTTGCTGATAATCTTCATCATGCCAACGCGGTCAAATTGCTGGTACAGAATGGATTCTGCACCTGGGCCTGCTTCAGTCGAAACTGGCAGGATACTCATGGCTTTATACTCTGGGTACAAGTAGTCATAAGTTCTGGCCTTTATCGCCGTTAATTCACGGGAGAAAAAGGCTGTTTCATTAGAATCAAGATTGATAAACATCTTTCGTTTCTCCTGTTAAATTATGGAAGGTTGATTTCAATTTTTGCGAGACCTGCACCTGTTACAGAGCTACGGAACTTTCCGCCTGTTGCCATGTTGTTAGTGCTTGTGGAAGTAAACTTCCCAAGACCGCCAGCCAAGTCAACATAAGCAACATCATCTGCTGTTACTGTTCCAGAAGTCTGCACCCAAACAACGCCCTTGCGAAGAATGCTTACTGCATCGTTCACTGCATAGCTTCCAATTTCATTGTTCTGGTGAAGTGCAACGCCTCTGAATATGTCATCCTGTGGAGTGACATAGTCATAAGCAGGAGCAGAACCTGCAAAAGTTCCACCGGAAATTGTCATGTTTAAATTAATGACACTTCCAATGCTTTCAATTGTGTATACACGACCATTGGTACTCTTTGAAGCACCTGTGACCTGTGCGTTGGCACTGATTGCAGCAAGCAAAGCAGTTGCGGTTGTTGCGTGAGCACTTGTGAAAGTTACTGGCGCACAAGCTACACCGTTCACTGTTACAGTGATTACGTTGTCAGCACTGAAATCTGCATCAATCGTGATTGTGCCTTTATCACGAAGAGGAATGTGGACTTCGTTTGTCTCGCCTGGTTCATTGCCAACGGCAAGGCCAAAACCCATCGCAGTACGCGCAATGCCACTCTCTGTCAGGGAAAATCCGGCATCTGCCTTCATTCCTGCAAAGGAGGCACTTGCTTCTGTAGCATAAGATGTTTGAGCCATCGTTATTTCTCCTTTTTAAGTTTATTTCTGATAACCTTCTTCAAGACGTTTTAACATGTTCTTCCGAGAAGTCTCTGCTGCATCGCAATTTTCTGAGCCATCAACTTTTGTTGAAGTCAGTTTGCGTTGTGCTGCAAGACCATCATTCTCTTCTTTTGAAAGAGTAAGAACAACAGAATCCAAAATTGCCTGAACATACTCTTCAGATTTTCCATCCAGCTTTACAGCAGGAAGTTTCTTAGAGATAATTGCAACTTTCAGGGCTTTGTTGTCAAGGTTCTGGTCAACAGAATCAAGAACAACTGAAGCAATACGTTCAAGTTCAAGACGTGCCTGAACTGCATCGTTCACTTCTTTTGCAATGTCACGTTTCTCTAACTCATCAACCTTTGCCTGAAGCGCATCACACTTACCTTGAAGTGTTTCGTTTTCCTTTACAACTTCGGAAACTTTTGAATCCGATTTTGTTAAGGCATTGGCAACTTCTGGTGCAGCATCATACTCAATGCTGTCAATCTTTACCTTTACCATTTTTCCTCCAATATTAGAGTTTTCTGATTTATCTTTTACTGTTTCTCTTCCGTCAATAATTATGTCTGCACCATCAAGACACATCTTAATTGTGTCTCCGCCTCTTGCAGCATCTACAAGGGCAAGATGATTATACTTACGAGAAACCTGAATTGCATCATATCTTTGTCCGTTGTACTCTCCGTCCTGATAAACAAGTTCCGCCTGGTATCCGGGGGAAAGCTGCTGTCTTCCACCAAAAACACTATCCACAGCAACTGCATCTGTGACAACAAGAGAAGAAACAAGCACTTCTCCGTCCTGCTCCACAGTCTCCCCTGTTGTGCCCACTTGCCTGTAGCTTGCATTTTCCGCATCCACCATTCTTTCTGGGGGATGGTTGTCCGTAACAGGTTTAAGTTTCAGGGTCTCCATGCTGTCAACATTGAAAAGGGTCTCGGCAGGAACAAGTTCACGTAGCACCGTGCCATCTGCAAGAAGGTAGTTCATTATCCCTACCTTTGCCACAGGCACTTTTCCTTTGAGGAACCCTGTGTCCGTCTTTGACACTTTGCATTTAGCATCATTCTTAACAAAGTCATATCGTGCTACTGTCTTCACTTCTGAAGCAGCATCAATATTGAACATTTTAAAAATAACATCTTTCATATCTGTTCCTTAAATACAAAAAGCCCTCAAAAGAACTTACGTTCTCCTAGGGCTTGAGTCCAAGTCTGCAATAGCAGGGGACTTTAGCGTATGTAGTGCTTCTACTAAGATAGCTTACTTGCTAAATCTTTGTCAATCTTTTTCTGCACATAGGCATCTATACTTCCAATGCCTCCGTGCCTGCAATTCACAGTAAAAATAATTTTACCTGTAAAGCCTTCACCTTTTTCCAGGTAAGCCTTCAGGGTGCTAGCCATTTGAAGAGAAGATGTAAACACCTTCTCTCCAAACGCTTTTTTAAATTCTTCAAGCGGCACTTGGGTCACTGCTTGTGGCATCTTGTGGAGCCTTTTTTGAAGGTTCTTTAAATTTCCTTTTGCCCTTGTTCTTTTGGTCCAGCTTTGTCTCAAAAGAATATGTTTCACTTCCATAACGAGAATCCGCCACCTCTTCTGCTGTCAGAGCGCCCATCTTCACGTAGCGTTCGTCCGTTTGTGACTGAAGATTCCTTGCCTTTGCAATTTCATCTTCACTCATCTGCCACAAATTGTTGAACTTCAAGTGCCAGGTGTCTTTTATCTTTGCTTTTGTTGCTGTCTTGAAATCCTGAGAGCTTACCACAAGTTTGGTTGCTCTTTCAAGTTGTGGGCGCAAATCTTCTTCCTGCATGTCCAAAATATCGTCATAATACATCCGAATGTTGCCTGCTGATTGCGAGCCGAGACCTTTTGACTGTTCTCCGAACAACTTCACCTGAGGAATACCACTTTCCGAAGAAACATTGTCCTTCAGGAACTCCAAAATATCTTTTATTCCATTCACCGTTGCAGAAATTCGAGTAAACTCTTCATCCTCATCAACAAGCATTGTATTCAGGATATGTTTTGCCATGTCAATCTGAGTAAGACGTTCCTGAATCTGCTTTTCTTTACCTGCCGCAATCAAATCTCCGAGACCTTTTATCGACAGAACACCAATTGTAAACTCTTCAATAATTGACTCTGAAGCAATCAAGCTGCTTGCAAAACCTCTTATTCGGGTGTAAGGTGCTTGGAGGCAGGAATCCCCCCAGCCTCTTTCCTTCATGCTTTCGCTCTCTGGCAGGTCTTCCCCATCAAATCGAAGCACTCTTGAATAATGAGTTTTGAATTCTCCTATCTTTGTACTCTCATTTGAAGGCGTGATTGTGTAATATTTTGGCTTTCCATAATTTTCACTTGTTGGGTCTTCATCAATATCTGTTGACTCCCAACTTACTTGATGTCTGTCATAAACCCTGAAAAAACCAACCTTCTTTATTGTGTCTTCTCTTACAGCAGGAAGTGTTCTTGTGCCAGTGTATTTTTGCCCATCGTCAATTCCTATAAAGACAAGTGACCCACCGTAAAGCCTTGACCATCTAAGGCCATTCTTGATTGCTTGTCTGAACCTCAATTTGTCAAGGTACTTTACAATGTGATTATCTGTGTCTCCATCGATAGAAAACCATGCACGAACCATGTCTTTAGCCGGAATGTCAACTATCTTTTTTGCCAGACCTTCACCTCTCCACAAATCAGAGAGTTCTTGCCTTGAAAGAATTTGGGAGGTGACAAAATCCATGTTTTCTCTTTTATCCGTACCTCTCGCACCCAAACCGACCATTAAGTTTTGCCATCCGTCTGTATTGAAGCCCATTTTCTGAGCTAAGTCCATCACTTTTTTCTTAGCCATTTAGTTTCCTTCCATAAACTTTGAAATATCGTATCTGTCCTGACCAAAAATGGTGTGCAGCACATATCTGTCTCTGTCCATAGCATGGTCCCCTTTCTTTATCGGGGCATCCTCTCCTCTTTCCGCCTTCTTTGAATCCCAGGAATAAGAACAATATTCGTTAATCGTGTGTCTTGCACTGCAATCCACTGCATATTCGCCTGCTTTCATCATTCTGCCGACCGTCCGAATACCATCGAGCACTTCATTATTGGCATCTTCTGTATGAATACCTTTTCTCTTCAGGGTAAGATTAAAGCTCTCCGCAGCAGGGTCTCCAATATATGAACGGACATTTTTCGCCTGCAAACCTACGAACTTTATCAGGTCCTCTGCAAATTCTTCATCTGTCTTTTGTGCTTTCTGCTCCTGCGGGTCGTAATAATACTCCCTTTCCAGCCAAATCTTCGGTTTTGCAGCAGGGTTTACACCATAAAGCCCAAAAGTTGTAGGGTTTGTTGTTCCATAGTCGTAACCCACATAATAATGCTTTGCTTCAGGGAATTCATACCTTGTATGTATCTTTTCATCAAAAAAGTCATACACAGCACCTTCCGCCACGCACCATTCCCCCAAAATAAACCTTTTATACCAGAGTCCGGTATACTCTTCCTTCAAAGACTCCACATAACTCTTCGGCAGGAAGGGATTATCCATTATATCAAAGTGAAAAAGGCTCATTTTCAGCTTCTT
>Ga0213919_1000141_pt1 | contig 38291 bp, 61 predicted proteins | sample McNCre317MG_FD_161056 | JGI IMG/M metagenome (GOLD analysis project Ga0213919, IMG submission 161056) | Freshwater microbial communities from McNutts Creek, Athens, Georgia, United States - 3-17 MG | ecosystem: Environmental > Aquatic > Freshwater > Creek | place: USA: Georgia | collected...
CACGCGGCAGGCGGCGATCGACGACCTACTGGAACAGGAGGAGCTGTGATGAAAATTCAGATCAAGCACAAATTCACCGGCGCCGTGCTGTTCGAGCACGAAACGACGGATGAACAGCAATCAAGCGGACTTGCGATGAGCGCTGCGCTTGAAGCCGCTTGCAAAGCCCGCGCAGACCTGAGCGACGCAGAGCACGCCACCGACGAGCAAGCAATTGCCAATCTTGACAGGGTGCGTGAAATCATCCTCGACAACACGGCCCGCCTGGAGATGGCCCATTGGCACCAGACCGAGGAATGGCGCGAGCGCACCTGCGCCGAGGAAACGCTGTGCGAGACGACGCATTGCCTCGCAGGATGGCTGCACGTCTGCTCGACAGATGAGGCGGTGCGTGCCATGTCAGACCCGCAGCTCGCCGGAATCGTCAGTGCGCCGGTCGCCGCAAAGATGTTTTTCCGCAAAGGCGATGAAGTGCTGTCCTGGCTCGATCGGCGCAAGTACGTCGCGGAGATCGAGGAAGGCAACCGCCGTGCCGCCGAGCGCAAGGCGAAGCGCGCATGATCGCCACCTACGCCGACCGGATTGCCGCGCGCCTCTCCGGCGTGCGCAACCGCACCATTCAGGCCGACTGCCGGCGCATCGCGGCTGAGGCAGATGAGCGGATTGCCTCTGTCGCCACACCGGCCAATGAGCTGCGCGCCGCGCTGGCAGGGCTGGCAATGCAAGGGCTGTTCGCCAATCCCGACATCACCGCCAGGCTCCTCGCCAACATCGACGCCGACGACCCAGAAAACACCGCTATCGGCGACTTCACAACCACATGTGCCCGCATGTCCGTTGGCGCGGCGGATGTCCTTCTGTGGGAGTTGAACAAGTGACAAGCGACACCAAACCACAACCCGCGAGCGAGCATGAAGCATTCGATGTGTTTGTGCTAGGCTGGACAGACGCCGATGCAGATGCGGCGCGGCTGGCGCTTGAACTGGAATGTCTGCTGACGGATCGTGATGTGCCGATGCCCACGCTTAGCCGCTGGTGGGACTCGGCGCATGAAGCGCTAGAACTGCACCGCGAGAGGATGCGGGCGCTGCAGACCGCGCAGCCAGCAGCGAGGCCGCATAGCGCCGACGCCGGCAAGCGCGCCCTCGCGGCACTTAGTGGTACTGCGAAGCGGGAGGCTACATGATCGACCACAACACCCCCATCGAGATTCGCGCTGTCACCAATGGCTTCATCGTAACGCCGGCATTCACGGCCGGGCAGCGCGGCACAACCATGATTGTCACGGAAGACGTGACGATGGTCTTCGAATCGCGGACGATGCTGCTCCAGTGGCTCTCGGTTCACTTCGATCTGACCGCAGGCGCACCGACACCATGACCTACCCACACAACCACCCGTTCAGCCCGCACTACCGCGGCCGCATCGCGGAAGAGTACGCCAATCCGCGCTACCCCAACCGCGTCCAGCAGCCCAAACCGGAGGCCAAGCGCCGGCTGTGCGTCGGAGAAACGCCCGCTGGCAAGGCACTGCGAAAGGAGGCGACATGAGATGCCTCATCACTGGCTGCGCCCTGCAGCTCCAGCACTCGCCCGCTCTCGCCTGGGGCGACCTGCACTTGCTTGGCGAGTCGTTCATCTTCGACGGCACGCTCGATCGCGATGGGCGCCTGTTTTGGGCTGCCGCCAAGACGGCAGAGACGAAAGCCCTCGGCGAGAAGTATTTTGAGCGGCGCGGTGTGCTGGTGTGTCGGGCGGACATGTCGCTGCTGAATGAGGCAGCGCGCGCATACGTGGAGAGGTGGGCGTGAAAAGAAAAGCGGCCGACCGCCGCCCCACGTGGACATCGCTGGTGCTGGACGCACTGGTCAAGTCTGACGACTTCCTGAGTCTGTCTGGTGTGATGGCGCGGACCGGCGCCACCGTCAACCGCGCCACCGCCGCGCTGCACCACCTCGGCAAGTTTCGAGTGGTGGAATATGTCGTGGGCGGAGATGGGAAGCTGTGGTGGTTCGCCACCCCGGAGCAGGATTCGCGGCTGCGTCATGTGGACGAACGGGTGCCGGAGGAGCCGGGCACGCGACGCCGGAAAAATTCAAAACCAAGGGTTTACACCTACTCCTAGGCGATCAGAAATGATTCAGAATTCATTCAGAATTCATTCATCGGGGAACGGTTCTCCGGTGAACAGAAAGGAAACTGAAATGAACGCCTCCCCGATCTTCGCCAGCGTAAACGGAACCAAGGTCGATCTTTCCTCTGTCACCTTTGCGACTCGCCCGGCATACTCCAGCGAGCGCGCAGAAGCGTTCGGCAAGCGCCCCGATCTTCTCCAAGGTGAGCTTTCCGTCACAGCTTATCGCGACGACGGCAGCACATACAAATTCCTGTTCTGGGTCGGCCAGCAAAAGCTCGGGCGCAAAGCGTCGAACAGCGAAGCCGCAGCATCCAACTTTCTCCGCGCGCAAGGCGAGTCCAACTTGGGCGTCGCGCTTCAAGGCAGCGACAAGCACGTCACCATTCTCTGAGCCACCAGGAGCACACATCATGACCATCATCCGCACCCAATCGCAGATCGCCGACGCCAGCACCGCCGATCTCATCGAGACGTACAACGCCCTCACCGGCAAGTCCATCTCCCGCTTCTCCAGCCGCGGCGCTGGTGAATCGCAGGTGGCCAACGCCATCATGGCCGCGCAGGACCACGCCGGGCACCTCGGTGTGCCGAAGGGCGCCGCCCCCGTCGCCATCACCGTCGCGGAGGCCACGGCGAAGGCCGCAGAAGCCAACGAAGCGCTCGCGCCAGCAGTCCCGCCCCAGTCGCTGCGCGCGAAGCTCGCCCTGGCCGCGGGAGACGCCTCGCCGCACACTCCGAAGCCCAAGTCCGACCGTCCCAAGACCAACGGCGCCGCGCGGACGAAGTTGGAGGCAGTCGTGCCGACTGGCGGCGGCAAGTTCCGCCTGCAAGCAGGCTCCTTGCGCGGCCAGATCATGGCCTTTGTCGAGTCGTCCGAGGGCAAGCCCGTGCAGATGGAGGCCATCGTGGCCAAGTTCGAGGAGCGCGCCCGCGGCGCGGTGCGGCTGCTGATGGATCGCGGGCACTTGGAGGCCGCGCAGTGACGCAACCGTTCATCGTGGGAGCCGGGCTAACCGGCCTCCTCGCGGCGCACGCGTGGCCGCGGATGGCTGTGCTGGAAGCCGCGCCCGGCCCCGCCGCGGCTCACCGCGCCCTCCTCCGGTTCCGGACGGATGCCGTCAGCCACCTGACAGGCATAGCCTTCCGCAAAGTCAGCGTGCGCAAGGCCATAGTGGCGGGCGGCGCATTCGTGGCACCATCCATCCGCCTCGCCAACCAGTACTCGCTCAAGATCGCCGGCAGGATGTTGCCGGACCGGAGCATCTGGAACATCGAGACTGCCGACCGCTTCATTGCGCCGCCAGACTTCTATGAACAGATGGTTGAGGCGGTGGGCTCGCGCATCTTCTGGGGTGAGGTGGCCGACATTGCTGGGGCCGCGGCAGCGCGCACCACGATGATTTCGACCGCACCCATGCCTTCGACGCTGGGCGCGCTGGGCATCGGCTCGCGGCTGCAGTTTGAGCGATCGGCCATCGTCGTTGACAGGCTGCGCGTGCCGTGCGCGGATGTGTTTCAGACGGTCTACTTTCCAGAAGCAGACACCCCCGTCTACCGCGCCTCCATCACCGGCGACCTGCTCATTGTCGAGAGCATCGGCGAAGTCGGACCGGACCCCGGAGACATCGCCATGGTGCTGGACGCCTTCGGTGCCCCGCAAGCTGACCAGATCGACCGCGCCGAGCAGCGATACGGGAAGATCGCGCCCATCGATGACGACGGGGCGCGGCGCGCATTGTTGTTCTCGCTGACGCGCGACTATGGCGTGTACTCGCTGGGGCGGTTCGCTGTGTGGAAAAATGTGTTGCTGGACGATGTGGTCGGTGACATCGCCTCGATCAAGCGCATGATGGCCGCAGACGCATACACGCGCCGGCTGGTGGAGGCTGCGTTGTGACCGCCCATCCGGCCACCGAGTTGTGGTGGACGCAGCGCGAAAAGTGCCGCCGTTGCACCCACCACTTCCGCTTCACATTGCGCCGCCGTGACGGCGAGGATGCGGGCGGGGAGCGTTGTCGCGCGTGTCCAGATAAGCAAGGCAAGCGCGCCTTCCTGTACTGCATCGACGCCCGGCTGGCGGACGGCCCTTGCGGCCCCGACGCCAGGCTGTTCTCGCCGCGACCGCCGCCGATCATCATCCACAAGACAAAGAAGGATGCGTGATGGCAAGACCAAAAGGCGTGGCCAAGAACGCTGGACGGATTTATCTGCTTCTTGCGCGAGGTCGGTCCCGTTCCAAAGTTCATGATCAAGCCAAGTATCGGGCGCAAACGACACTCGATCGGATATGAGTCCGGAAACATAGCTTGGGAAGAGCACTCACTCAACAGCAGGAAAAGGCGAGGAACACGATATGAAAGTTGAACTCATCAATTACACGCAAGATGCATTGACGCTACTCTTGCGCTCGAAAAATACGCGCTTGTCTTACAAGGACGATCCGGCAACGTGGAGCGACGAGAGGCGACAGGAGCACTTGGAGTACATGCGCGACACCATTAAGTCGAGTTGGGAGATGGTGGATTACGTCTTTCAAATCGAAGGTGTCACCCGCGCCTTCACGCACCAGCTTGTGCGCACCCGGACGGGCAGCTACGCGCAACAGGCCATGCGCGTGGTGGACGCCCGCCGCCAGCCCGTTGAGCGCCCACCGTCCATCGCAGACAACGACCTGTGGTTGCGCATCTGGGAAGCCGGTGAGGCGACGGCGCTGGGCGCGTACGCCGACCTCATGGACCACGGTGCGCCGGCCCAGGACGCGCGCGGCATCCTTCCAACCCACATCACCACATCCATCATGGCCAAGTTCAACTTGCGCACGCTGCACGAGATGGCCAAGCTGCGGCTGTGCACCCGGACCCAGGGCGAGTACCAGGACGTGTTCCGCGCGATGCGCGCTGCGGTTGTCGAAGTCCATCCGTGGGCAGAGGAGTTCATCGAGGTGCACTGCGTCGCGACCGGCACCTGCGCCTTCCCCCGGTACGGCAAGACCGAGTGCCCCGTATACCTGCCCGAGATGGACAACACCGCGGTGCGCGAGCGCGCCAAGGAGATTTTCTGGAAAGTGCGGCACGAAGCCGCGCCCGTGGCCAAGGACGGGAGGGCCATGTGATGTTGAACCTGGCCATCTGGGACCTGGACAACTGTTTGGCGGATGACGCGTGGCGCATCCCCTTCGTGGACTGGCACGCGGCGAGCGTGCGCGAGCGCTACGCCCGGTATCACGAGTTGTGCATCCGCGACCGCCCAGGCAACACCGAAGAATTCCGGCGATCGGTGGCCGCCGCGGAGCCGCTGTTCATCACCGGGCGCCCCGACAGCGTGCGTTGCAAGACCATCCATTGGATCGCGCAGCACCTGGGCGTGGATTGGCCGCGACTGCTCATGCGCGGCGACACCGATCACCGGCCATCCGTGAATGTGAAGATGGAGGCGCTGGTGGCCGAGTTGTCGCGGCTCGGCGGCGCGCACATCATTCGGGCCTACGACGACCGGGAGGACATCGTGCAGATGTACCACGACACCTTCGACATCGACGCGCGGCTGCTCGGCATCCATTCCGTCGATGCCTACGCGCGCCCACGGGAGGTTGCATGAGCCAAAGTGACTTGATGGACGGGTGCGGCGTTCACGGGGAATTTGGCCCCGTGCAGGGCGCACGCCCGGCGCCCAATTTCAACACGGCGCTCGCCTCAGACATCCTCGCCGCGGGCGCCAAGACCTACGCCGAGCGCAACAAGACGTACGGCGAGAATTACCGCATGGTCGCGCCGATCATGAAGGTGTTGTTTCCGTACGGCGTGCCCGCTGGCACCATCCATTCGGACAAGTGGCACCTGTTTGAATTGCTGGTTGTCAAGATCACCCGCTTTGCCACCAGCAAGTTGGCGCACCAGGATTCGATCCACGACGCGATGGTGTACGCGGCGATGATCGAGGCATCAATCAAGGAGGAGCAACAATGAGCACCATTCTTATCACCGGAGCCGGCGCCGGGTTGGGCCGTGCGATTTACGACGCCTTGGGCGCGCATGGCCATCTGGTCCTGGCCTTCGACCGCAAGCTGGGCCACGACGTGCGCGACCCGGAGGGCACCTACGGCGGGCCGGCGCCAGCGGTTGACATCCTCATCAACTGCGCAGGCGTGAACATCACCGGATGGCTGGAAAACTTCTCCGAGTCCGACTGGGACGAAGTGCTGGACATCAACGCCAAGGGCATCTACAAGATGACCCAGTGGGCGCTGCCGGGACTGATCGAAAGCCGCGGCACCATCCTCAACATCGTCAGCAACGCCAGCCACATGCCGATGACAACATCGTTGGCTTACAACGCCTCCAAGGGCGCCGCGCACATCATGACGCTGCAGCTCGCCCGTGAGCTCACCAAGCGCCACGGCATCACGGTGTTCGGCATCAGCCCCAACAAGCTACGCGGCACCGAGATGAGCCGCGACATCGAGCGCCAAGTGGTCCAGCATCGCGGCTGGACGCCAGAGTATGCCGCAGAGTACCAGCGCGGCTCGCTGCTTTGTGGCGAGGAGACGGACCCGGCGATGCTGGCGGAGTTTATCGCCTTTCTTCTTTCCGACAAGCAGCGACACAAATTCCTGTCCGGCTGCATCATCCCTTATGGAGCGTAACGTGAAATTCTTTATTGAGCAAATTGCCCTGTGCCCGCCGCGGCCCGACGAGGCGTTGTTGCTGTTGACGGCGCTTGGGCTGGACGAGTGGGCGCTGGACACCGTCACGGCAGTCGGCGAAGTCTGGGGGGGCGAACACCCCGAACGCAACGTGGCGGAGTTGGCATTCAACTATCAGTCCAGCCGCGGCGTCGAGACTTACGACCCTGTAACGCAGTTCGCCACAGGCAACAGCTCCGCCGCAAAGCCTTTGGAGCTGGAGGTGCTGCACTACCGAGAGGGCAACAACTGGATGCAAGGCTCGGCGCCGCGCGTCTCGCACCTGGGCATGCACGTGACGGTGGACGAGCACGAACGCTTTGACAACACCCTGCGCGGGTTGGGCTACAAGGTTGCGCAGGCGGTGCGCACCACCAGCCACACCAACCCGGCCATCGCCGGGAAGCGCGTGTACGACTACTTCATCTACGACACCTACGTTGTGCTGGGCGTCGATCTGAAGTTCATCATCAGGCACGTGCTGTGAACGAGTGCGCCATCATCTTCGACACCGAAACGACGGGCCTGACTTTGCACCCGTCAGCCGACATTGCGTTGCAGCCGCGCATGATCGAGTTCGGCGCGGTGCTCTTGTCGCTGGCGGACGGCAGCATTGTCGAGGAGGCCAGCATCCTCATCAATCCTGGCGCCCCGTTGCCTGCTGAGATTGTGAAGATCACGGGCATCACAGACGACGATCTGAGGGATGCGCCAACGTTCGTTGATGTCCTCCCTCAGATTCAGCGCACCTTTGCGTCCGCGTCCGCAGTCGTCGCGCACAACCTGCCTTTCGACCGGGCGATACTTCGCGGCGAGCTTCTCCGGGCGAAAATCGACGTGTTCCCTTGGCCCGCACGCGAGACGTGCACAGTGGGGCTTTACCGATCAGAATGGGGCCGCAACCCGCGGCTGATTGAGTTGTACGAGGCCACCATGGGCCGATCCCTCGCCCAGACGCACCGCGCGCTGGACGATGTGAAGGCCATGGTGGAAATCATCCAAAAGGAGGAGCTGTGGCGCATCTTCTAGTTCGTCCTGGACCCGTCATGGGACTGTTACAACCTTGCCCATTTTGCGGCAGCACCATCGACGCGAAGGTCATCCGTAACCACATCTTTCCGTTGCGACAACACTGCGATGTGTCGTCCGAATTCACCAACTGCGTGGTCTGCTCCTGCGGCGCGCAAGGTCCGGAGAAGTCCGCCGAGGCGGACGCCATCCACGCCTGGAATCGTCGGCCATGACCTTCCCCCAACTCCGCATCCGCAGCGAGTTCAGTTTCCGCGACGGGCGCGGCGCGGCGGCATACGGCCCGTTGCCGGCGATCGCGGCGCGACTCGCTGAAATCGGTTGCACGACCGCGGGGCTAGTGGACGTATCGACCTGGGGCCACACCCGTTGGGCTAAAACCATGCGGGAGCCGCTTTTCGGCGTGGAGCTAGCCGTTGCCCTTCCGGACGGACGCCGGCCCACAGCATGGGCTCTAGCGGGCGCCTCGTCGCGCGACCTGTACCGCCTTTCGACCGCCGCGCGGCGCAAGGATGCCGACCGGGCGGAGCTGTTCCGAGCCGCGGCCGGAAAAGTGTTGCGGTTCGCGGGCAGCGCGCTGACCGATCCAGAGTGCTTCGACTACGTGGATGTGAACCCGTCATCCGCTCGCGCCGCGATGGCAGCTGTGAGGCTGGCAAGCGCGACGGGCAAACCTCTCGTCCTTACCAGCGACAACGCCTTCCCCGCGCCGCGACACAAGAATGCGTTTCTAGCCATCGGTGGACGGGAGGCTGTCACGCCGCAGCACATTCTCAGCCTGGAGGAGTTGTGGGATGCGCTGGGCGGCATCCTCGGACGCGACGCATTCGACGTTGCTGTGGCCAACACCATCGCGGTCGCGGCGCGCGCCTGCCGTACGCTCGACACCGCCCCCATCATCCGCGTGCCCGGCGACCTGCGCGCAGAAGTCGAGAATGGCAAGGCATGGCGCCTCGCCGCGGGGCACCTCCCCGAGTGGACCGAGGTGCACGAGGCGCGCATCCAGCGCGAGCTGGAGCTGATCGAGCTGAAGCGGTACGAGTCGTACTTCTTGATGGTGGCCGATCTTGTGCAATGGGCCAAGACCAAGATGCTCGTCGGGCCGGGCCGTGGCAGCAGTGCCGGATCGCTCGTGTGCTACCTGCTCCGCATCACAGAGGTGAACCCGCTGGATCACGACTTGCTGTTTGAGCGGTTCATCGACGTCACCCGCAGCGATCTGCCCGACATCGACATCGACTTCAACGACACGAAGCGCGACATGGTGTTCGCGTATCTGGAGCACAAGTACGGCCGCGAGCACGTCGCGCGGCTCGGCAACGTCATCACCCTCAAGCCCCGCAGCGCCATCGCCGAAGTCGGCAAGCGCCTGGGAATCCCGCCGAGCGACACTTTCGACTTGGCCAATGTGCTGATTGAATACTCGTCGGGCGACTCGCGTTATGGAAAGGGACTGGAGGACACCATCAACGGCACCGCGCCCGGCCGCGCGTTCATCGCGAAGCATCCCGCCGCGCAGGTCATGGCGGAAATCGAGGGGCACGCCTGGCACACAGGCATCCACGCCGCGGGCGTCGTCGTGTGCAACGATCCCGTCAGCGACTTCGCGACGGTTGGAGACGATGGCGTGGCCCACATCGACAAGCCCGCGGCAGAGGCGCTGGGGCTGCTGAAGATCGACGCTCTGGGCCTCCGGACGCTGGGAGTCATCGAGGACTCCGGCGCAGTCTCGTCGGAACAGTTGTACGGGCTTCCGTTGAACGATACCGAAGTGTTCACAATCTTCAACGATAAGAAGTTCAGCGGCATTTTCCAGTTCGAGGGCGCGACGCAGCGCGGAGTGTCAGCGCAAATCGACATCGACTCATTCCGCCGCATCGACCACGTGACCGCGCTGGCCCGGCCCGGCCCGCTGGGCGGCGGCGCCTCGCATCACTACATCGCCCGCGCCGCGGGGCGCGAGGAGGTCACCTATCGGCACCCGTCCATGGCGCCGTACTTGGCACAGACAATGGGCGTTATCCTGTATCAAGAGCAGGTCATGCGCATCGTCCGTGAGCTTGGCCAGTTTAGCTGGGAGGCGACGACCATCATCCGCAAGGCCATGTCCGGCCGCAAAGGCAAGGAATTCTTCGACGCTCGTGGAGCGGAGTTTGTGACTGGAGCCGCGACAGTCGGCGTGTCCTCGGGCGACGCGGCGGTGATCTGGGACGAGATCAACAATTTTGGCGCTTGGGGCATGAATGCCAGTCACACCGTCTCATACGGCATCATCAGCTATTGGTGCGCGTGGATGAAGCGTTACCATCCGTTGGAGTATGCCGCCGCGTGCCTACGCGGCGCGAAGGATGACGATCAGGCCACCGAAGTGCTGCGCGAGATGGTCGCGGAAGGCGTCAAGTACATCGCCTTCGACGTGGACCGTTCGGAGGCCACTTGGTCGGTGAAAGATGGTGAGTTGATCGGAGGATTCCAGAACGTCCGCGGCATCGGCCCGATCATGGCCGCGCGGTACGTCGAGGATCGCCGCGCAGGCAAGCTCGACGCCAAGAAGCGCGAGAAAATCGCCAAGATGCCCGTCCAGTTCAACGACCTGCGCCCGGCGCACACGTTGTGGGGCCACATCTATTCCGATCCAGAGGCGCACGGCATCGTGGGCCGGGTGGAGGAGTTCGGGAAACTGCCCGAGCACGGCCGCGACGACTCCGCCGCAGTCATCGGCCTCGTCAAGAAGCGCGTGCGCCGCGACCGCAATGAATCGATCCTCGTCAAGCGCCGCGGCGGCGAAGTTTTCAAAGGCCAGCCTCTATTCCTGGACGTGTTTGTCGTGGACGACTCCACAAGCAAGCCCGTCATCGCCCGCATCGGCGAAAAGTTGTGGGACAGCGTCGGCGTGCACGCCGCGAACAACCTTGTGGACGACGAAGACTGGCTGCTCATGCGCGGCCGGTGGCTCAAGGAGTTCAACATGCTGTTGGTGACGAAGGTGAAGTGTCTCAATCGGCCGGAGGCGTTGAATGCGTCTGCCTGAGCAGCGACTGTGGGATCGGATGCGCGCTGCGCTAGTGCCGATGGGCGTGCTGTTGAAACGCATCGAGAATCTGGTGGGCGAGGGGATGCCGGACGTGGTGGCCGCGTGCCGGGGACAAGTGACGTTTATCGAGCTGAAGGCTGTGCGGCTGGAGGATGTGCCGACGCGTGCGCGCACCCCGCTCCTCGGCAAGCAAGCCGGCCTGAGCCCAGAGCAGCGCAACTGGCACATGGGCTGGACGCGCGCCGGCTGCCCCACCCTCATCATCATCGGCATCGGCCTGGAGATTGTGGCTATCGACGGTCGCCGTGCGGATGCCGTCAACACCTTGTCGTTGGCGGAGTTGCGCGCCGAGGCGATGGCGAATTCATGGGCCTCGCTGCGGCAAATGCTAGGGACGACATGATGAAAGTGGTGCCGCTGCCCGGCAACGACAAGGCGGAGATGCTGATGGTGCTCGACTCGTTGCGCGAGGCCATAGAGGCAGGCAGCATCATCGCGTTTGCCGCGGTCGGCATCGCGTCCGACGACAACACATCGTTGTGGGTCGCGGCCGAGCCGCGAGTGTCGGTGCTGCGGATTGTTGGCGCCGTCGCGCACATGAACAAGCACATCGAGGAGGAGATTTGAGATGGACAACAAAGGCGAAATAGTTGAAATCGCAGTCATTGTTAAGCGCGTGACCGACAAGGCGTTGCTGGTGAATCACGGCGTGCCGAAAGAGGAGTGGATTCCAAAGTCACAAATCGCCATCGAAAAGGGCATGGTGTGAAAACACAAGGCATGGCTCATCAACTGGAGGCGCTGCGGCGCTGCAATGGCCGCGACTTCTACGCGCTGTTTATGGAGCAGGGCACCGGCAAGACCTGGACCATTCTGGCGGACGCGGAGCGTTGCTACATGGCCGGGCAGATCGACGCGCTGCTGGTGCTCGCGCCGAAGGGCGTGCACACCAATTGGACGCTGCGCGAAGTGCCGGAGCACCTGGGCGTGCCCTGCGTCGCTGGCGCCTGGGGCACCGGGAAGCGTCTGCGCGCGGAGTTGGAGCGATTGCTACGGCCGCGCGATGCGGACGAAGTGGTGCCGTTGCGCGTGCTGACGATGAACTACGACGCCGTGATGACCAAGGATGGCTGGGAATTTGCGGTGCGTTTCCTGAGGGCGACGAAGGCCATGCTGGCGCTGGACGAGTCGCACCGGATCAAGTCCCCGAGCGCCGGCCGCACCAAGCGCGTCATGCGGCTGCGACCGCTCGCGCAGATCGTCCGCATCGCCACTGGCACGCCGATGACCAATGCGCCGTTGGATGTGTTCTCACAATTCGAGTTCATGGAGTTCGGGCTGCTGGGCACCACCTCGTACCGGGCATTCACCGCCGAGTACGCCGACATCGTGCCCAACGATAGCCACATGATGAAAAACCTCATCAAGCGCAACCCCAACGCCGCATTCGCGCAGATCGTCGCCCGGAACCCGGACGGCAGCAAGCGCTATCGCAACCTCGACAAGCTCCAGCGGATCATCGCGCCGCACGCCTACCGAGTGCTGAAGCGCGAGTGCCTGGACCTGCCCGAGAAAATCTACAAGCAGCACCCGTTTGAGCTCACGCCGCGGCAACGCACCATGTACGAAACGCTGGAGGAGGAGTTGCGCATTTACCTGGACGGCGGCGAAATCGAGACGGTGGACGGCATCGCCGCGATGACCAAGTTGCAGCAGATCACCAGCGGTTTCGTCAACATCGACGGCGCGCCAATGCTGCTGCCCGCAAAGGACAATCCGCGCATCGACGCGATGCTGGAAGTGGTTGAAGACTTGACTGGGCCGTTCATCGTCTGGGCAAGGTTCCGCGAGGAACTGCGGCAAATATCCGCGGCGCTCAGCGAAGCGGGCATCAGCGCCCGCGAATACCACGGCGGCACCAGCGCCTCTGCGCGAGAGGAGGCTGTGGACGAGTTCCAATCCGGAGCCGTCCGGGCCTTCATAGGACAGCCGCAAGCCGGAGGCATCGGCCTCACGCTCACCGCGGCTGAGACGGTGATCTATTACAGCAACGACTTCAATCTCGGCACCCGGCTCCAGAGCGAGGATCGCTGCCACCGGATCGGCACGCGGCACAACGTCGTCTACATCGACCTGGTGGCGCTCAACACGCTGGACGCGCCAATCTCCCGCGCGCTGCAGCGCAAGACCGCTGTGGCCGCGGAAATTCTCGGGGACCGAGGGTTTACACCTACCCCCGAGGCCGTCGAGATGGGTCAGAATTGAGTCTCGCTAAACAGAAAGGAACTGAGATGAATGCCAAGATCGTCGCCGTCCTGAAGACCCTTCGCAACGTCCCCGCCGCGCGTCGTGGCGCCCACTGGCAAATTGCCAGTCGGCACGCGAAGTTCGCGAAGTTGCTGGCGGGTCGGAACGCGGATGCCGCGGCAGACCACCTGCGCACCGCAGAGTTCGAGTTGCAGTTCGTGAGGGCCGCGTGAAGGCCATTCGCGATCTGACGCGCGCAGAAATTGAGCGCGCTTCAGACAAAGCGCACAAAGCGCGCTTCACATTCTGTGACGAGATGATCGTGGCTGGGCGCGGTTATGAACGGCCATCCGAAACTGCTCTGAAAAACGATGACTTGTCGCTGCGCCACACGGCAGCACTGCAACTTGCGCACGACATCGCGGCGGAATGTCGTCGCAGATTGGACTTCCACGGCAATCTTCACCGCACATCGGCATGAACACAGTCTACGTCCCCAACGCGCCCATGCGCAAAGACCCGGCGACGGGCGCATGGGCGCCGTCGATGAGCCTGCATGCTGCGGAGAAGCATGGGGCGTTGTTCTACATCTTCTCGCAGGAGGAGGTGGGGGCCGGCGCCGCGCCGTGCGAGGCGATTGTCGATCGCCGTATGGCCGGCATCGCAGCAGAGGATTGCGTCCTGTTCGTAGGCGACCCATCCCTGATGGCCATCGTCATCCGCGCCCACGCGCGCCTCTTGCCGGGCGTCCGGATGAACCTGCTGAAGTGGGATAGGTGGACGCGCGACTACATCAAGGTCACGCTCAAATGAACCAAACCAAAGACATCGATCGCGTCACGGCGTTGGCCGGGCTGTTGATCGGCACTGCCGCGCGCATCGAGCGCATCGAGGCGGAGCTGGCCGCGGCTCGGGCAGACTACTTGCGTGTGGAGCGCGAAGACCTGCCGGAGCTGATGCGGGAAGTCGGGCTGTCGCATCTGACGCTGACGAACGGCGTGGAAGTGATCGTGAGTGAGGAGGTGACCGCCTCGATCACCGAGGAGCGCCGCGCTGCTGCGCACGCTTGGCTGCGTGAGCACAACTTCGGTGGACTGATCAAGACACTCGTCACCGTGCCCTTTGGTCGCGGCGAGGAGGAGGATGCTCGCCGGCTCGCATCGCGGATCGCGGAGGAGCACGAGGTGGCGCTCACCGAGACGGTTCACCCGCAGACGCTGAAGGCGTTTGTCAAAGAGCAGGTCGAGGACGGCAAGCCGCTGCCCTTCGACCTGTTCGGCGTGCACCCGTTCAGCCGTGCGAAGATCAAGCTGCCGAAGGCAAAGAAATGAAGCTCGCATGGAAAGACACGTTGCTGGGTGCGATCTTGTACGACAGCGAGACGGGCCAGATCATCGGCGAGATTTTGGAAACCGACTTTGGCCATTCCGTCGCATGGCGGAGCTGCCGTGCGACTGTTCGCGGCGAGACGATCGGCGAATACATCAGCCGCGAGTTCGCCCGCAAAGCGGTTGAGGTGGCTGTGATTGAGGGCCAAGGTGCGCCGCCCTGAGTGCGCGCCGTTTTGAAGGAGAGCCTTGATGGCAACGAAGCAAGTAGAAAAGCAAACGCAAGTCGCAGAGCGCCCCGAGCCGGCCGTGGCTGTAGCGGTGATCGAATCAGAAGACTACAGCGCAGACGCGGGCGGAGGCCTGGAGGGGGCCACCTCTGACAGCTACGCCATCCCGTTCCTCACGGTGCTGCAGAAGGGTTCGCCGCAGGTGGACGAGGCCAGCGGCGTGGCTATTCCCGGCGCGAAGCAGGGCATGCTGTACGAGTCGGTCACTGGCCGCATGCACGACGGTTCCAAGGGCGTAGTCATCGTCCCCTGCGCGTATCGCCGTGTGTTCCTGCGTTGGGGCGCCCGCGGCACCGAGGGGGCGGGGTTCAAGGGCGAGCTGACCGCCGACGAAGTGGCGATCATGCGCGACAAAGGCGAGATCAAGGAGCTGGAAAACAAACTCTACGTGCCGATGGCGGACGGATCGATCAACGAGAAAAAGAGCGACCGTGTGAACGACACGCGCAACCACTACTGCCTCATCCTTGCGGAAGACGGCACGTGGACCACTGCGCTATTGTCGCTCACTTCGACGCAGATTCGGAAGTCGAAGCTGCTCGCGTCGATGATCGCCAGCCGCAAGGTTCGCACCGCCTCCGGCACTGTGCAGCCTGCCTCCTGGGCTAGCCGCGTGCGCGTCACGACCGTGCCCGAGTCCAACGACAAGGGCAACTGGTACGGGGTGCGGTTCGAGTTCGATGGCGATCTGCTTTCGCCGTCGTCGGACGTGTACAAGGCGGGCCGTGAGTTCAACCGGCTCGTCGCGGCAGGCAAGGCGCAGGCCAAGTACGAGGATTTGGAGGGCGACCTTGCGCACAGCGCGTCTGCTGCGGAGGGCGATAAGTTCTGATGGCGATGGGGAGTAGGTGAAAACACCTACTTCCCTTTTTGATCAGGATGCTTCAGAATTCGCTCACGTTGAACAGAAAGGAAGCTGAAATGAGCCTACGCAAAATCAAGCGCCGCACCTGCATGATGGCGGCAACCCAAACTGTTTTGTTCATTGGCTTCAAGACGCTGGTGAGGTCGCTGTGAAGCTGCTCGCTCGCATCCGCGCGGCGCTAAGTTGGTTGTTCTCGGGCTTCTACGCGCGCGAGCTGACCGGCGAGGAGCGCGACTCGGTGATTGCACTTTTCGAACCGACTTCGAAGTAGAATCAATGCCCTGACTAACCATGCACAAAGGAGCAGAAATGGAAGCGGCCAAGAAGTCCGGCCCGGTGTTTGAGACGATCAAGTACCTGGACAAGAACGCCGAGCGCATCCGCGCCGGGCGCCTCACGCGCATGGACGCGATCCGCGCGCTGGAGGAAAAGGGCGTGTCCCGCGCCACCGCGGCCGGCACACTGCGCAAGTGGGCCACCGCCGCGGAAGTCACTTGGGCCAAGGGCGTGCGGAAGGCGAAGGCGAGCTGAATTCGAGGCGGCGCCCTTGGTCAGGCATGACCACCGCCAAAAGCTGATCGGGGAACGCGCCCCTTCGGTCACGAATGTATGCGTGACGGCCCGGAGAGACGGGCGACAACTCTCAGAAAGGACAGCAACGTGAAACGCGCACTCGAAACAATCCTGACGCTTGCGGCATTCGCCGCGATCGGCGTCATTCTGGCTTGGAGGGGATGATGGCCACCAATGACGTCAAAGTGCCCATCTCATCGAGATGGTCGCCCGGCGAACGCGTGCGGCGCGTGGACGGCGCCTACGAGGCAGTCAATCTCCGCAACATCGAGCCCGACTCCTCCTTCACGCAGCAAACACTCCTCGCCCCGCTGCCGCCGCGGGCGCCGCGACGACTGAGTTTGCCGGGACTGGGGCTGGTCCTGTACATGGCGATGGCCGCGGTCGCGGCGTGGTACTTGGTGGTTGTGGTGGTGACGTTGTGAGCGACACCGTGCCGCCAGCGCACAATGCCCACGAACTGTGGGCGGCAGCACAGCTCGCCCCTGGCGAGGGCATCGCTGATGGTGTTGCGCGGATTGAGGCGCTGCTGGTCAACAACCGTGCCGCGGACAAGCTGCTGCGCGAACTGCTGGCCGATGCGCGCGATTCACTCACGTCGAATGGTGACCGCTACGCCAACGATCTGATGGGCCGCATCGATGTTGCGCTGCGCATGCACGACGACCTAAGCCCATCGTGACTTGCCGAAATCACCGACAAACCGCACTAGCGCCCGTTGTTCTCCGGGGGTGTTGGTGCGCAGCCGCCCTTGCGGATCGCGCTCCAGGCCCGGCTTTCCGGGCACAGGCATCCACTGTTCGTGCGGCGGCTCTTTCGTAGTGGGGCGCGGCACCGGAGCGCCGAGCGGCTGAACGTCATTCGCGTCCGGCGATCTCATCGCCTCGTCCCTCCGCCAACCCAATGTGACATCTCCCAAAGCGCTCCGTGTATGAACCCGCCCGCGTAGGCAGCGGCCAGTGTCGTGGTCACCAGCAGAATCTGCACCCAGCCGTTCAGCGCGCGCCATCGGCGGCGGCGCCTCTCCTGGCGCGACAAGATCGGGTGGCGCGACTCCCGCGAGCCGGGCCTCTCCAGCCCGCGCCAATCCGCCTCGCCGCTGCGCGCTTCGCCGTGCCGTCCGTAAGCCCGCAGCAACTCTGATGGTGGCCCGGATGGCTCGGTGCGCTTGAACTGGCGCCAGCGGATTTTCACGCTGCCTCCGCGACCATCCGTAGGCCAGCGAAGGTGAAGGGGCCAGCCGTGCCTGTTGCCCGCACGTCCAGGACCACATCGGCCACGGCGTAGTAGGTCGCCCCCAGCTCGAACGCGATCGGCGAGCCTGCACCCGTAGTGGCCACCAGCGCGCGGTTCCCGACCAGAGTGCCGTCCGCGTAGACGCCGATGGCGACCTCGGAGGCCGCGGCACCGGCCACTTGGCCCTCGATCGTGACATTGGTGCGAGTGCTGGCCGCGCCATTCAGCAGTCGTTCGATCGTCCCGGCCGCGATCGTCGGCGTCCAGTCGTCGGCGTCGCTGTTGTGGAGCATCGTGGTGAACGGCGCCAGGACTGTGGGCGACGCACCGAGCGTTTCGGCGACCGACGCCGCGTAGATGGCGCACTTCACGTGCGGCGTTTCTGGCGCCGTCAGTTCTGCGCGGATCGCGGCGAGCTTGTACGTCTCGAAAAAGTCCTGATCGGTGATCGTCTCGCGGTACTGGCCCTGGATGGTGCCGAGGATGTCGAGAATTTGCTGCTCCAGGTCCGACAGCCCTTCGTACACGTTTTCGAGTTCATCCACCTTCTCGATAGGCACCCCGAAGTAAATCCACACCTCGATCGTGCGCCCCGCATAGGCCGCACCGGGCGTGATGCGTGTCGGTACAATCTGGATCATCGGGTAGTCGTTGGGCGAGACATCCTCTTTGCGGCCAATCTCGCACGACACAAGCCCAGGAATGCCTGCCAAGGCTGAGCGCGCGTGCTCCAGCGCCGGCATCATGGCCGGCGTGGTCATGCGCGCCTCACCGGGATGGAGTACACAGAGCCCACCTCGTTAGTCTCCTCGTCGGCCGCGGCCAGCGCCCGCGGCAGCTGGATGGCCATCTCCTCGCGGTAGGTCTTGAGCTTGGCAGTGAACAGATCGTCGGTCTTGCCTTGGTGCTCCAGGCAGGCCAGGATGTACGCCTGCAGGATCACCAGCTTCTCGGTCCAATCGGCCGACAGCGTGCGCGATCCGGCCAGCAGCGCAACCTCCTCGATGGCGCGGGCTTCGCGCTCATCGCTGATGCGCGTGTCGAGGTAGGCGTCGGGGTACGTGTAGGTCAGCGCCATTTTACAGGGCTCCCATGCGTTGTGTCACAAAATCCGGGGAGCGCCGGAACGCATCATTCAACGCCACATCGCGGTAGTTGTCGCCGATGTAGCCAGGGTGCCAGACGCGCCGCGCGAAGATCATCGGGCCGCCAAACCGCGACCGCCACGCCAGCACGCCGCCCGGCTTCTTGGGGCGGATTTCATGAGCTGGGAAACCGAAGATGACGTGCTCGGCGTGTGGCGCCTCGTCCAGGTAGTGACCGACACTCTGCGTCTTGGAGCCCTCGCCGGCTCGGAACAAGGATCGATACAAGCGGCCTGTGCCCTCGGGCCGTGGAGAATGCCGGCCGGCGCCCTCGCGCATGCCTTGGTGCGCAATGGCCGCCATGTCGTCCACCACCTGCGCGGGGATGCCACCTATCATCGACAGCGTGCGCTGAAGCTCTTGGACGCCTGTGACTGTAATGCGGATGGTCATGGCGTCACCCTATCGGCTCCTGAGACTTTGAAAGATATGCCCATATGCTAGCCATCTGAAAAGAGCTTATAGTCCGACATGATTATGCAGTTTGGATTGCCGCCGCCAACTGCATAGCCGCCCTGCCCTTTGACTTTCTGGAAACTGTTCTGGGTGTCATTGTATTCGTTGGCTACGTCAGTATCGCCGGCCGTACCCCAAGAAGTTGTAGCCGCATTAAATACGACTTCGCTTCCTAAGGTAACTAAGAACTCCGCTATGGGCCGAGCGTCTCCGTATATATTCTGGAACTCAAACGTTCCGGCAAAAAAGAGAGTAACTGCACCTTTTGCGTCTGTCGGTAAATACGGAGAAATAGAACCCCAACTCGGGCTGGCTTTGGTGATTATTGTTATCCAACAGTTTCCATGCGTCCCATAGTCCTCCGGACTGCCGCTCAACGGCGGGTGAGAAGTGTCCGGCCAGGGGAAAAAATAGTCGTAATACTCATTTCCGGAAGCCGCACTAAACTGAAAATACGGGACTGTCGACTCACGCGGCATTCTTATCCACGCACCGTAGTCTATCCGTACGCTCACTGTCTTTAGCGGCGACAATATGTCGTCCCAGTCTGACTGCGAAGTGGTGTAGAAAGCCACCTCGCACCACCTAGGATTGCCGCCTTCTATAAAACGCGCATTCCACTTGCATACCTTTGGATTATCAACAAATCCAATGATTTTTGGCGTCGTCCAAGACTGCCCTGTGAACTGCACCACGACACGATCATCAACACGAAATGCCCGGTTGTGGCAATCCATGTACTCGAACTCAACGTCAGTTAACGTAGACTCCTGATTCACCGGCAGACTTTGAGCAGACGAAACCGCGTTGAAAAGATCGACCGTGGCCGTGTTTGCGGTCTGGTCGATCGCGGTGAGTGTTCCCCAACGGTACGTCGGCATATCTTTCTGCCATCCCGGCAGAATCGCGACATTAAAGAATGCCTGCTCAGGAGACATTAGCTCGCGCGCGGCGAGAACTCCATCTGCATTGAGAATCGGGGAGCGCCCTCCAGGAGCGATCAGAATCAGGTTCGATTCTCCAGGGATATCAACTGTCGCGACATATCCCGTTGCGTCTTCTGTGAGATCACAGCACCATGCCTCGCGCGTCTCCGTCACTGACAGCGCGGTGTACGAGGTTATGCGGCTAACCGTCACAGCCTTAGCGGCTTTAAGTGACGTCATCGCGGTGCGGATGATGTCGTGAGATCGAACCAAATCTCTGTGCCGCTCAAGAAAATAGTTATAAAGCTTATACGCAGGATCACTTGAGGCTTCTTCTGCCGTTGGTGTTTCCTCGATGGCAATCAAAGAGTTTGCGAAGGCCGTCAAATTCGCGGCAGAAGCGGCTTCGCTGGCATCAGCCGCGTCTACTTGGACTTGTTGATCTACGATCTTCTGATCAACAATAACCAACTGCGCCTCAAGGAGTTGAAGAATCTGAAGGCGCGTCGCTTCTCCGTAGTCGAGGCTGATCGTATAGCGCCCGTCAGGGCCGCCGTCAGTTATGAGAGCGTATCCCACAACCTACTCGGACCGCCAACCAACGTCGCAGTATTCGTCTGCTCCGCCCAGGACGTAGTAATTAATGAACGCGACCACAAACGTTGTAGCGTCATACGACGCTCGCTGTGCAGGGCGCAGGAGCCAGTCTATTGCGCAGCGGAACCTTTGGCCGCTGCCGTAGGTGCTGACAGATCGAACACCTAGCAGGGCACGATCATGCCGAGCGTGCGGCGCTAGGTCTCCGGGTATTTCGTCAAAATGCCCTTGGAGCGAGACTGTGTAATTGGTAGGCCCTTGATCAAACGTAGGCGCAGACGTGATTGGTGAACGCACACGCTCATCTTCTAAAACGTCGCCCGCCAGCGTCTGCGTACAACGACTGACGACAAAGTGTGTTGCTTCGCCGATTTGGTCCACGTAGTCCCCGGCCGCGGGGATCACGCACCCGGCATAGCACTCCGATCCAACCTGCAATGTCGCTTGCCAAGAGCTGACTGGGAGCCGCAACAGGCCGCTGGGCGTCACGAGATCAACAACATACGTGATCGGCGTGTCTGCAATTTGATTTGTGAAATCGTGGAACGTGAGGACTTCAGAAAGCCCAAGCATGGTGTCTACTACGAGCTGTCCTGAGATGTTGTGGCCCAACAGGTAGGGTTGTCCCAAAAGGGAAACGTCCGCAATGTAGCCCAGATACGCCGCCGTATATCCCATGATCTCAGGCGGACTCGGTAGGCCGCCATCAGAGATAGCGCCAAACGGGTCACCGGTGTACCAAGTCGCGTCTGCGTCAATATTCGATGGGAGCGTGTACGCAGTCGGCCCGAAGGTCGCGTCCGCCGCATCGAAATCAGGGCGGGTATACGGCATGGCGACTAGGCCGGGATAACCCGGTCGATGATGTCGTTATAGAGCGTGCCGCCGGAGTCGTCCAGCACGATGCGCTGCACTTCTTCGTTGGGTGCTGCGAGCGAGTACGCGCCAGTTCCCGCCGTGCTCGTTATCTGCCCAATGAATGCGCCGTCGCTGCGACGGTACAGCCTCACGACGCGCTCGGCGGCCGTTGCGGTGTCGTCATAGACGTTGCCGGAGACCGTCATAGTTGTCGGCGCAACCACCGTGCTGATGCTGAAGTACTGGCGATATCCGCCCTCATACCCGCCGCTCTGACCGACTGCCCCAAGGTTTGCCATCACCAGCCCCCGTTAGTCTCGATGGCGAAGCCGTAGCTTGTCGCACCGGTGCGAACGATGGTGAAGTTCCGCCCGCTCAACGTGGCGTTGCCGCTGAAAGTATCGAGGTGCGTGAACGACGTGGCAAGGTGCCCTAGCGTCCAAAGACCTGGGAAGTAGCCGCGTGTCGCGGAGTTCGATTCAAGCACACCGATAGGGGCGACATGAAGCCCACCGCTGCACGAATCAGGGTATGGCGCCCCGCTGCCGCCTGATGTGGCCTGCTGCAGCAAACCGCTGGAACGCTTTGCGGTAAGCGTGACCGATCCGCCTGTCTGCGTGTAGTTCGCGGCCATGTAGTGCCCGGCAGGTGTCGTCCCGAGGGCGGTAAAGATTTGCCGCGTAGTAGCTGCGGTTGTTGACGAGGTAGACGTATCCGTACCGGCCATGATGAAGGCGTGATACGCATCGCCGGATAGCGCGGAGGTCAGCTCGCCGAAACCGAGGTGTGAATCGCCGCCGTCCTGATTCCCGATGACGGTTTGATTGCCGTTGATTACGAGATAGAAGCACTTATCAGTCGCCCACATGATCCACGGCCGCGCCGTAGCGCTCGCGGTGACCGACTTGCGGCAGTACAGCCCGGACGGGAACTGTGTTTCAGTCGGGAATGGGTTCGTGCCGACCAGAATGGCAGACATCGTTGAGTAACCAACGATGCGCGTCATTTGCGCATTGGTGTCGTTCACCCAAAGCAGGGCATCGCTGCCACTGGCACTGCCCATCTGGAATGCGGCATAGTCCGCGCCGCTGCTGTACGGGCGTGTCCACCCAGCCGCGGACTTCGCGCCATAGCCATCGACAAGCACCGCCTTGAGCAGAGCGATGAGCTTGCCGACTTCCCCAGTCAGGACCGGTGCTGAACCATCTGTTGAGCGGTATTCAGTAGGAGCGGCCATGTCGTTGCCCTAGCCAATTGTGATCGTGACGAGTTCGAACGGCACCCCGGACACAAGCGACAGAGTGTTCATAACGACTTTGCCAGCTACTGCGACGGTCCCGACCTGCGCTGGTAACGCAAGCTGCACTGTGCCGGCCACGTCGCAAATCTCAGCATAAGCCGCCGTGCCCGTAGCCACGGCATTGGGGGTTGCGGATTCTGTCAACGTGAGCTGGCCTGTGGTTCCGTTTACCGTGCCGGCTGGATCGGTCAGCATCGTTGTGCAGAGCAGCACGTCGGCGGCAGTGCGAATCTTGATAGTGGCGTTGCCGGCACCCGTATCGAGCAGCGCAAGAAAAGCTGTGTGAGCAGCAATCTTGGCTGCGGCGCTGTACGTTGCAACTGACGGGGCAGGCATGAGAGCCTCCTAGGATGAAAGTTTAGAAACGACCAGAAGGCGCAGCCGTGCTTCTTCGTTGTCTGGCGTGTACGACTCTAACAGTGCCAAGTACACACCGCCCTGCGTCGATACCTGCACACGGCTGTATAGGCGTACTAACCGCTCAACGAGAGCCTCCTGAACCGAACTGCGTGGCCGCCAGCGCAAGTCCAGCGTGCGATCGGCTTCACTGAAACCGGAGTCATTGGTAACGGCGCCGCCGTCCAGCGTTGCGATGCGGTTTGCGCGGCGCCGAGTTTCGCCAATGGTCTGCTTCGACATCACGTCTAGCTCTATATAACCTTGAGCGTCCCACACCGTTGTGGCTAGCGTGTTGAGCATCTCAAACCCCTAGCAAGAGTTTCAGCCCTTGCTGATTGACGCGGACCTGAATCGTTCGCAGGATTTCCCACATGAATGCCTCAAGCTGCGGCTGTAGACCGGCGCCGTCAATCTTGATCAGTGCGCCTCCACCTTCAACGGCGCGCGTCTGCGCCTTGATGGCGTCGATCTGTGCGCGCGTCAACTCTTTCTGAAGTTCAAACGATTGCTCGCGTAGTCGGCGCTCAGCATCGATCTGATCCGTGATGACGCGCAGCTCGGAAAACGACAACATTCCGGCGCTCGCCGCGAACGTGTCCACAAGCGACACCAACGTCTCGCCGGTGCTGTTGATCGTATTGTTTATCGCCTCGAAAGCCGCCTCGACGCGCTTGGTTTGTGCCTCGATATTGGCGACGTCGATCTCAGCCTTGAATTCCAGCGCCTTGATGCGCTCGTTGCTGGCGAGCTTTTCTAGCTCCAGAGCCAGCTTGGCAGCGTTTTCCTCCGCGCGCTTTGTCTCGTCGGCCTGCTTCTTGATCTCAGAGGCGGACTCCTTGACGTAGCCGGTGTTTTTCAGGAAGGCTTCGCTGGCCTTGTCAACTTCGACGCCGTAGCGCGCCCATGTGATCTTGCCGTCCTCCGCGGCTTTCTGCAGACTGGAGACGACGCGCTCAAGTTCATCCGCGTTGTCGATTTTCGGGATGACGACGCGAAGTGCTTTGGAAATTTCATCGCCGGTCGAATCCGCTGACTTGACGATGGTGGCGAAAGCCTCAACAAAGTCTGCGCCGATGGACTTGGCGGTGAAACCAAGCTTTTTGTACGCGTCAACCAGTTCCGCAGTTGCGCCAGTGCCTTCCAGCCCGAGGCGCTTTGTTTCGGCCGCGGATTGGTTGATCTGCTGCGTCCAATCGATGAGATCGGCTGAGCCGGATCGTGCCAAGCGCGATGTTTCGGCAAGCGATTCATTGGTGCGGAAAAACTCGTTCTGGGACAACCCGGCCTCAAGGCGTGCCTGTTGCAGCGCTTTGGTGTAGCCGTCCCAGTCTGTGCCGCCAGACGCAAGAAAATTCTTTGTCGCGTTGAAAGCTGACGAAAGGAAATTCACCTCAATCACCGTACTCTTGGTGACGTTGGCGAGGTCCACCATTGCTTGCGTCAGCGCTCCGAACGCCCCTGTATTGCCGCCGGCGACTGCAAGCTCTTTTAGTGAATTGATCAGGCGGTTCAACTCGGCGTTGAACGTCGTGACGTAAGTTGTCTCGCCGAAAGTTTTGTTCAGTTCCGCGGCCAGCTTCGGTAAAAAGTCGGTGGCGACAACGTTGCCACCCTCAAGCAACTTGCCCAGTTCCGCAGTTGTCACGCCGACAGCGCGGGCCGCTATCTGAAAAGCGCCGGGCAAGCGCTCGCCGAGCTGACCGCGCAATTCTTCAGCGCTGACCGTGCCCTTGCTGATCATCTGCTGGATCGCCAGCAGCGCGCCTTGCGTGTCGGCCGACGACTTGCCCAGCAGGCTCATGGCCTTGCTGACTGCCTCGAAAATGTCGCGTGTGGCTTGACCTTCGAGCGCCGTGCCTTTCGCGGCGGCAGACAGGCTGACGAAGTTGTCAGCAGTGCCGCCTATCTCAAGACCGAGCGTGTTTGATACACTCTTGACGTAGTTAAGGGACTCCGCTGCGCCTTCGGTCGACCCCGTCACCAGTGCCATCGCACGGCCGAAGTTTTCGATGGCCACATTGGCGTCAATGAACTCCTTGACGACAATCGACCCAGCCAGCGCCCCCATGACGCGCGTCAAGTCTCCAACCGTTCCTGCCGTAGAGCCGGCCGCAGCATCCAATCGCGATGAAGCCGCGGCTGTGTCGTCTAACGCGGGCGCGGCGGTGCCCGCGGCTGTGGTAATGCCGCGCAGCGAATTCTCGACCTGCTCTGTCGTCTGGCGCAGGTTGTTGTCAACGCCCTGGAAGATGATCGCAACGGTGCGCGTCAAATCAGCCATTCTTGCTTTCCTTGCCGCGGCGTTCGTAGTATGCGCACCACAGCGTCACTTCTTCCTCCGTGACGAAGCCTTGCGGAATGAGGTCCGGTCTGTGCTGGTACAGAAAGCCGCCTCGCTTATCGATCATGGCCATTGTGGCGACTAGTGCGTGATCGTTTGCGAGGCGGCTTCGGGCTTTGCAATGTCGAAGCCCATGCCGGTGAGGGTCGTGATCTTGTTCGTGAGCGTCATGAACTCGATCGGGAAGGCTTCGGCCAACTTCACGGCCAACGGCAACTCAATCTTTGGCGATACCGACCCGAGAACCAGCATTTCCAAACGCTTCACAATCTCAGCAGGCGATCCCTTGCTGATTCCGATCATCTCGCGCACCGCCTGCGCCTGATCGTTTTTCGCCAGAGCTTCGATGATGTTTTCCATGGACGATCGACGCGCCTTGGCTTCCAGCGCAGCGTTCAATTCGTCGGACGTGAGCCCGCGAACAATCCACAACGGCTCCTCGCCCTCATCGAACCAACTTGACAACGCCGGGACGGGTACGGTTTCGCGCCGCGCCTCCAGCTTGGTCGCCAAGAACTTGTCGGGGTTGAAAGGCATCCTCGCTCACCTTCACTTAAATAAGCCCCGCGACCCTTTCAGGCCGCGGGGCGAAGGCCGCATCGAGCAGCGGCCGGAGGAGACAACCACAAAGAAACGCGGTCGGCGGGGCAGGAAACCAGGGCCAGGTGCGATTTTCTCGACCACGCCCTGACTCCCCTACTGCGCCGGGCGCGAAAACGCCCCTACGCCGCGACTTCCACGGCCGCGACCGTGGCGGAGATGGTGCACGCGGCCTGAATCTGGTCGGCCACCGGGAACGTCCGCGCGATGCCGAGGACGCCCTGCGTCAACATGTACGGCGTAGCGTAGCGGTCAGCGTAGAACTTGAACCAAAGATTCGCATCCTTCAAAAGCACGAGTGCATCCGTGATGCCGTTGGTCAGGTAAGCTGTGAATGTGCCCTGATTCAGTGTGCTGGCCGCGGAGCCGATGGTGGCGCCGTAGACCTGCGTTGAGGTGACGCTGTTGGAAGTCTCGGGCGGCACGAAGTCCGACGCCAGCGAGATGTCGGCGAAGATTGGCGACGAATATGACGCATAAACCCGCTTCGGCACCGTGCCGGTGTGAATTTCGGGCAGCGCTGACAGGAACGTGACCGATCCGCCGGCCTTCGTCTGCACGCCTCCTGCGATCGTCGGACCGTAGTTGATGTCGTACAACGGGAAGTCGGCGCGCTCTTGGTGCAGGCCGACCACCTGGAAAATTTCGCTGGCGGCGATCGGCGCGGCGGTGTTCGAGGTGACGCGCGTCTGTCCAATTTCGATAGACCCGACCGGAATCAGCGGCGGACCGCCCGCGGCGGCACGAGTCTCGCTGAACGTCGTGTCGGCGCCGTCCGTCCCGGCCACCAACGCCAAAGCACCAGAGCTGTCAACGGTGATCGAATTGATCTTGGCGACTGCCGTGGCCGGGCGCGTGGAAGTCACACTGCCCGCCGCGACCGATGTCACGACCCCGGCCAAGTTGCATGTCAGTGCTGCCACGTCCACCACGTTGTTTGCGGCAGCGTTGTCGGGAGTGCACAGCCCGCCGGTCAGCAACCCATTGGGGCGCACCACAGGTGCATACCCCGATCGCCCAGACCAAAGCGCAGCAGTGGAGGTGAATGTGAGCTCGTCGCCACTGTTCGTCAGCAGTCCCATGGCGACGGCATTCTGCCCCGCCTCGTATTGCAGTTTTGCGTCCTTTGCGGTAGCCATCTAGCTAACTCCTTCGGAAGATTTGGGTGTGATGCTCTTGCGCGCCTTTGCCGCGGGCGCGGGGGCTTGCCTTGCGGCGGGCGGGGCAAATTTTGAGTCGATGATGTTGAAGCCCTGGGCGCGAAGCTCAGCCTTGCGCTCGCGGCTCACTGGGTGCGGTTCGTAGACAACTGGTCTTTGTCGGGTTCCCATCATGCGTCCACTTCCATCAACGAGCGGTGTTTTAACTGGCGCCACACTTCGGCCTTCGGAATCCGCAGCACAGTCCCCACCGGGTATTCGACGCCACGGATTTCAACGGGCTTAATGACCTTGATGGTGATGCCGTGTTCGACCTCCTTGAAGTCGAACACGGACGGCGCCACGTACTGCGGCAGCACCTCCTCCGCATCGTACGCCGGCCACACATCCAGCAACGGCCCGCTCACAACACGCACCGCGCAGCCCAGGAATTGTGCGTACTCCTTGTGCTGGCCGAGCGTCCGATGCGTCCCGCCATAGCAGCCGTACCCGGCCATGATGACGGGATGCGCCCCGAGCATGCTGGCGACCCACTGTGCGACGACTCCGGTGAACATCAACCGCGGCGCCAACGGATAGTTGGTGATGCCGTAGTCGCACCAGTGCCACGGGCCGATGATCGGAGCGTCGGTGAACTGGCGGATGATTCCGCGCATCGGGTCTTTGTGGACCGTGTGCAGGTTGTCCATCGCCACCACGTAGTCCACCGGACGCAGTGCGGCGCCGTGTTGATTGGCGCTGATCCAGATGTCGGCTTCGACCCGTGCGATGTCGTCGGCGAGAGATGGTCCGCCGCCCATCACGCAGATGCGCGCCCCTCTGTGACGCATCACCAACTCGCCGAAGCTACGCAGCGCGATCATGGTGCGCACACCGCCAGGAGGTGCTTGCGCTTGATCATCCTCGTTTCGACATCGCCCGAGAAGTGCGCCGTCAGCCGCTCGATCCACCACTCAGGCGGGAACACGCTCAGGTGCAGCGGCCCGTGTTGTGTGAAGTGGCTGTCGTGAAACAACGCGATCTGAAAGTAGCACGCCTTCCGAGTGTGCCGAGCGATGCCCGCGAGGACATCGTCCACACGCTCGGGCGGAATGTGTTCCATTACGTCCGCACAGAAACCATAATCCGTCTGCCCAAGGCCATCAGGCAAGGACCACAAGCAAGCCTCCACGAACGGCAGTTCGCCTTCATACGCATTCGCAGCAATGTCCACCAGCCACACATCGAATTCCCGAGCATAAAGCTCAGCCGCGACGCGTCCGGTCCCGCATCCCCAGTCCGTGAATGAGGAGTACGGGTCCGGACGCATCCATTCGAGCGCGAATCCCAAGTGCCGCGCTCCGGGCGAAACCTCGCGGTAAAGCGGGTTCGCCCAAGTTGCGCGGTACTTGGTGGCCTCGCGGTCTAGCAGTGCGTCCACGGGACTTCGCCCCGCCGACCGGTTAGATATTCGCCAGCGTCAGGACGCCCGCGGTGTGCTTCACGCTCGTGGCGATCTTGTCCCAGTTTGAGCCGGTTGCGATTTCCGCATCGGTCGGAGACTTGCCGCCGTTGGTCGTGTCCCACGCGTACCCCTTCAGTCCGAGGCCGAATGTGTAGTCCGCTTGCATCGTGGTGGTGATGCGCTGCGAGCCGTTGTTTGTCTCGATGTTGGTGACGAGGTCGCCCGCATCGTGCACAATCACACCTCCTGCCACCAGCGACAACACCTTCTGGTCCGCGCCGGTGCCCGTCTCGCGGAGCGCTGGAGCGTCAGTGATCACGACACGCTTGCCGAGGATTTCAACCACGGTGACGTTGCCCGCTTGGAACAGTTGCGGCGTGTTGGTCAGGTTCGCGGCGATCAGCGCATGGTAGGCAGTGCCGTCCATGATGTCGCAGATCAGCAGCTGGCTCATGTCGCCGAAGCGGGAATGGGCGGTGTTGATGTCGGTGTAGCTGATCGGGCCAGTGCCGGAGTCGTAGATGACCGTGGCGCCCACATTCTCGATGGCCGCAACAGCCGCGGCAATCGCGGTGTTCAGCATGTCCTTCATGATCGCTTCGGCCATGTTGCGGCTGATGACTTCCACGGCCGCGGCCGGATTGTCGCCGACCCAACGCAGTTGCGCCGGCTCCCAAGCGATCGGCCCAAACCCGCCAGCGATCTTGACGGAATTGTGCTGCAGCTGGGCCAGCGCCGTCGATGCGGCGGAGGTGTTGGTGGCGTAGCGATCGACGCGGCGCTGCGCTGCGTGCAGCGAGCTGAAGCTGGAACGCATCATGTAGTCGCCATCGAAGCCCGTGGTGGACAACTGGATGGCGCCAGCGGATGCGGCGTTGAACTTGTCGATCATCTGGGCGACGGTCTCAATCGTGGCTTCGCGCACGTATTGATTGAAGACCTTCATGTCCGAGAGTGCCATGCGTTTCCTTTTCGCCCAGTCTTAGGTTTGGGCAGGGTTACTGTTTCAACTCCGGGTACTTGGAGGCGAAATACGCCGTCCGTTCATCCGGAGAGCCATCGAGTTTTCCAGTTGGCATCCCATGAGTCCGCACATTGTTCCCGCCGCCTTGCGGGGCGCCGCCGCCCGTCGCGCCAGAACCTTTGAGGAGGTGCGCCTTGTGAGGGTGCGCCTCCACCAGCAGCTCGATCGCCTCCTCAGGGTCCGCCAGCTCGCCGGGCCGCGATCGGGAATAGAGCTTCGCGCCATTGGCGTCGTAAGCGACCACTTTCCCGTCCTCGACCTTGAGCTGCTTGCCGAAAAGCGCTTGCGCGATTTCGACGCCCGCGGGGCCTTCGGTGGCAAACTTCTTGGCGATGTACTCGCTGCGAGAGAATGCGCCGCCAACCATGTAGGCGTGGAGCTGAGATTCAAGCGTGTCCTTCTGCTTGACGATGGGGTTGTACTTATCCTCGACAGCTTTGATCGCTTGCGCGATGGCCTTGTCACGTTCGCCAGCGTCCACCAGCTTTTTGGCGTCCAGGTTCGCCACCAGCTCCAGCGCCTTGCGCGCAGCGGCAGCGTCCTCGATGCCGTCGAACAACTTATTGCGCGCCTCCGCTGCCTCGGCACGCTCGCGGTTCCCCTTCGCCTCGGCGTTGAGTCGGGTGATGGTAGCGACTGTGCCGACAGCGTCGAAAGCGACTTCCTTGCCGTCGTCGTGAGCGTAGACCGGCTTGCCGTCTTGAACGACGGCGTGCCCTTCGGCTGTGAGTTTCAGTTTCATGGGTTGATTTGTCCAATCAATCCCCGGACATCCATCCGAGGCGCCAAAAGGGCCATCCGGCCCGGTGCACCGCGAAGCCATCCGGCTTCGGCGGCAGGGATTCGCCGAATTCTACGGCGATGCCTCCAAAAACACAACACGCCACCAAGGAAATTTCCCGGCCTGCGCCGATTTTCACGGCGCGCGCCCCAATCTTCGTGCCCTTAGCTCATCCAGCGTCAACAGCCGCCCGCGGTTGTTCAGGAACCCTTCGACGCTGACCTGACCGCGCCGGTACATGGCGCCGCGGGCCGGCCCGAGCACTTCATCCTGCCGGGCGGCGCTTTGCCGGCTGAGCCAGTTGGCGTAAGTGTTCGCGTTGGGAATTTCCCCGGCCACGAGCGGCGCGGAAGTCGAGCGGCATTTGTAGTGATAGCGGCCCGGACCGGCGCCCCAGCCGTAGCTGTGCCCGATGGGTCGGTGCGCCTCATCGGCCGTGTAGCGCTTGCCGGCCCGAGCGATGCACCACGAGCTTGTCGCCGTGTCGAGCACCGAAAGCCACACCACCGAGCGGATGATGTTGGGGTTGAGCGCGCGGAATGCCGCGGCGGAATACTCGACGACGTGGCCTATCGCCGTCCGCACCACAGTCTCCAAATGCGTCCTGGACACATTCAAAAGCCCATCAGAAAAACTCGCCGACTTCGTGCCGCGGAGCGCGCGCACTATCTCATCCGGCGACTGCTGCGCGACAAACCCAGCTTGCGCCGCGCGGCGAATGGCCGCGAAACGATTGGCCGCCAGCCCCTTCATCGTGTCGCGAAGCGTGGCGCCGATGATGGGGACGGCGATCGCTGCCGCGAACACCGTCCCGGCGCTGGGCGCGGTGCCGCCCACCAGCGATTTTTGAAACTCGATTTCGGCCTGCGTTGAGTCGAGGAGCGTTTGCAGCAGCGCGGCTTCGATCTGCGAATAGGTGTGCGCGTTCGCTGCCGCGACTTGGCGCGTCAGCGCCCGGTCAATTTCCTCAGGCGAAGCGTTGGGCCGCAGCGACAGCAGCGCCGCCAGGAGAAGCGCGAACAGCGTGTCGTCATCCTCGTTCAGTGCGCCGACCGACTCGCGCACGACACCGTTGGCATAGAACTGCAGATCGACCTGATGGCCGATCGAAGCGTCAACGATGTCTTGGTTTGTGCTCACTTGTTAAACAAGTCCATCGCGTCGCTGAGCTTTCCGCAAGTCGCGCAAGCGATTGTTGGGACTTCATCCCGCAGGATGGCCGCGAAGATGCTGCCTTGGCAATTGGCGCATGTCCAGTTCGGTACACCGTGGCGAACGAAGTTTTTGAACAGGCCTTTGTTTGCGCCGCAAGCGCTGCACTCCATGCCGTTGACTGCCCCGCCGACAGCAATCGCCGCCTGCCAAGAGTGCCCGCACGCGAGGCACACAGCATCGCCCTGCAGATGTGGACCATCACCCTCCTGCCCTTGGCGAGCAGGGAACGAAAACAAGCGCGCAGTCCGTTTCACCGCCCAACTCGCACGTTCAGGACGTTCGCCGGAACGAACAGCGACAGAATGAACAGCACGAGAAGCACGACTACAACGACGTTGAAAATCTTCTTGATCTTCGCGTCCATCGGGATGTAGGCATTCACCAGCCAAAGCAGCACTCCGACGATGATGATTAGGATGAGCAGGTCAACCATTCCCATCACGCACCTCGAAATCGTTTCACGTACATTGGCTCAAGTAGCACGGCGCGCTGCTGAATCGCATAGTTCTCGGCACGCGTCCGATCCGGGGCCATCCGGCACACAAACCCATCGGGCAGCGTGACGTGATAACCAACCACCACCTCAATGTAGTCGAGGTGAACATCATTCCCAGAACGCTGGCCAGTGGCGGTGTCGATGGGATGCGGCATGTGATCAGACCCAGCCCTTGATGCGTTGTTTGTAGCGGTTCCACATCACCACGCTGCCGACCAGCACAAGCAATGTCGGCGCGAAAGCCGGAGCGGGGATGCCAATCGTATCAACGATGACCGTCTTGGCACTTGCCGCAACATCGCCAACAACGCCGATGTGCTCTTTGATTTCTCCCAGGACGGATGCGCCGCCAGCAACGACTGCGACAGCGCCACTCTGCAAGATGGGCGACTTGGCGACCGATGATTGCGGCACTACGATATGCGGCATGCGCAGTTCTGGCGCGTCGGCTGGAGGGCGCAGATACAAGGCGCCTTCGGCCGCGCGGCGTGCGGTCAGGCCGCGAAGCTCTTGCCGCACCCCGTTCACCGTGGCTTGATTCCAAAGCCCAAAGGCGCGCGACGCACTTTGCACGTCACCGCGGTTGTGAGCCTTCAGTACCGACGACTTGCGGAAGTTGCCGTGTCCAATGTTGTACTGGAGACTGACCATGGCCCCGAGTTCGTAGGGCGACGGGTCACGTGTGCAGACGGACAAGACCTCGTCACAGCGCTTGCGCAACGTGCTGCACAGGTCTGTATCGGCCTGCTCCTTGGTCCAGAACATGCCAAGCGTGACGCCATCGGTCTGTCCCCAGCCGATTGTTGGTAGCCCGGCCGGACAGCGATAGGCATGCAGCCGCAACCCATCACTATCGGCGATCAACTCTACTGCGGCGAGCGGAATAGGCCAATCAAGATTCGGATCGGGTTTTGGTTTCGCCATCTTGATCCTCACGAAACTCATTGATCACGGCAACGATCCGGTGCCGCGTAATCATTCATGCCAGCCAAATCGCTAACCCGCCGAGCGAAGTGGCGATGACATCGCCGCGATAAACTGAGTGTGCCTCGGGCAACCCGCCCTCCGCCGCGATCTTGTTCATTCTGCTATCGAGCATGTACTCTTTCAGTGCACCAACGACGATGGCCGCAGCGAGAGCGAGGGCCTTCGCGACGCCATGTGCGATGCCACCGAATGTCAGTGCGCAGAGCACAAGCAACGTAATGACGGCGCCAAAAACAAAGTGCAGCGCCTTATCGCACGGGATTTCCAGAAACTTCAAATTCATGTCGGCGTCCTTCCCTTGTGACCCTGTAGCGGTATATCCGCGATTTTCGTCAGCACCACGCGCGAACCGCAAAGGTGATTGGCGTAGACGACGATGCCGTGCGAATTGGGCAGCGGCCAGACGCGCCAAGACCCAAACAAAAATGAACCTTTAGGCTTTGATTCTCCGTCTTCTGGCATATCTGTGCGAGTGATAAACGCATCGTTCAAATCACCATTCTCACTGAGTGAGTATGCTTGAATACGAACATAACTGCACTCACGCAGCTTTCGCCCACTCAAGGCAATGACTGCTTCGTCATTTGCCAACGAAATCAGCTTGCCTTGCATCTCCACGATGGGGTAGGCTCTATCGTACACACCATGCACCTCGTTTGCCGTGAGAATCACCACCGGCGCGAGTAGCGTGCCAACTACGATCCCGATCAAAATCGTAAAAGGCATCCCAAACGTCCATCGCTTCAAGACAATAAAAGCACGGTTAACGGCGCTGATCATTTCAAATTCCCACTCCGCACAAGCCAAACGATGGCCGCAGTAGTCAGGGCAAGGACGACAGAGGTTAACAACCGCTTCCCGATCCATTGGCTCGCGTTGTTGCCGGCATGGCTGGTCAACTCCTCATAACCGCGTTTCCAGAATGCTGCGATCAATCCCTTGTCTTGGGCAACGTTGCGCAGGGCCAGCTCCATGGCCTCGCTCACATTCCGCAACTCCCTCGAAAGATAGTCATTTGCGCGCCGCTCAATTTCACGATCGATAGCATCCTGGTCGCGCGAAAAAATTCGTCGCTCAACAAAAGGCTCTTTTTCGGGAGGGGGCATGGACGCTGTCTCACGCAAAAAAGAACATCAAGATGACCAAGATGATCGCGCGCCGTCGATTCTCGGCTTTTTGTTGAGCTGCGGCGTCGAAAAAATCTGACGCAATTTTCTCAGTCTCAACTCGCCGCGCAAGCTCTGCCCGCGCCATGCGCTCCACGGTCTTATCGACAAACGCCTTGATCGCCGCGCGTCCGTCTGGAGAATCTTCTGTCGCGCCAGCCGACAGGAATGCCTGCAATGAGGCGTCGAGTACACGACGCTCAACTTCGCTGAGCGAGGGGTGCGCGGCAACAATTTGTGCGGCTGAACGCTTCTTGCTGTGCGGGCTGACTAGATCCCAATCGCTGTCGCTGTCGCTGCGGGAACGCGCTCCGCCAGACGCCGATTCTGTTGATTCTGGCGGGAATAAATGCACCCAGCCCGGCGCCGTCTGATAGCCAGAAAACGCAACCAACATCGCCGCCGCGACGCCGTAGAACCCGGCAATCTGCCGCAGATGCTGATACGCCGGCACGCCTGTCAGGCCGCTCAGGAATGCTAGACGATTACCGGATGTGATGCTCATGGGATGGGCAGCTCCTGCGTCCAGACTGCGCGCGCCAGATCGCCAACGCTAATGCCTTGCTGCAGCGCGGCAAGGATGCCTGTCAACGTGTTGCCTGCCGTCACCCCGCTTTCGAGTCTGTGATTCCACACGCAGTAGGCGTGATACTCGGCATCGTTCAGTGCCGCCGCGATGATGCTGCCGGCATAGCTCGCGGTTGCTGCGCCGGTGAGTGTGACGGCACCGTCGAAAGACTCGCTGGCCGATGCGGACACCGTGCCTGCAGACGCTGTGACCTGAACGCCAGTGACGACAATCTGCGCCGCGCCGGACGCCGACAAAGCGCCGACCGTAGCCGATGCTGACGCACCGGTCAGAGTGACGATGGCGTTTGTCGCTTCACTGGCAGTGACCGTCCCTGCTGCTGCGGTCGTCGTGGCGCCAGTCAGAGCGGCGGCGGCGTCGCCTGCTGCGGCCATCGTGCCGGCGCTTGATGTGAGCGCTGCGCCGACGAGTGCCGCCGTGGCGCTGCCGCCCGCCGTAGCGAGCACGGCGCCTGCTGCGGATGTCACATCCGCTCCGGTCAGGCTCACCGTAGCTGCGCCGGTGGCAGTTAGCGTACCGGCGTATGCCGTCGTGAAGATGCCCGACAATGACGTGGTGGCATCCCCGGCAACCGTGAGCGTCCCGGCTAATGATGTCGTCTCAGCGCCGGTGATGGTGGCGGTAGCACTGCCCTCAGCGCTGGCGCTGACGGCGCCAGCGTTTGACGTTGTGGCCGCGCCTGTAAGTGTCGCTGTGGCGCCGCCCGTCGCCGTCAGTGTGCCATGGGACGCTGTTGCTCCGGTTCCCGTCAGCGTCCCGGTCGCGCTGACTTCTGCACTTGCGCTTACTGTGCCGGCGTTTGCTGTAGTGCCGGCCCCTGTGAGCGTGACGGCAGCGCCGCCTGTCGCTGTGAGGGTGCCGGGGCTCGAAGTAGTCGAAGCACCGGTTACCGTTGCTGAGCCGTCGATTGAGGCGCCGCCGGTTTCGACCTGCGTGGCCAACGGAGCGACAAGAGCGGCATAAAAGCCGCTGATCCGACTGACCTGCGCGCACTCGTTATCAGACAGCGCCGAGTTTAGAAACGCGGTCGCACATATCGGCTGATTCCATCGCCATGTTCCGTCCGCGCCATGGCCTGCTTTTTGCAGGGCATCAGTTACAGCAAAACTTGGCGCACCCGCAAAACCGTCAGACGTGGTGAAGGTTTGTTCAACCCCGTCGATATATGCCGATATCGTTGTTCCACGCTTACGCAGAAGAAAACATCTCGTAGTCCCATTGGAGGCACCAGAAACGGCGCCGCCAGACCGATTGGCGCCGGACTGCAACAGTGTGACGGCCAAACTTCCATCGGGAGTCGGCGCAAAGTTTCTGTCGAAACCAATACCAACGACGCAGTAGTCGGTGGCCTCTTGAGCAAAAACATGTGTTTGCGCGTTTGAAGCGGGCGCGCCGATAAAAATTGCGGTCCAGTCTCCGGCCCAGTTGAGTCTGTAGCCTGAAGCGTTGACCGAATAGCCGCCTGAAGACTGGAAAACCCCAAGTCCGCCCGGAGTGGCCGATAACTGGAAATCGTTTGTTGTGCTGCTCGGGGCAGTTCTTATTCCAGTCGCTGCGTCAAACGAATGATCACCGACCGTAAGAACTGCAATGCCGCGCGAACGCGCAAAGTCCGAAGGCCGAAAAAGGCCTGTAGGCTGACCATTCCGCGGCAACCAGAATTCGCTCGGGGCACCCATGCGCGTACTTTATGGGATGGCTTGCAGCTCAGCCCAGACCCGTTTCGCGTAGGCATTTCCGCCACGCAGATATGGCTGCGAATTGACGTGAGCAAAGAACAACGCCGCCCTTACCGCTTCAGAATTCAGGGCTCTTGTGCCGTGGATTGACGCCATTCCAGCACGAAGATAGGCGGCTGCTTCTGCAAGTGGCATCGCCGCTATGTGGTCAAATGTAATCAACCCTCCGCCGCTTGTGTTGCACTGGGTGGTGAACGACGGAACGACGCCACGCTGCGGACTGTTTGGGTCCGTACCGTGATGCCATACCTGCCACCCCAGACTTATCGGGTATGCGCCGTAGTCCATCGGCTCCCATTCATCATCCACAGCAAGCAATAACTGGGGATGTGTCTCTGCCTTGCCCTGAACCAGCAGGGCAGCATCGCCACTTTCATCATCGCTTCCGCATGGCGTGGCAACCCACATATAGTGGCCGAAGCTGTCATCGCAATTTGCAGCGAGCCCAACCGCACAATGCCCACCGTTCATCATTACGCCGCTGGCGCTGGCTGTGTCCCACCCTCCACAATCGTACCTTTCGTGAATCCCGTTTTTGTTCACTCGGTACACGGCACTCATCGCACCAGCCATGTTCTGCACATACATCGTATCGACCGGGCCAAGACACCCAGTTCTGTCCACTTCAACCGTTCCGAACTTCGCAGGGTTAAGCGGCATGCGCCACTCTTTCGGCATGATGTTCGGACTGGCGGTTCCGGTTGAGGTAGACACGCGGAACAGGTCGCGCGTTGTGGTCAGCACAATGAGGTTGCCCTCGGAGTCATGATCAACCCAGAAGGCATGTGGAACGCTACACAAAACCCGCTTTTCTTTTGTGACGGCGTCGATTGCCCAAATTCTGCTGCGAACGCTGTCAGCGACATAGACGGTGCCGTCAAATTCGCGCACCGAATCTGCACGCCCCAAGTCTGAAGCAAACTCAGTGATTGTCCAGGGGGCAGTAGCTCTGTCAACGTGAAGCACTCGACCGGCATCCGTATCAGTCACGAACAGTTGCTTGCGGCTGAGAGATGAATAGCTAAAGTCGTTTGCCCATGTCGTTACCGGGACTGAGCCGACGTGGTTGAATGATCCGTCTCGATGCAACGTGTGAATCCCGCCAAGCAGGTCAATTCCGACGAACATCGGAACTTGCACCCCGTATGAAATTGTCCCATCTTCACGCCTGCGATGGTGCCCGTGCCATGTCATGTAGGGTGTGTTGATGCTTTCCCCGCGCTGGCCGGCGCGGATGTATAGCGGACGGTCCTCGGCCTGATACCCACGCCTAAGCGATACGACTGCGATTGACGGATCGTTGTCGGCAGATGGCAAGTAGGCTTGAAATTTTCCATCGACAATCATCGGCAGCGACTGCGCGTAAAGCTGCGTGTGCCCAAACGGGTTCACACGCACCCACTTTTTCGGTGTGCTGCCTTTGCGGTGCGGCGCCAGGGTTAACGTCTCCGCGCTTCCGTAGTAAACGCTCCAGGGAACGTGCGGAGTGTCTGGCAGCTTTGACAGGTCTACCGCATCCGCTGCCCAGTTCATATCGGTCGGGCCTCCAACCTTGTACCGAGAGGCCCACACGGCCATTGTGCCCTCGGTCGGCGGAGGCGGCGGCGGCGGGGGTGGGGGCGGCGGTGGCGGTGGGGGCAGGGGCGGGG
>Ga0213919_1000142_pt1 | contig 38221 bp, 43 predicted proteins | sample McNCre317MG_FD_161056 | JGI IMG/M metagenome (GOLD analysis project Ga0213919, IMG submission 161056) | Freshwater microbial communities from McNutts Creek, Athens, Georgia, United States - 3-17 MG | ecosystem: Environmental > Aquatic > Freshwater > Creek | place: USA: Georgia | collected...
GTCGTCTTCTTCGTCCTCGTCGTCGTCGTCTTCTTCGTCCTCGTCGGAGTCGTCTTCTTCGTCCTCGTCGGAGTCGTCTTCTTCGTCCTCGTCGGAGTCGGAGTCGTCCTCGTCCTCGAATTCTTCTTCGCTATCCGCATCATTTGGTTCATCGGTTTCTGCCTCGTCTTCTTTACTGAGCGTTTTCACGCTACGTTTTTTGGGTTCGCCGTCGTCTTCTTGTATCACTTGCGGGATGCCATCATTGAAAAGCACGGCTCCGCCTTGCTCTCGCTTGATTCTTAGTTCTTCAAGCTTCTTTTTGCGCAATGCCTCGAGCTTCTCTGTCGCCATATCTAACACACTCACTTTCTGTTCTTCTGCTGTTCTAATTCTTCTCTGTGCGTAGCACGGGCCGCCGACATCGTTGTGCATTCCGCAACCCGAATACCTATCGCACGCGTCAATATTGTACTCCGCCGTCTCGGGCGTTAGTGAATTGATGTGAGCAGAGATCTCTGCCTGCATGGCCACTATTCGCACGGCATTCGCTCGGGTGATAACGAAATCAACAGGCGCGGAGTTTCGGGTATCCTCCTCGGTTTCCATGTACACCCAACGACATGGCATGAAGTCGACGCCCGCACGATCCATCGCATCCAGGGCGTAGAGATTCGCGGCCAGGTCGTTGACTAGCTCCTCCGCGGTCTTGGCCCATTTTTTGATGTTCTTCGTCGTTTTGAAGTCGTACAGCACCCACCCATGGGTGGCCGCCACGATTCCTAGTCTGGCGTGTTCCTTTGGCGCGTAGACCAGCAAGTCCCAAATCCCCGCCAGCAGCTGGTCGCCGACCTTGCGCGCCTGAGTGATGCGACGCTTTTTCTTCTTTTTGCGTTTGCTGCTCGGCAACTTCACTTTGCCGACTTGGCTTTCCGTAAATATTTGGATGCAGCACTCTCGCCTGGGCAAGAATCGCATACCATTCGAGAAAATCTGACCCGGCAAAGTTGCCCAATTGACTTTCTTGCCGAGGTAGTATCTCTCACCGACGTCGTGGACTGCTACGCCCAACGATGCCGAACGCTGCTTGGGGGTGCATTCATTCGCCTTCGGCGGGTCGCCGTACTTTGCAATTAGAATGCGCTTGCTTGCTATGTCTGCCCACGCGATTTCTTTTTCGCGCATTTTCATGATGTACGTGAATACGTACAACATTTCGCAGACAATCCCACACTCCAAGCTACTTGGGGATTGGAATACCTTGAGACTGACTTTTCGCGTGCTCCGCATTTTCGCTCCAAGTGAATGTTGTACCCTCTATCGGGTAGATCCATTCGAGTAGTGCATAGTTGAGTGCGTCAATGACGTATTGACGATCGCGTGTCCTGCCATATTTTGCTAGCGCCTCCACGCCGCGAATCCAATATGGGGCGTCCAATTGGGAGGGGCCGGCGGATTCGTAGCGCATGGCGCCTAGCGTTAGGTAGGTGCGCATGACTTCTAGCGGCAAAAGCCGCAGTCTAGCGTCTGCTATGCTTACGGCTTCGCCCCATGTCATCGGGAATGCGCCGGTTACTCGTAGGATATGCCCACGAATGAGATCGCTTACCTTCATTAGTACAGCACCGCTTGCCAGATCGCCGCGGCGAAATACACGAGCCCGGTCAATTGAAGCGCTGCGATTAGTATTTTGCACAGATGATTCATCATGTCGTCAGCCTAGCACACGCATTACTAATCGAACCACAGCGGTCAACCCCGCGATTGAAAGTGTCGCGAGCGCCAATGCAACCAAGCCAAATGTCACTCTGAAAAGGGGCGGCCAGTTCTTCATCGGCAAGCCCCCAGCAGTCCGCCCAAAATATACGGCAGCACCATTAGTCCAGCAGACAGCGCCATGAAAACAATCAGAACCACCGCGGAAGCGGCCAGAGCCAATTTTCTGTCAACCAATCGCATGTGAAGCAATTAGCATTTCGTGAAATGCAACGCACGAACTAATTGCGGAAAAATCAATTTCGAATATTGTACCGATATGCTCAAAACGATTCAAGAAAACACCCGCACGGTAATTTTCACGAAAATAAAGGAAATCGCCAAAGCTGCCGGAGTCACAGAATTGCAAGCTAGGGGGTATGTCTGCGGTTCATGTCCGATAGATCCTCACATTCGCGCGGACTTGATTCGGGTGGCGACTGTCATTCTGGCGGGCTTCGACGCAAAGAAAATTCGCGCAGCCTTTCCGATCAGGCGGGTGGAACTGTGATTTCGGCCACGCTACTGCGCGCAGCTGGCGGAAAGCGGCTTCTAAAAACGTTCCACGGGGATCCTTTTGCCGCCCCTGAAGACTACAACGCCGGCCATCTATTCCGTGTCGAAGAAGTCGAATTTGCGTCATTCCGGGAATTCGTTGAGACCCTCTCGAAATTGCCTGGCAATAAATGCCTGATTCGAGGCGCCCCGCTCGAAAACGTGGGCGACGGCAAGGTCACCCGCACGTTGCACAATCGCCCGGATAAAGGCCAAGTCGCCTATTTCTGCGATGCCAAACGCTCGTGGCTTGTGCTCGACTTCGACCATACCGAAGTACCTTTCAACCTGAAGGCGCCGCGCAAATCGGTGAAAGCGTTCATGCGCACCTTGCCCAAGTGGCTGCGGGACGCCGAAAGCGCATTCTTCCCGAGCGCCAACGCCCACCGGTCCGAGACGGTCCGCGGCAAGTTGGTGGTGCGGCTCGAGCGAGCAATCACAGGCGTCCAAGCTGCTCGGGTCGCGAAGAAGTTGGGGGCGGACTCGAGCGTTTGCCATCCGGTGAGCATCAATTACTTCGCGCGGCCCAAATTCGTTGGGTGCGAGGATCCATTGATGGAGGTTCGGGGCGCGATTTGGAATCCTGAATCGCGAGGCCGGGCCGCTTTTATCCCTAAATCCCTGATGGAGGCGCCCGAATCCGCGGAAAATGAAGGCGCGGAAAGAGGGGGCAGCCTCGAACCCAACGATTACTCGGAAGAAACGAACGAAAATCCTCGAGCCCGAGCTACTCCCCGAGCAATGCGGCTGGCCCTGATGTTCCGCAAGCGATGGCTGCGAGGCGGGCGAATCGAGACCAACGCGGCGCTGAATCTATTCGGATGGCTTTTGGGGCAAGGTTGGGAGCGAAACGAGATTGCGGGCATGCTCCGCGTGCTTGATGTGGAAGAACCATCTGCGGCGAAGCGGAACGAGCACAAGCGGGTCCTCCGGAATGCCATGCCACTAGTGGGCCCGGGCTCGTTCCGGGAATGGGTGGGCGCCAAGCGTTGGAAGCGAATCGACGCCCACGTCAACGGCCGAAGCGAGCTCGTCGAACGCGACGAGGACGACGATGGGGCGGGCGTGGATCCGTGGCTGAACTTCGCTTCGTTCACCGAGCCCCTTCCCCCAATAGACTGGGTTTGCCAGGGCCTGCGCTTGGCGCCCACGCTCGGGGGCAAAATCTCGATTCTGGCGGGCGCCCCGAGCGCCGGCAAAGGGCCCTTGGGGGACTATATCGCGGTCTGCGTGGCGCTCGGACTGCCGCTCTGGGGCAAGTTGCCGGTGCGGCAGACCAACGTCGGGATCCTTGACGAAGAAGGCCCCTACCTGACCATGATGAGGCTTCGGCGGATCTGCATTGGGCTCGGGCACGAGCCGAGCGAGTTGGAGGGGCGCATCTTCGTCTTGGATGCCGGGGCGCTGGGCGACCTGCGGGCCCCCGAGGCCTTGGGGCGAATGAAGGACCACATCAAGCGCCTGGGATGGGGGCTCGGGCTGCTGGACTCCTACACCTCGGCCATGCTCGGACTCGGGGTGGAAGCCAACTCGCCCGAGTTCGCGTCGCTGGCCAAGCTGTGGGGGCGCCTGCCGTTCTGCTGCTTGGCGGTTGCCCACGCGAACAAGGTGGGGAGCAAGAACGTCGAGCCCCGCTTGCATGACGTCGCGTTCTCGGGGGCTCTCACGGCCCTCACTCAGACCGCGGGGATGGTATGGCACCCGGATCCGGATGACTCGGACTGGCTGGCGCTGAAGTGCGGCCGCAGCCCAACCACCCCCTTCGGGCGGATAGACCTCCGCTTCGCAGGTGACGAGCTCGATCCCTTGACCTTGACCGAGACCGCGCCGCCTTTGGAGGACGGGAACGAGGGGGTGGCTCGAAGCATGAAGCGAGAGGCGAGCAAGCAGGCAGCTATGGAAGAGCGAGTTGAAAGGCTCGTGGCGATAGTGCGTGACAACCCAACGGGGCTGACCCGACGAGCAGCACAAGAAGCCGCCGCAATCGCCGGCAGAGACTGGATCCCGACCTATTCCACGGCCGTGAGCCGAGGCCTCATTCGAGCTGCGCCGATGCTCTCGTGTGACCGGTACCCCCTGATAATCCCCGGAAATCCAGAATGACGGACGCGCTCGAGCAAGAAGGCCTCAAACTAGTACGTATATTGCGTTTGCTCCATTGCGATCCATTGGCGCCGTGTCAAAAAATCATCATATGTTTTTGCCGTGTTTTGAAACTGTCCACGGGGTGGTGTGGACAGTTCGTCCGCGACGAACAAGCATGGCACTTTTGCCGTCAAAACCGGCATCCAAGTGCGTGGACAGCTTGAAAAATCGAGTGTCCACGCACAGCGACCCCCAAATCCTAACTAGGAAATGGCACGTTTTGCCCGTGGACAGTTTTGCCCGTGGACAGTTTCGAAAAGTGTCCACGCGAAACTGTCCACGGGCAAAACGCTCGGGAAATCAAGCCGTGGACAGTTTCGCGAAAGTGTCCACGCCCTATTTCCTGCTAGTAAGACACTGTAGCGTTTCTTGAGAAACCGCTACGTGTCTACTATGCAGGACGCGTCGGAGAGAGATCGATCCCCGCGCTCGAGCGGAAGCCAAAATTTTCCTGCCCATTTTCGGAGCCTCGCTCGAGCGGGGCGGCTCGAGCGGAATCAACGCGTCGCACCGCCCACCGCTCGAGCGGGACGCGCTACGACCTCCGCTCGAGCGGGTTGGTGCAGCTCGGGTGGGGACTGCCATCGATGACTGAGGGGGCGCGCACCCCGGCTGTCCGGTTGAATTAGCGTTTCAGAAAAAAGCGACCGCGCTACTTTTTTTTCACTTGCGCGTCGCAACCAGTCTGGTAGTTATCGACAGGTCAACGCGGCAATAGCCGAGAAACGAGATATATGGGAACTATTCCGAAGGCGCCGGTCAGAGAAGAAAGCAAGCTGGAACTAGGGCAAGCGACTTTCTTCGTGCAATTCCGAGAAAGTTCGACGTACGGCCAGCAAAAAGCCGAGTTACTGAAACTGTTCGAATGCGCCTATGTGCGCTGGCTCATTCTGCAGTCTGGCGGGTGCGTGGCATCGGCTGCGCGAATTGCCAAGATGGATCGAAAACATCTTTTCGACCTCATCTCGAAACACGAATTGCGGGGCTATCTGGATGTAATCCGTCGCAAGGATTGGAGGCAGACCAATGGATCCTAATGCAGTATTGGAACGAGTATTGGAGGCCGCGGCTAAAGTGCGCCAGGGCGACTTGGGCGAGGCGAGCGAACTGGCCGAGGCCGTAGAAGAATTGCACGGGTGGCTAAGTAACGGCGGCTTTCTGCCTGCGCGTTGGGAGCGTATCGCACCAATTGCACGGCTCCAACGCACAATCGGCACGGCGCTCGAGTTGCAACGTGGAGCCACGGCCCGGCTCAAAGCAATGCTGGACGCGAGCCAAGGACACCCGGGCGTGCAGCTTGTATATAGCGCTATGGTAGAGCAAGGTTCCTGCCTGCGGACGGCTTTTCGCGCAGTAGGAGGCGAGCCATGAAGCGGCCACTGAAACGCGCCCCTAGGTGGTGCACTTGGTGGACGGCTGGTGACGCCGCCGAGCTGGACGCGGTGATTGGGGTGGGTGAGGCCGAGGTGTTCGCCGCCGAACTGAGCGTAAGCGTGTCGACTGTCCAGCGTTGGCGGCGTGGCGAGATGGTCCCCCAGTCCCGGGCGATGGCCGAGGCCATCATGCAAAAAGTGCGCGTTTGGAAAAAAGTAGGCTGACGTCTTTTTCTACTTGCGCGTCGCAAGTGGATCCTTATGCTGACCTCTATGAAAAACAGCAACGCAACCACCGCCGAATTGACCTCTCTCATTACCGCCCGCACGTTTGCTTCGCTTGACGCCGCGCTAGAGTGCGTTGAACTGGAGCTGGCGGCAGGTGCCATCCCCGATGAGGATGCAATTCGGCTGCGGTCTCTGGTACTATTCGAGGCCGACATCATGCCTCCGGCTCCTCCTTCTCCTCCTCCTAGCGGCTGGGATGTAGCCTCGGCCTAGTTCGGCCTCCTGAGAGCCGCTCGCCTGCGGGGCGGCTCGAATGGGCGCCTAACCAGCCCAGCAAAGGAACAGCAACGTCATGCCGAAGTACTCTTTTCAAGCAACTGCAGAAGCCATCGATATCGCGCGAATTCTGACCGAAGTCGGCGAGTCGAATCTAGTGGAAGTTACTATGCCGGACGGCGCCCGGCTGATGTTCATCCGCGAGCGAACGTTCGACCGCGCAAACGACGCATGCTGTATGCCTGAAGCAATTCAGCGCGTGACACATCGCGATATCGCCAACTACTGGCCAACATATGCAATCGAAACCGACACCAAGATGGTCAATGCCGTGCCAGCGTCGAAAGCGAACGCGGTGTGGGGCTGGTACATAGCCAAGGATCCGACCGAGTTGGTAGACGAAAACAAGTTACGGCCGATCACTCTACAGGAATATGCGGCGGGGATTGTAGCTGCACGCGCCGAGCATGCAAAAAAGTTGAAGGTACTAGTCAAGCACACCAAAGTGGAGATCTGAGCCATGCGACGCCTAACGCTCACCTACGGAGTGCTACCAACCGAGCAACAGTTTCTCGAGGCCTGCGACGCGGCGCTATTGTCGGTCGAAGGCTTCGCGTTTCGCAACGATGCGCGGTTTGGCGACGACTGCGGAATCACCCCAACCCAGCTGTGGGATGAGGTACGGCAGGCCATGCGCGAATGGGAGGCCTCCGACGGCGCGTTGGGCGTCAAGCATACTGACGGCTGGGTTTCATTCATTCTGGAAGTAATTGGAATTGAGTGGGTGTAATATGCAGGAGTGCACATTGCAGGAATTCTTGGCGGCAATCGCGAAGCATCGCGACGTTCGCCGAATGCACAGCAAACGCTCTAACACCTATGTCTACTCACTTTGCGGTGTAGAGCTAGGCGAGAAAGTCGAGGAGTTGAAACGTGGCAAGCTTGTTCGGACTACCTACTATCGCGCGACCGCGAGTGCTCTCGGAATATGAGCAACGTGTTTGGGAGGACGTGATGACTATTGATGAAGACGAAAAAGTACCTGCGACAATTCGCACAGGAGCTCCAATTGCTGGCGGTGATCATCCTATTGAACGCTACAGAACGCTTTTCGCGTCGGCAGTAGCGGCTTTGGCGTTCGAGATGTTCACACAACGCGAGCACCGCAATAAAGGCACGTTGCCTGACTTCGCACACTCGTCAACGCGGCAATTGGACCGACGCTATTGGGATTGGCTGATTGCAGAACGTCAGGCGTGGATTCGAGCCCAATCATTGGAAGCCGCACAAGAGCAATCTGTCGAGTCGGCATGGGAGCCTGGCAATGCCCCAAATGGTAATCAACGATAGTGCGCGCACCATAAGGGACGGGGTTTCGCGCGATGATTGGGCAACGAGCAGTAAGCATTGGTTTTTTGAGTCGGTCAAGTTCGTGTGCCCAGCGTGTGGTGCGACGCGAATTGCTAAAGACGTGTCAATTCAAGTGAGTTTCGCGTTGCTAGCGTCGTTCGGCTCGCATGCGTATTCGGCGGTACTGCGCAACTTGGTTCGGCTGGCTCCCGATTGCTACTGCGACCGCAATAGGTTTCGGCTCGGCTGCGAATTGCAACGCCGAGCGCGAATGGTGCGCTTGAAAAAACCATAGCCGGCAGGAGTGACGAAAAAGGCGAGGTTCCTTCGGGAATTCTCGCCTTTTTCGTTTGGCGCATTGGCGTTTCGTTGATTGTTGATGTATTATCTGAATTGCCAATTAGTTAGCAATGCAATAACGCAATTCTAGTTAGCTGGACTCACTAAAACCACGTAGAACCCTGAGATGGCAGCAAAAAAGCGCAAAAAGTTGCCCCGAATTGACAGTGCGGATCTGCCATTCGAGGAATTGCCCAAGCGACGGCGGCGAGCGGCCTCGATCGTCGCGGCGGGATTCGCAGGCGCGACGGAATCGGAGATTGCCGCCGACCATGGGGTGTCCCGCGAGGTAGTGCACAACGTGGCCACGCAGGCCAAGGCAGGCCGGCTGCAGCCCGACCGAGCCCCGGCTCCGTTGGACGCCGCGTTGCCCCCTGAGCAGGCCGCTGTGGTGGGTGAGGTAGTGGGGGCCGCAGTGTCTGGTGCGATCACTTGGTGCGGAGACGTGCAGCGTGTCGGCCGCAAGGCCGTTCTATTTCTCGAAAAAGCACTCGACGGTGCTGGCGAGGACTGTCCGCCGCTCAACCCCTCGAACCACAACCACGTGCGCGTTGTGGGTGAGGCAATTCTGCGAATTCTCGCGGATGTAATGAAACTCAACTGGTTGATGACTACGCATTCGAGCGAGCCAACGGGACTTTCTCGCGAGATTGAGTCAATGTCTGACACTGAACTCGCAGAAGAAGCGAAAAAAGCGCTCGAATTGCTGAAGTAAAGGCGAATATGAGAAAAGTATTGTACGCAATCAAAACGAATTCGACGATGCCCATTGAATCCAACGAGGGACAGCAACTGTTTCTAGACAGCCGTGATATCCTACATGTTTTCAATGTCGGCGCGAACGGCACGGCCAAGCGTGTGCGACTGATTCGCGATTGGTCCGAGATTGAGATGGTACCAGACGAATCACCGGCGGTTACATTGCCTGCCACTGCGGCTGAAGATGGGCTCGAGCTGCTCAAAGGTCTGCACGGCAAGCAGCCAGCATCCAATCCGCAGGCGCAGAACAAGGCCAAGTGACTTCGCTGCCTCGTCGGCGCCAGCGCCCTAGGCTCGAATGTCAGGTTGACTTTCATGCTTGGGCTGTTTCGCAGCGGGTCTGTTGGCGCGCGCAAGGGCAACCGCGCGATCGGTTCCTGCCTGCTCGCGTTCGGGTGCGTGTGTATCGCGAGCAATTCCTTCCTGCTCGGCGTGAATGGGCGTGGAATGGCTGGTCGTCGCCCTTTGGCAACTATCGCTGGAACTGGTTCTGATGGATCGGAAAGCACTCCAAGAACTTGTGCGTCGTGGGCGAGTAGCAGAGCGAATCATCTCGGGATTCGACGGACCTTCGCGCGCGTTTTTGCTCGATAAGAAGCGCAAGAAAGCTGCACGGTGCGGGCGTCGTTCGGGTAAGTCAACGACGCTCGCAGGCAACTATTGTCTGACAGCCAACGCGCACCCGAACGAAACTAGCGTGTTCATTGGGATCTCAGCGGCCCGCGCGGACGAAGTGATTGGGCGTGCGTTTCGCATCCTGAACAAGGAATTGCAGTTGCATCGCTTTGGGGCCACACCCAAGCGTACAACGCGCGCCGGGCAGCTTTACTACGTGTTTCCCAACGGTCACAAGCTGTGGGTCGCAGGCTGCAAAAACAGAGTGGATGCGGAAAAGTTCCGCGGGGATCCCTACTGCTTGGCTGCGGTCGACGAATGCGATTCGATGCGCGGGCACTTGAAGTACCTCATCAATGAAGTGCTCGGCCCGTCAATGCTCGACTTCAACGGCCAGATCGCATTGACGGGAACACCTGGCGTTACTCCGGAGGGCTTCTTTTACGACATCAGCACCGGCGCAATCAAAGGCTGGGGGTTGCATCATTGGACCGTGCGAGAAAACTCGCATATGCCTCACGCCGAAGAGTGGCTCCGCGAACAGCGCGAAGAACTCGGACTTGACGAGAACTCGGCCGCTTACTTGCGCGAATGGCTTGGGCAATGGGTGCTCGATCTCGAGTCGCTCTGCTATCAATTCGATCTCGATCTCAATACGTTCGAGGTCGACCCGGTGCTGGCTGCCGGCTATCGGATAGTGATTGGAGTCGACCTTGGGGTGAACGATGCGACTGCGTTCGCTGTCTGCGCCTATCGCCCGGGGGATCCCGACATCTGGACGTTGGAGGCCTCATCTTGGAACAATCTGAGCCCTTCGGCGGCCTATGCGCGGCTGCGCACCTATCTGCAGAAGTACCCCCAAGCTCGCGTTGTGGCGGACACTGGCGGGCAAGGATTGGCTTTCGTCAAGGAATGGCAGGACTCGTTCAACTTCTACGCCGAGCCTGCCAAGAAGCTCGACGTCGCAGGCCAGATCGCATTCATGAACGGCCTGCTCAAGTCGGGCGTGCTGAAAGTGCATACCTACAACTGCCGCACGTTGCGACGGCAGATTATGGCCACTCCCTGGGATGAGAAACGCAAGGGGCACGCGCCTGACTACGACGACCACGAACTGGACGCATGGCGCTATGCTGTGCTCGCCATCAGGACGGGCTACACTGCGGAACTCGAACCGCCCAAGGAAGGCTCCCCCGAGGCCGTGCAAGCGGCTTTGGCCGAGCGTAAACGGCGGGTGTTCGAGCGTATGCGAAAGAAGCAAGGCTCGTTGATCTACACGCCAGAAGACCCAACAATCTATCTGCCAATGGCAGCATGAGGCATCATGAGATCTCTACCAAACACCGAATGGCAATCGCTCACCGAAACCAAACTGGCAGACGAATTGAAGAAGGTCGTCACCGAGCTTTGGAACAATGACACGGCGCGCCGGTCTCTGATGCTAGACCGTGTTTCGCGCTACGAGTCGTTTCGGTATCAGAGCGTCGACCCATTGGACAAGCGCAATGGTGAGTCAATGGTGACCAAACGTGGCACGGCAATCTGCTGGAACTTGAGCCATTCGATCATCTCGAGCGTTGTTTCGAAAGTAGCCGCGCAGCAGCCCAAAGTGCGCACCGTTTGCAGCGATGCGGATTGGGCGACACGTCGGCGCGGTCGCAAGATTGACCAGTTCGTCGAAGGCCTTTGGACGCAACGGCAGGCGCAATACGCCGATATCTGGGAGATGGCCTCCTACATGCTTCGCGACTGCTTGGTGTGTCAAGTCGGCTACATCAAGACAGACGCCGATCTGTCCCCCGGGGTGGTGCGGAATACGCGTCCACAGCCGTGGGAGGTACTCTACGACCCAATTGACGCGCGCGACGGCAATCCGCGGCACGTCTTTCTTCGCTATCCCGAGGATATTGGAGTCCTGAAGATGCGCTACCCGGGAAAGGCGGCGGTGATTGATGCCGCTCGCACATTCCGTCTTTCTGGATTCGCTGAGAATGAAGTCATTGCCGGCACGACATTGGAGACTTTCTCGGGCGTGGCTACGGTCTCCGACCAATTACTCTGCTACGAGTGGTATTCTTTGCCGCTTGATGACGAGCATCCTGGTCGCCATGTTATCGCGGTCGACGGCGGTACGATCCTAGAAGACGTTTGGGAAGCGCCTGACTTCCCCATCGCGGCGCTCTGGTACGAACGTGCGCAGTGCGGCATGCGAGGAATTGCGCTTTCGGATATCATCGAGACGATTGACGAAGAGTTGAACGACCTCCTAGGGCGCATCACGAAGTGCGTTCGCTATACGTCGATGAACATCCTTTACCAGCGTGTCGGCGCGTCGGCTGTCGCCAGCGTACCCGACGATGATTGCATCAAGATTGAATACGAGGGCACCGATCCGGGGCTGCGATTCGAGACCCCCGAGCCCTTCTCGCAGCAACACTTGGAGCTATTGCGCGTTCATGAAGATGCCGCCCATCGGTATACTGGTGTTTCGCAGGCGCTGACCACCGCGCAGAAGCCCTCAGGTGTGGATGCCGGCGTAGCCATCCGGATGGTAGAGGACAAGCAGTCTGAGCGCCTATCGCAGATCTGGACCGCGTTTACTGGCGTGTTTCCCACTGTTGCCGCCAACTCTATCCGTGCGGTGCGTGCCATCGCGTCCGGTGATTCAGAGAGCGGGAGGCAATTCTCAGTTCGTCGCGCTGGCGACCAATTCTTGAATTCGATCAATTGGGAGCAAGTCGAACTGGAAGAGGACAAGTTCGTCTTTCAACTAGCCAAAGCGCCGACCATCAAAGGAACGCCAGCAGACCGCGCGCAGAAAATCGAGGAATACTTCGCACGCGGGTTGATCTCGGCTGATGCATACGCGGCCGCGATGTCATCGCTTGACACATACCAGATTGACGAGGACATTACTCGCCAACGCCAAATCATCGATCAGCAAATGGAGACATGGCTTGACGCTACGCCAGAAGAACTCGAGTCCGGAGTGCTGGAAAGCGGGCGAGACTTGTTCCAACCCCCGCATCGCTGGATGCGGTTGGAGGACGCTTTGGTGCAGGTTGTTGACGGCTACATGCAAGCCGAACTAGACCAAGCACCGGATGAAATCCTGGAACTATTCACGCGCTGGATTGAACTGGCGCACGACGAAATCATCAAGAAACAACAGAGGCAGGCAGCAATTATGGCGCAAGCGGGCGGCGCACTGCCACCACAACAAGGACCGGCACAGTGATGGACGATCTAGAATTGCAAGCACAAGAGGCGAAGATTATTCAACAATTCAATGATGACTTTGCGGCTGAACGCTACAAGGCCATCCAAGCTGAATCACAACCCGCGGGCGAGAAAGAGTCCAGCGAAGAGTCCAGCGAAGAGTCCAGCGAAGAGTCCAGCGAAGAGTCCGAAGAGACCGAAGAGTCCAGTGAAGAGACCGAGAAGAAGGGCAAGGCGCAAGCCAAAGAAGGCAAAGCCAAAGAAGGCAAGGACAAGGACAAGGGCGTTGGGCTGTCGGTGGAACAGTTGCGCGCGCTAGCCAAGGAAGGCAAAGGCGCCGAGCTGTTCCAAGCGCTGGGTGTCGACCCGAAAGGGCTCAACGTGCCCTCTGACAGGTACGCTAAGCTTCGGCAAATGCAGCAACGGCACAACGCCGACATGGCCGCGCGAGAAAGCGCCGTGTCCGCCAAAGAGCAATTGCTGACCAATGTGCTCGCGGCAAAGACCGCGCTGGACAATGGCGACATTGTAAGGGCGCTGGAGCTATTCACGGGCAGCCCGCTCGATGTGGTGTCTGAAAAGGCCATGCGTCAGAAGCTCAACTACGATCCCGAGGCCGCCAAACGGGACGCCGAGCTGGAAAGGTACAAGAAAGCGGAAGCCGAACGACTCAAGCAAGCCGACCTCGAGCGCGTTCAACAAGCTGAAAAGGCGAAAGTAGAGCGCTATTTAGGGCAGGTGAAAGACGCCTTCCTGAGCGGGGACAACCCGCTATTCGCGAAGTTGGCCGAAACAGACCCGGATTTCGTCCCTCACGTCTACAGAATGCAGCTGGATGTGGCCAAAAAGGAGGGAATTGACATTCCCGCCGACGAGGCCGCCGAAAGGTTGGTTGCCGCCGTCTCACCAATTGCTAAGATGTGGGTGAAAGCGCTCGGACTTCTCAAAGAGCAAGAGGACGACGAGGGCAAGAACAGCGACCGGGCGGCGAAACAGCCCGCGAAAACCAAGCAAGCCGGGAAAGCGCTTGACGACAAGAAGAAGAAAGCGGGCTCCAATCCCACTAAATCGAAGTCGAAGGGCGAATTGACCGAAGCGGACTTGATGGCGCAATTGATGCGCGACATTGAAGAAAGCCGGAAAGGTTCTTCCGACGAAGACGACGAGGATTGACGAGACCGCGAAAGCGGGTTTTCGTGGCTACTCTCAACACTATTGATGCTTTGATGAAGTTGAATTATGGCACCGCTGATCGCATTCAGCGGTGTCTCGGCAAGGACTTTCCTACCTATACGAAAATCAAGAAGAAGACAGGCGCCGTCAATGCATCCGGTCAGATGCTTGTTGCGCCTGTCATCTTCAGTAACGTGCAGTCTATGGCTGGCACGCTTGCGACGGCGCAAACGGTAGCGGCCACGTCTGGCGGCTCGATGAAGTCGAAGCGTTGGACCGTGCCCTTCGGCGACTATTCCGCCGCTGTCACGTTCGAGCGGAAGATGCTCAAACTGTCGTCGTCCGACATGGGGTGCTACATCGACGCCAAGAAAGAGGAAATCAAGAGCATGTATCGCCAATGGGCGGCCATTTTCTCTTGGTACCTGCTGAACACTAAGGGGCGCTCGCTCGGGCAATTCACGATTTCGTCTGGGCTCTGCACGCCGGTGAATCCGGAGGATATCGTCAATATCAGCCCCGGAATGGTGCTTCAGGCTTCAGCCAATAGCGGTGACTCAGGAACCGATACGCTGCTCGGCTCCGGCAGCCTTGGGTATGTCATCAACGTCAACCCCAACGCTCCCACGTTCACCGTGGCCACGTCCGACGGCGGATCGGCTGCCACCCCATCGGGCTGGACCGGGACGATGCATGCGTTCCGTTATGGCGACTTCGGTGGCAGTGGCGCTACCGTCATTTGCGATGGGTTCGGCGACTGGTGTCCGGCATCTGACCCGAGCGCCACGCCGTTCAACAACATTGATCGGACGGCGCATATCACCGCGCTGTCTGGCGTGCGCATCCCGACCGCGGAGCTCACGCTGCTCAACAACGAGAACCGAATCAAGCGGCTCATCACTCGAATGGTTACGCGCGGATTCGGACCTCCGAAGTGGATCTCGCTGTCGCCTGACAAGTGGCAAGATGTGGCGGACGGGTTGGAGAGTCGCGGCCTTCGAACGTCTTTCGGCAAAGACGCCGAATTCGGCTACGATACGATCAATGTCACTGCAGGCGGTGTTACCGTGCCTTGCATCGCGGAGAAATTCCAGCCTTCGACGGCCATCTACGCATGGGGTGAGGATTGCCTGGTACTCCACAATCCGGAAGAGTTCCCGGCGGTCGTCAATGACGACGGGCTCGAGATGCTCCGGAAGGCCAACACCAACGATTTCGAGCTCCGCTTGCAGGCGTACCCCGCAACGCTCGGCATCCCGGGCTTGATGGGTCGTTGCCCCGCGGCATAGTCCAAGACAGATTGTAAAACGAGCGCCAGCGGTTCGTTTGAATCGCTGGCGTTTTCATAATAGGAGATTTTCAGATGGGAAATTGGGCAAACGAGCAAGACACAAGTCCGGCACGCAACGCGTCCGCGCGTAGCCTCTGCAGGTTCATCAAAGTAATCACGATTGGCGCGACCGGTGCAGTCGGCGCCATCGACACAGAAAAGGTCTATGGCGGCATCACTCGCACTAGTGCCGGGCTGTATGCGTTGACGTTCCCTAAGGGGCGTAACGCGTTCATCCAGGCGTATATCATCGCCGCCGGCACTCCTGTGGTGCTGCCGATGGCCTACCCGCAGAGCGTCAACGCAGGCGCCGGGACGGCTAATATTCTGTTCACCAATGCGTCTTTCGCCGCGACTGACCCGGCCAATGGCGACAAGATTCAATTGATCATTGAAGTCGAGCGGAGCTAGGCATGCCCAAGCCCGGGAAACTCACGCTTAGAATGCTGTTGATGCCCAAGCCCGGCGGTGCCGAATCGCCTGAAGACGACGACGAGATGGAAGAGTCCGCCGAGTCTGAATCCGAAGGCGGGGATGAGCTACCGCCGGGCTTGCTCGAGGCTGTGTCAGAGATGCGCTCGGCTTCTTCAGACGAAGACGCTGCCAGGGCTTTCAAAAACGCAATGCACTGTTGTGGGAGAATGTAACGCATGACCGTTCGGACGCTATCCAGTTTGGATGCCAGAATCAAAGAGCACTACGATTTAGTAGGGTTTGATGCACGGTATCCGTCAACGCTGATCTATTCGTTCATCAATGAGGCTTATCGGTCGTTGCGAGACCGGCTAGCGTCCGACGGTTGTTTACTGTTCGCGGAAGTGATCGAAGCCTCGATCGCCACGGCGGGGCGCTCGAGAGATTCGCTGGGAACGCTTTTACCTGTGACTCGATTCGGGCAACTGTCCACAGTCGTTGGTGTATGCGTGCAAACACCACGGGGCTGGCGCAAGCTGCAGAAGTTGGAGCGCGAAGGCTCCACACTTCAGACGTCTGGGCAGCTGCCGGCGCCCCATTACTGGAACGCCCGCGTCACGGACTCGGGCGGATTGCAGGTGGAAGTGCTGCCAGCATCCACCACTCTGGACGTGTTCCGCGTTACAGCCGTGCGCGCTTGGGTAGAGCTCACTCAGGCATCGGACACCGTTCTAGTGGACTACGGCATTGAAGACTACTTGATCGCGGCCGCCGGCGCGGCCATCTCCGAGCGAGATATGGACGCCGAAGCGTTGGCATTCCGTACGGCGCGGGCCACCGCACTCTATGCCGACGTGAAGAAACGCGCATCGAATCGAACGCTAGGGGTGACACGCAGGGAGCACGGCAGAGACGATCTGTTCCCAATTGTTGATCAGGCTGCAACTTCGGCGGTGCACGTCGGGCCTTCTATTATCGCCATGCAAATGGGCGATGACGTGTTGTATCGAGTCTACAACGGCTTTCGATTGTTACGAAATCGGCAGGCGCCAGCGTCTAGCACTGTCCAGATCGGTGGACAGTTGTTCTTTTGCAGCGATGGCGGGGGCAATTTCTGGTGTGCTAAGGCGAACACCAAGCAGGTGGTTTGCTACAACGTAGCCACGGGCAAAGTCATCAAGTCAGTGACGTTGACGGAAAGCGCCGGACCCATTGCTTGGGACGGCAAGGACAGCCTTTATTGTGCGTCCGCCTCCGGAGCGACACCAGTATTTATCATTTCGATATCTGCCGGCGTTGTGACTAAAGCGATGACTTTCAGCTACGCGGCACTGCATGTCGTTCGTGACATGTCCGGGTACATGTGGCTAATTCACGACGTAAATGCGAGAGCCAACCGAATAGGCATCGACGATCAATTGACAGCAGGCTCAACCCTGACAATTCCGGCGGGGTACTATGGTCGATGCGCAGTAGACGACCGCGGTAAGATCTATTTGCCTAATTACACTGACGGCAATCTATATTACACAGATACGAATGTTCTGGGGACCATTTGGTCGGTTGCGTTGGGCGGAGAGCCCATTTGCGCGCTATTCGACGGCAAAGACCACATGTACGTTGCATTGCGAACTGGGTTTGGGGTCGCTCGTGTGCACGTCGACACTTTCGCAGTCACATCGTCCATTACTGGGATCAACGAGCCGCGAAGCCTAGCACTCGATAATGACGGGCACGTGCTTGTCACTGGCAAAGGAAAAAAGCTGTACGCCATCGGTATAGATTCGGGCGTGATTGAATACACGGACACACTCGAGCATGAGGCTACTGAATTGACCGCGCTGATCGAGGCATAGCCATGCCAAAGCTGAAAAGACTACAATCCCTTAGCCCGCTTCCGAGCGAAGTTCAGACCACATTCAGGGAGCTTGAAGAGAACGTGCGCAAGGTCGTCGAAGGTGGCGATGCCAGTTCGCGCATTGTCATTGTTCGCGCCGGTGTGTATCGCCCTACAATAGGGCAAATTCTGATTTGCACATCAGACGCAACTTCGGCCACAAGCATTATTCTGCCAACTCCGACAGAAGCAATTCGCGGCGAAGAAATTGTAGTGGTGCGCCAGGCGGGCAACCCGACTATTTCGGCGCTTCAATCGACAATAAACGGGGTGGCAACTTGGACTATTGCGGCGTCCAGGGCTGAACAATTCATTGCCGCCATTGACGGATGGATCACCTATGTCTAATTTCTCGAGAATCGCAGTCGACCTCGGCGCTGACTACCAGCGACGCGATGAGCGCACGGGCGGGCCACGCGTGACACATTTGGTCAACATGCGTGTAGCGGAGCCGGGACGCCTTGAGAAAACGCAAGGGTATATTGATTCTGTAACCTACACGGTGGATGGAAACGTCGGCGATCTGCTTGCGTGCGGGGTTACTCCGCAAAGCATGGCCTTTCGGCTCTTGCGGAGTAACTCCAGTGGCTCCGCAGTCGGCGCTCAAGTCTACATCGGGTCCAATGATAGTTCAGGTGGAACGCAGTGGTTCCCGTGTCAGAAATTGCCGTCGCAAGACGTCACGTGTGTCAATGACGAAGAAGCTCCGACAGTCATTCCCATATTTCAGGGGGAGCACACTTTCTACACCAATTGCGGGGTTGTAGAGATCCCAGGCGACCGACAATTCGTCTTCGCCGACTCAGAGGACGAATTAGCCTATCACTCTATTCACCTGGCATTGGTGCAGTTTGGCACCGAAAAAGGGGAGGTAGTTTACAGAAGAGTGCAAGGCACAAGTCTGGTGCCCGGGGAGCGCTCCTGGGTGACATCGGCCGGGAAATATATCGCTTTCTATCACACGTCTACTACGGTTCGGATCTACTACTTTGCAGTAGGCTATATTTCGCCGCAATTCCTTTGCACAATATCCGGAGTTACTCCGACCGGATCGTCTACACCGCTGGCACTGACCTACGATGCTGCAGCCGATCGGCTGTTGTTGGTCGACGGCGCCTGCATGTTTTGGCTCATCAATGGGACGACTGGCGCCGTCACGCGGAACGCTACGCTTGGTGCTCCTTTGGTTGTCGGCTTGATAAATTACTTGAACGTGGCGGCCACAGGGTACCAAAATCACTTCTATGTGGTTTGGTACAATACGCCAAATTGGTCCTATGTAATTTATTCTATTTCGGACTCTGCCGCTTCGACTGTTTCTTCTGGGACAGTTTGCGCCATCGCGGGCGCTCCACTGCCTAATACGGCCACCATTTGCTATCAGCCGCAAATAACGGCGTGGTATAATTCAGGCTACGTATCACAACCAGAAGGGGCCGTGGTGTCAGTGTACCAAGCACCCCGGCTCGGTATGGCTGCTGCTTTCTCGAGTGATTTATACCTGCTCGGGCCTAGCGGTGTCATTGCCAGAACCACTGCTGGATTTGACACTTTCGCGTCCGTAGCGGCTTGTGCCCCAATCATCTGTCCAAGAGAGTCGGAGTCGCGCCCCATATTCCGTACTTGGGTGTACCAAAACTCCGCTCGAACAATTCGCGGCGCAATGATGCTGGCGCAAAGCACCGAGCGCTACACGGGCCCGGTGTGCTACCCCCAGATAAAAGCTTCCGTTTTCGAAGGCGGGCTATATCCGTCGACGCCAATCGAAACTAACATTGGCGCTGTGCAAAAATCGGCGTTCATCAACTACTTACCGCCGTTTTTGGCGACGTATCGCAAAGGATGGCTGACGGCGATACTGGCGCAAAAGAACGCCAGCTCAACCAAGAACGATGTGTATTTAGTGATCCAGCCTACCACAGGCCAACACAAGCTATCGCAGAGCACGCCGTCCGTATTCCAGCAGGCGAAGACGGCGAATGGCTTGTACTTGGCGAGCGCTATTCCGGCGCTGCTCACTCAACAATTGCAAGGGCATGGGGCGCAATTCGTTCCCGTGACGTTGATCGGCACCGCCGCGGGCGTAGGCAGCAAGCCGGTCGGTACGTATCTGTACGTGGCTATTTTGCAATGGCGGGATGACGCCGGCAACGTCTACCGGTCGCCTGTCAGCGATGTTTGCACAGTAGTACGCGCTTCTGTTGGCGCCGTACGAATTGACGCGACTGTCGATATCTGGGATCCGACCTGGATGAATGAGACGCAACTGCGCATCTATCGCACGGTTGCAAACGGCGTCACGTTCTATCTGTGCAAAGAGTTTCCGTCGTTCAACCCTTTGGTCTTCAATACCTGGACGGATACCGCGGACGATTCAGTGATCACCACGAAAGAGGTGCTTTACACTCAAGGGGCTCGCGGCGGCATTCAGGGGTTGTTGGAGTGGTGGGGCATGCCGGGTTGCCGTTGTTGTTGGGCTGGTAGCACTCGCATGATTGCCGGCGGGCTGCAGATTGCCAATCAATATCGGGTGTCGAATCTGTACGAGCCTGGTGAGCAAATTAGTTGGCCCAACCATCAGGCGTTTAGCGGCACCGTACCCGAAGCTATCACCGCCGTAGCAGAAATGGACGACCTGTTGCTGGTGTTTTCTTCCGGCAAGATTTGGGGAGTCGCCGGCCCTGGCCCAGACGCTTCTGGTGCGGGCAGCTTTGAACCTCCAAGAGTGCTGTCCTCGACCGTTGGCGCGCATTCAGAAGCGTCTTTGGTTGAAACTCCTGACGGCATCATGTTCCAGGCCGAGGATGCTCAAATATACCTGCTGCAGCGCGGGTCATTTCAGGTCGTCAACATGTCGGCGGAGATTTCCCGCCAAATTGGTAAGCCCATTCCAGACTACCCGTGGACCTTTTCGCCTTTCGAAGAAAATCGCGTGGACAATTGGGTAATGGGCGCGGTGTACGACTCCGACAAGCGTGAGGTATGGTTCACCGAGCGACGGCCTAGACATTGGGTGTACCAAGTTGATTACAGAAGATGGCACGCGGAAATGTGTGACGCGGACCGTAACTATGGCAATTTCGTTAGGTCGTCTATCGGGCACGAACTGAATAGATACGGGCTGTCGCGAACCGTTCCTTTTTTCGTCATGACAAGCGGAACGACATTGAAATTGATTCGATGCGCGCAAAACGGTGACTGGTCCACGTATTTTGGGCAAGATGACGGCGCCACACACCGCTACGCGTGCGCTATGCTGAACGTCCAAGACAACCCGAATGGTGCTTTGCGCCGGGTGTGGGCGACAATTTGGCGCCCCTTAGACGTTGGCGGGTTGAGCGGGGCGTCTTTGCCGCAGTGTAGTATGCTCTACTGGTTCGATCGAGGGCCGGTCGGTAACACTCCGGACGAAACGCGAACTATGATGGCGCAAAATGCGAATCCGCAGGTGTTCATGGAACTAGAAAGCGTTCCGTCACGATTCAAGTGCAATCAATTCATGCTGTGTTGGACAGACGGGCCCTATGCCACAGCCGACAATGGGCGCCACGCGGGCATTTCATTGACGGGCTTTGCATTTGAGGCATCGGGAACTCCGCCTAACAAGGGCGCAATTCGAACCGTAGCTGGTTCAGGAAGGACGGGCTAAATGAGTCTTTTGGATACGCTAGGGGACGTTGTGTCGTACGCTACTCCTGTCGGATGGGCGTACCAGGGCGGCAAGTTTCTGTACAATGCCGTGAAAGGGAACGGCGGCCCGCTCAGTTCGCCGGATGCGGTCGCTGGAACGTACGGACCCGCCGACTACCAGTATGGATCCGGAACCCAAGGCGTTTCGGCCGAAGTCACGTCCGGACGCATGCGCGATTTGGGTGAGACCGCGGCATCCGATTTTTCGCGGGCGGGGCAAGATGCTCAGTACAACAACCGCCAGGTGTCCCAAGGGCTTGTTGATGCCGGATATGCGGGGCGATCCACCGGGCAATTCTATGCCCGCGAGGCGGACGCGTTATCTGGGCAATACAACGCGAGAGCGTACGACCCGAAGGACTTAGGCGCCGACAACGCAACCGGCTCCCAAACTGCAGTTGCTGGGCGCCTGGCAAATTACAGTTACGATCCTAGGGCCTTGTCATCTCAAGGAAAATGGTCCGACGCAAATGAGCGTTTGGCGAATTACCAATACGCGCCTTCTGCAGGAGCAACCGCGGCCGCCGGCAGGCTCAACGCGTTTGATGCCGGGCAGCAGACGGGGCACGCCGAGAACGCCTACAATTCGCTGATGAACTACGCCACGCAAGGCCCCGGCGCTAGTGCGGCAGAAGCCCAGCTGCGCGCCGGCGCAGACGCCAACGTTGCCGCTCAAGTGGCGCTCTCGAGATCGGGCAGAGGCGCGGGGGAGAATGCGCAGAATCAGCGTCAAGCCATGTTTGCGGCTGCCGATATTGGACAGCGCACGAATGCGGACTTGGCGGCACTGCGGGCCAACGAAAGCGCGGCTTGGCGTGCGCAGCAGGCGCAAGCACTTGGCCAGGCGGGTGCGTTGGGTTCGAGTATCGAAGCCCAACGGCAGGGTATCGCCGGGCTAAATCTGTCAGCTGCACAATCCGGTGCGCAGCTCGGGCAGCAAGGCGATTTGGCCGCCAATCAATTGACGCTATCCGCCATGCAAGGCGCCGCCGGGCAGTACGGCACACAGAATCAGGCAATGATGCAAGCCACCGCGCAAGCGGAAGCCGCGCGGTTGCAAGCCATGCAGGCCAGCGCGAATCAATATGGTTCGTTGTCCAACTACGCTTTGCAATCCGATATCGCCACGCAACAGAACGCGCAAGGATGGGGCGCGCTAGGACTTCAGGCGAACCAAACAGCTGGAAGCCAAAACGCAGCCGCAAATCAATTGTACGCCAACGCATTGACCGGCGCTGGACAGCTGCAAAACAACGCGGCTCAACTGAACCTGTCAGCGATGCAAGCCGGTACAGGCGCGCAAGCTGCCTATGAAAATGCAGCCATGGGACTATACGAAGGGGAGGCGCAGCGTCGCGCCGCACTAGCAGCTGCGCAAATGGGCGGTCAGACGCAAGTCTCTCTCGGCAATCAGCAAGCGGACGTGCAGCACGATCAAGCGCTCATGGGTCTTTTCTCCAACGGCATGGGCATGGCCGCCAGAGCATTTGGCGGTGGAGCGTAAGGCAATATGGAATACCAAGTGTTACCCCATCCAACGCTTCCGGATTTGCGGATTCTGCGTTTCGCAGACGGAAGCGCGCAAACCATCCCGGCGTCTTTGGCTCTGCAAAATAGTGGAGCCATGGCGCAGAATATGTCAGTTGACCCGGGCGTGTCACGGCAGCCGATGGCAGCTGACGTGGCGCCCAACTTCACACCTGCCGCACCTGCCGCACCTGCAACCCCTCCGCAGTCGGCCCCGCCTCCCGCGAATTCGCCCGCCGGCGAGGCGGGGCCGGCGCCTAAGTTCGATCCCGGGCAAGCGCTGGCCAGCGCCGCAATGCAAGAGGCGTTGAACCCGTACAAGTACCAAGCCGGCACCGCTGGCAACGTCGACAAGTACGGACGCCCATTGCAGAAAATCGAAGTGCCGCAGACCAAAGCGTCGGCGGTGCAAGGCGCGACTGCATACGATCCGGAAGGCGTCGCGAAGTTCCAGCGCGCGCAAATGGAGGCTGCATACGCAAAGTCGGAAGCCGACAAGAAAGCTGCGCAGACCAGTTTCGAGGCAAGCCAGCTCGAATCCGTAGCGCTTCAGAAAGAGGCCGAGCGTCAAGCTGCGGAGCAGCGCGGGCTGGAGGAAAACTTCAACAACAAGCTAGCTGGTTTGCAGGCGCAAGCAACGGCGGCCGCCGGCGAGAAAATAAACCCGAATCGAATGTTCGACAACATGTCAGCATTCGGCAAAATTGGACTGGTGCTCGCAGCTGCCGCCGGTGGCTACGCCAACCCGCGCGGACCAAACCAGATAATGCAAATGGTTGACAGCATGGTCAACGACGACATCCGCGCGCAGGAGGATGCATTACGAGCCAAACGTGGAACGGTAGACAACGCGCTCGCGCGCATGGCTCGAGAATGGGGCAGCATCGAAGCCGGGCGTATCGCGTTGAAGATGGCGCAGAAAGAGGCCGTCATGTCGCAGATTCGAACCGCGGCGAATGAGGTAGGCACTCAGACTGCAATGCAGAATGCCGACGTCTATTTGAAAGGCTTCGCCGCAGAGCAGGAACAGCAGAGGTATGAGCTTTGGCAGCGCTCGCAAGGCGTCCTGGCTTCGGAGACTCGAGCGTCGATGGAGACGCCGACGCGCGGATCTGCCGGGGGTTGGGTGCCGAAGACCGGCGCCGAGAAGCTGAAGGGTTTGGACACCGCCGCGACAGTCTACAAGACCGCGGGTGGTGCGGCCAAAGACTGGGCAGAATGGCGCGGCGAAGGCGGAAAGTCTGCCACGGACCGCCGGGTGAATTTTGCACAGCGTGAGTACCTGTCTAAATCATTGAGCGGTCTGTCCGACTATGAGCGGCGCATCAATGATGTAGTCTCGAGTTCAGGTGCCGAGATCGCCCCAGACGGCAGCGTAACTTTTCCGAATGGCGCGCCGGCGGGGCTTGGCGGCCCGCTGCAAGTGGTGGCCAAGATGTTCGGCGAAAACGTCGCCGGCATGATGACCGACGAAAGTGGACGCCTAAATCGCGCCAAATTGCAATCGGTGCTGTCTGCGCGCATTCATGAAATGTCAGGCGCCGCGTTCACCAAAGCGGAGGCCGACAGCCATGCCATGCAAATTGGCGCCGGATTGCTCGAGTCGCCCGAGACGTTGGTCAGAAAAATGGCGGTGCTCCAGAAAGACGTCGCGGCCAAGCGCCGACATGTGGAAGCCGCCGCTGATCCGGAAGTGCTCGAGGAGTATTGGGACAACTATCGTGCGGCGGAGGCAAACAGCAGCAAAAACGCGCAGTATGTTCGGCGCCCCTACGCACCGGCACCAAAGTCGAGTAACGCATACGAGGAATCTGAACTAAAGTAGGACCATGGCTGACGAAATCCAAGGCGTGATTCGCGACGGTTTGCGCGTTCTTCGGGATCCGTACGGGAACCTAGTTCAAGTCGATCCGAAGGGTGCCAGCGCGCTACTGAAAGAAGGCGTCGACGGTGAACGCTTTTCAGAGGTCACCGAGGACGAGGTAAGAAAGCGCGATTTCGAGATCGCCAACGGTGGTGTGGGTGGGCAACTCGAGACCTACAAGCGAGCTGCTCACGAGGCCGCCGGCGATCTCGTCACCCTGCCAGGGCGCCTGCTGTCGAAGCCGATGGCTGGCTACGTGAATGCGACCTCTCGCTTTTTGGGCGGCCCCAACGCCCCACAAGTGGATGCTGGTGAGATAAATCGCGCAATGGCCCTTGGCGCGCCTGCGATCGTGGCTGGCATTTCGAAAGGCGGAACGAAAGAAGAAAAGCTTGCCGAGGCGGAACGCTACGCCGAGGAAACGCGGCAGTTGAAGGCAGTGAATCCGAAAGCGGCGCTAGCCGGCAACATTGGCGGAAACGTCGGCGTTGGCATCATGACGGGCGGCGCGACTGTGGCCGGCGGCAAAATGGCCACGACGGCACTCATGCGCGCGGGCATGGGGCGAGTCGCAGCGGGCGTGGTGGGCACCGGCGCAGCCATGGGGGTGGAAGGGGCGCTCTTCGGGGCGGCTGGCGCCGAGACTGCCGCGCGCGATGCTGCCGCGGTAGACGGGGCCACGGCGGAACAGCTCCGGCACGGCATGGGAGTGGGATTCCTGCTGGGGGCCGGACTGGGGGCCGGCTCCGAGGTCGCTCGAGCGGGCCTAGGCGGACTCCGTCGCAAGGTGGGCGAAGTCGCCGAGCGTTTTCGCGCTTCGCAGCTGACCGCGCCGCGGCCTGGCGCCGTGGACTCTCGCGCCGCGGACTTGTGGGCGCGCACCACTGGCGCCGATCGCAACATGCTGGACGAAATCGGCGCACACAACACGACGCCAGAAGCCCAAGCGAAACGCGCGCAAATTGCCAACTTCGACCGCGATATTGACCGCGCTACGGTCGAAATGACGCAAGACATCGACCACTTGGAAAGAGGATTGCACGACGTGCGGCGCTACGTTGATGAGTTCGAGCCGCGCTCGAACGACGTCAAGAAGCTCATGCAACAGAGTTGGACGCCGCAAGAACTGCCGAGCGCGTTGAAAGCGGCGTCCAAGGCTGGGCGGGAGGAGATTCGCTCGGCGCTCGAGCAAACGCGCGCCATTCTGGGTGAGATTGAAGGGGCGCCGATGCTGGCCGAGGCGAAGAGCATCTTGACCAAGCATTTCACCAATCAGCTGCACAAGATGGAGATGCAGGCCGCCAAGTTGCGACCGCAGAAGGTTGGCGATGTGTTCCACCCGCCGGCGGCGCGAAGTGCCGCGGAAATCAACGGCGTGTTGAACACCATGAAAAAGGACATGCAGAAATTCGAGCGCGCCATTGGAGACATGAAGGGGAACCAAATGATGGCGGGTAGTGGGTTGAACGAGCCCCTGACCCATTTTTGGACTGAATTCGAGCGGCGCGTCCAAGAGCCGATGCGAGGGAATCTCGAGAATATGGAGATTTGGGGCCGCGCCGGCGAAGCCCAATCAGTCATCAATTCGCGCTATGCGAAGATGATCAAGTCCTCGCAGCGCTATTCGGAAGAATTCCAGAAATTGGATCCGAACAAGGCCTGGGAGCCTCGCCCGGCGCAGCGTCGCTATGCAGATTCGGCGAAGGTCGGTTCGTGGGCGAAGTCTCTTGGCACCGCCGAAGGAACTACGAGGCAGGCGATGGCTCGCCAACATCTGGCCGACGTGGAAGAGTTCTTGGGCGCGGTGGAACAGTACCATCCGCTGGGGGAAGGTGCGCAGCAATCCTATGATGCCGCTCGAGCGGGTGCCGAGCGAATCAAAGGTCATCTCTCACGCTTGGACGAAAGCGTGCGGCTCAAGCAAGGATTGGAAGGGATCCGCGAGGCGGAACGACGAGTAGCCTCGATTCCCGGCGCCGATGTGATGGGGCGCGCCGTGGGAGCCGTCGCCGGCGGGGCACTAGCGGGCACCCCCGGCGCCGTCATTGGCGCCACGGGCGTGGCGAATCGAATCCCCGATATCGTTCGAGGTTACATGGCGGCCGGGCCTGTAGGCGCCCGGATCGGCATGAGCGGGATGCTTACACGTCCTGCCGCGGCGATTGATGCCGCTACTGCGTTGCAGGGGCTTGCCAACAACGTAGCCACGAGATTGGAGTCGAGAGCCGCCGACTTGGTGCGCGGCGCAGCACAGCGGGTTGGCGCCGCGGCAGCTGCGACAGTGCGCACGACTGCCAGAGCCGCTCGAGCGGCGGTGCCCGCAGTCGAGGCTAACGCGGCGCGCGACCGTCGACGCGAAAGCTACCTGGCCAAAGTGAGCCGATTGCAGGAGATCCGCGACAATCCAGAAACGCTAGTCGCTGCGATTGACAATAGGATCCCGGGTTTGGCGGCGATTGCGCCGGGCGTAGCGGGCGAGCTTACCAATCAGCTGCAAAGCGTGGCGGATTTCTTGCTGGCGAATGCGCCTGCGGGCGCCACAGCTCCGACGGCGCTCGAGCCAGCGCGCAAAACAGCCATATCCCGCACGGACTTGGCCGCGTACGAACGCCTTTGGCGTGCGGTAGAAGACCCTTTTTCAGTGCTGGACGACGTGGCGAAAGGCACAGCAACCCCCGACCAAATTCGCGCGCTGAAGTTGTCGCCTGGCTCCTACGAGCTCGTTCGTCAGGCAGTGTTGTTTGCCGTGGCTGACGCTACGCAAAGGGGCGAGCACATTTCGCTTTCGCGCCGGCGGCAGCTGGACATGCTGCTAGACCTGCAAGGTGCCGGCGTTCCGGCATTCAAACCCGAGATCGCGGACATGGTGTCCAACATTCGGCAAGCCAAGCAGAAGAAGCCGGCATCACAGGCGCGAGCGCCACGCGGCAGGGCTTCGAACATGACAATTCCAAACGCCATGAAAACGGCAGAACAGAAATGGAGCGGCAATGCGTAGGTCCCCCTATGTCCGTGATAATTCCTACACCCTAATCAAGCAAGCCTGGACGACAACACCGGCGCTTTACAATATCGTGACGAACGGTCCAGGCGGTGGTTATCCGTGCAGACGAATTTCAATTCAAACCGCCGGCACGATTGTCTACAAGGATTTGGAAGGCAACACGCAAGGACCACTTACTTGCTATGCCGGCGAAGTCCTCGACCTGGAAGCAACCACTCTTGAGGCGTCCAGCACTGCGCAGGGCGTCAAGGTTTTCTGGTGATATCATGGCGAAAATTCCCGGTGATTTTCGAGTCCAGACCACCGCGACGCTAGCTTCGATTGAGGCTAGCGCCGGCACCCGTATTTGGGTCGACGCGGCAGGGTGCTTTTTCGTAGCTGTGCCCTCGTACATGGCTGGCGTCAATGCTGTTGCCGGCGTGGGTAACATTTCTTGGGAGTCGGATACTGATTTGGCGTTGCCAGACCGCAATCCCATCGGTGCTATTTTCCCGACACGTGCCAGAACGATTACAATCTTCGAAAGTGGACACGGCTTCACTGCGAACGTCGGCGGCTCTGCGAACCTGAACGACACTGCCGACTTTTGCTTGGGTAGCCAAGCCGTCAGTGTCGTCACCGATGGCGCGGCTACTGCCAAGACAATCAAGAAAACCGCATTCACTGCGATCAACGCCACCAACTTGATCCCCGTTGTAGCCTTGAAAGTTGATGACTACACGCATCTCGGAGGTGTTCAGCTGTATTTGGGTGATTCAAATCTGGCCAACTATTGGAAGTGGGAGATGAAATCCTCTTCCAGCCAAAAATGGCTCACCCAAGGGGATTGGGTGATTCCTACGCTCAGTTGGACCAACGGACAAGTCACAGGAACACCAAACAAGGCAGCGATCACTGATGCGCAAATGCGTGTGATTGACGACGGTGCTGGCACCACTTCGGCGCACTACAATCTGATCGGGTTCATTTCGAATCCGACGAAATACACCAACGGCGTGGTCTCGTTTTCGTTCGACGACGGTTATTCGACGCAATACACCGCGGCCAAGCCAATCTTGGACAAGTACGGCTTCGCAGCTACCGCGTTCATTGTCCGAGACTACCTCGGCGGTAGTGGGCGGCTAAGCCTAGACCAGTTGCGCGCGATGCGAGACTTTTCCCATTGGGAGATCGCGCCGCACGCCACGAGCGGAACCGTTCATGGGAATAGGTTGACAGTTCTCACCGAAGAGCAATTGGACGCTGAGTTCCAAGAACTGCGCTCATGGTTCAGTGCGAACGGTTTTCAACCCGACGTGTTTGCCTACCCCGGCGGGGAGTACAACGCGACGGTCATCAAGAAGGCCATGCAGTATTTCCAATGTGCGCGAACCATCTTTGCATGGCCCGAAACGCTGCCCTGTGCAGATCGCGCTCGACTCAGGACGAATGCGTACCTGTCGAGCTCGTCAGTGCTGGGCACGATCACAGCGGCAATTGATGCCGCCTACACCAATAAGGATTGGTTGCACATTGTAGCGCACAGCATCGTAGACTCGCCCGCTCAATCGACGGACGTGGCAACTTCGCTGTTTTCTAGTATTGTGGACTATGTTGCCGGCAAGGGTATTGCTGTGGCGACAATCGGCGAAGTAATCAAAAACACCCCCTAAGGAATTCATGAATTCAGAACTAATTTCGGCTTTTTGGGCGTTCATCGTTTCATTGATGCCAATCATGATTGCGCTGAATGCAATTTTCACAGGTTTGGCCAAGCTGCCCTACGTGGGCGGACCTTGGGCGACCACGGCATCCAAGTTGTGCGCTATCGCGATTGGCGACATCGGCGGTTTGGTGCGCATGCTCGGGCGGTATTTCTCGGACTCCAAAAACTCACTGGAAGTGCTGCGAGACGTCGCGGAGTTCTGCCCGCAGAGCGATGGTCTAGATCCCGTTTTCAAGGTGGGTTCAATCTGGCGCGTCTGCAATCGGGCTGAGGGCAGGAAAACACTTCGAATCACTCAGATTGCCATGCTGATGCTTTGCGTTCTGCCGTTCGTCGTGTCGTGCGCGGCAGCCATTCCCGTGCCGAGCACCCCGTGCAAGGGCATGTATTGCGTTGAGTGGTCCGGACACTCTCTTGACGTGCCCGGGTCACTGCTGCTCTGCGCCAAGACGGACGCCGAGCTGCAGCGACTGACAGCGCGGCTGCTGCGTGAGCATCCGAAGTCGACGATGCGAAAGGTCGGTGCGCAGTGAGGTCAGTCGTCTTTGCCTGCTTTGCAGTAGCTTGTGGTGCGTTCAAGCCGGTGCCCGTGGATCCGCAACCTGATGCGGGCTCGGGTGGGAGCTTTGCATCTGGGGGCGGTACCACTACGGCAGCCGGCTCGAGCGGGTTCGCCGGCTCGAGCGGGTTTGCTGGCTCGAGCGGGTTCGCCGGCTCGAGCACAGCTTCGCCGGCACCGGCGCCCGAGCCCGTTACAGTGCTGTGCGCCGATAAGGTCAAGAAGACCCTGCAAGCGGACGTCAAATTGTGGCGTAGAACACTGATGCCAATTCGCAAAGGGCCCATTCGGGCACGAATGCGGTCCTCGTACGAATTGCTGGACCTGCCCGATCGCTTCTGGTGGGGCTATGCTCCGGCGCTGGATCAGAACGTGAATCCTGACGGCGGCCCCGGATTGGGCAGCTGCACAGGTAACGCCGGTGTGCAATGGCGGGTGAACGAACCTTGGAATTGGACGGGTACGCTCGACCCACAGGATTTGGAGCGCCTAGCTATCCAAATCTACTCGGATGCCACGCACGAGGATCCGTTCGAAGGCTTCTACCCGCCAGATGACACAGGCTCGAGTCCTGACACTGTGATGAGAGTCATGGCTCGGCGCGGGATGGTCGCCGAATGGCACACCGTCTACACGTTCGCCGGGTTGCAGCGCGAAATCCAAAAAGGGCCGTGCGTAGCTGGCTCCAATTGGAAAACGAACATGTTCTACCCTGATCGCTGCGGTCAGGTGGAAGTGTCCGGCGCTGTGGAAGGCGGGCACGCATACCTGGTAGCCGGCATCCACTACGGCACGAAACGGATGCTATTTCGCAATTCGTGGGGCAGGTGGGGCGCGCGCACTTCCAATGGCTTCACGGGATATTTCTGGATTACCTTCGGTGGAATTCAGAAATTGATCGACGAAGGCGCCGACTTCCAGTGCGGAACACCTAAGTAATTCGCTATTTCTTGAAATTGATTGACGCTATCGCTCTCGGGCGGTAGCGTTTTTCTATGTGCGCAATGAAATCTGTTTCAGTTCACCCCGAGGCCTTGGCAAAAGCGGCATACAACGCGGCAACGGAGGTCGGCAAAGCCGTTTGCGGCACAGCCCGTTACACCCCTTGGGGCTTTCTGCCGAGTAGGGTGCGGGCGTGGCGGGGTGGCGTTTGCCACTTGGCTGCTAAACGCCCCAGGGTACGAAGAAGCCAGCTACGCGTTCTCTATTTGGCGCAGACAATACAACGGCACGCCAGAGCCTAGACATGAATTTTCAGAACTTGGGTATTATCATCAACTTGAAGTTAGTTTTATGGTGTCGATAGTGTGGGTCACTCCGATTGAGAAAAAAGAAAGTCAGCCAACGACTGCCGTCAATGAATGCCAATAGAATAGCAACATTGACAACCTATTGGAATCGTGACACATTTTCGCCGATGACTTCTGACGAGCTGCGCCAGTTGGTCGCGAATACGGTCTCGCAAGAGAGCGGCGCCACGGATGCGTCCAAGTATTGGAGGGTTGTCCTTCCTGACACTTGGAAAGGCCCCTATCCCAGGCATTGGTGCGGGGGCTTTGCGCTGTGGGCGCTGAAGACCGTTTTGCGCGTGCCTTGGTATTGGAGCCTGGACAGAAGGCAACCGGGATTTTTGAATCGGCTGCCGAAGGTCAACGTGCCCGATTTGGGCGATATCGCATATCGAAACGAACCGTATGCGCATCATGGCGTAGTGACAGCAGTCGGCGATGATTTCGTGATCACAATGGACGGCAATCAGGGCCCGGCGCCGGGTGAGGTTCGGGAGTCCTATTTGCCATTTTCCAAATGGACGTGTTTCTATTCGATTCGCGAATTGATCGCGAAGGAGCTTGATCAATGAGTGACCACACCGCGCCTTGCGTCGCTTTGCAGTCTATTGTTGTTGACGTCGCGAAGATGAAGAACACCAGCAGATTTTCAGCTGCGGTGGTCACAATCGTCACAGTGCTGGCGCAGACCTACCAAGTAGTAAAGACGGGTCAGCCTATTCAGCCGCCGCCGAAACCTGCCGATACCGCAGAGCTAAAGCGAGAATTAGACAGCATGCGCGTCGCGTTGGAACAGCTAAACAACACGACGCGCATGCAAGGCAGTGGCAACCCGAATACCGTAGCGCGGTCTACGCCTTAGTCAACAACGACACAGGATTATCGCGCAGTGCTTTTTCGGCGCGTTGTTTGGCGTCGGCTTCTTTTGCCATAAGAACGATCGTAGCTTGGTGGTGAAAGTCGCACAGCGTCAACACATCACCAACGCGCCAATGTCGCTTCCAAAAACAGCCGCAGACGTATCTATCGCGCGAACCTTCCACTAGTTTGCGCCTGAAAGTGTCCCCACCAAATCCGGCGCGGACACTTTCTTCGGTGCGCTGTTTCGCGGGCTTGTTCATGGTTTTCTAACCTGTGGAAAGTCTGTCGGGCGCCGCTGAACTAGCTCAACTCCTAGTATCCTCGGCGCCCGCTTTGGATGCCGCGACAGCTGTTCGAACACCTCGCGAGTAATCTCGCGTCTGTCCACGAACTTGAACCGATCCGGAACTTGGCCCTTGTTGATGGTTCGTGGATACCACGCAGCCGCATAGTTCGGACAGCGGTGGTCCAGTTCCGCTCGAATGACGTCCGCCGCTCGAGCTATTGGGTGGTTCGCCAGTTCGGCGTACAGCATTTCGGCCAGATCGAAATCATCTTTGGATTGAATCCGAAGCGTCCGAGCTAGTTCGATTGTGTCCGCGTCAATCGCAGTCACAGAATCTGCAATCGCATTCTTTTTTGGTTTCTTCGTCTGCACAATGCTCGCAGTCTTCGTCTTCGTAGGCTTTGACCCCTCCGCATTCCTGGCAGGCGGATGGATCTTCCGGGTCGTCGACGAAGAATGTGGCTTGCTGCGTTCGGGTGCCTTCGACGGTGGTTCGGAACACGCTGCCGACTTCTTGTCGTGGCGGCGAGTCGAACTCTTTGCCGACTGAAGATCCGACGCCTTTTTCATGTGAGGAAATCGTTGATTCATCTGGTGCCTTTACGATCTTGTCCAGAAATAAAACCATCATTGGATGCTGTAGGGACACCGGTATGTCTGGAAATGTAGCGCAGGCTTCGGCCGTCTCCGTTTGCTTGACTGTCGTCACGTTGCGGTAGTACCTCATCGATATTGGAACCTTGTGCAACACTCGAGTGTACTGCCTCTTGTGTCTCGAGTTCAGCAGCTGTTGCGCGGCCGCGCTTTCCACCAGCAATTCCCATTTGAGCATATCCCACCAAGTAGCGGGAACCCGCACTACCGTTCTGGAAGTTGCAGTCGCTGTGATAGAACTGGGCCTGGTAGCTCCGTAGACATGCGCGGAGAATCTGCTGACTATCGCGCCTGATACCATGTCCAAGACAGATTCCGCGCTAATGCCGTCGGGCGCAATCCCTTTCAAAAACGGCACTTCAACAGCCACGGACAGCGAACGAAGCGCCAGCATCACTTTCTTCACTAGCAAGTCTGAGACTTCGCGTTTCATCAACCACCCGCCTTGCCCGAATAGGTCACTTCTCACCGACATTGGACGCCTCCGCCTTGGGCAATTGCTCGAACGCCACCCCGGGAATTACTGGCAGCCTGTGCGCTAGCCCTAGATGCTTCATCATTGCCATAGTGATGGCGGTCCAAGACACTGTAGTCATTTTTGCAGGCAGCATGTCGTGCGACACTTTGACGATTCGCTGCCCTGCGAGGCTGGCCACGTAGTCCGCCACAGCAAGCGACAGCGTGCCTAGCGTGGTGACGATCGGCGATGCTGTCAATTCATGTACAATAGACATCGCTAATTCGGCGTCTTCTTCGGTCTTCAACTCCAGCGATTGCCCCAGCTCTACCAAGTCCAACAGTTCTCTAAGCTGTTCCTCTGTCATGTTACTCTCCTTCATCATTCAAAACGCTCATATCATGGTAAGCGACACGCCCCGCCCGGAGCAAACCCTCAATTTTTTCCTTGTGCTTGAGGAACCACTCCGGGGAGCGCCCGACGAAATTGTAAGCGGGCAGCCCCAACGTCTGCGCTATTTCCCGTTCGCGATGCATTCCTTCGCTCATGCAAACGCCGGCAAAAGCAACTGCCCCCGATGCTTTCATAGTCTTCTCGTTTGCCTCCCGCGCCTTTTCCAATTCGGACCCTTCGTTGGACCAGAAGCGGCAAAGCGGCACCCACGGCACGATAAAAGGCGTGTCGAAGACCAGCGTCAAATGGGATGCCCAAGCCTCGGCTTTGGTCAAATTGCGTGCGTCCCCGCTAAACAAGCAACTCAACCAAACAATGGGCATTTCTCCCGATAGCAATTTCAGACTTCTCATCGCGGATCCTCCAATCTGCCAAATTCTACGAGTCCAATCGACACGGCATCCAACAAGTCGGGGATTCCGGACTTGGCTGGATACCAGTTATTTTTGCTGCGCCCGTCGCGCCAGTGAGCTTTGGCGCCTCTTGTCAGAGCCTCGTAGATGAGGGTGCCGGTGCGCTCGCCGCCACAAGCTTCGCGCTCGGCGTCGTTCAACTCATCCCATGCGTCCATGTGGACTTGGGGCTTGTGGCGCCCGCCTTTCCATTCGTTGACAGTGCGCTCAACGATGTCCTCACCTTGCAACCCGGAGGCGCCGGCGTACAGCGCGGCGAGCTTGATGCCTTGCCAGCCGAGCTCCAGCATGGTCGCCTCTTTGCCGTCTGAGTAGTTCGGAACGATCATCGGCTTTTCAATGATGATAACGCGGTGCTTGATCTCGATGAATCGCAGTTTCCCGAACGGGCGTTGGAAGAATGTGGCTCGCACGCGCTTACCCTTGAAGTAAGCGCATGCATTGCCACCCGAGTCCTTGTCGTAGTTGGGATCGATTGAGATGCTCATGTGTCGATTGCATTTCCGACAGGTGGCTCGTCTGCAGCCGCCCACAATTCCATTCCTGTGGCGCCAGTGATTCGCTTCACGACGCGGCGCACAATCTCAATCCCATACATCACATCGCCGACTGCGGTGTGGCGGTCTTCTTGCACTGGCTCGTCCACATCTAAGCCGAGTGCATGCATGGTATCTTGTAGCGTGCGAATCTCGAAATTGTGGTAGTCTAATTGGGAGTTGGTGAGCGGCAGCCACGCCGCGAACCACGCGCGGTCAAATGCCGGGTTGCACCCGCCGACTCGCGCCTTTTGGTCCCCACACCAATGCTTCTGGACGAAGCGGGACAGTGCTTCGTCGACATCTTCGGTCATGACGTCGCTTCTTCTGCACCTATCCCACAATCCACTGTGGGAGTGCATCAAACGCACTTTGGGGTGCACTGGCTTATCCCAAATGTCCAGGTCGAAAGCGATCGTTACTATTATCTTATCAACTACGTTCAGCACATCGTCTGTTTTGACGATGCACACCTCTAGTGGATGTCCGGCATCGACATCGAAATGTGTCGTTTCGAAATCGGACCACATTACATTCGAGAAATTGACTGGGAAATATGCCATGTACTGCCTTTCTGTTTTGGGCGGTGTGTATCTGCTAAAACCGCGATACCCCGCAGCCATGATTTCTGCTGCTGGCGCGTTCGGGTTGTCTCGGAAAAATGTGCGCTGTTGCATTCTCACTTTTGGAACCTCTCGCCTTCGAATCCAGAAGCAAACAGCGGGAAGCCTTTGACGAACCACGGCACTGTTGTCATAACGTCTTGCATTTCTCGCGCGGCGTCTTTCACTTCCGTACGATGAACCTCGGCCAAAGCTTCGTCATGCACCGACAGCACCATGGGAAGTCCACGGCGCTCCCCTTCGAGCATTGCGTGGACTAGGATCTCACGACACAGCGATTCCATGGCGTTTTGCGCCAGTAGTCCGCCATATACGCCGTCGAATAGCTCGCCATGAATGTCACGGCGCTTCGGGTGGTCCAGACGTCCGTCATACGCCAATGACGAAGCGATTCGCCAAGCCTTCTCTTTTTTGAAGTATTTCTTTTCCTGAACGATGCGCGCATTTCGGTACACCAATGGGCGACCGTTGGGCATGAACATGGCAATATCGCGACCGTTGTCCGCCGGGCAGAACTCGAACGGCCCGGCCATGGTGCGGCGTCCGTCTATTGCGGCATAGAATGCGTTTTCCAGCATCTTCCAGTAGCGCACGGTCGGCGCGCGCAGCTTTCGCCATGCGTTTACAGCTGCCTCGGGATCGATTCGTAGGCGCTTGTAGTCGATGCCGGCTTCAATCAACTTGTCTCGGAACGTTTCCCACCCGAGACCATACTGGCACGCCAAATCGAGCATCTTGCCGAACTGACGTTGGTCCTTCGTCACGTCGCCATAGCGAACGCCAAAAGCCACGGCCGCAGCAGCCACGTAAGGATCGCCGCCGGACCGAATCAATTCGAGCGCTTTGGTGTCGTTGGCGCAGTAGGCTAGCGCTTTGGACTCAACACCTGAGAAGTCCCGCCCGACGAAGCGGTTACCAGGGCGCGCAATCAAGCAAGCGCGCAATAGCAAATCGATTTCGAGATTGTTGGCATAGTGCAAGCCACTGCCGACGCGCTCCGCGAGTCGACAGATGTCCGCATTCGTCCAATCCTCGAACATCTTGTGCGGCCGCTTCTGATTGTGAAGCTGGACGCCGACAGACGTCCACCGCCAAGGGCCCGCCCCGATATAGACCAAATTGTCACGCAATACGCCATCGTCTTCTTGGCGCGCGAGCCCTGCGAGCAACTTGCCTTTGACGACTGGGTTCAACGCGCGGCGCGCGTCTGCCAGCGGATGCGTGCATTTCTCTAGCGTCTTTTTCTGCACGTTCTTCACGCCCAACGCATCCGCGAGTTGGGACGAAGAGTTTACGATCTTGCGCACTTTGGCGGCCGGCATGCCCACGATCTTGCCGACTTCGCGCATTTTCAGTTCGGTGTTCAATTCAATGCAATCGAGTAGCGCTCGGGCTAGCGTGTCGTCGAATGCGATGCCGCGGTCATTCATCGTTTGATCGAGCTTGCGGGCGGGCTCGTCGATGTGTCGCCACTGCACCCAATGCGGAAAAGCCTGATCCATTACTCGAACGTCAGAAACGCAGTACTTGTCTGAACGTCGCAGCTTCTCTGGCGTTAGCTCTACTTGCTCCCCTCGTTCGCCTTTCTCGATCTTGTCCAGAAGTTTCCAGTCTTCAGCGGAAATCTTCGGCATCCGCCCTTTGCCTGTTGGGCGGCGCACGCTGGAGAGTCCGACTGTGTGCCGACGCTCGGCCTTGTCCTTGCGAATGCTGGTCAATGCCAGTGCGGAATGCTCGAGCGACCCGGACAACCCCATCCGCTTCGCCCAATGACTGGTATCGACGAGGGGGCTCTTCCGCACCAAATCGTAGGCTTCCAGCGCGAAACGGTCGAACGACGACATGTTGTGCGCGGCGAGTTCTTCGTCGCCCCATTCTCGCGGCCTCGGCTCGCCTGGATGCCATAGCCGAATAGGATCCCGGGTTTCGGCACGCTTCCACGCCAGACAGAGAATCTCTGAACTAGCGTGCTGCCAGTACTTTCGTCCGCCGCCGGGTTTCAGCGGGCGGCGACTGCGGGATTCTGTGTCGAGAATGATTGTCATGCTCGATCTCTATTCACGAATGCTACCACTGTGGCGGCAAGCCCCAGGGCGGAAGCCGCAAACATACCGAGCCACAGAGCGCGTTCGTACGTATCGCCGTACGCACGCGCGCACGAGAACACACCAACTGTTACGTGCTCAGCGTTGGAGGTATAGCGTTTAGCTGCCATGCTACCCGAAAAGCCCGCCACGGCGTTATCCGTGTTCGGGCGTTCCGGGGTACTCACGCCGAGCGCTACAGGTCGATGTCCGTATCTTCGGCGTTTGAATACACAGGTTCAATGCACTCCTTTGGTGCATCATTGATTGGGGCTGTGCATGGGTTCCCTTCGTCGATGCGAATGCTGGTGCCGGAGTAGACGTGCAACAAGCAAGACTCTTCGCCCGGCTCGAGTAGCGTTTCGGTATGGCTGGGCATCTTGGCGCCGTCTGCTATGCGATCCTCTGACTGCAAAACGTAGTTGACGCGCACGTAGCGATCTTTGGAACGATTGGTAATCGTGATTGCAGTGGTCATCAGGAGACCTCACTTTCTACCCGAAAAGCCCGCCACGGCGTTATCCGTGTTCGGGCGTTCCGGGTCTCCTGTGGCGCTTTTACGCGCGCAGACTACTAGCTATCTTCGCGCGGACTTCTTCTTTTTGGTGCGGCTCAGCACCCTTTCGTCTTCTTCGTCGATTTCGTCTTCTTCTTCATCGTCTTCGTCTTCATCGTCGTCCTCGTCGTCTTCGTCGACGGGGCGGCGCCTCTTGGCGGTCTTCTTGGCTGCCTTCTTGGCTGCCTTCTTGCCGCGTGCGGGCTTCTCGTCTTCGTCGTCTTCGTCGTCTTCGTCGTCGTCTTCGTCGTCG
>Ga0213919_1000143_pt1 | contig 37737 bp, 54 predicted proteins | sample McNCre317MG_FD_161056 | JGI IMG/M metagenome (GOLD analysis project Ga0213919, IMG submission 161056) | Freshwater microbial communities from McNutts Creek, Athens, Georgia, United States - 3-17 MG | ecosystem: Environmental > Aquatic > Freshwater > Creek | place: USA: Georgia | collected...
AGCGGCTTCGGACCGCCACGGTTCCGATCGCCGTTCGCGTCGGTAGGGAGATCGCGAAGGCGTTGGCTGCGACCATCCCTCGGGAAATCACCGGAGCGGTAAGGGACGGCCTTTCATCGCCCACGATCCAGGCAGTCGCAGCAGTGTCGGGAAAGGCTGCCGGGCGGGAGTGGGTCGCCAGCTTTCGATCCGCCACCAGGAACCTGACTATCAGGGCTGGTGTTGATGTCGACGCCGGTCAGGTTGCCGCCCTGAGGGCGGACATGGCGCGATTGACGGACCGCGTTGTGCACATTCGTACTGAGGTGAACTCTGCCCAGCTGACGACGCTGCTGTCGAGACTTTCGGCGTTGCGGGACAGGACTATCACTCTCACAACAGTTACGCGTGGATCCGCGCAGCCACTGAATACTACGAGGTCACCTCGGTCATCTGTATCCGGCGGATCATCTCCTATTCGGGGATCTGAGGATGACGCCGGAGCATTCGCACGTGCTGTGCAGCAACGGCTTACTATGGCGTCGCGGTCAATTCAACGGCCTACCATTGGTCTTGGCCTGAACGCGTCCGATTTTGACCGTGGAATGGGTCGGGTCCGTACCGAACTCTCGGAGTTGGCCCGTCAGCGGGTTGGCATCGATGTCAGCGTCGATGAGGCGCTCAGTCGGATGGTCGCGCTTCAGGCTAGGATCACGGCGCTGCGGGCGATGAATCCGAGCATTCAGGTGCAGGTGGATACCGCACGGGCGCTGGCGGAGATCCAGGGCATCCATGACATGATTAGTCGTGAGATCGGGGCCCCTGCCGGTCGCGATGTTGGTGGATCGTTTGGGAGATCATTCCAGGAGACCATCCGCGCGTCTCTCGCCGACCTTCCGAATATCGATCTGCACGCCAATAACGGGCAGGTCAACGTCGTCATTCAGGGAATTCGCTCTGAGCTGAGTGAGTTGTCTGGGCGGCATATCGGCGTCGACCTCGACGCGGCTGCGGCCATGGCACAACTGGAAAATATGCGGGTCCGGCTGTCCAGTCTGGCCAGAGAAACCCCGGACATTCAGATTCGGACCGACACCCTATCTGCGATGGCCCGCATTGAGGCACTTCAGGCCCAACTGAACCATCTTCACGGAAATGTAGATATCGATACCGGTGGGGCGGTTGCCCAGATCGGGGCAATAACTGCAGCTTCCATCATGGCCCAGATGGGCATGGGAATGCTCGCAGGGGCCGGCATGTCCATGGCCATGATCATCGTTCCGGCCGCAGCGGCATGCGTCGTCGGAATCGGGGCGATCGCTGCCGGCGCGGTGGCTGCCGGCGCTGCGATCGGAGTACTGGCCCTGGGGATGTTTGGTGTCATCGCCGCCGTCAAGGCCATGGTCCAGGACGAGGGCAAGGCCGGGAAGTCATCGGCCACCCTGGCCGGCCGTCAGGTGGCATTAGCGAATGCCGCCGACCAACTGACATCGGCACAGGATTCCCTCCGCAACGCCCAGGACTCCCTGCGCACCGCACAGGAACGGGCGCTGGTCGCTCAGCAGCAACTGACCCAAGCCAGAATCGATGCGAAGCTCGCCGATGAGGACCTTGCCTCACAGATCGCCAATGGGGCGTTGGCCCAGCGGCGCGCGAACTTCGACCTCGCGGACGCCAAGAAAGCCTACGAACAGACAACCGTCAAGGGCAGCCTCGCCACCGATGACGAGCGCGCGAAGGCGAAGCTCGCCTACGACGAGGCGAAGCAGCAGATCGAAGATCTCGCCACCCGACAAAACCGGCTACTCGATCAGCAACGCGAATCCCAGCGGGCCGGCATCGAGGGATCGAAGCCAGTCGTTGACGCGAAGGCTGGGATTAAGCAGGCCGATCAGCAGGTCGCACAGGCCCGGCAGGGAATCGTCCAGGCTCAACGTGGTGTCTCCTCAGCGGAACGCGGCATCGGGCAGGCCGGACTGGTAGCCGCTGGTGGTGGGGACAACCAGGTCGACAAGGTTGCTCAAGCGATGGAGAAACTGTCGCCCGCAGGGCAGTCGTTCGCCTTATTCCTGTACTCACTGAAGCCTATCTTCGAGCAGCTGGCCCGGGTCGCCCAGGAGGGCTTCCTCCCCGGGTTGCAGGCTGGCATGAAGGCCCTGCTGCCAGTGATGCCGCAGATCACCAAAGCCGTTGGGTCCATCTCTACGGTGATGGGGGAGTTGTTCGAGTCGGCAGGGAAGGCGTTGGCATCCCCGTTCTGGCAGAACTTTTTCCAGACGATGACGGATCTGGCGGTGCCGATCCTTCAGCAGATGGGTCCGACGATCGGGAATCTGGCCCGTGGTTTCGCTGGGTTGTTGCTGGCGTTTGCCCCGTTGGCGCCGGTGATCGGGCAGGTGTTGCTGACCCTGTCGCAGCGGTTCGCGGATTTCGCCACCGGGCTGACGACGAATCCGGGGTTCCAGAGGTTCGTGGATTATGCGGTTGCGAACGCTCCGCTACTTCTTTCGCTACTGACGGATCTTGCGGTCATCATCCTGAAACTGTTGATCGCGTTTGCTCCATTCGGTGCGATCATTCTCAAGGCCACGGTGGCACTGCTTGACTTCCTGGCAGGGCTGGACCCGAGCCTGCTGGCGGCGTTTGCCGGGGTGATCGCTGTCGTTGTCGGCGTCCTGATGAGTGGCGCGTGGGCGATGGTTGTCGTCGGTGCCGGTATCGCTATTCTGGTTGCCGCTGTTGTGTACGCGTGGACACATTTTGAGACGTTCCGCACCGTTGTAACCAATATGTGGAATGCGATTGTTGTGGCAGCGCTGTGGGCGTGGAATACGGTACTGAAGCCTACGTTCCAGGCCTTGTCTGATTTCTTTATGACAGTTCTCGTCCCGGCGGCCATGTGGCTGTGGCAGAACGTCATGCTGCCGATGTGGTCAGCTATCACCTCGTATATTAGCGTTGCGTGGTCTATCATTCAACCAATTCTCGGGGCGATCTGGTTCTATATTCAGAACTTCCTCATCCCGATATTTATCATGCTGTGGCAGAATGTCATCCAACCCACGTGGCAGTACATTCAGATTGCTATCAGTGTCGCATGGGCAGTCATCCAGATAGTGTTCGGCCTTATCATGATTGCCGTGAAAGTTCTTGGTAGAACCTTCACGGCGCTATGGCAGGATGTTATTCAGCCAGTGTGGGACTGGATCAAGCCAGTTTTCATTGCACTTGGAAACATCATCAGGGACACCGTAGCCCCGGCGTTCAAATCTGGTGTCGACGCGATCAGTAAAGCGTGGGATGGTATCCGGGATGTTGCTAAAGTCCCGATCAAGTTTGTTATCCAAAAGGTAATCAACGAGGGAATTATCCATGGATACAACATGCTCGGGAAACTCTTCGGAGTCAATAAGGTCGATGACGTTCCCCTTCCCGATGGGTTTGCAACCGGCGGCCTGATCCGTGGGTCAGGTTCCGGAACATCCGATTCCATCCTGGCCCGCGTTACCGGTGGTCCACATATTCGAGTCAGCAACGGCGAGTACATCGTTCCCGCCGATGCCGTTCAGGCGTACGGTGTTGGGTTCTTCGATCATCTGTCTGGTCGACGTAAGCCACGTCGCCCCGGCGATGGGTCACAGGGCTTGGCGTTCAAGGATGGTGGCCTGCTCGACTTCGGCGGGGATCTGTGGGATTTCGTCACCGACCCCATCGGAAAGATCAAAAGGCCGCTGAATGCCGCCATCGACAGTCTCCCTGGTGGGCCATTCGCCCGGGACCTGATCGGTGGAACCGCCCGACGGATCGTCGACGGGATGATCGGATGGGTTAAGAACTTCGGCGGCAGCGACAGCAACGTATCGAAGACCCAGGCATGGCTGCGGGCCCAGAATGGCAAGCCGTACCGGTGGGCTGAGGCTGGCCCGGGTGGGTATGACTGTTCTGGGCTGGTCAGTGCCGCATATCTGATGTTCAATGGCAAGAATCCGTACTCGCATATATTCAGCACATCTAATGAGGCCCCATTCTTCCCGAAAGCGGGCCGTGGGGTGTTCTCGGCCGGCTGGTCGAACCCGGGGGAGCGTGGGGGCGGAGACGTCGGACATACGGCCGGGAACCTTGCCGGGCTCGGATTCGAGTCCACCGGACCGGGGGTGCGGATCGGAAACTCTGCGGTCAGCCTCGACTCGTTCACGCACATCGGTCACTTCGACAATGGCGGCTATCTTCCCCCCGGCTTGACGTTGGCCTACAACGGCACCGGGAAGATGGAGCGGATCCGTACCGCCGAGCAGGAGATGAACCTTTCCCGCCGCACTGGTGGGGATGAGATTCACTTCCACGCCCCGGCTGGTATCGCGGAGGTACAGGCATTCCTGGATCGGCGTAACACTCTGGCCCGGGTGGGGAGGCCGAGTTGAGGCGCTCATTCTCCTGGGTTGATCCGACCGGTGTGGTGTGGGATCTGGGTACCCCGAGTCTCGGCTACTTTGCGATGGCAGGGGCGAAGGGGCTCGGCGCGCTCCCGGTGACGTTCGCGTCCAGTGAGCGGGAGCGCGGCGGGGAGGACGTCGACAAAATCCAGGCCGCCACCCGGTTCATTACCTTGCCGCTGTGTATCACCGGATCATCCGAGGCGGAGTTCGAGGCTCGGCGTGATGCGCTGGCTGCGGCGATCCTCAGCACGCGCTACGCGGGCCCGGGAAAACTTCGGGTCCGTCGGGCCGATGGCAATACCCGACAGATCGACGCCTATTACTCCGACGGTTGGGACTCTGACCCCGACCTGGGGATCACTTCCGATGTGATGGCATTGACGTTGCGATGCCCGAAGCCGTGGTTTCAGGCGGTTGACGCGGTCACGGTCAGCCGGGTGTATGACTCGGGTGGGCAACGTGACTTTTTCTCCCCGTATCCTGCGGTGTCCAGTGGCTCAACCCTGGGCGCAACGACCATCACGAATAGTGGCGGCGTTGAGGCGTGGCCGTCATGGACGGTGACCGGCCCCGCGTCATCGATCATCGCCACTAGCAATACGACCGGTGAATCCTGGACGCTGACACCGTCGGCACCGTCTACGGGGCATGGGGATCTGGTGGCCGGTGAAACGGTCACGATTGTCACTGATCCATGCACGGTGCGTGGCCCTAGTGGCACGAACTGGGTGGGGGCACTGAACTGGCCCTCCGCTGTCCTGTGGCGCCTACTCCCGGGACCCAATGAGATCACCTATGCGGTAACGGGATCAGCCATCAGTACGTCGATTTCCCTGACCTACTACCCGCAGTATGAGACGGCCTGATATGGCTGTCACTTTGCTGATCACGGGCCCTGATCTGGTGCCGATTAGCCAACCGATCACCACATGGACGAGCATTACCGCCGAGGTCAAGCACAATGAGGTGGGTGGCGGTGAGTTCACCGTTCCTGCCACCGATGCCCTGTCGTCCGTGCTGGCGACCCCCGGAGCGCGGGTGAAGCTGATCCGTAATGGGTCGGTGTTCTCCGCAGGGCCGATTGAGAAACGCGAATACAGTTGGGATTCGAAGGCGGGTACCGGGCCGACCGTCTGCCAGTGGGCCGATGACCTGGTCTACATCGCCCGCCGGGACATCTACCCCGATCCGACCGTGGCCGCTGACGCACAGGTCATCGAGGCCTACACGGCGACCACAACGAACGCCGAGACGATCATCCGGGACATCGTCAACCGCAACATCGGGCCCGGGGCGCTCACGCCCAGGATCGAGCCATACCTCCTCATGGGGCCCGTCTCCGGAGTTGGCACCAATGTCGATTTCACCGCCCGGTTCGACAAGGCCATGGACAAGATCCGGGACCTGTGCGTGGCCGGCGGAAACCTCGGCGTGCGCGTGTCGGAATCAGCGTCCGGGCACCTGGAATTCACGGTATACGCTCCCATTGATCGATCCGCAACAGTCCGATTCTCGCCTGGCCTCCACAACCTCCGAAGCCTGAAACTCACCCACGAGGCACCGGTAGCAACAGTCGCCATCACTGGCGGGGGTGGCACAGGGGCCTCCAGGGTCTTCGTGGAACGCGTCAATACCGATGGGCTGGCATGGGGTCGCAGTGAGATCGTGGTATCGGACACTCAGGCCACCACCACCGACGGCCTGAACCAGTCCGGCGACAAAGCGCTCGCCGACAACGGCGAGCATTACATCGTCGAGGCTCAGGCCATTGATACCCCCGATCAGAGATTCGGTATTCACGTCAACCTCGGCGACATCGTGTCACTGACCTCCCCGATGGGCGTAACGATCACCGACACGGTCATGGGTGCGAAACTGACAGCCACCCCAGCAAAAGGTGATGTGGTGGAGATGACGATCGGCTCTCAGCGTGACGCCGGCGTCGACCCGCAAATCAGGTGGCTGCGGAATCTCGAAAAGCGCGTTGGGGCGAGGGAAAGGATCTGAAGAATGGCTGAGTCTACCGTTCCCCTGTCTCCTGGCAGGATCGTTACAGACCTGGATTACGAGCAGCTCATTTCCGGCTATGCTCCGTCCGGGATCATTGGCGTTCCAGGTGATACCTCGGTGTGTGTTGCCGATGGCCTGGGAATGTATGTGATTGTCCGGCTGGGCAAGTACGCCCTGGTCCGTGGATACAAATGGTATTCAGGTACGTCGAACTTCAACAAGACGATCGCCGCGAACTCCTCAGGCAACCCACGTATCGACCTAGTGGTACTGCGTCTCACCAGGGCGACATGGGCCGTGACAGTCGAAGTCGTACAGGGCACCCCGGCGGCCACACCAGCCGTACCAGCACTGACGCAAAACACCGGATCATCCGGCGTGTTTGAGATTCCCCTGGCCGAGGTCACGGTAGCCAGTGGGGCATCCACCATTGCCGGCGGGAACTGCGTTGCCCGCGACCGATACATCAGCTCATACCGGAGCATCGTCGAACGCGGAAACCGAACATCATCATCGACAACCACCACCAGTGAAGTTGGCGTCATCAAGGTCAGAGCCAACCTGAAAAAAGGGCAAACATACATCATATCGACATGCCCCCTACGTCTGAACACAACAGTCTCCGGTGACTATGTGTTCGCGAGGGTCCGATATGACGCCACTGGGTCTGATGCGACAACGGGATCAACAATCCTATCCACCATTATCGGTGGGGCCGGAGCGGGCCAGGCGGGTATCCCATTCTGGGCGAAGTACATTCCGTCAGCCGACATGTCCGCATCATTTCTCCTGTCGGTTGGCAGATTCTCCGGCTCCGGGACCGTGGGCCTTGTCGTTGATTCCTCGTTCCCGGACATAGACCTGATGGTCATCGCCGTTGGTGCCGATCCTGGCGATACCGGCGTGGACATCTAAAGGAGGCGTAGCGTGATTCCTCAAGCGCAAGAACAGTGGTCCACGGACCCCCGCGATCGGGTATGGGTGGCCTACCTGAGCGCCCCCGGAAATCCGGTCATCGTCCGCCACCAGGCCATCATCACCCCAGGTGAGGACCTCACCGAATATCCCGAGACATGGGAACTCGCATGGCCGGAGTGGGTCGCATCCCATGAAACCTCATACGGCCTGACCATTGATGGGTCACCGGTCGCGGCGGACGCGGCTAAACGGGCGGCGTGGCGCGAAATGAGGCGCATGGCCAACGGTCAGACGGCGTACACGGAGGCCAATGTGCGCAAGGCCTTTGGTGCTTTCCGCCGGGTCCTCGCCGACATCACCACCGAGCTGGCCGACTGATGGCCCGTTGGACAGATCTCGCCACCTGGGGCGGGCCGCCTGCCGATAATTTCGGAGACGGCGACTATATCCCCGGTGAGGCCTCGGACCGGATGAGTGACCACCGATGGTTGGTCATCCACATCGCCGAGGGCAGCTACGACGGCACCATCGGCTGGGAGCGCAATCCGGGGTCGGACATTAGCAGCCATTTCGTGATCTCCGCCGATGGTCGGATCACGCAGATGCTCGATACGTCCGACTACTCGTGGTGTCAGGCGGCCGGTAACGCGGCTGGGCTGAGTGTGGAGTGCGAGGGGCATACCCCCAACGCGCTGACCGATGCGCAGCTTACGGCGATCGCACGGCTCCTGGCCCGGTGCCATGCCGAGTACGGCATCCCCATTCAGGTGGCGACATCGCCGGCCATACGCGGCCTGGGGCATCACAGCATGGGTGCGGACTGGGGGCATCAGTCCTGCCCTGGGCCGGCCATCATCGCCCAGAAGCCCATCATCGTCGCCCGCGCACAGCAGATCATCAATGGAGGCACCGAAGTGTTCACGGCACAGCAGGAAACCGACATCTTGCGCATGCTCCAGGCGGCCGACAACGCCTGGTTTGGAACATCAACGGACGCGACGAACCTGACGTATCCAGCGCCCGGCGGTGGCACGGGGACGACCGTCAATCAGCTGAAGCGTCGCACCGATCTGATCCTTACCGCTGTCGCAAATGTGCTCACTGAGGTGCGCGCTTCTACCCCCGTGGCGCTGACCGATGCGCAGGTGGCCACGATCGCAGGCCAGATCACCACTGTGGTCTCCGCGACTCTGGATGCCAGGGTCGAGGCCGCCGTCCGCCGGGTCCTCGGATCCCTGGACAACCAGCCCCAGTCGGGCACCGTCCGGTGAGGATTGACGCCGAGGCGGGGGTTAGGGCCGCCGTCCGACTCGCCGAGGACTTCTCCACGGCCCTTACTCGGGTGCGTGAAATGCGCGAGGGATGGATGGCCGAGACCCCGCCTACCGAGCCCGCGCATAGAACATCTTCGGTGGTCAGGCAGCGTTCGCCATGACGACCAAATACGGGGGATGACCATGGATGATGCCACGCTCGGCCGTGCGCTCGGGGAGATCGCCGCGACCCTCACATCGCTGATCAGGGAGGTGGAGGCCCTGACTAAGGCCGCGATGCCCAGGGAGGTGTGCGCGGAGCATGAGCGTTTGCAGGCGACCGTGCATCAGCAGCTCGATCAGCGGATCACGGACCTGGAGGGCCGGACCAGCAGGTGGTGGGCGATGGTGTTCAGTGCGGTCGGCTCGGTCGTGGCGGTCGCCGCTTTGATGATCACACTTCTTCGCTAGCCCAATTTATCCACATATTGACCACAATCATCCGATCGGCCGCCATGGTGCGGCCCAATTTTATGGGGGCACCATGGGATCATCCGGGGCGGTCCGCGTCCAGCTGGACGCCAACTCGAAGCTTCTCGCCGCGAACATGCGCCCTCCGAACTACCGGGGCCCCGTCACGGCGAACACCACATACAACGTGTGGGACTTGGTCGTCTACAACAAGCAGCGCATTCTGATCACCACGCAGGTGACCAGTAACGGCAGCGGGTTCATCGGCGCGGCGAATTTCACCAGGATGACCTCACATACCTGGTATAGCGTCAAAGACTACGGGGCCGCCGGTGACACAATCACCGACGACACCGCCGCGATCCAGGCCGCGATCGATGCGGTGACGGCAACCGCGAACTCAACCTTCGGTGGCGGAACGGTATTCCTCCCAGCCGGCATGTACATCATCTCCGCGCCACTGGTCCTAAAGAAGCACGTGTGGCTGCGCGGAGAAGGAAAAAACAACACCACCATCAAACTCGCCACCAATGCGAACTGTCACATGGTGACAAACTATGTTTCCCCTGACGGCACAGCGGCTAACGCGGATTTCTGTGGGCTCATTGACCTGTGCCTGGATGGAAACAAAACAAACCAGAACGGTGCCGGACCGTATTACGGGATCTCGTTTGACACTAACCCAATCAACACGGCAGCCACCAATGACAGCTTCTTCGACATGTACCACACGCTTGACAACGTCCGCACATACAAGATCAAGGGCGACGGGTTCCACCTGCACGGCAGGTCAGAAACCGAGCTCATCGGCTGCTTCGCCTCGGCATGTGATGGGTACGGATTCTACTCAACATTCGACACGAACTTCACGCACTGCAACTCCGACGGTGCCGGCCTATCCGGATTCTCCCTGAATAACGGATCGATCCGGCTGTCCGCGTGCAAGTCCTTCAACTCCGGACAGATCGACGGCGTCGGCGGCGGATTCCTCATCGGACCCAACGCAAGCATCACCATGAGCGCCTGCTCGGCCCAGAACAATGTTGGCCAAGGCTTCTACCTCAACGGGGCCAACAACTGCTCCATCACGGGATGTTCGGCAGACTCCAACAGTCTCAACGCCGTCGGATACGCCGGGGTGGAACTCCTAAACGCCAGCAACAACATCGTCAGTATCGCGTGCATGCAGGGCAAACAGGCTGGCGTGCAGATCGGTAACCAGTCCTACGCGCTGCGGATGACCGGCACCAGCGCATTCAACACCATCACCGTATCCCACGCGGCGATGGGTGGAGCGACCATCGGAACCGCACTGACTGCCGACACGGTCACCGGATCGAACACGGTCACCGTCAATGGTGCGTCGGCATCCAACCGCATCGGAACGGTCTACACGGGATCAGCGTCAGGCGTAACCACCCCTGCTGGGATTATCGGCGCCATCCTCAGTGGCCTCGGCGGATACGGAAGCGGCGCCGCCGGCCGGCGGGGGGCGGCCGGGACGGTCCGATGCGGCGGCGGCAGCGGCGGTCAGGGCGGATACGTCGACGGTCTCTTTCTCCCCGCCTCATGGTTCGCCGGGACGTACGACGTCGTCATCGGGTCGGGCGGTGTCGGAGCGGTAGGCCAGACCGTCAACGACACCAACGGGGCGAACGGGAACCCCGGTGGGGCGACAACCCTCACCTCGGGCGGTCGCACCATCCGGATCACTGGCGGCACCGGTGGTCTCGGCGGTACGGCGGTCAGCGGGTCGGCGGGCAGCGCCGGTGTGCCGCTGGGGACCGCCGGGGCGTCGTCGAGCACAACCGGCGGTGTCGGGAACATCGGACCCGTCAATGGGTACTCGGCCTCGTCCGGGTCGGGTGGTGGCATCAACACCGCAGACGTCGCGGCCAACGGCGGAGCCGGGACGATCGCACAGCTGTGGAATGCCCTGACGTCCGGTGCGGCCGGTGGAATTGTCGGCGGCGCGGCACCCGCCGTTGGGTCATCCAACGGATCCATCAGGCCGGGCAACGGTGGTGGCGGGGGTGCCGCTTCGACGACTGGGGCCGCCCAGGCTGGCGCCAGCGGTGTCGGCAACAGGGTCGGTGGCGGTGGCGGTGGGGCCTCGGTCAACGGCAACAATTCTGGAGGTGGTGGCGACGGCGACTCTGCCGCGCTTCAGCTTCTTTGGCTTTTCGGATAGGGGATAGGGAATGCTCAATAGCTATGTTGTCGTGGCCGATGACCCGGCGAACAAGGTTGTCGTCGATGGGCCGTTGATGTGGGACGGGTTCGAGCCGGGTCATGGGACCTGGGTGGTCGTCGGAGACGGCTCTGAATGGTCATGCCTCGGCGAATCGGGGTTGACCTACTCGGGGCAGCGTTTCAAGCCGACCGCCGGAGACCGCATGATGGTCACTGCGGATGCGATGGCCGCCGGCTACTCGTGGCCGGTCCCTCCGGCGCAGGACAGCGACGGTGACGGGGTTCCCGATGACCGGGATGCCGCCCCGGACGACCCGACGATTCAGTGACGCTACCCCCATGGCCCCAAGTCCTCGCTGAAACCCTGCGCACCTCGTGGTCGCGTCGCCCCCGGGATCTGTCGTGGGAGCGGCGCGGCGATGTGCTGGTGCAGCTGATTTCCCTGGGGGTGGCGGTGTGGTGTGCGGCACCGTCGCCGCGTGCTGGCCTGTCCCAGGTGGTGGTGTGCGCGGTCGCCGTCGGGTTGACGTGGCTACTCGGCACTACCCCCGGCTGCCGTTCGACCCGCAGCGTAGCCCTGGGAGGGCTGCTGCTGGTCAACGGCGTGCTCACGGCGGAGCATCCGCACCTGTTGCAGCTTGGGGCGTGGTCGGCGGCGTTGCTCGCTGCCGCGGTGGGGCATTTCGCCCCACACCCCGACATGGCCACACCGCCACCAGCACCGCCCGATCCACGGTCGGTGGAGGGGATTGCGGACGCACTGATCGCCACGTGCTTCCCGCCCGACCCTCCACCTCCACCGGTAGTGGCCGTGCAGGCGGAGACCGCCGATCTTGGTGCGGTGGGGATCCTGCTGCGCAAAATCTGACCGTCGATCCGTTTGCGTCACGAGTGATGGCGCCAACCCTTTTTGCCGTCAGGAGGTCCACCATGCCCACACTCCGGCCCGGTGATGTGGTCGCCGTCCGCACCCCGTGGACGATCTTCGGTTGGCTCATCCGCCTCGGCGCGAGACTTCACGGCGGCCTCGGCCGGGTCGACCACGTCGCGATCGTCCACCACATCGGCTCCGATGGCACCGTGCACCTGATCGAAGGCCGACCGTCCGGCGTCGGGTGGGCGACCATGAGTGGCTACCGGCTGGTTTCCTCCAATGCCGCCCAGCCGAAAACCCCCGAGCGGCGCGGCATGGTCGTCGCCACTGCCGTGGCGGCCCTGGCCGAGGAGTATGACTGGTTGGCCATCGCCAGGGACGCTCTCACCTGCCTCGGGGTTCCACCGGTCGGCGATCGCGGTGAGTTCCGACGCCGTCCCCGCCGGGTCGTGTGCAGCTCCCTGGCCAACTGGTGCTGCTACGCGGCCGGGCTGCCGCATCCCGGGGTGCCGGATCGCTGGTGCCAACCCGACGACTGGGACCGATTCAACCGGGCCGAGGCCCCCACCTGGGCCAAAGCCGCACAGCTGGGAGACGCACGTGAGCACTGAGACTGTCGTCAGGTCCTACGGGTGGCGCCCCGACCTGCCCGACCATCGCGACCACTTGTATGCCGCGCCTGCGCCGATCCTGCGTGGCCTGCCGAGCATCGTGGACCTGCGCGTCGGTTGCCCCCCGATCTGGGATCAGGGGCAGCTGGGGAGTTGCACAGCCCATGCTATCGGGGCCGCCGTGGAGTTCGACCGACTCAAGCAGCACCAGCCACCCATCGACCCGTCGCGCCTGTTTATCTACTACAACGAGCGGGCCATGGAGGGCACCATCACCTCCGACGCCGGGGCGATGATCCGCGACGGCATCAAGTCCGTGGCTACCCAGGGCGTGTGCCCCGAGTCGCATTGGCCATACGATGTGCGCCGGTTCGCGATCAGGCCGACCCCCCTGTGCTATCAGGAGGCCATCAAGGATCGGGCCCTGGCCTACCGGCGAGTCAATCAGGCGCTCGGGGAGATGCAGGGCTGCTTGGCCGCCGGCTACCCGTTCGTTTTCGGCTTTTCCGTGTACAGCAGCTTCGAAACCCGCGAGGTCTCCAACACCGGCACTGCCCCGATGCCGGGCAGGAAAGACTCACTGCTGGGCGGCCACGCCGTCCTCGCCGTGGGATACGACGACGCCGAGCAGCGCTTCCTGGTCCGCAACAGCTGGGGCACGGGGTGGGGCGATCATGGGTTCTTCACCCTGCCCTACGCGTACCTGACGTCGAGGCAACTCGCCTCCGACTTCTGGACCATCACCAGCGTCGCCGACTGACCTAAGATCAACGTCATGCCACTTCTGACGCCGACCGACCCCAACGACCCGATGCAACAGTCGATCACCGTATACGTCAGCATCGGCAACACCGACGGAAAGCTCAGCCCGGCCGAGTGGGCAGCGTTCTACCGGGCGACCGGCGAAACAATCGCACGTAGATCAATCCGGATGCACGGGGCGTGGCACAGCATCCCCGCGACCCCATACTCAAACGCATGCTGGGCAGTAGACGTCTACCTGTTTGACGTGCGCCTGTTCAAGGACGAGCTCCGACAGCTGGCCGCCCAGTTCCGACAGGACTCGATCGCGTGGGCACCAGCGACAACCGAATTTCTCACCCCAACAGAATGAGAGCAGCAACCATGAAGCCGAGCCTCGGCCGCATCGTCCTTGTGGCTGTCGACCCGAAGACCAACAACGGTGCGGACGTCGCACCGGCGGTCATCACTCGCGTCTGGTCAGATTCCATGATCAACGTTCGGGTGCTGCTGGACACCTCCGAGGTGCCGCCGTCGAAGACGTCCATCACCCTGTACGACTCGCCCGAGGCCATGGAAGCGGCCCGTGTCCAGCGCGACGAATCAGCACCGCACCTGGTCGGCACCCAGATGCACGCAGCCTACTGGCCGACGAGGGTCTGAGCCCTACCGTCAGCACCAAGAGCACAACGAGGCCCCCGCCTGCCATCACGGCACGGCGGGGGCCATCGGTCTATCCGATTACCAGGAGTTACAGAAGCGCACTACTTTGACCTCCGGCGGAAGCTTCGACACCTCCACCTCATATCCACTTCCCATACCCCCACCGTGCCAGTCGCGCACGGCCCCAAGCTGCTCCAGCGCGCCCTGCGTGATCTCACGCCCACGGTCGTCGGGTTCCTCCCCGCCGAAGAACGCCCGCACGTCGTTCGGGATTGGGACCCCAGCGACCATGCACGCGTCCCACGCTGCCTTCATCTGGTGCCACCGCTCATCCGGGGGAACGAATCCAATGACGTATGTGCTCATGCCCATTGCTTGACTGCCTTCCTGATCGGTCTATCCTGGCCGGGCACCCTGGGACCTACGACGTTCCAGGGTGCGCCAATCGGTATGCCCATCGTCGTTCGGTCGCGGAGGCTCTCGGTTCCCGTCGCCGTAAACGATTGAACCGTGGCAGAGCGGAGCACTCGTCGCACAGGTGCCACAAGTTATGGCCCGTACCAACAATCAGCGTTGACTCCCGCTCACACTGCTCACCCGGACGGCCGGTTGCCGGCCCGTCACCATCCGGCCACCACTCACACAGCTCAATCGGCCACGGACCGATGAACTGGGTCATCTCTGGACCTTCTCGAACGCCCACCAGCCATCGAACCCCGCCGGCACGTTGGGGAATCCGGCCAGCATCGCCGTTAGGAATTCGACCTGGCGTGCGGCCACGTCTGGGGTTACCCGTTCGCCGGTACCGAGTAGCGCTGTACCGTCCCAGCTGGCCTCGTGATATCCGCCGTATCGGTTGTCGTTGGCCGCCGCCACCCACTGTTCGTAGGTGCTCTCGGCCGGGAGGCTGTCGACGCTGGACATTGGATGGTAGGTGCCCATCACCGCGACCAGGGCGCCGCGCTTACGTTTGAACCACACGGCGCGGAATTCCGCCGACCCTGACCAGTTTCCATTCGGATACCGCTCAGTCGGTAGGCGTAGCGGGGTCGGATCGAACGCGTACATCGAACGCGATACGACCAGTTTCGGTGCACGGATCATCGGTTCCCCTCGCTCTTCGTATTGATGGAGTCTTTCCTGTCGGCGGCAGGATCTGGGGGGTCCAGCAGGTTCGCGGCCTCCATGACCCCCTCACGCCTATACTTCGACGGCACGCTGCGCTCGTTGCACCAGCTCCGCAGTGCCTGACCGGCGCGGCGGAACCCGTCGGCAACGAGCTTGTTGTACTTCACGCGCTCCTGATGAAGCTGCTCCCGGAGCCGCGTGTTCTCGTCCTTATCGGCTCCGGTATGCATCCGCAGTAGTCGATCCACGTCCACCCCGATGTGGACGTCGGACTGCCCGATCGTCCGTTCCATCACGGCACGGTAGAACTCCTCCCCGGACAGGTTCAGGTCCTTGCCGTCGCCGTGGATGTAGTACACGCCCGATTCGTGGTAACGGCGTACGAGCATCCCGATCGTCGCGTGCCGCCGCTTGATGCACCCGGCACACTCCCGATTCGGGGGCATGGGGAATACGCAGGCCATGTCGACGCCGCAGGTCTGGAGTTCATGCCGTTCGGGTCGGCGACAGATCCCTGACGACCAGACGCGTCGGTCATCGGCCCTCCTCGGCGATCCTGTACCGGTATCCGGTCGCGAGCGTGTGTGGCAGGATGTCCAACGCCGCAAGGATGTCGATCACGGTCCGGGCGTGCGTGACGTGGGCGTGGGCGATGAGGGTCGGCGTGGTCAGCCATGGCGGACATGGATAGACCGTGCGGAACACTCGCAGGTCATGCCCATCTACGACCACCCGCAGGTCTCCGCGCTTCCATGCGACCGGCCCATGCCGCCGCTCCCCGGGGAACCATGGCCGCCACCCACGCGATCGTGCCCACCGCAGGGTGGCCAGCACTCTCGACAGTGTGATCCGGTCCCTGGCCCGGTCAATCTGATCCCGTTCAGCCATGGTCACCGCTCGTCCCCTTCTCGCTCGATTTTCGCCACGTCCGCGCGCCGCACGATCTCGCTCATCGCGTGGATCAGGAGGACCGTCGCTGCATCCTCCACGACAGCCAGCACGGCCGCGTCGATGGCTTCCTCGGCAACACCCATGCGGTGGTCGCACATCGCCCAGAACTTTTCGATCTCCTCGGATAGGTCTGGCCAGTCGTCGCAGAGGTTCGCCAGTGGGTAACGGTCCTCCTTGGGTAGGTCCTGGACGCCACTGATCGTGTATCGACTCATCACCCCACCCTTTTCCGCGACCTTCCGAATGATCCCTTCGATGCGGTCGGCGATGAACTTCTCGTGCATGCGGCGGATCACATCCTCGCCAACGCATCGTTCCCCGCGCTCACCACGAGCCTCGTCCCTGGCAATGCACGTGTCCACGGGGACGTTGGTCAGGTCCCAGACGATGACCTCCGCTCCTGCCGCGAAGGCCAGGCCGCGAAGGCTCTCGACGGTCTTCGAGTTTCGGTTGGCGTCGTCGACGACCACGCTGACCCCAGCCTGGAGTAGTGCGGATACCCCGGCGTGCTGGACGGCTATCACCTGCGCCTCGGTCACATCGCCGTGGTAGCCGGCGTGCATGGACTCGCGGAGGTCATCCCGGTTGAGGCGGGCCCTGCTGCCGGGGCTCTCGGCGACCCACTTCTTGGCGCGGGTGGTCTTGCCGCAGCCGGGGACGCCCCTGGTGATGATCAGGTTGGTCATCGTTGGTTACCTTCCTGCCTGCGCGCTTCGACCTCGGCCACGTGCGCGAGGACTTCCTTGATGGTGTTGCCGTTGCATCGGACCGTGGGCGCGACGTCCCGAGCCATCCGCAGCGCGGTGACGAGATCGAAGCGATCCCAGTCATAGCCCCACGTGCCATCGTTGCCGAGGTGCATCCCGAGGTGGCTTACGCACCACTTGCCGTCGTGCCTGAGCTCGACGACCACCTCAAAGTGACTCCGGTTCGCGTCGTCTCGGGGGTAGGCGCACACCGTGTACTTGGTGGCCCGTACATGCACCTCAGGTGCACGCGGCGTCCTCAACGCGCCCCAGATGGTCTGCTGATCGACACGTCCCTGCGCATGGAGCTCGTATAGGGCCGCCAGAACCGGGCCTTCGTCGAGGTCCATCAGCTCAGAGAGCGTCTCGGCCGTGATGCGCTCGGCGGTGTCTTCGTTTTCCTTCGTGAGGCGCTGGTGTACGGCCTCGGTGATGTCGTCGGTCATGTTTCCCTCGTCTCTTTGTCGACCGCGAAGCCGATCACTATCTCGTCGTCGCTGGGTCGGACGGTGGCCCAGTCATCGGGCACGTTATTGGGGTCCGTCCCAGTGAGCTGGCAGTACTCCGTCCGAGCCATGTTCACGATCTTCATGAGGTCGGCAATACGTGCGCCCGCTTCGACGCCGTACTCGATGCGCGTCGTGACTATCTTGCGGCGGGCGTAGTCGGTCACTCGGCCTCCTTGATTCCTAGGTGCTTCCTGAGTGCCGTCGTTACGACCGCGCTTCGCGTCGTACCGAGCCGTGTCGCCTCGGCCACCAGCGCCCGGTAGACGGCCCCGGGTAGGACGATGTTCGCGACTGTCGGATCGTCTGAGCGTGGCGGACGACCCATGCGACTGCCCGTTCTGAGTTGGTCGATCGGGAAGTCGTTCCCCCACTCGCCAAGGATTCGCGCGGCTTCCGGGCGCCCGACCCAGACTGGGTTCCGACCGTACTCGTGGAAGACCCACTCTCCTCCGGCCGAGAGGTACAGGACCTCGCTGTGGTCGTGTGACTCCCAGCATCTGGCGGTGTTGATGTCGATCCGACTGTCCTCGACGCGGAGGTACCGGCGGGTCATGTCGGCTCCGCTCGTCTGGTTTTGGCCATGGTTGTCCCCTCTTTTTGCTGGTTGGTGATAGCAACTACTTTACCACACATGAAAGTCGGCCGTGCCATGCGAGGACACCATCACCCAACCGAGACGACCCGCCAGCCAGCCCAGACACCCATGTCGATACCAGCCCAACGCATCGGGGGCGGTAAGATTAGGGAACAAAAGAAGACAGGCCCGGCAGGTGTTGGAAGCACCTGTGCGCCGGGCCTTCGATCGGACGACGGAGGTCCAATCACAATGTCTGCTACCAGTGTAACCACAGGTCGCATGATTCACGCCATCGGCGGGTCACGATGAGTATCGTTCGTGCGCCGCGCCCAGCGAGCCGCTTCACGACCCTTCGCAACGACGTCATCCGCGATGATCGACTGTCGTACCGGGCGTCCGGGGTCCTCCACGACATCCTGTCCAGGCCGGACAACTGGTCGACCAACGCCGAGGCCCTCGTTCGCGCACGCAGGCAGGAAGGCCGCGCGGCGATACGTACAGCACTCAAGGAACTTCAGGCCGCCGGGTATCTGGTCCACGAGAAGGTCCGCGACCCGGAAACGGGACAGGTCAGAACGATCTCCTACATCTACGACGAACCTCGCACGACCGTCGACGAAGAGTTCTTGCGGCGCAGGGAGAATCGCAGGAAGCCACCGGCGCCCAAAAAACCGGCGTCCGGTAAACCGGCGGACGGGAAACTGGGCCCCTTAAGAAAGAACGACACGAAGGACTATCAAGAAGAACCAGACAAGATCGTCGGCATCGAAGCAAGCTCCGATGGATTGCAGCTCGCCACAGGCGAGGCGGCACCATCGCTGGCGCGACGGCGGCCACGCAACAAAACGATCAACGATCCGCTCGTCAAAAACCAGGACGCCGACAACGCCGACGCCGTACGGGCTGCGGCCGAGATCCTCGACGACGAAGAGGCGCGCCTGCTCGTCGACTACCTCCGCCGGGACCGCAACGCCTCCACCACCTACGGGCACGTCATGCACCTCGGAGAGACCGGCGTCGTCGAGATGTACTCGCTCGCGGAGGAATGGGCTTCCGGGCTCGCCGCCGATCATGCGCACGCGGTTGAGTACTGCGCTGAGCGGGGATTCGCCAGCGCTGACGCGAACCGCATCGCCGATGCCATACGTGACGCCGTCGCCATCCGGTCGCCGAGGCATGCCATCAACAATGCGATCAACCCCGTTGTCAACGGTCGCGACGCAAATCGGGTCCTCGCCGCCGTCGCCGATGTGGTGGACCAGCGTGAGGCCGAGCGTCGGAACGAGCGCCGCGAGCGGGTTCGTCGCCAGCGTGAGCAGACTGCGGCGTGAGCGCCCCGGTGTGCGACTCGTGTCGGGCCCGGCAGGATGCGTGGCGGGATGCCCGAATCCAGGACCTGCTCCCGGGGCTTGGCTACATCACTCAAGCCTCAGCGGTCGGCGACTACACGCCCGCCGGGATCGCCGCCGACTGCGCCCGTGACCGCCATGTCGTCCCGGTGCAGCTGGAGCTGTCGCTGTCGGAGGTGATGGCATGACCCCCCTCGCGCCCGTTGACATGGTCCCTCTGCGGTCGTGCGCCGCTGGCGCTGGCCACTGGGCCGGCCACGTGTCCGGGAGTCTCAGCGTTGCCGGTGAGGCTCCCGCGTACCTGTGTCCAGCGCACACGGCTGCGGTGCTGTCCGCGCCGATCCGGGTTGGGGATGTGGTGCGGCTGATCGACGGGCACCACGGGCCGAACTGGCGTGTGGTCGCGGTCGGTGCGGGGGTGGTGGTGTGCGGACCTCCCGGGACACTGCCGGCGCCGGTCAGCGTGCACATCGTCCACCGGGCCGACGTTGCTGCCGTGTGCGCTCGGGTGCGGTGCGGACCTGGGAGAATCGGGCCATGACGAATAGTAACCGCGCCCGCACGCGCGCCATCCGAGCGCGGATGGCTGCCGCCGGTGAGCCGTACACGCTCGCGGCCCGCAATCATGATCTCGAACGGGAAGCCAGCCAACAGGCGGATGCCCCTGAGATTTATGGGCACCAAGAGGAACGGATGACCAACCCATGACCCAGGGCATTCCGTGCGAACCGCCATCCGATCTCCGACAGATGGCCTCAGCGATGCGACAGCTTCCACCGCCGTACGCCGAGGTGATCCGTATCGGCCGATGGCGGTACCGGTGGCAGATCATCGACGGCATCGGACTTACCGGGAATGACGGGTGGTACACGTACGGCCATGATCGAGCGATGAGGAAAGCCGCTCGGTCTCTGGCCGCCTACGTCGGCTACGAGCGGCCCGTCCCAGAGAGGGTGGCCGTGACGGATTCATGGGCGGGGGGCAAGACGTGACCCCGTCCCGGGCCCGGATGCTTGGCGCCATGCGACCGTCGTGGTGCCAGGCGTGCCATGCACCTCCGGGGCCCGACTGTGCGGACATGTCGCGCACCAAGAAGGCCGTGCGGGGCGCTGAGCGGCGGGAAACGCGACGTGAGTATCACGGACTCATTCGCAACGGGAGGTGGGGGTCATGCTGACGGCCAAGATGGTAGGCGGATCGGCGGACGGGCAAACCTACGATATTCCGCTCACGGAAAAGGGGTATCCGCGCGGGGGGAATTGGGAATGGCGGATCGCCAATCCGGGAGGGGGGTATGTCAGCTATTACTTCGACCGGGAGACGCCTCGTGACGACGATGGGCTCTTGTCGTACCGACTCGGCTCATACTTCATGGGGCCGCGCCCGTGAGCGCCACCTTCACCTGCCCGCGCTGCAGCGCGACGTCCGCGAATCCGACGGACCTCGCCGAGGGCTACTGCGGGGCATGCCATGCGTGGACCGCGTCTCGCGGCGTCGTCGATTTCCGTGAGGTGTCGTTTCCCTGGCCGGAGCAGGGTGGTCCGTGGATGCTCACGGTTGATGTTGCGGCTGTGGACGGCCGCGCGACGGTGGTCGGGTTGCATGTCTGCTCGTACGTCGCCGGCATGGATGGCGAAGGTGGGCCGGTGCGGATTCCCGGCCCGCAGGGTTTGACCGAGGTGACGCATGCGGTGGTTCGTGGGCTGAAGATGGGGCAGATAGCGGATACGGCCCGGGCGATGCTCGCTCCACCGGTACTGACCCATGATCCCGTCAAGCTGCGTGCGTGCTTGCAGGAGTGGATGTCACGGTGAGGATCCGCCCACCGTCTTTGACCGACGACCAGCCGCCATGCTCGTGGGCCACGTGCCCCGGTGTGGTGGTCGCTGAGCGCCTATCTGCCACCTTGGGGTGGCTGCCAGTGTGCGGCCACCATGCGCACCTCACAGCACACCACGGGCCGTGGCTGCTGAGCATGGGCCGCACCATCTGCCCCGGGTGTGGAACCGATCGCCCCGTACTGCCGACCGGCAAGATCAGGGCGCATCCACAGCGAGGGGAACGCTGCGCTGGGTCTGGGACGGTCGCGGAGGGCCACGGAGCGAAAGATGAGATGATCACGTCATGAGCCTCGCCGACGCATACGCCATGCGGCACCCCGATGTGGTGCACCTGCTCCGATTCTTCGAGTACGCGCATCTCCCCGAGCGGCTTCAGGTCGTGTCCGCACCGTGCGGCCAGCTGGCCGATGACATGGTCCGCACGCTCCTGGATGGGCCTGAGCTAGCAGTGGGGCTGCGGAAGCTCCTGGAGGCCAAGGATTGCTTTGTCCGGGCCGCACTGTGAGCGCTTACGACGCTGGCTGCGACATGCCCGACGGTCGAGTGATGGTCCAGCCGGGGGATTTCGTATTCACTGAGAAGACCATGATGGGCAGGATGTCCATCGCCGCACGTGCCGTGGCCGACTCAATGAATCGGCTCGGGGCCGAGTTGAGAGATCCGGTGCGCCAGGAAGCGTGGATGAGGCTACGTGCAGTCATGGATGTCGTGCGGTCCCGCAATGACGTACGAATCAGCCAGATGCACGTGGCGTATCGGAGGCGGAGACGGTGAGCGAAGATCTGGTGCGATGGCTAACCAGGGTCCTCGACGAGGTCGAGCGGGTGGCCTGCGCGGTTGTCGACGGCGATAGGGCCGCTGGGTACTGGCGGGTTGACGGGGTGCAGCCAGATCTTGTGATTGCCGATGATGCTGGGAGCCATGTCGCATCCATCGTTGAGATCGCCGAGGTCGGTCAGCGAGCAGGTAAACACATCGCCATGCATGATCCGTCCGCCGTGCTCGCGGACGTGGCGGCGAAGCGGCAGATCATCTCTGTGGTGATGTCGTGGAATCACTACGAGTTCTGCGCCCACAGTGATGGGATGCAGGGGTGCACCTGCAATCTGAGCGCCCGCATGCTGCGGATTATCGGTCCGTTGGCGGTGGCGTACACGTCGTGGCCCGGGTTCTGGGAGCAGCGCCTGTTGGTGGCTGAGCAGCTGTATGGGTCGCTTATGCGATCGTGTGGCGGCATGCGCGATGTGCTGGGGAATCGTCTTCCTGATTGGGGCGGTCTTGACGATGGAACCCGTGAGTTGTGGTGCGCTGCGGCGATTGTGGGGCGGGAGCCTGGTCGCCGTTATTCCTGATATTCGCGCATGAGTCGGTCGAGTTCGTGAATCTCTGGTCCCAGTGCCGGTTCGACTGGTCGTGGCGTGATCGCCGAGGTTTGGTTGCGGAGTCGTTCGAGGATGGCGCGGCTGTTGAGTGCTGCCGCGTCGGGGCGTCCGGCTTGGTCTCTTCGTTTGCGGTCGCGTCCGGCGTGGGCTGGGAATTGGGCGCGGTATTGCTCGGCGGTCAGGGTTTCCATGCCGTAATTATAGATCATTGTGATGGTGTGGTGATGCCTGGCAGTCGTCGTTGCTCGGCGCGGCGGGTGACCCAGTCGGTGATGGTGTCGCGGTACCACCGTGGGTACCAGAGCTCAAGCCACTTGTCTGGTGCGGGGAATGGGCAGGGTGTTGGTCCGTGGTTGGATCGCCATGATCGGATGGTGGATGGGGCGACGCCTGCGAGTTTCGCGGCCCCGGCGGTGTCGAGGTACTCCATTCATTGAGCGTACGATGGATGTGCGTCGTTGGCGTGTGGGGCAGTCTCCGAGGGGGTGGCTGTCCCGGTTTTTTTGTGTGTTTGCGTGGTGACCGCTTGTGTACTTCCACTTTCGTGTCAAGTGGGACACGCCGATGTGAGCTGGGAGTTTCCTGGCAACCTGACGTGATCATGGGCGTGAATACTACGGTCAGCCCTCCGGAACATCCCACGGAAGGCAAAAAGTGAGAATCGCACGTATCGCGGCGATCGGCGGAGCGCTCGCCATCGGGGCACTCGGAACGCTCGCGCTCGGAAGTCCCGCCCATGCGGCATGGACTGGGGCAGGCCTGGACTGTGGTCAGAATGGCTCGACCCCAGCAGCCGTGTCCAGTCCGGCCGTTGCCGTGCCGGGCACGACTGGGACGGCGTATCCCGACGATGCCATCCATTACGAGCCGGATGGCACCCAGTACTCTTGCCAGACGTCGCTGAAGAAGACGACTGACACCACGGGGTACGTCACTCAGCTCCAGCATGTATGGACCTGGGTCAAGGTCACCGCCCCGACCTCCACCCCGTCGTCGGCGCCGGCCAGCGTGGCCCCCTCGGTGACCCCGAGCGCCACCCCGTCGCGGACCCGGACGACCCCGCCCCCGGCAGCCACCACGGCGAAGCCCACCCGCACCAGCGGTGTGACGCAGACCTGCTCGATCACCACGGACATTGATCACACCCGCATCAACGGTGGCATCACTGAGACCTGCATGAACATCAATGGCACCATGCAGTGGGGCAAGGGCAGCAAGAACGTCAACCAGACCTGCATGATCGCCACGGACATCAACAAGTCCAGGGTCAAGGATGGGGTCAACGAGACCTGCGTCAACGAGACCGTTGGCAATGGCCCGGCCAAGTACATGTGGCACCCCACCGACAGCAACGTCACCCAGGCGTGCGCCATCGCGGTTGACCTCAACCGGGTCCGGGTCCAGAAGGGCATCACCTACACCTGCGACAACCTCACGGGCAAGACCGGCCCGGACGCCAAGTACGGGTGGCACAAGGCCGGCAACATCAGCCAGACCTGCACCATGGACGTGGACCTGTCCCACACCACGATCACCGGTGACGTCAACGTGACCTGCGTCAACACCGCCACCGTCGCAGCGCCAGTGATGGCGTGGATGCCGCCGATGGGACAGAAGTGCCCGGCCGCTGAGATCAACGGCGGCAAGTGTGTTGATGCCCCGGTGCTCTACGAGACCTGCCCGGTTACCGGGAAGGTCTACGTTCTCGGCGACAAGCAGTGCGCGTGTCAGTCCGCCACGAAGCCTGGCTCGCCGGCTGGTACGCAGCCCCAGGTCATCTGGGTGCCGCAGGACCAGGGCACGCAGACCGTCGTCCCGATCACTGAGGCCGCCCAGACCGGATCTCTGCCGGTGACCGGCGACAGTACCGTCCCGATGGCACTGATGATCGGCGGATCCCTGGTGGCGCTCGGCGTCGCCGGAATGTTCGTCGTGCGTCGGCGCAACCGGGTACGCTTCACCGTCTGACCCGATAGATGTGCATACGATGCGGCGCTCACTCACAAGGTGGGCGCCGCATCGTGCTATGGGTATCCGTCGATCGGGTGACATGTCCGGCAGGGTGGTGTATGGCGCGTATCGTCGCAAACGATCGTTGCCAATCTATGGCGCCGGTGACACCCACGGACCCTGGGCTGAGCCTCATGGCGTCCGAAATCAGGTGCGTATGCCATGCTCGCGGACCACACCGCAAGAATTCACCATCGATGACCTTCGGCGGATTCGGAGACTCGTCGCCACCAGGATTATCGACAACGGCGAACGCCTGGCCATCCATGAAGTCTGCCTCAACGCGGTCACCCACGGTGGAGGAACAGGATGGCTGGCCTTCTGTGGCCGGAACCAAACCTGCCAGGTGTGGGATCACGGCCAGGGGATCCGCCGTAATCCGGCACCGCAGGTCGAGAGCGGCCGTGGGCTGCTGATCGCCCGGAGTCTGGCCACCGTGGTGGTGGCGTCCGGGCCGTGCGGCACGCTGGTCACGATCGCCCCCGGGTGACACGTCATGGTTTCCCCGCCCGTCCCGGATAGTCTGAGTGTTCGTGCTGCGAGGCGCGGAGGGGTACTCACCTCGGCGCCCACCTTCACGAGGGGTGGGCGCCGACCCTTTTCCTGCGGCCCCGACCGGGTGGATCCCGTTCCCCACGCGACCGCTGACAGCTACCGTGGGGTGTGCGATGTAGGCATGTCCTGGTCGTACGCAAAGCATGTCTCATCGCCCCTGTAAGGGATGCGCAGAGCGCCCCGTCGGTTCGGAGCCGACGGGGCGTTTCCTCGTCTCAGGCGGGTATCCTCGGGGTGGAGCCCAGCAGTACCGATGATCGAAGCGGCCCCCACCGGTTGCCATCCAAGCGTGCCCGGTGGGGGCCGTCGCCTATCATGATCGCGCTGGCCGTTTCGACGACCCACCCACACGAGCGGTGCGGCCAGCACGCACCCGTGGGGTTGAGGAGCGCGGTTCACCTCGCCGCCCGAACCACACCCGGTCCCGGGCGGAGACCCCGGTTCAAATCCGGGCCCCACGGGTGCTCAACTCCCCGCGCCAGCACCCATGGCAACCGCCGCCGCACCCACCAGCACCGCCCCCAACGTCACCGCGCACCCCAACAGCACCATCAGCAGCAGCACCCACACCGGCGTGCACCGCACATCCTCAGCCGCCGACCGGGCAGCACGCAGCACCCACACCATGACTTCTCCCCGCAAAAAAAGGGGGGCCTACCCTCCCCGGCAGGCCCCCGCCATCTCCCGTGGTCAGGATAGGGCAGCACCTCACGCTGCGTGGACGCGGCAGGACCGGCTACCAGGCACGGCGATCACGGACTGCCCGGCGAGGTAGTAGGTTGGGCAGCACCCGGCCTTGATGGCCGCCGCGCGCTTCACGTCATCGCTGGGGACAGTTTCAGACAGATCAGCACCAGAGATGAGCCCGACAACATTCCGGACGCTCACGGACTGCTCGACGGGCGGTTCAGGTGCTGGACCGTACGGTTTCCCGGCGGCGGCCAGCTGGCGACAGGTCGGACACCACGGTGTTCCACTGGCGGCGTTGAGGACGTGCCCGCCGGGACGGCCGTGCTCGCAGGGTGGTTGCTTACGTGCCTGATCGTGGGTCATCGACCCGGGCACCGGTGGGGGCGGTGGTGGTCCGAGCTTCTCCGGGGCGAGCCGTCCGGCCAGTCCGAGGCCGGGATGGTTCAGTCCGCCGATGGGTGCGGACAGGGCGTCGGCGACGGTCTGATCTCGGTGCCCATCTGTCAGGGCGCGGTTGATCGCGGTGAGGACGATGGCTCGGTCGGCCAGTACGAGGTCATGCCCGGATCTGCGGAGCAGTTCTTCGCTCTTCGGGTTTGGTGGGGAGTCCTCCCCCCGCCTTGGGGGCGATGGAAGACGGCACTGGGGTTCCGTCTTCGGCGCAACAGATTCGGAGTAAGGGGGGTACTGGAGTACCGCCTTCCCGCTCTCCAGTACCGCCTTCCTGCCGAAAAGTGCCGCCTTCGGGCCTCGTAGTACCGCCTTCCGCACCAGAAGGCGGTACTGGAGTACCGCCTTCCAGGCGTGCCGACATCCAACATGCCGGGCACTCGCATCCAGATGAGGCATGAAAGTAGGGCAGGCACCACTTCGGAACGCGCCCCCGGTAGGCATAGACCATCCGGCCGTTCTTGTCCTTGCCGATGGGAACCCTGACGTCGATCCCGGCATCGGCGAGGCCCTCAACGGCTTTTCTGACTCCGCGCTCAGACGCGCTGGAGCAGGTCATCAGGTCGTCTATCGACATCTCGACAACTTCTGGGATGCGCGGATTCTTGCCACCAGTCCTGTCGGCGATTCCAACAAGCACGAGCTTCGCCACTCCAGAGACATGACCAGGTGCGTGGTAGAGGACGTTCTGCACGCGTTGCCACGTCATGCTGAAGCCGATCTGGTTACGGCTTTGAAGTTGATGTCATCGATGGGTACCATCGTGGTACGCCCTTCTGGATGGGTGGACGTTCACAGGCCCCCGACGGTTGGCGAACCGGGCGGGGGCTGCTTTTATGCGCTGCGCGCGTCGAGGAACTCCCTGATTCCCCGCTCGACGATGAACTTGATCGTGGTTCCGTTCTCTCTGATGTACGCGCGCATGGCGTCGTGGATTCCCTTGTCGATGTCGGCCGCGACTCGTTCTGTCTGCGGCTTACCTTCTTGCGCTGCTCCCTGGCTCACAGTGTCTCCTGTTTCGCATATACCCGATTGAAAGATCTTACCACATCTTGAAATTCACCGATGACACTAGATCCGGAAGCGTTGGACCATGCAGAAACGCCCCGACCGGAGTCGAGGCGCCCTGTGCGGTGACAGATTCTGTTGTCGCCATGATCGTACCTAGTCATCCCCCATGGCCCTCACCCCCCGCCCATCCTGGCAACCATCACCCCGGCGAGAACCGCGCACCCCACGCCCATGTGTAGCGCCCAGCACGCCCACCGGACCAGGCGAAAACCGTCCATGGCCCGCGCGGACAGCCACGCTAGGCGGGCTGCATCCTCACCCCACGGCTCCCCGGATCGCCCGGCGGCGATCCCGTGCCCACCGCGCAGCACCGGTGTGACCGCGTGGATCAGCAAGGTGGTCGCCACCAGCCCCGCCATCAGGCCCAGCAGGCCCATGGTCAGCGCGGCCCGGGAAAGGTGACTCGCACCCAGCAGCGCGGCTCCCGCGACGGTCAGTGTGGCCGACAGCTGGAGCAGCGCACCGGCCTTGTTGTCGACCCGGGCAACCTCGGCGCGGGCCTCCTCGATCTGGTCCTTCATCGGACGACTGCCCGACGTGCCGTGGTCTCCCGCTGACGCCGTGCCCGGCACCGGTCCAAACGCTTGCGGCCGTCCATCATCCCGAGGACCCACGCCACCACCGCCACCCCCAGGACCACACCATCGGTCAGGCTGGACCACGGGCGCCCGGACACCTGAACCAGCCACACCACAGCCGAGAACCCCAGCAGGGCACACAGTGCCGGGGCGACACCGAGCAGCTCCGGTCCGTAGCCGGTGCGCATCTGCCAGCGGGACGGGAGGATCCGTACGTGCCGCCGCGACCACGGCGCCCAGAACGGAATCCCGGACACGGTCGACGCGTCACCAGCAAGGGCGGCCAGATATCCGACCCCAACAGCGAGGCCCACCCACCAGCCATGGCACGGCGGGAACCCGGCACGGATCAGCGGCGCGTTCACCACCCATGCGCACGCCACGCCCAGCAGTGCCCCCAGGATGCTCACGAGCGCCGTAGCCACCGCAGTGTGCGTCCCCCCGCGATGCCCACACGTACGGGCCACCGCCCACGACAGGGCCCGCGACGGCCACCCCAACGACCTCGCCGCCGTCGACCCCTGGTGGTCGATGTCCGGGACATATGCGGCCACCCCGGCCAGCCACGTGCCGCCGACCACGATCACCGGGTGCGGATGAAACCCCGCCACCGTGGCGGCTGCCGAACTGATCAGCCACGCGGCGTGTCCGGTACGGGCGTGCGTCGAGCCCATCATGATGACCACCCAGCCCTGCGCCGCGATTCATAGATCGGGATCCGCCGTGGGTTACGCCGGTTCCATTGATCGTTATGGAGCGGGAAGCGGACCAGGATCCGCCACACCTCCGCCCACCACAGGCGCATGGCAGAGCAGTCGTCCCGATGCCACAGGACCTTCCATCCGACGACATCAGCGGCCCACGGCTGCGGCCGGGACCCGAACCGGGTGCTGCCGTGCAGGTGCTCGGAGATGCGGATCTCGACTTTCCGGCGGGTCTTGCCGATGTATCCGTTGCGAACCAGCCGGCCAGTCCTGGGATGTCTGACACGGATCTGGTAGACGGTCCCCGGGTGGCGGCTCACAGCACACCATCCATGCCGGCGCCGCGCCGCAGGGAACGCAGCAGGGATGGGGCCACGGCGGGCGACTGGTCCCGGAACCACAGGGCGGCGTCCCGGGCATCCTTCAGGTCCAGCGGGTCACCAACCCCCGCGTCGATCTGACGCTGAATGCGGTCGGCGCTCGACTGGTAGGCCGAGGCCAGCTCACGCGTGAACTCGGCGGGGGTGATGGTTGCGAGATCCCTTGCCATGATCTTCTCCTTGGTTGGTGTGACATCACCGCGCAGGCCGGACCGCAGCCCGGCCCCACGGAAACGTCACACCTTCCGCAGCTCAGCGATCAGATCCAGGCCACGCCGGAACATGGCCTCAGCCGTGTCGAGACCCAGGGTTGACTCCTGGCACCGGCCACCATCGTCGGACAGGGCGATCCGGATCGCCTTTCCGTCGTCGCCTAGATCAACCCACTGATGTGCCCACAACAGCACGCCGCCATCGCCCATATCGGCGTCGTCATACGACGCGTCCCCACCAGAGTGGTCGTCGATCCCATACTCGTGCTGATCGGTGGTGCACCAGGCGACCGGGCATCCGTTGGTGTCAGACATTGATAGCCTCCAAATTTCCGTTGAGCGCCTTCTCGATGGACAGGTCGGCTGCCGCAGATGACGCCACGCGGCCCTTCTCCGTGACGGCATAGGAGCCGTGTGGGATGTCACCGCCATTGACGAGCATTCCCTCACCGATCAGCTTGACCAGGTTGTCAGTGACAGTCCTGCCGGCGACGTCCCGGGCAAGGCCGTCAACGATGGCCTTCCGTGTCACCCGACCGTTTTCGTCGGCGAGCCGGACTGCCGCAGCGAGTACCTTGGTTTTCGCCCCGACCTTCCCCGCAGATACCGGTGCCCCAAACGTCGGCATGGTGATCTCGTTGCCGGTGCCGTCGGCCGAGACGGTTCCCCCGGCGAGCATGCCGCCGAGCTTCCCACTGGCCTGGAACTGTGTGGCCTCCTGGATCAGGGCAACGGCCTGTCCGTTGGGGAGGATGTCCTCGTCGCGGAGCGGGGCGGCCTCGAACGCCTCGGCGCGGGCGATGCGCCCACCCCAGAGTGGGCCGGATACGTCGATCGCATCCTGGGACATGGCCCCCGGGGTGATGACCAGCTGCTTGGTGTGGTCTCGGATCCACTTCCCCAGATCATCCCCGGGCCAGACAGTGCGGATCCGCGCGTTGCGGGTTTCCACGCCGAGCAGGTAGCCCAGCCCCGCCGTGGTCTGCCCCGCACACGCGGTATGGGCCGGCCAGACCTTCGGCAGCCGGTGCGGATGGATTTCCGCCGCACCCTGAACAGCCCCTTGGCTGCTGATCGCCGATCCGGTCCGCAGGACGATGATCTGCCCGGCAACCAGGGCGTCTTTGATAGGGGTGGATCCGCCAAGCTGGTCAAGCAGAGGCACCTGGGTGATGATCCTTAGTTTGATGCCGCACTTGCGGGCCATGTTCGCGAGCTTCACGACCAGCTGACGGCAGACGTCGTCTTTGAGGACGTCGTGAGCTTCGTCGATGGTGATGACCAGGAGCGGGTACTCCTGGGTTGGCCGCCATGTCTTCTGTCGACTCTTCGAGAAGATCTTGTTGCGGCGCATCATCTCCTTCACCGCAGCCAATAGCATCAGCCGGATTTCACCGATCGACCGGGCAAACCAATCGACGTGGTCCTGCAGTTCCCCGTACGACTGCCCCTGCTGCGGGTCCGCCACCCACGACAGCATCAGCCCCTCCGACAGGAGCTCCGTGACGATCAGCATCGTCACCAGCTCACTCTTCCCGGACCCGGTGCACCCGCAGATCAGGTCATGCCACGGGCCACCGGCGTTGAACCACACATAGTGGGACTCCTCACCATCAGCGTAGGGGCCGAGAAAACTCCGCCCCGATCGCATGATCTCGGCGATGTCCGGTCCCTGCCAGTGCTGCACCGGGGCCAGGGGATTGTCCTGCTGGACGAGGATCATGGCCTGGGATGCGTCCCCAGGATCCCCGTCGAGGGTGATATCGGCGGTGCCGCACCGGTAGGCCCCGGCGATCAACCCCAACGCCCGCGACGGAGGATCCGACAGGTCCAGCTCCCCGGGGACGGATTCGATCCGGGCGGCCCAGTTCGTTCCCTGGCCCGGCAGCCGCCTGACATCCACGAGGGTCGTCCCGGCGAGGATCTTGTCTTTGCCTCCGATGCGCAGGTCCCACTGGGCGATGACCTTCATGGGGAGGAGGTCAACCTCCACCTCGGGGTCCTCGACCTCAAGGACCTGCTCCGGTTCGGGCCGGTTGCTCAGGTCCCGCTGGTAGCGCCACCAGGTGCCCGCGCCGATCGCCCAGCTGACGGGCATCAGCGACCATGCGACCTTGCCGATGATGGTTGCTGGGTCGACGGCGGACGCGGCACCCAGCCACAGTCCCGACGCGGAACCCATGTACGCCGCGTACCGGGCCCGACGGCGGATCGTCTCCACCCGGCGGCCGGTGTCTTGTCCTTCCTCGATCCTCTCGCGGCCCTCGGCGCGCTTCCGTAGGTAGGTCAGGACCTTCCGGTGTGCGGCGAATCCGAGTACTGGGGAGGCGATCGCGGCGACCGCCAGCGGTGGCATGCCCGAATTGTGGGCACCGATTCCACCCACGATCTCAGTGGAGAGCACCACCCACGGGGGCAGGTGCGGGCGCAGCGCGGACCGGACATCGGCCCACGGGAGCATTGGCCCTCGACGGACCGTCACGCTCTCCGCAGGCATCATACGGTCGCCGTGGTCGGGGCAGAATCGGTCAGGATCGTCGGGGGTCAGCCACTGGATCTGGTCGCAGGGCACCCGCTCTCCGTTGATCTCGATATGCCGTGGGCTGCTACACCGGTGTCGACGGTGGGCCGTGCGCCGGTCATCCGCCCCGACGGGTACGGGCCACTCGGCCCGGCAGGCGCTGCCCTGCTCATCGAGGTAGCTGAGGCTCATCCGGGTCGCCCCGGCGGGTAGCTGTACTGGGCGGGCAGTGGTGGTCGTGCTCATCGTCATACTCCCTGCGTGGTGGCGTACTGCCCGTCACTACGTGGGCCGGAATGGGGGCCGGCCCACATGGTCACGGTCAGTTGTCGTATGCGGAGTCGTGGGCGACCTGCCCGACGACGGCGCGTTGCTCGGCGATGTTGCCCTGCTTGCCGAACGCGGCGGCCACGGTCGCCATCGCGGAGACGACCTGCTCGCAGGTGGAGGAGACGGTGGCGACCTGGGAGGCGATGGCCTCACGGGCGGTCAGGATCGTCTTGACGACGTCGGACCGGTCATCAAGGCCCATTGCTCGGGCCGAGTTCTCCAGGGTCTCCAGGGCCTTGGAGAACCCCTGTAGGGCGGCGTTGGCCTGCTCCTGGAATCGGTGCGTGCTGCTCTGGATGGCTTGGGCCTGCTCGCCTCCGGAAAGGACTCCGGCGGCTTCCCCGGTCGGCGTGGTGGTGTGGTCCATGGTGGCTCCCGTGCTGGTCGCTGGATTGTTGTTGGATTTGGGGCTTACTTTGGTGGGGTCCGGATATCTCATCTTTACGATCTTGTCGATATCGACGGTTACCTGTCTTCCGCAGGTGCAGGCGTACAGGGCCTGGGATCCAGACGCGATAGTCGGGTTCCTGATCTTCTTTCCACATTCAGGGCATTCCGGCTCGTAGTCTCCGACTGCCGCCAAGAGCTCTGCTTCGGTAGCCACTGGGTCCTCCTTTGTGGGTGGTGGGATTTCCTGTTCGACCGGCTTGGGGCATTGGTGGGCTTTCGCTGCCGCGTCGATGTCGGCCTGACTGTGGCGGATGATCTGCTCACCGCAGGTGGGGCACCACCATCGCCAGGTCCGCGCGGGGCATTTCGCGACGTGCGCGTCCCTGTCGGATTGTGCGGCGTCGATGCTGTTGTAGTGCCACTGCTCGGCCCGGCAGGTATGGCATTTCCAGCCGTACCGCTGAGGGTTCTTGTCTGCTGGCGGGTCGCCGTCGGGTGGGTCCGGGACGAGTCCGGGGCTCTGCGGCCTATCCCCAACGGGTTCGATCAGCAGCTTCGCTGCACGCTTGGCATGGTCCGCGATCCGCTCCAGCCAACTCGTACCGTCCTGCTTGACGGGCTGGCCCCGGGCGGCCCTACGGCGCCGGTGGGCCTCCAACCGGTCCAGCCAGAAGTCGGCGACGACTTCGTCTCGGTAGGCCCTCCATCCGGCGGGCGGCGGTCCGGACGGTCCACCGGCGACCCGATCGCGGCGCTTCTGGCGGATGCCTCGGATGGCCTTCGTGCGGGCCACGCTCCGCGCGTGCCTACGGGCCAGCTCGTTGTCGAGGTGATCCCACTGGCCAGCCTTGGCCATTTTGCTGGCTAGTCGGCCGTCACGGCTTCGCTGGACCAGGGCGTAGGCCCATGTCGCGAGAATCAGTACGCCGATCATCGGTGGCCGCCCTTCGTGATCACGCGGCGGGCCATGACGAATGCCAGGGCAATCAGGGTAGTAGCCAGGGTGATCGTGGATATTCCACCGATCCAGCTGTGCGACCATCCATTGAGGGCGTCCAGGATGGTTCCGCTGCCGTCGGAGACCGTCGTTCCCAACTTCGCACCCTGGGGCTTCATATCTTCGGGGCCCGACTGGTTATTGATGACTGCCGCAGCGACGGAGGGAAGCAGCACTGCTCCCCAGATCGCCACCATGTTGGGCTCCATGTCGCAGAACACATCGATGGCAACACCACCTAGGCCGATAACCAGGATGAATATCGACACTCCGTCGGGAAACCATCCGAGCACTGAGACGATCCATCCCCCTGGGGCGGTGCCGGCAAGGGCCGCACCTCCGCAGATCGCCAAGCCAAACGAGATCCAAGCAAGGGCTTTCACTCCCTTCGCCTGCATGTTCCGCAGGGTTGCCATACCAGCCATGATCTTTCTCCTTCCTAGTGGAGCCACAGGGCGACGATCGCCCCGGAGCAGGTGATGAACGCCCAGCGGCGCATTGGGTGGCAGGCGCACCAGCGGATCGCGGCGGCACCCGTGAACCAGATGATCGATGCGGCGGCGAACGCGCTCCCGGTGATCCAGTTGTCGACCCGCCACGCCCAGAGGAGGACCGGGGACCGTCCGGGGACCTTGGTGATATCGGCGGTCCGGATCGACGCAAACCACTCGGTGAGGGTGGGTGGTTCGGCAGTGAGGGCCCAGTGGTTCCGGGCATCCTCGCGAACGGTTTGGGCGGTTTTGGCCGCCAGTCGTGACGCGATCTTCCACGCCTTGACATCACGCTGCGTGATCCGTACTCTCGCGCGCGCCCGGGCGCGCCCCCACGGGCTGTCACCCCCCTTCACTGGGGTGCCATGTGGCATTGCCACATCACGGACGGTCATCGTCTTCCTCCTCCCTCTCGGCGATCCGGCGGACTTCCTCAACCACGGCCGCAACCCGGGCCTCCGAGAGGTGGCAGACCGCGCTGCGCAGGTAGTCGCAGACGGCGTTCAGCTCTTCCTTGCGGGAGGTGGCCAAGTGATGGCGCCTGATATAGCGCCGTCGGCGGTTGACGATTTTGTCCCTGTTCTTGCTCATTTCTCCACCGCCCCGGCGGCGAAGGTCCGAATCCGACGTCCCCGCAGGTCAAGGACCGTCAGGGAGTACTCGCCGAGGCGCTCCATGGATCCCCCGGTGCGCTGAATACCGGCGGACAAAAGCCCCAAAAGGAGCACGTCGACCTGTGGAGAGTCAAAATCCAGCCACCGTGTGACCTCGTCCCCCACCGACCGCTCCCGGCGCTGAAGCTGCACCCTGCACTCCCTGTAGTCCATGACAATCTCCTTGATCAGGTCACATATGCGGCGAGGAAACTGGCCCCGTAGAGCACCAGAACAACCCCACAAAACAGGACAAACGTCTTCACGACCGGGCCACCCCCCTCGCCGCCCACCCGAAGATCAGCAGCACCAGTCCCACGGCCAGGAGGACCTCACCGGCGCCGGTCTGGTACGCGGCGAACTTCACCATCGACCAAGCCACCGACACCGCAGACAGTGTCGTGAGCAGCCAAAACACGGCGATCCAGCGGTGGAACACCTGATGCTCGCGGGCCTCAACGCCCGCGTCATGCTCCGTGCTGAACGCCTGCGCCCCGCACTTGGAGCAGCGCGACAGCCACCGGCCGTACCTCACCTGCTCGACAGTGATCCGAAGCTTCCTCGGTCTCTTCATGACCTTGCCTTCCTTGAGTTTCTGCTGGTCACGGCCCTGTGATGATCGGACGATCCGGTACCGGATCCCCCGGCTTCCACGACCCACGCCGGATCGCGTCCCGACGAATCCGAGCCGCCGGACCCTCGCCCATCACGTCCAGCAGAACCTGAGCACCCTCAGCGACAACCTGCGCCAGCAGCTCCGGGCTCACTGGGCCGATCGCATCGAACAGCGCACGCCAATCCTGATCACGTGCCGCACTCATCAGGCTGCGCAGAGCATCAGCCGTAGCGGGCGGAGGGACAGAAGGGGTGGAGTCGGACGTGGACATGGGAGGCTCCCTATTTTCGCTGGTCAGATACACTATCGGGTGTGACGTTTCGGCGAGAGCACGTACCTGAGGGCCCGCTCGCTGATCCCCATCCGATGGGCAACCTCGATCCGAGTAATGCCCGGATTCCCGGCCATGATCCGGCGGGCCTCAGCCCTCCGAACCGTCCTCGGCTGCGCCCCACCCAACGGAACCTTCCGACGCTTTTCCGGCATCGGCGGCTCGACCATCTTGGCGACGCCCCCATCAAGCGCATTGGCGATTCGCTCCAACGCCGTCGCGATCCGGTCGAACTCGTTCACGGTCGGACTCCCTGCTCGGTGGTCGGGTGATCGGTGATTGCTTCCTGCTCACGCATCTCGGCGAGCATCCTGATTGCTTGCTTCGCCCGGGGCTCAGAGCATGAGCCGTACTCAGCGCGCAGTACCCCCAGCGCCTTCGGTCGTCCGGGGATCTGATCCCTGAATGCCTCGGCGAGGGTGTGCGCCAACTGCTCGATGCTCGCTTTGCCGGTCGTGGTGCTCACATGCTCGGTGATCTGCTCAGTGACGCTGATCGTCCGGGTCTGCGTGCGCTGCTCGGTCTGCGCGGTGATTTCTGCGTCCTGATCGCTTTCGGTGCTCACATGATCGGTGGTGGGCGACTGTGCGCTGATTGCTTCCTGTGTGCTCATCTGCTCGATGCGCTGTGCGGGTGCTTGCTCTGGCGTGATCACTTCCACCCTGATCGGCTGCTCGGTGATCAGATCCTGCGCACTGCTTCCTGCGCACTGCTTTCTGCGTGCTTTCTCCTGCTTCCTGTGCTGCTTCCATTCGGCGTAGCGAGCACGTGCTTCGTCTGTGCTGCTCACCTGATCCCAGGTGATCAGGTACAGGGTGATCAGGTATCGGAATGGGTGGAATGACTTCGCGCTCACGGAGAGTCTGGGCAGCGCACGGTCGATCTGGCCGGTGGCCCGCATGTGCTCTCGGTGGTCCCAGCGGCTACCCCTGGACCAGAGGTAGAGGGCTGCGGCGCTCATTGCGGCGAGCAGCCAGGGAACCACTCCAGGGATCTGGCGCATCGCGGCCCACCAGTGCAGGGCTGCCGCCGATGCCCCGACGTAGACGAGCATGCTCAGTTTCAGGGACCAGGTTGAGTCCCCGGCGAGCATGTGCTTGTCGTAGAGGTCCATGAGGTAAGCAGCGCCACCCTCGCAGGTGCTCGCTACGGCGAGGCCGAACAGCGCACCGATCAGGTATCCCCACGAGCCCATCTGCTTGCTCAGTGAGCCGCCGAGCACATCGGATACGGCGATCACCTGGAGGCAGAAGGCTGCTCCCAGAGCAGCTACGGGCGGGATCATCCTGATCAGGCTGCGGCGGGGTGTGTGCTTGGTGAGCACCTGAGCGGTGGCCTGTGTGCTCACCTGCTCACTGGGGTGCTCACTGTGCTGTGAGTGCTGCTCAGTTGGGGTGAGCACCTGCTTGGTGAGTGGGTGATCGTCGGCCGGCATGTTCCACGCTGCGATGATCTCATCTGAGCTCCGGAACGCGTTTCCGTTGGTCCGCTGCTCGGTGGTTTCGTTCATGCTGGTCGATCCTCCCGGCTTCTGATCGCTCGGCCTGCCGTTGTCGCCCGGTCGGGCGGCTCCTCACCATCTTGACACGAGTGGCATGATGTACGCAAGTGACATGAACGGTGCGATCGTGCTGGACTGGGCGTCTGACACGATCGAGCTTGCTATGTGATCATTCAGGGGTGCCCTACGAGACGGAGACAATGAGCGACATGGAATGGATCAGCGTCACAGAGGCCACCGAGATCATCGGAGTGGGCCGGTCGACGGTCTACCGGTCGCTCAAAGACCCGGCCGAGCGCGCCGAAGTATGGGGAGCCGAGGGAGTCGGATGGCGAATCAAGCCACTGTCCCGACGCGGAATCTTCCAAGTTGATCGCAGCAGGGCCGAGCATGTCGCGAGACAGAGGAGAGGCTCGGGGCCGACGTAGGTTCTGGCGCTCGTGGCGCATGCCCCCGACGTTCCCGCCGCCCCCACTCCCGTGCTACCCCCACCTCGTTGCTGACGTGTTCGCTGACGGGCAGCCTTCCCCGCCCCACCATCACCACAAGGAGATCACCATGTCCGACACTGCCGACCAGCTCCCGACCGCCGCCGAATGTCTTGCCGAAGCCGCCGGCCTGCTCC
>Ga0213919_1000144_pt1 | contig 37619 bp, 40 predicted proteins | sample McNCre317MG_FD_161056 | JGI IMG/M metagenome (GOLD analysis project Ga0213919, IMG submission 161056) | Freshwater microbial communities from McNutts Creek, Athens, Georgia, United States - 3-17 MG | ecosystem: Environmental > Aquatic > Freshwater > Creek | place: USA: Georgia | collected...
TCCTTGCCGCAGCTTTCAGCCCGCTGAATTGATGGAGCCAGGCGACCGATCAGACCCCCTGCAGCTTTCGATGAGGGTCACTGAATCCACCACTCCAAATAGCTTATTGTGCACCCAGCGCCTCCGGCAAGACTTGGTTTGGAATCAAAAAATCGTTGGCTCCCCCAATCCCCCAGTCACCCCAAGCTCGAGCCTGCCGCGGCCCGCCATGCAGAACCTATCGCAACTCACTCCAACCCGGATTCTCAAATGCTTCCGCACTTGCGCCACGGCATCCCTGACGTGAAACCCAAGCAACTATCCTGCGGCCTACTGGTCATCAATGAGCGCGACGAACTGCTCATCGGGCACTCTACGGGTAGCGCGCATTGGGACATACCCAAAGGGTTGATTGATCCTGGGGAAACGCCCTTCGCCTGCGCGCTGCGAGAGAGCAAAGAGGAGTTTGGCCTCGTGTTTGACGCCACACGCATCCACGATCTGGGGCGGTTCGCTTACTACGCGGGCAAGGATCTGCACCTCTTTGCCGTCCGGACAACTTCGGACGAGACCCGTCCCGAGCGCTGCACCTGCTCCAGCGACTTCGAAGACACCCGGAGCGGCCGGATGATGCCGGAAATCGACGCCTACGGCTGGGGGAGCGACAGCGTGCTGCACTCCAGACTCGGCAAGAGCATGCACCGCCTGCTCTTGGAAAAGAACCTGCTTGCAACAGCACGGGCGACAGTCGGTGCCGACATGGCCCCTAGCCTGGTCGGCCACAGCCTTTAGCGATCGGGCGGTTCACCGAGGCTTGTGCGCCTATCATCCCGGACTCGATGAGCTTTTCTCCGTCTTTTGCTTCACGCTCGGACTCGAGGTTTTGACTGCGCGGAAAAGCCTTTGCGGCGGATGGTGACCTGATATGGATAGCCACTGAGCTTGACGATGCCTGCCATGCGTCTGACTCCTTGTGGGTGGAGCCATGGTAGCGGGTCAATGATGCAGGAGCCGGGGTCGGCGCTGAAGTCAGTGCTGCAAAATTGCAGCAAAAACCCTAGAATGGCGACCTTTCGCCACGCCTTCCGTTCCTAAGCTGCTGATTTTACTGTGGTGCCGGGAGAGGGACTCGAACCCTCACACCTTGCGGCGGCGGATTTTGAATCCGCTGCGTCTACCGATTCCGCCATCCCGGCATGGGAAGCCGCGCATTATCTACGAATTCGCTTACTGCATCAACTCATGGCCTGGACCCTCGACGACTTCGACTACCCCCTTCCACAGGAACTGATCGCCCAGACCCCCCTTGCCCGCCGCACCGACAGCCGGCTGCTCCAGGTGGGCCCGCCACTCACCGATTTGCAATTCTCGGACCTGCCGAGCCTGCTCGGGCCCGGTGATCTGCTGATCTTCAACGACACGCGGGTGATCCACGCACGACTGTTCGGCACCAAGGCCACCGGAGGCCAAATCGAAGTGATGATCGAGCGCGCGGTCGGCAGCCACGAAGCCCTTGCCCAGATACGGGCCAGCAAGTCGCCGAAGCCGGGCAGCCGCCTGCTGCTCGAAGGCGCACTGGAAGTGGACGTCCTCGGCCGCGCCGGGGAGTTCTTCCACCTCCGCTTCCCGGCCGACGAAGACCTCGTCGTGCTGCTCGAACGCCACGGACGCCTACCGCTGCCGCCGTACATCGAACGCGCCGCCGGCGATACGGACGAATCCCGCTATCAGACCGTCTTCGCACGAAATCCCGGCTCCGTCGCGGCACCCACCGCCGGCCTGCACTTCGACGACGCGCTGCTCGCCAACCTGGCCGGACGTGGAGTGAACAGCGCCTTCGTCACCCTCAACGTCGGTGCCGGCACCTTCCAGCCGGTGCGGGTGCACGATCTGTCCGAGCACCGCATGCACACCGAGGCCTACTTCGTGCCCCAGGCCACCGTCGACGCCATCGCCGCCGCCAAGGCCGCCGGTCACCGCGTCGTCTGCGTCGGCACCACCAGCATGCGCGCCCTCGAGTCTGCCGCCCATGACGGCGCGCTGAAGGCTGGCGAGGCCGAGAGCGACCTGTTCATCCTGCCCGGATACCGCTTCCAGGTAGCCGATGCGCTGATCACCAACTTCCATCTCCCCAAGTCCACGCTGCTGATGCTCGTGTCCGCCTTCGCCGGCATGGATACCATCCGCCGCGCTTACGCCCACGCGATCGAAAGGCGCTACCGCTTCTTCAGCTACGGCGACGCCATGTTCCTGACCCGGACCCCCGCATGAAATACGAACTTCTCGCCACCGACGGTGCCGCCCGCCGCGGCCGGCTGACCCTCAACCACGGCACCGTCGACACCCCCGCCTTCATGCCCGTCGGCACCTATGGCTCGGTGAAGGGCATCTCGCCGCAGGACCTGCGCGACATCGGCGCCCAGATCTGCCTCGGCAACACCTTCCACCTGTGGCTGCGGCCGGGACTCGAGGTGATGGAAGCCTTTGGCGGGCTGCACCAGTTCATGGCCTGGGACGGCCCCATCCTCACCGACTCGGGCGGCTTCCAGGTGTTCTCGCTGGGTGCGCTGCGCAAGATCAGCGAGGAAGGCGTGCGCTTCAACTCGCCGGTCAATGGCGACAAGCTGTTCCTGACCCCGGAAGAGTCCATGCGCATCCAGAAGGCGCTCAATTCCGACGTGGTGATGATCTTCGACGAGTGCACGCCCTACCCGGCGACCACCGACCAGGCCGCCGACTCGATGCGCCTTTCCCTGCGCTGGGCGCGGCGTTCCCGCGACGAATTCGACCGTCTTGAAAACGGCAACGCGCTGTTCGGCATCGTGCAGGGCGGCATGTACGAAGACCTGCGTGACGAATCGCTGGCCGGCCTCGAGGGCATCGGCTTCCACGGTTACGCCATCGGCGGGCTGTCGGTGGGCGAACCCAAGGACGACATGCAGCGCATCCTCCACCACACCGCGCCGCGGCTGCCGAAAGACAAGCCCCGCTACCTGATGGGCGTCGGTACGCCGGAGGACATCGTCTTCGCGGTGCAGGCCGGCATCGACATGTTCGACTGCGTGATGCCGACCCGCAACGCCCGCAACGGCTGGCTGTTCACCCGCCACGGCGACGTGAAGATCCGCAACGCCCGCCACAAGACCGACACTCGCCCGCTGGACGAATCCTGCGACTGCTACACCTGTCGCAACTTCTCCCGGGGCTACCTCCACCACCTCAACCGCCTCAACGAAATCCTCGGCGCGCGCCTGGCCACGATCCACAACCTGCACTACTACCAGCAACTGATGCGCGAACTGCGCGATGCCATCGCCGGCGGCACGCTGGCCGACTACGTCGCGCGCTTCCATCGCCAGCGCGCCGGCCAGGGCGGCTGACCGTCCCGTGTCTTGCCGCTATAATCGCAACTTTGCCTCGATCCGCCCCATGCAGGTTTTCCGTGGAATCCCCGAACGTGCCGAACATGGCTGCGTGCTGACCATCGGCAACTTCGATGGCGTGCATCGCGGCCACCAGGCGCTGCTGGCGAGACTGAGGGCAAAGTCCCTGTCAACCGGCCTTCCGGCCGCGGTTCTGACCTTCGAGCCCCATCCACGCGAATACTTCGCCCACGAGCACCGCCCCAGGCGTCTCACCTCCCTGCGCGAGAAAATCCTGCTCCTCGAAGGCCAGGGCGTCGACCGCCTTTACATTGCCCGCTTCAACCGGCAGTTCGCCGGACTGACCGCCGACGAATTCGTCGAGGACGTGCTGATCCACGGCCTCGGCGTGCGTCACGTGCTGATTGGTGACGACTTCTGCTTCGGCAGGGGCCGCAAGGGCAATTTCAGCATGCTGAAAGCCGCCGGCGACCAGGTCGGCTTCGGCGTCGAGGCCATGCATACCCTCGATCACGAGGGCGAGCGCGTGTCCAGTTCGGCGGTGCGCACGGCCCTCGCCGACGGCGACATGGCCCATGCCGCGCGTCTTCTCGGCCGGCCCTACAGCATCAGCGGACGGGTCATGCACGGCGACAAGATCGGACGCACGATCGGCTTCCCGACCGCCAACATCCAGTTGAAGCACCGCAGCCCGCCGCTGATGGGCATCTACACCGTCAGCGTCGAAGGCCTCGGCGAGCGGCCCCTGCCCGGCGTCGCCAGCGTCGGCGTGCGCCCCACCATCAACGACGCCGGCCGGCCCAGCCTCGAAGTCCACCTTTTCGACTGGAGCGCCGACTGCTACGACGCCCACCTGCGCATCAACTTCCTGCGCAAGCAGCGCGACGAGGAACGCTACGACAGCCTCGAGGCCCTGACCGCACAGATTGCCCGAGACGCTGACGAGGCCCGCGCCTATTTTGCGCACCACGACATCCAGCACCCCTTCTGATTTCACTGCCAGCCCAACCATGTCCGACACCCGCAAGACCCTGAACCTGCCCGACACCCCCTTCCCGATGCGGGGCGACCTCGCCAAGCGAGAGCCGGGCTGGATCGCCGACTGGCAGCAACGCAAGCTCTACCAGAAGATTCGCAAGGCCTCGGCCGGCCGGCCCAAGTTCGTCCTGCACGACGGCCCCCCCTACGCCAACGGCAGCATCCACATCGGTCACGCGCTGAACAAGATCCTCAAGGACATCATCGTCCGCTCCAAGACGATGGCCGGCTTCGACGCCCCCTACGTGCCCGGCTGGGACTGCCACGGCCTGCCGATCGAGCACAAGGTCGAAGTCACCCACGGCAAGAACCTGCCCGCCGACAAGGTGCGCGAACTGTGCCGCGCCTACGCCCATGAGCAGATCGCCGAGCAGAAGAAGGACTTCATCCGCCTCGGCGTACTCGGCGACTGGGACAATCCCTACCGTACGCTGGACTTCGGCAACGAGGCCGGCGAAGTGCGCGCCCTCGCCGAGATGGTCAGGCGCGGCTGGGTCTTCAAGGGCCTCAAGCCCGTCAACTGGTGTTTCGACTGCGGCTCGGCGCTGGCCGAGGCCGAGGTGGAATACCAGGACAAGCACAGCCCGGCCATCGACGTGGGCTTCAAGTGCGCCGAACCCGACCGGCTCGCCGCCGCCTTCGGCCTCGCCCAGCTTCCCGCCGGCCAGGACGCCTACGCGGTGATCTGGACCACCACGCCGTGGACCATCCCGGCCAACCAGGCCCTCAACGTTCACCCGGAACACGAATACGCGCTGGTCGATACGCCCCGCGGCCTGCTGGTGCTGATGGTCGAACTCGTCGAATCCAGCCTCAAGCGCTTCGGCCTCGAAGGCACGATCGTCGCCCGCACGAGCGGCGGCAAGCTCGATCACATCGGCTTCCGCCACCCCTTCTACGACCGTGTCTCGCCGATCTTCGTCGCCGACTACGTGGGCCTCGATGCCGGCACCGGCATCGTCCATTCGGCGCCGGCCTACGGCGTGGATGACTTCAACTCCTGCAAGGCCAACGGCTTCACCAACGACGACATCCTGAGCCCGGTGCAGAGCAACGGCGTATATGCCGAATCCCTGCCCTTCTTCGGCGGTCTGCACATCTGGAAGGCCAATCCGGTCATCGTCGACAAACTGCAGGAAGTCGGCGCGCTGTTCTCGCACGAGAAGATCACCCACAGCTACATGCACTGCTGGCGCCACAAGACGCCGCTGATCTACCGCGCCACCGCCCAGTGGTTCGTCGGCATGGACCTCAAGCCCGACGGAGGGCCCAGCCTGCGCGAGCTGGCGCTGCACGGCGTCGAGGCGACCCGCTTCTTCCCGGCCTGGGGCCAGGCTCGCCTGCACGCGATGATCGCCAACCGTCCTGACTGGTGCATCTCGCGCCAGCGCAACTGGGGCGTGCCGATCCCCTTCTTCCTGCATCGCGAGACCGGCGAGCTCCACCCGCGCACCGTCGAATTGATGGAACAGGTCGCCCAGCGCATCGAGCAGGAAGGCATCGAAGCCTGGTTCAAGCTCGACGCCGCCGATGTCCTCGGTGCCGAAGCGGGCCAGTATGAAAAGATCAGCGACACCCTCGACGTCTGGTTCGATTCCGGCACCACCCACTGGCACGTGCTGCGGGGCTCCCACGACGACGGCCACGTCCACGGCCCGCGCGCCGACCTCTACCTGGAAGGCTCCGACCAACACCGCGGCTGGTTCCACTCCTCGCTGCTCACCGGCTGTGCAATCGACGGCCACCCGCCCTACCGCGGCCTGCTGACCCACGGCTTCGCCGTAGACGGCGCCGGCCGCAAGATGAGCAAGTCCCTCGGCAACGTGGTCGTGCCGCAGGAAGTCACCGGCAAGCTGGGCGCCGAGATCCTGCGCCTGTGGGTCGCTTCCACCGACTACTCGGGCGAGCTGTCGATCTCCAAGGAGATCCTCGACCGGGTCGTCGAGGTCTACCGTCGCCTGCGCAACACGCTGCGCTTCCTGCTTGCCAACACCGCCGACTTCAACCCGGCCACCGACATGCTGCCGGTGGACCAGTGGCTCGAGATCGACCGCTACGCGCTGGCCCTGACGCGCAGGCTGCAGACCCAGGCCGAAGCCGACTACGCCCGCTTCGAGTTCCACCGGATCGTCCAGGCCCTGCAGAACTTCGCCGCCGAAGACCTCGGCGCGGTTTACCTCGACATCCTCAAGGACCGCCTGTACACCACCCGTGCCGACGCCCCGGCACGCCGTGCCGCGCAGAGCGCCCTGTGGCACATCCTGCAGTCGGTCGTGAAGCTGATGGCCCCCATCCTGTCCTTCACCGCCGAAGAAATCTGGCAGCTGCTCACGAATGACCAGGACGACAGCGTGATGCTGCATCTCTTCCACGCCCTGCCCGCCCAGTCCGGCGAGGAAGGCCTGCTGGCACGCTGGACGGCGATCCGCGCGATCCGCACCGAGGTGCAGAAGAAGATCGAGGCGGTCCGCGCCGCCGGCCAGCTCGGCTCGTCCCTGCAGGCCGAAGTCGAGATCCGCGCCGCCGGCGACAACCACGACCTGCTGGCCAGCCTCGGCGACGATCTGCGCTTCGTGCTGATCTGCTCGAAGACCACGCTGCTCAAGGTGAACACCGAAGGGGAGGAAGCCGTCCTGGTCAGCCCCTCGACCCACGCCAAGTGCGAACGCTGCTGGCACTACCGGGAGGACGTCGGCCACGACGCCGCCCATCCGGAACTTTGCGGCCGCTGCACGTCCAACCTGCACGGCGCAGGCGAAGCCCGCGCGGTCGCATAAGCCACGCCCTCACCTCGGAGCCCCGCCTTGAAACTACGCCTCGGCAACTGGATCGGTCTGGCCGCCGTCATCGTGCTGGTCGACCAGTGGACCAAGCACCTCATCCGCGGTGCGTTGCGCACCGGCGAGGTGATCCACGTCACCGACTGGTTCGATCTCGTGCTGGCCTTCAACCCGGGCGCCGCGTTCAGCTTTCTGGCCGACCAGGGCGGCTGGCAGCGCTGGTTCTTCGTCGCGCTGGCAGCCGGCATCTGCGGCTGGCTGCTGCGCCTGCTGGCCCGTCACCAGCACGAGTTCCTTCAACCGCTGGCCTTTGCGCTGATCATCGGCGGTGCCGTCGGCAACGTCATCGACCGCTTCGTGTTCGGCGCGGTGGTCGATTTCCTCTACTTCCACATCGGCCGCTACGGCTGGCCAGCCTTCAACGTGGCCGACTCCGCGATCACCGTCGGTGTCGTGCTGATGGTCCTTGCACAACTGCGCGAGCACCGCCACGCCCCCGCCCAAGAGAACCCTTCATGATCCAGACCGTCCAGCCCGACAGCCTGCTGACCCTGCACTACCGCATCTCCCTGGATAACGGCCAGTCCCTGATCAGCACCTTCGAAACCACCCCGGCCACGATGCAACTCGGCCGCGGCGACCTCCTCCCGACCCTCGAGCGCTGCCTCGCCGGCATCGCCGTCGGCGAGCGCCGCAGCTTCGTGCTCGAACCGGAAAATGCCTTTGGCGCCCATCGTGACGAGCTCGTCGAGAAGGTCCGTCTTGAGGATTTCCCCGAGGGCGCAGCCGTCGAGCCGCTGGTCATCATGGAATTCACCGCGCCCGACGGCACCCGCTACCCCGGCCTGATCCGCGAAGTCGGCACCACCCACGCCACCATCGACTTCAACCACCCGCTGGCCGGCAAGACGATCCGCTTCGAAGTCGAAGTGATCGGCATCAACTGAACCGCAGTACGAGGAATCTGAACCAAATGGAAGTCCTGCTCGCCAACCCCCGTGGTTTCTGCGCCGGTGTCGAACGCGCCATCGAAATCGTCGAACGCGCCCTCGTCCAGTTCGGCGCCCCGATCTACGTGCGCCACGAAGTCGTGCACAACCGCTTCGTCGTCGACGGCCTGCGCGCCAAGGGCGCCATCTTCATCGAGGACCTTGCCGACGTGCCGGCCGGCAACACCGTGATCTTCAGCGCCCACGGGGTGCCCCAGTCGGTCCGCAGCGAAGCCGAGGCCCGCGGCCTGCGCGTCTTCGACGCCACCTGCCCGCTGGTCACCAAGGTACACCTCGAGGTCGCCCGCATGCGTGAGCAGGGCCGCGAACTGATCATGATCGGCCACAAGGGCCACCCCGAAGTCGAAGGCACGATGGGCCAGGTGAAGGACGGGATCTACCTCGTCGAGAACGCCGCCGATGTCGCCGCGCTGCAGGTGAAGGATCCCGAGCAACTCGCCTACGTCACCCAGACCACCCTCTCCGTGGACGACGCCGGCGCCATCGTCGCCGCGCTGCGCGAACGCTTTCCGGCCATCGTCGGCCCCAAGAAGGACGACATCTGCTACGCGACGCAAAACCGCCAGGACGCCGTCAAGTTCATGGCGCCGCAGTCGGATCTGGTGCTGGTGGTCGGCTCGGTGAACAGCTCCAACTCCAACCGCCTGCGCGAAGTGGCGGAGTTGCTGCGGGTGCCCGCCTATCTGATCGACAACGCCGAAGCCATTGATCCGGCGTGGATCGTCGGCAAGCGGCGCATCGGCGTCACCGCCGGCGCCTCGGCCCCCGAAGTGCTGGTCGAATCGGTGATCGCCCGCCTGAAGTCGCTCGGCGCCGCATCCGTGCGCAACCTGGAAGGCGTTCCGGAAAAGGTCACCTTCCCGCTCCCGAAGGAACTCCAGGCACCTGCAGCCTGAATGCGCTGAACGGCCCCGCGATGAAACTCCCGATCGACCTGGTTTCCGATTTTGTCTGCCCCTGGTGCTTCATCGGCAAGACCCGCCTCGATGCGGCGCTGGCCAGGCTGCAATCGATTCGCCCGGACGTCGAGCCCCAGGTCAACTGGCTGCCCTTCTTCCTGAACCCGGACACTCCGCCCGAGGGTGAGCCCTACCGGGCCTTCCTCGAGGCGAAGTTCGGTGGCCCGCAGAGGGTGGATGAGATGCTCGGGCGCATCGCCGAAGCCGCCGTGCCTGATGGCGTGCAGTTCGCGTTCGACCGCATCCGCACGCGCCCGAACACGCTGGACGCCCATCGTTTGTGCTACCGCGCCCAGTCAGCAGGGTGGGCGCCTGAACGGGTTCGGGCCCTGGCCGGCGCACTGTTCGCTGCGCACTTCCAGCAGGGACGTGAGCTCGGCGACACGGCCACGCTGGCCGACATTGCCGCGACCTGCGGCGAGCGTCACGAGGAGGTTCTCGACTACCTCGATGGCACCGAGCACACTGCCGAAGTCCAGCACCTCGCACGCCACATGAGTGCCCAGGGTATCCAGGGCGTCCCCTTCTTCATCTTCAACCACAAACTGGCAGTGTCCGGCGCCCAGCCGAGCGCCGTGCTGGTGCAGGCCATGCTTCAGTCCCTAGAAGCCGGCGAACCGTCTTGAGCGCTGTGCACCCGGCGCTTGTCGTCCCCCGGGTGGCCCGATGAAACGAAGGCGTTCAGTGCCACCGCCAGGCAACACTGAACGCCTCCTGAACCCAGCCCCGGCAGGCGGCTACCGCCGCCTGCCCCAACTCAGGGGCAGGCGCCGCCGCCCGACTTGATCGTCACGTCGATGTTCGGAGCGCCGCCGATGCCGCAGAAGCTGTAAGACGTTCCGCCGTTCGCCGACACCGTGTAGCGGTAGATATCGGTGGGGTTGTAGTTGTACACGACCGCCCGGGTCGGACTGTCGATCGACCAGGTGCCGACCTTTTCGGACGGGTCCACCGGGTGACCCGGGCCCATCTTGTAATCCACCAGATCGCCGTTCGACTGATGGAGCTCCTGCCAGCGCTCGCCGTTTCTCGTCGCACAGACCGTGTTGTTGGTCAGCGTCGAGCTCAGTGCGCCCGGATTGAGCGGCGTGCCGGGGCAGGCGGCCATGGCTTCGCCTGACAAGACCATGCAGGCGGAAAGGGCGCTGCCGGCCAGTACCTTAGTGATGATTTTCATGACATCTCCGTGATCGAGGAAGGAATCGGAAAGCCCGATTCTACTCAATCCCTGCTCGCCCGCGGCTGATAACCGCACAGCCGGCCCGATCTGGATGACGCTACGCCGCCAGCCGCCGCGACGCTTCCGGTCCGGTCATCCCCTCGACGCCGAGCGCGGCTGCCGCCGCCCACTCCGCCTCCGAATGAACCTGCTCGGCATACACCACCACGTTCAGGCCGCGCGCGACATCGACGATCGCCTTCACCAGACGCTGGTGGCCGACGTTTTCGTGGAGGCCGGCGACGAAGCTGCCGTCGAGCTTGAGATAGGCCAGGCGGATCGCGTAGAGGCGCGGCAGTGCCGCCAGCTGCCGGCCGAAGTGCTCGATACCCAGTTGCGCCCCGTGGCGGGCCAGCACCTCGGCGAGGGCTTCGAGACCCGCCAGGTTCGCGTCCAGCCCGCGCTCGCTGACCTCCACGGCGACCCGCGCCGCATCCCTGCCCGCCGTGGCCAGCAGTCCATCCAGCCTGTCGAGGAAACCCGGCTCGATCAACGAGCGGGGTGCCACATTGATGGCGACAGGATCGGATGAGGCGCCGAGCCGGGCAATGCCCAGGCGCACGGCTTCCAGATCGCAGGCCGCGGCGAGCCCGACCCGCAGTGCCGCCGGCATGAACTGCCCCGCGCTGAGCATCCCGCCTCCCGAGCGGGCCGGCAGGCGCAGCATGCATTCCCGATGGACCAGCTCGCCATCACGGGTGAGCACCGGATAGTCGACCAAGGTGAAGGCGTGGCGGGACAGGGCGCCCTCCAGCATCGCCCGCCACTCGCCCTCTCCCCCCTGGGCATCGGCCCCCACCTGCGCTCCGCCATCGCCATCGGCGACCAGCATCCCGGCGGCCTCGGCCCGCATCAGTGCCGAATCCGCCCGCGCCAGTACCGCACCCGGTAGCTCGTCGCGCCAGTAGCCCACCACCGCAGCATGGGCCTTCAGCGCCCCGCCGTCCGCCTGCAGTTCGAGGGCGACCACCGCGCTCAGCACCCGCCCGAACAGGTCGCGTCCTTCATCGATGCCCAGACCCGGCAGCAGGAACGCGAAGTCGGCACCGCCGACGCGGGCCAGGGAGACATCCTCGAGGCCATCCAGGCTGCCCTGCAGGGTCTTGCCCAGCGCCGCCAGCCAGGCATCGGTGCGCGCCCTGCCCAGGCGCTGGTTGAGGCCGGCCAGATCGGCGACCCGCAGCAGGCCCAGGCAGCCGGTCGATGGAACATCCGAATCCGACAGCGCGCGACGCAACTCGCCGCTGAAATAGGCGCGGTTGAGCAGTCCAGTGCCGGCATCGCGACTACCCTCGTCACGCAGCGCCGCGATCCGTGCGGCCTGCTCGGCAAACAGCGTCCGGATCCGTTCCGCCATGTGGTTGAGCGCCCGCGCCACACTGCGCAGTTCGATCACGTCGGGCTCCGGAAGCTCGCGGAACTGCCCGGCGCCGATCGCCTCCGCCTGCTCGGCCATCTCGGCCAGCGGTCGACGCACCCAACGGAGCAGCGCCGACACGGCCACGGCCCAGAACAGGCCGATCGCCAGCATCAGGCTGGCCAGTTGCAGCCCCCCGCTCCACAGCGATCGGTAAGCATAGGCCCGCGCGGCCTCGACGGTGACCACCCCGGCCTGGCGCCAGCCGTCGCTGACCTGCGCCTGGCCCGGCCTCACCTCCATCGGCAGGAGCTTCACCAGCACCGCCGGCACCCCCTCCGCCACGTCCGGCTGGCGGCGCTCCACGACCACCCGACCCGCCGCATCGGTGAAGCGGATCAGGCGATAGTGTCCGCCGTCGAACAGCGCCGACAGCAGCAGCTCGATGGTCGCCTCGTCCTTGCTCTGCTGCGACATCGACAGCGCCAGCGACACCGCGCCGTCACCGGACTGGGCACGGAGCTGCTGCTCGAAATAGCCCCTGGCCGTGAGCAGACTGACCGCAAACGCCCCGACGAGCACCACGCCCATCGCCACCACCACGCTGATCCACAACCGTCTCAAGAGTGACATTTCGATTCCTTCAGGGCATCAGGGCAGATAGCCTTCGGCCTGCATGCGCAGAAGCATGTCGCGCCAGCGGACCAGGCGATCCACCGGCTGGGAGATCTGGCTGGCCCCTCCTACGAAAATGCCCTGCATGTTGAAACTGAAGACCGGCGCGAGATCCGGGCGCGCACGCGCCGGACGGATCGCCATGATCAGATTGTCGAGCACCAGGGGTTCCGCGTCGGGCTCAGAGTAATAGCTCAGCACCATGTGCGCCTGGGTGACGCCACCGGCCAGAGCACCGAACTGCGCCCGCACATAGGTGACGCGCAGCCGGCTTTCGGCGACACCGAGTTCCCGCAAGGTGAAGTACTTCGCGAACACGAAGTCTTCGCAGTCGGCCACACCCCGGCCCAGGGTCTCCAGCGGTGTCGCCCAGTAGTCGGCCTGGCCCCACACCGCCAGATCCTCGCCGAAGCGGATCCTCCGGTTGAAGAATTCATTGACGCGCTGGAGTTGCTCGGGCTCGGGCAAATCACGCCAGCCCGCCATCGCCCCCCGCCACGCATCCACCGCCTCCACCGCCGCGGCCCCGAAGCGTTGCAGCGCGGCCTGGCGCATCCGCTCGATCTCGAAGCCGCCCCACGCCAAGCCCGCTGCGAGCACGATGGCCACCGCCCCGCACCGGCAAGCCGCCGTCAGGCTCCAGCGCGCATGACGGGCGGTCGGCCGATGCAAAAAAAGGGAGCTCTTCAACGAGCTCCCATGCATTCTCTTCGCCTTCACCGGGCAGGGCATTACATTACAAGTGCGGCTGCATGATCCGCCGGTAGAACTCGTGGAAGTGCTGCATGCCATCCTCGTAGGGCGACTGGTAGGGGCCCACCTCGTTGCGGCCTTCCTTCAGCAGCGCCAGACGGCCACGGTCCATGCGCTCGCCGATGTCGTCATCCTCGATGGCCGTTTCCATGTAGGCGGCCTGCTCGGCCTCGACGAATTCCCGCTCGAACTCGAGGATTTCCTCGGGGTAATAGAATTCGACGACATTGGTCGTCTTGTTCACGTCCGTCGGGATCAGCGTACTCACCACCAGCACATGGGGGTACCACTCGACCATGATGTTCGGAAAGTAGGTCAGCCAGATCGCCCCGTGCTTCGGCAACTCGCCGCCGCTGTAATTGAGCACCGCCTCGTGCCACCGCCGGTAGGCCGGCGAACCGGGCTTATTCAGCGAGGTGATGCCGACACGCTGCACCGAATACCACTCGCCGAACTGCCAGGTCAGATCGTCGCAAGTGACGAAATGCCCGAGGCCGGGATGGAAGGGCGCGACGTGGTAATCCTCGAGGTAAACCTCGATGAAGGTCTTCCAGTTGTAGTTGCACTCGTGGATTTCAACCTTGTCGAGCTTGTAGCCCTCGAAATTCAGTTCCCCCGCCACCTGCATGCCTGCCAGATCGGCATTGGCCGAACGGGGGCCCTTGAACAGCAAGCCCTGCCAGCGCTCAAGTTGTTCCCGCTGCAGGTTGAGGCAGGGCTTGTCGGCGAAGTGCGGCGCGCCGATCAGTTGCCCGTCGGGATTGTAGGTCCACCGGTGGATCGGACAGACGAGGTTGCGATCGGCCATGCCAGAACCCTGCAGCATGATCGCCTGGCGATGGCGGCAGACGTTGGACATCCGGTAAAAACCGTCGTCACGACTGATCAGCAGCTTGGAATGATCCAGCCACTCGAGCGAGCGGAACTGGTTGACTTCCGGCACCATCAGCTCATGGCCGACGTAGCCGGGACCGGCATCGAAGAGGAGGCGCTTCTCCAGCTCGAATACTTTTTCGTCGAAATACCATGAGACCGGCAACTGCGAAACGGCCGGCGAAAGAAGTGCCTGAGAAGCGATGTCAGACATCCCGAACCCCCATATCGAAAGCGAAAGCCCGAAACGTAAAGCGCTCTATTATATAGTATTACGCGTTTGACCTGAAGCCCGACGATAGGCTATTTTTACGGTTTGTCCACGTCAGCATCGGCCAAACATGGTCAAGACCCCCGCAAGCAAATCCGCCAGTTTCGAATCGGCGGTCGCCGAACTCGAAACCATCGTCCAGGAAATGGAAAACGGCCAACTGCCGCTGGACCAGGCCCTCGCCGCCTACCAACGGGGCACCAGCCTGCTCCGTCATTGCCAGACCCAACTCACGCAGGCCGAACAGACCATCCGCGTCCTCGAAGCCGAGGCCGCCCCCGGAGACCCCCAGCCATGACCGCCACCTTCAGCCAATGGATGGGTGACATCCAGCAGCGCACCGAAACCGCCCTCGACCGCGCCCTGCCCGCAGCCGACATCGCCCCCACGCGCCTTCACGAGGCCATGCGCTACGCCGTGCTGGGCGGTGGCAAGCGGGTCCGCCCGTTGCTCGTCCACGCCGGCGGCCAGCTCACCGGCGCCAACCCGGAACGCCTCGACCGGGTCGCCTGCGCCATCGAGATGATCCACGCCTATTCGCTGGTCCATGACGACATGCCCTGCATGGACGACGACGTGCTGCGTCGCGGCAAGCCGACCGTCCATGTGCAGTACGACGAGGCCACCGCCCTGCTGGTCGGCGACGCGCTGCAGACCCAGGCTTTCGTACACATCGCCGAGGCGCCGGTGTCCGACGACGCACAGGGCCAGATCGCGATGATCCGCCAGCTCGCCCAGGCCACCGGCTCCCGCGGGATGTGCGGCGGCCAGGCGATCGACCTCGCCTCGGTCGGCGTTCAGTTGACGCTGCCCGAGCTCGAGTTCATGCACATCCACAAGACCGGCGCGCTGATCCGGGCCTCGATCAACCTTGGCGTACAATGCGGTCGCACTCTCGGCGCGGAGCAGATGACCTCGCTGGACCACGTCGGCAAGGTCATCGGCCTGCTCTTCCAGGTGGTGGACGACATCCTCGATGCCGAGGCGGACACCGCCACGCTGGGCAAGACCGCCGGCAAGGATGCGGCCAACGACAAGCCGACCTACGTGAGTCTGCTCGGCGTGCCCCGTGCCCGCGAGCTCGCCGAGGAGCTCTGTCAGGACGCCCTCGACCGGCTCGCCGCCTTCGGTGATGCCAGCCAGCGCCTCGCCGAGCTCACCCGCTTCATCATCCGCCGCCAGTTCTGACGAACACCGATCAACGACCCGGTAACCCGGAATGCCTCACGCAACGCAGCCCGCCCATCCCCGCAACAGCCTGCTGGACAGGATCGCGTCGCCCGCAGACCTGCGCAGACTCAGCCCCGAAGAGCTTCCGGCCCTCGCCGACGAGTTGCGCAGCTTCCTGATCGATTCCGTCTCCCGTACGGGCGGTCATCTGTCGTCCAACCTGGGCACCGTCGAACTGACGATTGCGCTGCACTACGTCTTCAACACCCCCGATGACCGCATCGTCTGGGACGTCGGCCACCAGACCTACGCGCACAAGGTGCTCACCGGCCGCCGCGCCGCGATGGCCGGGCTACGCCAGTACCAGGGCATCTCCGGCTTCCCGCGCCGCAGCGAGAGCGATTACGACACCTTTGGCACCGCCCACTCCTCCACCTCGATCTCCGCCGCACTCGGCATGGCCGAGGCGGCCCGCCTGCGCGGCGAGGACCGCCGCGCGATCGCGGTGATCGGCGACGGCGCCATGTCGGCCGGCATGGCCTTCGAAGCGCTGAACAACGCCGGCGACATCCACGACACGAATCTTCTCGTCATCCTCAACGACAACGAGATGTCGATCTCACCGCCGGTCGGCGCGCTCAACAAGCATTTGTCGCGCCTGCTCTCGGGCCGGCTCTACAATGGCGCGCGCAAGATCGGCAAGCGTTTCCTCGAGAACCTGCCGCCACCAGTCATCGAACTGGCCCGGCGCACCGAAGAGCACGTCAAGGGCATGGTGATGCCCGGCACGATGTTCGAGGAGTTCGGCTTCAACTACATCGGCCCCATCGACGGCCATGACCTCGAAGCCCTGCTGCCCACCCTGCAGAATCTGCGCACCCTCAAAGGCCCCCAGTTCCTGCACGTGATCACCCGCAAGGGCCAGGGCTACAAACTGGCCGAGGCCGACCCCATCCTTTACCACGGTGTCGCCAAGTTCGACCACACCGCGGGGATCACCACCGGCAAGGGTGGCGGCAAACTCACCTACACGCAGGTATTCGGCGACTGGCTGTGTGACATGGCCGCCGTGGACAAGCGGCTGGTGGCCATCACTCCGGCGATGCGCGAGGGCTCCGGCATGGTCCGCTTCGCCGAGGCCTTCCCCGATCGCTACTACGACGTCGGAATCGCCGAACAGCACGCGCTGACCTTCGGGGCCGGGCTGGCCTGCGAAGGCTTCAAGCCGGTGGTGGCGATCTATTCGACTTTCCTGCAGCGCGCCTACGACCAGCTGATCCACGACATCGCGCTGCAAAACCTGCCGGTGATGATGGCCATCGACCGGGCCGGCCTGGTCGGCGCCGACGGCGCGACACACCACGGCGCCTTCGATCTGTCCTATCTTGCCTGCATCCCGAACCTGACGATCTTCTGCCCGGCCGACGAAAACGAGTGCCGGCAGATGCTCTACACCGCTTATCAGCATGATGGGCCGACGGCCGTCCGCTACCCGCGCGGCAGCGGGCTGGGGATCACGCCTGAAACGGCCATGCAGGCACTCCCCATCGGCAGGGGCGAAATCCGCCGCAAAGGCCGGCGCACCGCGCTGCTCGCCTTCGGCAGCCTGCTTGGCAACGCGCTGCAGGCGGGCGAGGAACTCGACGCCAGCGTCGCCAACATGCGCTTCGTCAAACCGATCGACCGCGAACTGATCCTCGCCCTCGCAGCCGAACACGAACTTCTGGTGACTCTGGAGGAGAACGCCACCATCGGCGGCGCCGGCTCCGAAGTCACCCGCGTGCTTCACGAAGCCGGCCTCACCACCCGCGTGCTGCAACTGGGCTTGCCCGACCACTTCATCGACCACGGCGACCAGACTCAACTCCTCGCCGATGCCGGCCTCGACAAGGCGGGCATCCTCAAACGCATAGCTCAGGCCTATCAGCCGAATAGTTGAGTAGTTTTGTCGGGAATGATAGGATTGCAGCCGTTTTGGGGACGACCCCACCAGACTTACAGAGAACAGCCATGACCACGCTTCAAGCCCCCGCCGCCATTCCGGACGTCCAGAACTCTGCAGACTCCCGCCAGCTCGCCATCAACAAGGTCGGGATCAAGTCCATCCGCCACCCTGTCAAGGTGCAGGACAAGGATGGGGGCGTACAGCACACCATCGCCGTCTTCAACATGTACGTCGGCCTGCCGCACAACTTCAAGGGCACGCACATGTCGCGCTTCGTGGAGATCCTGAACAGCCACGAGCGCGAAATTTCAGTCGAATCCTTCGAGCCGATGCTGCGCGAGATGGTGCAGAAGCTCGAGGCCGAGACCGGCCACGTGGAAATGACCTTTCCCTACTTCATCAACAAGGCCGCCCCGATTTCCGGCGTGCAGAGTCTGATGGATTACGAAGTCACTTTCATTGGTGAAATCCGCGCCGGCGGCGTCTACGAATTCACAATGAAGGTCGTCGTACCGGTCACCAGCCTCTGCCCGTGCTCGAAGAAGATCTCGGCCTACGGCGCCCACAACCAGCGCTCCCACGTCACCGTGACGACGACGACCAACGACCATCTGTGGATCGAGGAACTGGTTCAGCTCGTCGAGGGACAAGCCTCCTGCGAACTCTACGGCCTGCTCAAGCGGCCAGACGAGAAATTCGTCACCGAGCGCGCCTACGACAATCCCAAGTTCGTCGAAGACATGGTCCGCGACGTTGCGGGCACCCTGAACCGGGAACCGCGCATCGAAGCCTATGTCGTCGAGTCCGAGAACTTCGAGTCCATCCACAACCACTCGGCCTACGCGCTGATTGAGCACGACAAGCGCAACGGCTGATCGGCTTACCTTCAGCGACCGGCGCCACCTTCGGCGACGAAAAAAAACGGCACCCGAAGGTGCCGTTTTTTATACCGCCAGCACTCAGGCCTTGGCCGCAGCTTTCGCGGCGAAGGACTTGTAGTCCAGCTTTTCTTTGATCCGTGCGGACTTGCCGGAGCGGTTGCGCAGGTAGTAGAGCTTGGCGCGACGCACGTCACCGCGACGCTTCACTTCGATGCTGGCGACCAGCGGGGAGTAGGTCTGGAACGTACGCTCCACGCCTTCACCGGAGGAAATCTTGCGTACGATGAAAGCAGAGTTGAGGCCGCGGTTACGCTTGGCGATGACGACGCCTTCGTAAGCCTGCAGACGCTCACGGTTGCCTTCCTTCACCTTGACTTGCACCACCACGGTGTCGCCAGGAGCGAACTCGGGGATGGTCTTGCCCTGGGTCAGGCGGACGATTTCTTCTTGTTCCAGTTGCTGAATGAGGTTCATGCGTAACTCCTGAAAAATAAGGCCTTCGGCCATTCGTGCAGAGCAGGTCGCCACCTGGTGCACGCCTTTGTTATGAAGCCGGGAAAATCAGCCTCCCGGCTTCCGTTCAGCCTGCCGGAACGCGTCCAGCAAGCGGAATTCTTCCTTGCTCAGGCTTCGACGGGCCAGCAGATCTGGGCGCCGCAATTCGGTTCTGCCCAAGGACTGCTGCAAACGCCAACGCCGGATCTCCGGGTGATTACCCGACATCAACACCTCCGGAACCGCCATGCCCTCATAAGTCACAGGCCGTGTGTAATGCGGGCAATCGAGCAAGCCGTCGACGAATGAATCCTCGACCGCCGACTGTCCGTCGTTCAAGGCTCCCGGCAACTGCCGAATCATCGCGTCGAGCAAAACCATCGCCGGCAACTCGCCTCCGGAGAGCACGAAATCACCCAAGGAAATCTCCTCGTCGACACAGCGCTCGATCAGGCGCTGGTCCACGCCTTCATAGCGGCCGCACAACAAGACCACCGCCGGCCGCGCGGCGAGCTCCAGCACCTTCCGGTGATCGAGAGGCCGCCCCTGGGGCGACAGATAGATCACCCTCCCGGCGTAGCCCACCGAAGCAAGCTGAGCCGCCTTCGCAGCAGCAATCGCTTTTTCCAGCGGCCCCGGCAACATCACCATACCCGGCCCACCCCCGTACGGGCGGTCATCCACGGTACGGTGCCGGTCGTCGGTGAAGTCCCGAGGATTCCAGCAATTCAATTCGTAGAGCCTGCGATCCTGAGCCCTACCGGTAACACCAAACTCCGACAGCGCGGAGAACATCTCGGGGAACAGGGTGACGACATCATAGGCCTTGCGCCCCGCCTCGGCGGGCTCAGCCTTTGCCATCACCAGTCAGGCTCCCAATCCACCGTAATGCATCGAGCCAAGGTGTCGACGGCCGTCACGTAGGTGGCAACAAAGGGGATCAGCCTCTCGGTCTCCCCGTCCTGCACCTGCAAGACATCGTGCGCACCTGTAGACAAGAGATTGCTGACCGTCCCCAGCACTACGCCGGCAGCATTCCTGACCTCCAGACCGACCAGGTCGCCCCAGTAATACTCGTCCTTGTCCGGTTCGGGCAGTGCTTCGCGCGGGGCCGCGATGTAATAACCATCCACCGCTTCCGCCGCGTTGCGATCGGGCACTTCGGCAAAGCTCGCGATGAGGCCACCCTTGCCATGCTCCTTACAGCCCTTCAGCGTGTAAGCCACCCAATCCCTACCTTCCGGATCGGCAGCCAGCCACCACTGGGGCATTGCTTTCCACGCTAGCGGATCATCCCCGAAAGGATGAATCCTGACCCAACCTCCGACCCCGAAGGGAGCGACTATTCGCCCCAGCACGATCATCGACAAGTCATCCTGGAGGCCGGCGAGCGCACGTGGATCTGAGGCCAGATCAGGCAGCAGCCTTGGCAGCCTGCTTCACCAGACGTGCAACGGTATCGGACAACTGGGCACCATGACCCTGCCAGTGAGCCAGGCGCTCGGCGTTGACGACCAGACCCTTTTCGTTGCCGGAGGCAACCGGGTTGTAATAACCGACGCGCTCGATGAAACGACCATCGCGACGATTGCGGGAGTCGGCGGCGACGATGTTGTAGAACGGGCGCTTCTTGGAACCACTGCGGGCAAGACGAATGACAACCATGACTGTTCCTGATCCGATGGAATTGGAAAAACGCAGAATATTAAATCACGGGATAAAAAACCGCAAGGCAGGCCAAAGGTGAAATGCGCCAGCCCCCGCACTCGGAGGCATCCCTGCGGGCAGGATGCCTGATCGCGGCAAATGCATGTTTCCCGGGAACTTAAATTACAATAGCAAACTGGCTTCGAGACAACGCAGGCAATGAGCGCCGCCGACACCCCCCACTCCGACCGCACGGCTCCGATCCTCGACTGGCTGGCCACCGAGCTGTCCACTGACGCAGACCTGGAGCTCGCTGCGCTCGTTCGCCACCTGGACGAGCTCGGGCGATCCGATATCAGCCGCAGCCAGCTTCACCGCTGCCTCGAACTGCTTCACCATCGCATCCTGGCGATCAGCCGCATGTACCGCGCGCGCTTTGCCGAAGCCACGCTGCCGCTGACCGTCAATCTGCATCGTGCGGCGACGCGACTTGTGACCGCGCTCGGCAAGCTTGCCGCCGGCTACGAGGGTGTCCTGGCCGACAGCGGCAACCGGCTTTCGCGTACGACACGGGTCACACCCGAAACCCTCAGCGCGCAGGCACTCGAGATTCTTGGTGAGCAGTTGACCATCGCCCATCTGGCCGGCAACGGGGCGCCCTTCGAGTTCTGGCTGCGCGCCCATTCCTTCTTCATCGGCAGCCGCACTGAGGCGATGCCGGATGCGAGATCCGGCAGCTTTCCCGAGTCCGCGCTCAAGGCCTACAAATATCTGCTGGCATTTGCGTCGACCCAGCCGGAAGGGCTCACCGGCGCGGAGATCAACTGGCTCTCCGACTACCTCGCCACCAACGCCCGCAGCGCGACGATTCGGCAGACGCCACCGGGAGAAGAAGGGCTGGGATGGCAATGGGTGGACCCGGACCAGGATAGCCCCCCCATCGCCATCAGCCGCCGGGATCCACCGGCCATCGATGGGCTGATCTTCTTTACCGCCGAGGAGCTTGCTCGCCGCGCGACCACGGTGATCGACCAACTCGACGGCGACGGCCCCGAGCCATCCGGCCTGCCTGGTGGACTAGGCCGCGCGGAAGCGGTGACGCTGCTCCGACGGGCCCGGGAGTACTGGGCATCCCCCCCGCACCGTGCCCATTCCCGGCGTCGCAACCAATATGCCGTCAGTGTTTGCACCGGGCTCGACACGATCTGGAAGATGCTCCGCGAATCCGGCTCCGCTCGCCAGGCACGCTATGCGGCCGAGTGGATGGTGGTCAATGAGAGCCCGACGGGCTATGCAATCATGCAGGTCACCGGCAGTGCCAGCAGCCTGACACCCGGTATCGCCATCGCCATCCGCCGCAATGACGACGATCCCTGGACCCTGTGCATCGTGCGCTGGATCCGCTCGGAAACACCGGAGCAGATCGAACTCGGCCTCCAGGTCATCGCCAACACCGCGAAGCCTGTGTCTGTCGGCTTTCGCAACGCGAACCAGATCCGCCCGATGCGGCCGGCCCTGGTGCTCCCCCCCATTGCCGCGCTCGGTCGTCAACAAGCCATTCTCGCTCCCGCCGGAACCTACACCGCGCGACGCTTCATGCTCGTCTCCGACGCCCAGCGCATCTACGTCGCCCAAGGCCGCCTGCTGAGTCTCGACATGCAAACCCCTGCGGTCGAACTCTTTCAATACGAGATCGACCCCTACCCTCTGTAAGCACCCCCGCCCCCCTCATGGCCGCTCTTCCCGCCCTTCGGCGAGCACGCTGAGCGGAACGCTCGCAGCACCATCAAGGGCATCGAGCAGGCCTCGCCAAGCCTCATCGAAGTGACGCTCCCGCTCCTGCCGCGGGAAGGCCCTGGTCGGTGGAGCGTCCCAGCAAAAAAGCCGGCCCACCTCAGCGAGCAGGATTCCATCGGCGGCACGCGCCAGCAACCAGCCGCCACCGTCCCGCCGCGCCACCATGCGTGCCGCCTCCAGCGACTCAAGCACCTCTCTCACCTCGCCGTGCCCGCATCGCGCCACATCGGCGAGGACTTCCACGCCCCGACACGCCCCACTCCGCTGCGCCTCGACCAGTTCAACGAGCATCAACAGCGCTACATAAAACCTTCGTCCCGGGAAAGCTGGCAAGGGCCGCCGGCGCAGGTTGCGTTCGGGCAGCACGGCGGCCACCACTGCACCGAGCAGAATCACGATCCAGGACAGGTAGAGCCACAACAGGAAGATGGGCACGGCGGCAAAAGCGCCGTAGACCAGGGTGTAACTGGGAAAGTGCTTGAGATAGGCGCCGAACAGGCGCTGCATGACCGTGAAGGCGATCGCTGCAAGCACGCCGGCAAGGATGGCATCGCCGAGCCGCACCGTGCAATGGGGCACCGCATAATAAAGAGCCGCGAAAACCCCGCTCAATACCATCACCGAAATGAGGCGCAACCCCGCCGCCTCCAGCCACAAGGGTTCGTTCATCATCGTCAAAGACGTACTGAGAACCGCGCTCGCCAGAAAAACGCCTCCGGCCAGCAACAGCGGCCCAAAGGACAAGGCCACCCAATACGCAGCCAGGCGGGTCGCCCATGGCCGGTGACTGCGAACCATCCAGATCTGGTTGATCACCTTATCGATGGTTCTCATCAGCATGATGGCGGTCAGCACGAGAACGACCGCACCGGCGATGGTCAGATTGGTCGCCTTCTGGCTGAACTGCAGCGCGTAGGTCGCGATGACCTTGCCGGCCTTGTCGGGCAGGAGGTTATCCAGCAGAAAGCCCTGCAAGGCGGCTCCGAGGCTTGCCGACTGCGGAAACTTGCTGAGGACGACCGCCACCAGCGTGACGAAAGGCACGAGTGAAAGCAGCGTCGTAAAGGCCAGACTTCCCGCCACCTGCGCGCATCGGCCATCCCGGAAGCGCCACCAGATCGCCACCAGCAAATGGCGCATCGAAGCCGGCACCCGCGGAACTCGCGCACGCCATGCGCCACGCCAGAAATCAAGGCGGGAGTTCATTTCCGTATAATGCCTTTCCCTTTCACCGATCCCGCCATGCAGGAAGTCCTCGTTCTCTACTATAGCCACCGGGGCTCCGTGCGCGCCCTCGCCGACCTGATCGCCCGTGGCATCGACTCGGTGCCAGGCGCGGCGGCGCGGCTCCGGACCGTACCACGGATATCGACCGTCTGCGAAGCCGTGACGGCCGACATTCCGGACAACGGCCCGCCGTACGCCGAGATGCAGGATCTTGAGGAATGCATCGGCCTCGCCTTAGGCAGTCCGACGCGCTTCGGCAACATGGCCGCGCCGATGAAGTATTTTCTGGACGGCACCGCTGGCCCCTGGCTTTCCGGCGCCCTCGCCGGAAAGCCCGCCTGCGTATTCACCTCCTCGGCCAGCCAGCACGGTGGCCAGGAAAGCACCCTGCTGTCGATGATGACGCCGCTGCTCCATCACGGCATGCTGATCGTCGGCCTGCCCTTCACGGAGCCCTGCCTGACCCGCACGACCAGCGGCGGCTCGCCCTATGGCGCCACCCACGTTGCCGGCAAGGACGACAACACCCGACTCTCGGATGAGGAAAAACACCTCGCCGTCGCCCTCGGCAAGCGCCTTGCCGAAACCGCCCTCAAACTCGCCGCCCGATGAAGCCCAAGACCCTGTCACTGATCGCCAGCGTGACCCTGCTCGCCCTGATCCTCCTGTGCCTCGCCTGGGAAGCGCTGCTCGCCCCGCTGCGCCCCGGTGGCTCGTGGATGACGCTGAAAGTCCTGCCGCTGATGCTGCCCCTGTTCGGCATCCTGCGTGGCAAGCGTTACACGTATCAGTGGAGCACGATGCTGATCCTGCTTTACCTGACCGAAGGCGTCGTACGCACCAACGATGCGGCCCCCGGCAACGCACTGGCGCTGGCGGAGGCCGTACTGAGCGTGGTGTTTTTCGTGGCTGCGATGCTCTATGCACGCAACACCGCACCCTCGCGTCTCGCCCGGTTATCGCAGCGCGACAACTGAGCGGGCATATCTCTGCTGCTCAGACCTGCGGATTGAGCCGTACGCTACCGCTCTGCAGTTTGTTGAGGGCGTTGAGGTAGGCCTTGGCCGACGCGACGATGATGTCGGTGTCGGCACCCTGGCCATTCACGACACGTCCATCCTTCGACAAGCGGACAGTCACTTCGCCCTGCGCGTCGGTGCCGGTGGTGATCGCATTCACCGAGTAGAGCAGCAACTGGGAACCACTGCAGGCAATGCTCTCGATCGCCTTGAAGGCGGCGTCAACCGGGCCTGAACCACAGGCCTCGACCTTCTCTTCCTTGCCATCCACCGCCAGCGTCACCCGGGCACAGGGCGTCTCTCCGGTCTCCGAATGGAAGGCCGACGACACCAGACGGAAGTGCTCCTTCGGCTCGGAACTGTCATCACTCATCAAGGCCTGCAGATCCTCGTCGAAGATCTCGTGCTTCTTGTCGGCCAGCGCCTTGAAGCGGGCAAAGGCGTTGTTGAGTTGCTCCTCGGACTCGATGACCACGCCCAGTTCCTGCAGCCGCGCCCGGAAGGCATTGCGACCTGACAGCTTGCCGAGCACGAGCTTGTTCGCGCCCCAACCCACATCTTCAGCGCGCATGATCTCGTAAGTTTCCCGATGCTTCAGCACGCCATCCTGATGAATACCCGACTCGTGGGCAAAAGCATTGGCACCGACGATCGCCTTGTTCGGCTGCACCGGAAAGCCGGTGATCCCGGACACCAGCTTGGATGCCGGCACAATGTGCGTCGTGTCGATGCGGGTATCGCACTGGAAGACATCCTTCCTGGTGCGCACCGCCATGACGATCTCCTCCAGCGACGCATTGCCGGCCCGCTCCCCCAGCCCGTTGATCGTGCACTCCACCTGGCGCGCGCCGGCCCGCACCGCGGCCAGCGAATTGGCCACCGCGAGACCGAGGTCGTTGTGGCAATGCACCGACCATACAACCTTGTCGGCGTTGGGGACACGCTCGATCAGCGTACGGATCGTCGCCGCAAACTGCTCGGGAACGTTATAGCCGACGGTGTCCGGAACGTTGATCGTGGTCGCACCGGCCTTGATGACCTGTTCGAAGATGCGGCACAGGAAGTCGATCTCCGAGCGGCCGGCATCCTCCGCCGAAAACTCCACGTCACCGGTGTATTCCCGCGCCCAGCCGATGGCCTTCACCGCCGCCTCGATGACCTGATCGGGCGACATGCGCAGCTTCTTCTCCATATGGATGGGGCTGGTGGCGATGAAGGTGTGGATGCGGCTCGACGCCGCCGGCCTGACGGCCTCACCGGCACGACGGATGTCCGCCTCGTTGGCTCGTGCCAGGGAGCACACCGTCGAATCCTTGATCGCCTCGGCCACAGCACGCACCGACTCGAAATCGCCGTTGGACGCCGCCGCAAAGCCGGCCTCGATCACGTCAACCCGCATGCGCTCCAGTTGACGAGCGATCCGCAGTTTCTCATCCCGCGTCATCGATGCGCCGGGGCTCTGCTCGCCGTCGCGCAAGGTGGTGTCGAAAATGATCAACTGGTCGTTCATGATGAGCTCCTGCCGGGTCTTCTTGCTTGGATTGGATGACGCCCCACACGTTCAACGCACGGGATTCACGTCAGAACTGAAATGAATCGGCCCCGGCACCGTTTGGCGACGCCGGAAGTAACTAGGAAAGACGGGGCTATGAATCGGATTTCTCGGGCTCGGCAACCGGGCTTCCGCGCTTGCGCCCATTGAGCCATCCCCAGAGGCCCAGGACATAACCCGATACCGCGTAGCACAGGAAAAGGGCGAACAGCACACCCGGCGGATAGCTGGAAACCAGCAGAATACCCAGCACGAAGGCGATGACGACGATAAAGGGGACGCTACGGCGCAGATTGATCTCCTTGCCGCTGTAGAACAGCACATTGCTGACCATCGAAACGCCGGCAAAGATTGTCAGCGCACATGCGTACCAGCGCACATCCGGCCCGGCAATTCCATTATCGATCATCACCCAGACGAGGCCAGACACCAGGGCGGCCGCCGCCGGGCTGGGCAGCCCCTGGAAAAAACGCTTGTCGACGACATCAATGTTGGTATTGAAGCGGGCGAGACGCAAGGCCGCCCCCACACAGTAAATGAAGGCTGCCATCCAGCCGAGCTTGCCCATCCCCTTGAGCGCCCATTCGTACATGATCAACGACGGCGCCGCGCCAAAGGAAACCATGTCGGAAAGGGAGTCGAACTCCGCACCAAAGGCGCTCTGCGTTCGCGTCAGACGGGCCACGCGACCGTCGAGTCCGTCAAGCACCATCGCGATGAAGATGGCCACCGCGGCCTGCTCGAAGAGTCCGTTCATCGCCTGCACGATGGCGTAGAAACCGGCAAAGAGCGCCGCTGTCGTGAACAGATTCGGAAGGATGTAGATACCGCGGCGACGCCGTTCCGGGTTGAGCAGCGGCTTGCGGGCTTGCAGATCGGCCATGGAATCAGACGGAGTAAGAAGTCGAAGCCGATTGTAACGCATGAGGCCCGGATGAGCCCGAAAAGCCCTGAAAACACAAAAGGGGGCTCTCGCCCCCTTTTGTGCGCAAGGCGGACCGAATCAGTTCTTGGACTGGTCCACCAGCTTGTTGGCCTTGATCCACGGCATCATGTCGCGCAACTGGGCGCCCACGATCTCGATGGAGTGGGCAGCGTTCAGGCGACGACGGGCGGTCATGGCCGGATAGTTGGTACGCCCCTCCAGCACGAACATCTTGGCGTATTCACCAGTCTGGATGCGCTTCAGCGCGTTGCGCATGGCTGCACGGGACTGCTCGTTGATCACTTCGGTGCCCGTCACATACTCACCGTACTCCGCATTGTTGGAGATGGAGTAGTTCATGTTGGCGATGCCGCCTTCGTACATCAGGTCGACGATCAGCTTCAGCTCGTGCAGACACTCGAAATAGGCCATTTCCGGGGCATAGCCGGCTTCGACCAGGGTTTCGAAACCCATCTTGACCAGCTCGACGGCACCGCCGCACAGCACCGCCTGTTCGCCGAAGAGGTCGGTCTCGGTTTCTTCGCGGAAGTTGGTCTCGATCACACCACCCTTGGTGCCGCCGTTGGCAGCCGCATACGACAGGGCGACATCACGGGCCTTGCCGGACTTGTCCTGGTAGACGGCGATCAGGGTCGGCACCCCACCACCCTTGAGGTACTCGGAGCGCACCGTGTGGCCAGGCCCCTTCGGCGCGACCATGAAGACGTCGACGTCCTCGCGGGGAACGATCTGGTTGTAGTGAATGTTGAAACCGTGAGCAAAGGCCAGCGCAGCACCCGCCTTGATGTTGGGCGCAACGAACTTGTTGTAAACGTCGGGCTGCTGCTCATCCGGCAGCAGGATCATGACAACATCGGCACCTTTGACGGCTTCGGCAATTTCCTTGACGTTGTGGCCGGCGGCTTCGGCCTTCTTCCAGGACGCGCCATCCTTGCGCAGACCGACGGTCACATTGACGCCGGACTCCTTGAGGTTCTGAGCGTGGGCGTGACCCTGGGAGCCGTAGCCGACGATGGTGACCTGCTTGCCCTTGATGAGGGAGAGATCCGCATCCTTATCGTAATAAACCTTCATTGCTTGCCTTTCTGACAGAAGAGGAACAAATCGCGGAGCTGCACGGGCCGGGACGACCCGCCCAGCCCCCCGTCAAACCTTCAATACCCGTTCACCGCGCCCAACGCCACAGATCCCCGAACGCACGGTCTCGAGAACCAGTCCGGCATCGATGGCGCTGACGAAGGAGTCGAGCTTGGCCTGGGTGCCGGTCAGCTCGATGACGTAGGAGGTGTCGGTCACGTCGATGATGCGGCCACGGAAGATGTCGGCCATCCGCTTCATCTCGTCCCGGTCCTTGCCGGTCGCCCGAACCTTGACCAGCATCAGCTCACGCTCGATGTGGGCCGACTCGGAGAGATCGACGACCTTCACCACCTCGACCAGCTTGTTGAGTTGCTTGGTGATCTGCTCGACCACGTCGTCGGAACCGGAAGTGACGATCGTCATGCGGGACAGCGACGCCTCCTCGGTCGGCGCCACCGTCAGGGATTCGATATTGTAGCCCCGCGCGGAAAACAGGCCGGACACGCGCGACAAGGCGCCGGCTTCATTTTCGATGATGAGGGAGATGACGTGTCTCATAAATGTGTCGTTGCGGATGTTCATCAGCCTGCGCAACCAGCGTGCGTCGAGGCTGCACGATGAGCTTGCGGGACGCCAGCGCACGTTCGGAACGGCCTGGCCCCCGCCGATCAGAGGTCCTCGGCGGAGAGGATCATGTCCGTCAGGCCCTTGCCACCCTGGACCATCGGATACACGTTCTCGGTCTGATCCACCTGGAAGTCCAGGAAGACCAGGTCGTTCTTGCGCTTGAACGCCTCGCGCAGCGCGCCCTCCACGTCACCCGGCCGGTCGACGCGGATGCCGACGTGCCCATAGGCTTCACTGAGCCGGGCAAAATCGGGCAGCGAGTCCATGTAGGATTCCGAATAGCGGTTGCCGTGAAAGATCTCCTGCCACTGGCGAACCATGCCCAGGTAGCGGTTGTTGAGCATCACGACCTTGATCGGCAGACGGAACTGCTTGCAGGTGGCCAGTTCCTGGATGTTCATCTGGATCGAGGCCTCGCCGGTCACGCAGGCCACCGGCGAGCCCGGGTGGGCCAGTTGAACCCCCATCGCCGCAGGCAGACCGAAACCCATCGTGCCAAGACCACCCGAATTGACCCAGCGCCGCGGCTTGTCGAACTTGTAGTACTGCGCAGCCCACATCTGGTGCTGGCCGACGTCAGAGGTCACGAATGCCTCGCCGCCGGTGACTTCCCACAATTTCTGGATCACGTACTGGGGCTTGATCAGTTCCTCGCCCTGGCTGAACTTCAGGCAATCGCGGCGCCGCCATTCGTCGATCTGCTTCCACCATCCGGCCAACGCGGCCTGCTCCGGCCTGTCCGACGTGCCCTCGAGGGCCGCGAGCATCTCGCCGAGCACCTCGGCCACATCGCCGACGATGGGCACATCGACCTTCACGCGCTTGGAGATCGACGAAGGGTCGATGTCGATGTGGATGATCTTGCGCGGTTCGGATGCGAAATGGGCGGGGCTGCCGATCACCCGGTCGTCAAAACGGGCGCCGACCGCGAGCAGCACATCGCAGTAGTGCATGCCCATGTTGGCTTCGTAAGTACCATGCATGCCCAGCATACCGACATACTGGCGGTCGGTTGCCGGATAGCCACCCAGGCCCATCAAGGTGTTCGTGCATGGGAAGCCGAGCTTCCTCACCAGCGCCGTCAGCTTGTCGGCGGCATCACCAAGCACGACCCCCCCACCGCTGTAGATCATCGGCCGCTTCGCTTCGAGGAGAAGTTGCAGCGCCTTCTTGATCTGGCCCTGGTGCCCCTTGACCACCGGATTGTAAGAGCGGATCGACACCGATCGCGGATAGTCAAACTCGCACTTCTGCGCGGTGATGTCCTTGGGAATGTCGACCAGGACCGGACCGGGGCGGCCCGTCTTGGCGATGTAGAAAGCCTTCTTGATCGTATCGGCGATGTCCCGCACGTCACGCACCAGGAAGTTGTGTTTCACGCAGGGACGTGTGATGCCGACCGTATCCACTTCCTGGAATGCGTCCTGACCAATCGCGGCAGTCGGCACCTGACCGGAGATGATGACCAGCGGGATTGAGTCGCAGTAGGCGGTTGCAATCCCCGTCACCGCGTTGGTTGCGCCCGGACCGGATGTAACCAGCGCGACACCGACCTTGTCCGTGGAGCGGGCATAGCCGTCGGCCGCATGGATCGCCGCCTGCTCGTGGCGGACGAGGACGTGGCGGACCTTGTCCTGCTTGAACAACTCGTCGTAGATATAGAGGACGGCGCCGCCCGGGTAACCGAAAAGATATTCAACCTTTTCTTCCTGGAGACTCCTGATTACAATTTCCGCACCGGTCAAGACCATCACTGTACCCGAAGCTGTATCGGCAATGTAAAGCGCCGAACCATACCGCTGCGCCGGCAATTGGTCAAGGCGCCGCGGCCGAAGGTCGCGACACGGCCCCCCGCGCTTTCCGTGGGCCGGGTTCGACGGCCTGCCGCCCTACCCCCAGACACCCGAGGAACCATCCCCTGCCCTCCCGCCTCGAATTATCGGACTTCCTCGCCAGCGTCGAAAAACGGGCTTACAAGCAGGCTTTGTTCGCAGTGCGAAACGAAGAGTCGGCACTCGACGTCGTGCAGGACGCGATGATGAAGCTGGCGGAAAAATACGGCGACAAACCTGTCGACGAGTTGCCGATGCTTTTTCAGCGCATTCTTCAGAACGTCATTCGCGATTACTATCGCCGACAGAAGGTCCGCAGCATGTGGACCACGCTGTTCTCTGCCTTTTCCGGCCCGGATGATGAGGAGCGCGACCCCCTTGAAAGCATCGAGTCGGCCGACGGCGACCATAAAAGCGAATCGCCGCATGCGCAGTTTGAACAACGACAGACGCTGGATGTCATAGAAAAGGAAATCGAAAAGCTCCCTCCCCGTCAACGCGAAGCCTTCCTGATGCGTTACTGGGAAGAAATGGACATCGCAGAAACGGCCGCGGCAATGGGATGCTCCGAAGGCAGTGTTAAAACGCACTGTTCTCGGGCGACGCATACGCTTGCCGCTGCACTTGCAGCAAAGGGCATCACGTTATGAACGACCACGATTTTCACTTCCGGGTACGGCAACACCTGAACACCTCGACCAGACAGCTTTCACCCAGCATTTCCATCCGCCTCCACCAGTCGAGACAAAAGGCCCTGGAGCACCAGAAGCTGTCCGTCCGCAGATTCAGCATGGCGGGTATCGGCGGTGTGATGACCGAGTACATCCTTCCTCGCGGCAAGACTGTCCTGGCGATGCTTGCTGTCGTCCTGGCAGCGTTGGGGACCGGCTTCCTCGGCGACCTTCTGCGCACCGCGGACATGGAGGAGGTGGATAGCGCCCTTCTCGCCGACGACCTTCCGATTGACGCTTACCTGGATCGTGGGTTCGACGCATGGGTTCAACACAACTCGCCCGACTGATCGCTGCCTGTGCCGTCGCCTGCTCCCCCACCCTGCTTGCCGCGCCGCCGATCACGGCACCGGCTTGGGGTGATCTGACTCCCGACCAGCAACGCACGCTTGCACCGCTCGCCAAGGAATGGCGAGATCTGCCAGACGACCGCAAACGCAAGTGGGTAGGCATTGCTGACCGCTTCCCCGGCTATACGCCGGAGGAGCAGTCTCGCCTGCAGGGACGCATGGAAACCTGGCTGTCCCTCACACCCGAGCAGCGTGCGGTGGCGCGGGATCAATACCGCAACCTGCAACGCATCGCCCCGGAGAAACGTGAAGCACTGCGCCAGCAGTGGAAAACCTATCAGGAACTTCCGAGCGAGGAAAAGCAGCGCTTCACCGAAGCGGCCGCCAAACCGGCCGTCAAGCCCGCGACACCCAGAACAGGCGCCCCGCCCATCAAGCCGCTGACCGCGCCGCTCCCGCCACGGCCGATTGCGCCGAAGGTCGTCATGCAGACCCCGCCTCTCCCCGGACCGGCCTCCTCGCCGATCGAACCCTTCGTCGCGGCGCCCGCCACGGGAACGACGCCTGCCGCCAATACGGCCGAGAACGCCCTCCCGGCAAGCGCACCGGCCAAACCCTGACCTCAGCCATGCCTCCAAAAGCTCGACGCTCCGGAACAGCCTCCCCGGAGCGGCAGACCGTCGAACTGGCCGGACTCCGCCGCCGCCTCGCCAGCATGCTCTATGAGAGCCTGCTGCTGCTCGGCGTGCTCGCACTGACCTTCATGGTGCCATTGCTGATGCTCGCCATCGGCCTCAACTACATGCCGGATGGCCGCCTCATGTGGCTACACATCTTCCTGGTGCTCGGGCTTTATTTTGTGTGGTATTGGCGTCGCGGCGGGCAGACGCTTGCAATGCAGACCTGGAAACTCCGCATCGTCCAGGCCGATGGTCGCCCCATCTCCGTCGGGCAGGGCTGGCTGCGCTACGCACTGACATGGCCGTCGCTGTGCTTCTTTGGAATTGGTCTGCTGTGGGCGCTGCTGGACCGGGATCGGCAGTTCCTTCACGACCGTCTTGCCGGCACGCGCATCGTCCTGCTCACCCCCCCACCCGCCGGGAATTGAGCCACTGCAGCGCAGCAATTTCAGCGCCGCTCGACCCACCACATCGTCCCCATCGCGGCCAACAGGAAGGCAACACTGGGGGTCAATGCGGCAACCGCCGGAATCCAGCCGTTGATGACACCCAGGTTCGAGAAAAGGCCGTTGAGCAGATGGAAACCAACGCCGATCATGATCCCGGAAAACACCTTGAGGCTCACCCCGCCCATGCGCGTCTGCATGTAGCCGAAAGGCAAGGCCAGCCCCATCATCACCAACGCCGCAAAGGGGTAGGCAAGCTTCTTCCACAGCGCGATCTCATAGCGGGTTGTCCGCTGGTTGTTCTCCTCCAGGTGGCGGATATAGGAATACAGCGTCGCCACCGACATCCGCTCCGGCACCACCATCAGCACCGAGAGCACGTCAGGCGTCAACTCCGACTTCCAGATCATGTCCGGCAACTGCACCGTCTCCGTGCGCTCGCCGAGAAAACGGGTCTGAGCCACCTTGCGCAGCCGCCATCCTTCGTCCTGATCGTAGGCCCCCGTCTCCGCCTCGCTGATAGACACCAGCATCGCGCGGTCATCGAATTCGTAGAGTCGTACGCCCTGCAGGGAGGTGTCAGGCAGCACGTTGCGGACATTCACGAACCGATGACCATCCCTGACCCACAAGCCCGTCCGCAACTCCTGGGAAACCATCGAACGGGTCGCCGCCAGCCGCCACTGCTGTGCCGCCCGCTCCGCAGGCGGCGCCAGGTATTCACCGAAGACGAAAGTGATCACCACAAAGACGCTACCGATCGCCAGCAGCCCGAGCAGGAAGCGCCCGGTGGACAGGCCCGACGCACGCAGCACCGTGATCTCCGAATGCCGGGCGAGGGTCGTCAGCGCATACAGGCTACCGATCAGCACGGCGATCGGCATCAGCTCATAGACCCGGCCCGGCATGATCATCGCGACATAGATGGCCGCGTGATGGAGCATGTAGCCGCTCTTGCCGATCTCGTCGAGCTCGTTGACCAGGTCGAAGAACGCAAACAGGCCGAGGAAGGCAAGCAGCACCAGGGCCACCGCGGCATAGATCTCGCGGCTCAGGTAGCGGATATAGACAGGTATCATCAGCGCCTCCGCCAGCGCGCAAACACGGCGATCCGCCGGTAGAACAGAATGGCCAGCACGGCCAACATGGCCAGGTGGGGGATCCACAGGCCGACATCGAAGCGCAGACGCCCCTGCCCCACCCAGGCCTGACAGACGCTCACCGCATTGCTATAGATCAGGTAGATCAGGATCGCCAGGATCAGATTATTGGTCCTGCCCGCCCGGGGATTGACGAAGGACAGCGGAATCGCCAGCAGCGACAGCATCATCGCCAGCACCGGCGTGCTGATTCGCGCCAGCAACTCGCCACGACTGCGTTGATCCGGGCTTTTGATCAGCGCCGGAAGGGCCAGGGTCTTCGGCTGGCGTGGCCCGGTCGCCGCCTCCTTGGATTCCATGAGTATCTGGTAACGCTCGAACTCCATGACCCGATAACTTGGCGTGCCCGGCGTCCCCTCGTAGCGACGGCCATTCTCGAGCACGACGAAACGGTTGCCGACGGTATCGACCTCCGTATGCCCCTGAGCCGCGACCATCACGCCCAACCGGCCGTTCTGCACGCTGCTCGCAAAGACGTTCCGCACCCGCCCCTCATCACCGGACAGCGCTTCGACGAAGAACACCCGGTCGCCCCCCGACGACTCCCTGAACATGCCGGGCGCCACCCTCGACACGTCATCCCGATTGCTGAGCTGCTCCTTGTATTCGACGCTCTTCTTCTGCGCCCAGGGCGCGACGAAGAGCGACAGCGCCGCGACGAGCAGCACCACCGGCATCGCGAAGCGCAGCACCGGCCGGATCCATGCGGTGAGCGGCACTCCGCTGGAAAACCAGACCACCATCTCGGAATCGCGGTACCAGCGCGAAAGCGTCATCAGGATCGCGATGAAGACCGTCAGGGACAGCACCACCGGCATCTGGGCGACCGCTCCAAAGCCGATCAGGGCCAGCACCGCATCGGCTGGCACACGCCCGCCGGCGGCCTGCCCAAGCAGACGGATGAGCACCGTGGAAATCAGGATGGCGAACAACGCGACGAAAACCGCCACGGCGTTCTGCGTGAATTCGCGTTGGGCAGCTCGGAGAAAAATCATGCGGGAAAGGGGATCAGGATCGTCGGGCGGCCATTTTGACGTCCGCCGGGGTGGCGGCCATAATGGCACGATGTCCCATTGGCGCGTGTTTCCAAGGAGAAGCGGGTGGAATTTACCATAAAGGCCGGATCGCCGGAAAAACTCAAGAATGCCTGCATCGTCGTCGGCAGCTATGCCGGTGGCGACCTCGGCCCGGCGGCCCGAGCCCTCGACAAGGCCGGTGACGGCGCGCTCTCCGCGATACTGGCCCGAGGCGACCTGGACGACAAGGCCGGCTCCACCTTGCTGCTCCATGACCTGCCAGGCACGGCCGCGCCCCGCGTACTGGTCGTCAGTCTGGGCAAGGCCGATGAACTCAGTGACAAGAGCTATCGCGACGCAGTTTCGGCGGCGGCCAGGCAGCTTGCCGGTTCTGCCGCCGGCGACGCGGCATTCTGCCTCGCCGAAGCCGAGCTCCCCCACCGCGACCTGGCCTGGCGCCTGGCCCAGGCTGCGCAGATCCTCAAGGACAGCATCTACCGCTGCGACGAACTGAAGTCAAAAAAGGAGGAATCGAAAAAGGGCGTCAAGAAGCTGGTGTTCGTCATCAAGGGCAAGGAAGTCGATGAAGGGCTGGAGGCAGCGGTCCGCCGCGGCGAAGCCATCGCCGACGGCATGGCCCTCGCGAAGACCCTCGGCAACCTGCCCGGCAACGTCTGCACCCCGGGCTACCTGGCGAGCACTGCAAGAAAGCTCACCAAGGACCACAAGATCAAGGTCGAGGTGCACGAGCGGGAGGACATGGAGAAGCTCGGCATGGGCGCCCTGCTCTCCGTCGCCCGCGGCTCCCACGAGCCGCCCAAGTTCATCGTCCTTCATTACAAGGGCGGCAAGGCCAAGGACAAGCCGATCGTGCTGGTAGGCAAGGGCATCACCTTCGACACCGGCGGCATCTCGCTCAAGCCCGGCGAAGCCATGGACGAGATGAAGTACGACATGTGCGGCGCCGCCAGCGTGCTGGGCACCTTCAAGGCCATCGCCCAGATGGATCTTCCGGTCAATGTCATCGGCCTGATCCCCAGCACCGAGAACATGCCGGGAGGCTCGGCCACCAAGCCGGGCGACATCGTCACCTCCATGTCGGGGCAGACCATCGAAATCCTGAACACCGACGCCGAAGGCCGCCTGATCCTCTGCGACGCCCTCACCTATGCGGAGCGCTTCGACCCGGTCGCGGTCGTGGATGTCGCGACCCTCACCGGAGCCTGCATCATCGCGCTGGGCAACCTCACCTCGGGGCTGATGGCCAACGACGACGAACTCGCCGCAGAGCTCCTCGCCAGTGGCCAGGCTGCCGGCGACAAGGCGTGGCAACTGCCCCTGTGGGACGAGTACCAGGAGATGCTGAAGAGCAACTTCGCCGACATCCCGAACATCGGCAGCAAGGGCGCAGGCACCATCACCGCCGCCTGTTTCCTCTCACGCTTCACCAAGGCCTACAAGTGGGCCCACCTCGACATCGCCGGCACGGCCTGGAAATCCGGCGCCGACAAGGGCGCCACCGGCCGACCGGTGCCGCTGCTGACCCAGTTCCTGATCGGACGCACCACCCATTGAACCATCCGCACACGTGTCCGGCATGACCGACATCCGCTTCTACCACAACGCACCCGACCGCCTGCGCGTGGCCTGCGTGCTCGCCGCCAAGGCCAGCGGCAGCGGACGACGGGTGGCGGTCTTCGCCCCGGACGTGAGCACCGCCCGGCATTTCGACCAGATGCTCTGGAGTTTCCAGCCCCTCGCCTTCGTGCCCCACGTGGGCGTCGACTCGCCCCTCGCCAGCCAGACGCCGGTGGTCATCGGCAGTCGCCTCGACACCCTCCCTCACGAAGACGTACTGATCAACCTCGGCGACGAGGTTCCGGACGGATTTCAGCGCTTCCACCTCCTCATCGAGATCGTCGGCCCTGGAAATGCCGAAACGCTCGCCGCGCGCAATCGCTACCGCCGCTACAAGCAACAGGGTTTCGCGCTCGAGGCCCACGATTTGGCTCAACGGAGTGGCGAATGAGCACTTCCCACGATCGCGAATTTGAAATTTCCCTCGACGATGACGAGGGCGAACGCTTGATGGAGAAGGCCGACGCGCTGATCCAGCGTCATGCCAGCCTGGACACAACACCGCCGGACACCGACGACCTGCCGGTATTGACCGACATCTTCGACGATCGCCGAGAACCCTTCATCGGAGAATCCTCGCCCATCATCCTCGAGCCCGTCGAAGCGGAGCCGGCCCTCCAAGCCCGCGGAACGCACGATGCGCTGGCGGCACGACTGGTCGCCCTCGACACCGCGATCAGCCGGCATATCGAGGAATGGGTTGCCAGCGAACTGCCCCAGCTCGTCTCCCGTGAACTCGACGAACTGGCCGAACACCTGTGCAGCAAGGCCGCGGCCCACTTGCGCGCCACCCTGCTCCCGCTCGTCTCGGCGGAAATCGCCGACACCCTCGATCGCGAACCCGAGCCCTGAGCCCCGCTGACGGGCGGGACGCGTCGGCGGGTGCGTCGCCTCCTTCCGCTATAATTCGCGCTTTGCCTTCAAAGACAGCCCCCATGGAACTGGCCAAGAGTTTCGAGCCGGCGGAGATCGAGCGCCGCTGGTATGAGCACTGGGAGTCGAACGGCTACTTCGCCGCCGGCCTCGACCGCAGCAAGCCCTTTGATCAATCCTTCTGCATCCTGCTGCCGCCGCCCAACGTCACCGGCACCCTGCACATGGGGCACGGCTTCAACCAGACGATCATGGACGCGCTCACGCGCT
>Ga0213919_1000146_pt1 | contig 37529 bp, 38 predicted proteins | sample McNCre317MG_FD_161056 | JGI IMG/M metagenome (GOLD analysis project Ga0213919, IMG submission 161056) | Freshwater microbial communities from McNutts Creek, Athens, Georgia, United States - 3-17 MG | ecosystem: Environmental > Aquatic > Freshwater > Creek | place: USA: Georgia | collected...
TGGCTTTCGCTTCAGCTTCTGTGAGGAAATTGATCTCACCCAAACGCGATGCTTCGCTTTGCAAGCGCGCATTGCTCTCGGTATAGATGGCACGAAACACGACCTGTTTGATGGCGTTACCCACCGTGACACTGCCGTGGCCTCGCATGAGCGCCACATTCGATTGACCCAACACAGCGGCCAGCGATTCGCCTAGGGCTTGGTTGCTGATCAACAAATCGGTGCTCTCACCCGCGCTGTGGCGAATGTCGTAAACGGGCGTCACCGCGCCTAAGAAGCCACTCATGTGACAAATCGGGCGTAGCCGCGCACCTGTCACACCAAAAGGAATCACAGCAGGCGAATGGCTGTGCACCACCGACATCACATCGGGACGGGCCTTGTAGATGGCGCTGTGAATGAAGCGCTCCACATAAGTGCGGCGGCCTTGCGGGTCGTGCACGTTGCCGTCTAAATCGACTTCCACAATGTCTTGCGCTTCGACCAAAGCCGGTGCCATGCTGCGCGCAATGAAGAAGCGCTCGGGGTTATTGGGGTGACGCACGCTGATGTGGCCAAAGCCATCGAGCACGCCTTCGTTGACCAGGATGTGGTTGGCCAATGCTAAGTCTTCTAAGAGTTGTGTTGTCATGATGTTGGTGTTTCGTTATTCAGCTTTGATGCCCGCATAGGCGGCGACGCGTGCCCAGCGCACCAATTCGGAGCGCATAAAGTCTGTGCCGCTTTCGGATGTGGTGAAGAAAGGTTCAAAACCCAGCTTGTCAAACTTGGCTTTCATCTCGGGCGTGTTACCGACTTGCACAAATGCCGCGTTGAGTTTTTTTACAATAGCTGGTGGTGTGCCCGCAGGGGCATACACCGCAAACCAGTTGGCCAAGTCCACGCCTTTGTAGCCCGACTCGGCCAACGAAGGCACATTGGGCAAGTTGGGGTTGCGCTGCGAAGCGGCCATGACCAACGCGCGAATGCGCCCTTGTTGGATATAGGGCAACGCGTTTTGCACAGGGCTGAACATGTACGCCAGTTGGCCTCCCACCAAATCCGTCATGGCCTGCGATTGACCCTTGTAAGGGATGTGATTTGTTTTAGTGCCAGCGAGCTGGTTGAAGAACTCAGCGTGCAAATGCTGTGGGCTTCCCATGCCTGCGGTACCGTAATTCAATTCGCCAGGGTTGGCTTTCGCCAGGTCTACGAATTCGCGTAAGTTGTTCGCCTTGACCGAAGGATGCACCACCAGTACCGACCCCGTTTGGCCGACCAAGGTCACGGTTTGCAAGTCTTTGAGCAAGTCATAAGGCAGCTTGCGATACACCGCCACATTGGTAGCAATGGTGCCAGGTGAAAGGAGCAAGGTGTAGCCATCGGGCTTGGCTTTGGTCACAGCTTCCACGCCGATGTTGCCGCCAGCGCCTAAGCGGTTTTCAATCACCACCGGCTGTCCCAGTAGCTCACCGACTTTTTGCCCCAAGGTACGCGCCAACAAATCTGTGCCGCCCCCTGCGGCGACAGGCACGATGATTTGAATGGGTTTATTTGGGTAGCTTTGCGCGAAACTGTTACCTAGCGAGCAAGCCAAACCCAACGCAACAGCAGCCATCCATTGAAAACACTTCTTCATGCTGACTCCTTATCAAAGAACTTAAATCTTGAAAGCCTCAAGCGACTCGGGTGCAAACAACTCCGCCACATCCAACTTGCGAGGCGACAAACCTTGTTCGTGGTGATAGCGGGTAAAGGTCTCCAAGGTTTTTCGGTTCTTCTCAAGACCGTAAGACCACCAGTCATCACCAAATTCGCGTCGGGCATCTTCCACATGTGCCGTTAACCAAGGCAGCATCGCCTTGAGCGCAGCCGTTTCGTACAAGTCGTCATACGTGCGGCGCTGCGCTTCAATGAAAGCCTTGGTCAACGATTGCGCAATCCAACGGTTAGCTTCATACACCTCACGGCGAATCACCACCGTGTGCATGATCGGAAAAATGCCTGTTTCGCGGTAATAAGCACGCTCGACATCGACATAGTTTTCAAACAAACGCTTGACCTTGCCATCGCCTTTCAGAAATGAAGATGGCATGCGTGCGGTGTAGAGCGCATCCAATTCGCCATCGTGCAACATCTTTGACAAGGTTTGCGTGGGACCGATGGGGTTGACCTGAATATTCGGCGGCAACTGCAGCTTCATCTTTTCGATGCGTCCCGCTTCTTCTTCACCGCCAAATAAATAAGGCTGCGCGTCCACTGGCACACCGTAATGGTCAGACAAGATGCCGCGAATCCACACCGGTGCTGTCATTTGATATTCGGGACTAGCAATGCGTTTACCAATCAAATCTTTCGGCTCATGGATGCCACTGTTGGCATTCACATAAATGCAAGAGTGACGAAAGAAGCGGGATGGAAAAATAGGCAACGCGACGAACGGACGCTCGGGCTTTGACAGCGTGACGCAATAAGACGACAACGACATTTCTGCCACATCAAACTCTTGGAACCGAGCCATGCGAAAGAAGGTTTCTTCCACAGGCAAATTCAAATAGTTCAAGTCAATGCCATCGACAGGCACAGTGCCATCCATCAAGGCGCGGGTGCGGTCGTAGTTCCAACACGCAAAGCTCAGTTTCAATCGACTCACACATTACTCCTGTTGCTTGATGCCTGCGGCTTGGACAGCTTTGCCAAGGCGCTCGTTTTCGTCTGCAATCGCACGCGCATAGTCAGCGGCGCTACCACCAATAGCTTCAATGCCAGCATTGCTCAAGATTTGAATGGTGTCGGGTTGCTTAGCGACAACCGCCATTTCAGCACTGATGCGGTCCATCGCTGCCTGCGGTGTTCCCGTCGCGGCCAACACACCGACGATGGGCGCGAAGTCAAAACCAGGAATCACTTCGGCAATGGTGGGGACGTTAGGTTCTTGAGCCGAGCGCTTGCCTGAGTTACTGCCGACCAAGCGCACCTGACCCGACTTCACAAAGCCAGACAGGGATGGCAAGGCAGAAAACAACATGTCGACTTGACCACCAATCAACGCAGGTACGGATTGGCCAGTGCCTTTGAATGGAATGTGCGTGATGTCCAACGACAAAGCCGCTTTCATCGCTTCCATGCTCAGATGGTGCGTGCTGCCAATGCCAGAAGACCCATAAGTCAATGTGCCGGGCTTGGCTTTTGCCAACGCAATCAACTCACGCAAATTGTGAATCGGTGTTTTAGGGTGAACGGCCAAATACAAAGGTGCTCGCGCGGCCAAAGAAACGGGAACAAAGTCACGCTTGTAGTCGTAGCTGATGGTTTTGTAGAGCGATGGATTGATGGAAAACATCGAACCATCAGTGACTAAAAAGGTGTAACCATCCTTCGGCGATGCAGCCATGGCTTGTGCGGCCACGACACCATTCGCCCCAGGCTTGTTGTCAACGACAACGGGTTGACCTAAGCGATCACCTAGGCGTTGCGCATAAATACGTGCCACGGTGTCAGGCAAACCACCAGCCGAGTACGGCACGATGAATCTGATGGCTCGGTTTGGATACGTCTGTGCGAATGCAGCAGATCCAATACTTGCAGCAGCCACCGCAAGCGCAGCAGCTTGCCATACACGGCGGCGAAAAATATTGTTGGAATTCATGGTTTGTCTCCTGATTGTTTTTAAATTAAACGGGCTTCGCCATGTGCTCTCGCCAGTCCACGTCTTTGGGGACCACGGCTTGATAGGAACACATCGCGCTTGGAATGCGCAGCGGGCCAACCCCAATAGGGGGCTCGCCTTTCATGAAGCTTTGAACGGCCTCCAACATTTGTCGGCGGAATTCAACAATGGCTAGATCGCTAGCGCCCAAACGGTCATGGGTACGGTCTGCAATGGGCCCCATCGTGACCCACATCGCCATGTCTTGGTTAGGAATGCCTGGAATGCCAGTGAAGTTGCCGGCCTTCATCGCTTGACGGTCTTGCATGAAGTCGTTCGCAACAGTGCGTACAGGCTTGAACTGCGCATCCACATCGACGCCCACTTGCGCGGACAAAAATTGGCGCCATGTTGCTGTTTCAGGCGTGCTGGCGGGGTCACCCCAAGCAATGAAATGAAACGCTGTATGTGTATCGTCAATGGCCGTATTGATGTTGGCGACGTTGTACAAATTGTTGGGTGGAATCAGCGCCGATGCAGGCGCGACAAACACGGTTGAGCGTACATAGTCATGCGTGGCCGCGTTATGGATTGGACGGCGAATCGCTGCGTATCGAAAACCATAGGCATCACGCTGAGTTTGCATGCGCGGCGCTTTATCCGTAGATGGGCGAAGCCAGTTTTTGTCTGTTGCTTTTGCGCCATCCACGCGGGCAGGCACCATGTCCGAAGAATGCAAACTAGAGCTATGCGCCGAGTCGATTTGACCTTCCAAAATTTGTGCCCAGTTGCACGGAATGATGATTTTGGCAATCGACACACGAACATCTTCTGTTGGCGCCCAAGGTGGTGGCGTGAATTCAGTCATCGTGTCTGCGGGCCCCATGTAGGCCCACACAAAACCGCCCCATTCTTTGGTCGGGTAAGCGGTGTGCTTGACCTTATTGGCCATACCGCTGGCCACTGGCTCTGAACTCATCTCTGTGACGTTACCTGCCACGTCCATCTTCCAGCCGTGATACAGACAACGCAATCCACAGTTTTCATTACGGCCATACACCAAGGATGCGCGGCGATGCGGGCAATATTCGTCCATCACACCCACACGCCCCTCGGTGTCACGAAACACCACCAAGTCCTCACCCAACACGCGGGCACGAATCGGTTTTCCATCGGGCTCACTGACTTCTTCCAACAGACAAATGGCTTGCCAATGACGGCGCATGAGCTGCCCCATGGGCGCCTTACCTTCCACGCGGCATAACAGATCGTTCTCTTCCGGAGTCAACATAAATTTCCTTTTGTGCTTGCAAAAAAATGGTTAGATGGCTAAGATTATTTGAATTCTTGATCTATGTCAACTCAACCTCTGTCACACAAAGCACAACTTGTATATGAGCGAATCCTTCACCTTCCTGCGTGTCACACGCAAACAATCCATTGCCACAGATATCACGTTGTTCGAGCTTGCGCCCCCTGAAGGGCAAGAGCTCCCTGCATTCACAGCAGGCGCGCATATCACCGTACAAACCCCCAGTGGGGTGCGTCGCAGCTATTCGTTATGCGGAGATCCAGAGCAAACGGCGACATGGCAAATCGCCGTCAAACGAGATGCCAAAGGACGAGGAGGCTCACAAAGCATGGTGGACAACGTGCAGGCAGGTGACTTACTCCCAACCTTGCCGTGGGCCAACTTGTTTGAACTCAATGAAACTGCAGCGTCATACATCTTTGTGGCAGGTGGCATTGGCATCACCCCCATCTTGTCGATGATGCGTCGCTTGATCAGTCAGGGCCGCACCGATTTCAAGCTGTACTACTGCACGCGGGATGCCGCTGGCACCGCCTTTATGGATGAGCTCAATGCCTCGGACTTGGCGGGAAAGGTCAAAATTCACCACGACCATGGCGATCCTGAAAAAGCATTAGATCTGTGGCCTGTGTTTGAGCGCCCCAGCAATGCGCATGTGTATTGCTGCGGACCACAGGGGCTGATGGACAGCGTGCGCGACATGACGGGGCACTGGCCAACCGAGCGCATTCATTTTGAAAGTTTTGGTGTTTCACAAACAGGCTTTCAAGAGAACCGCGCTTTTGATGTGGTGCTGCAAAAATCAGGCTTGCGCGTGACTGTGCCAAAGCATCAAAGCATCTTGGAAGCGCTGAGGGCGTGCGGGCATTCGGTATCTAGTTCGTGTGAAAGCGGCACGTGCGGCTCCTGCAGAACAACCTTGATAGCAGGCGACGTAGAACACCGCGATTTGGTGCTTCGCCCCGAGGAGCAGGCCCATCAAATCATGGTCTGTGTTTCGCGCGCCAACTCTGCAGAATTGATACTCGACTTATGAAGACATCCAGACTTCAGTTAGGCGTTGCGGGCTTGGGACGTGCATTCACACTGATGCTGCCCACATTGGTCAACGACCCTCGCATCCAATTGGTGGCAGCCACCGATCCGCAAACTTTGGCTTGCGCGCAGTTTGAACGTGACTTTGGCGTCACATGCGATGTGAATTTCGAAGCACTGTGCGCCAATCCAAAAGTACAAGCTGTCTACATCGCCACACCACACCAACTGCATGCCGCGCAAGTAGAAATGGCGGCAGCGTACGGAAAGCATGTGATGGTCGAAAAGCCCATGGCACTCACACTGGATGAATGTTCACGCATGATCGAAGCCACCACGCGTGCAGGCGTGGTGTTGATGGTGGGCCATAGCCATAGCTTCAATGCACCGATTTTGAAAACGCGCCAACTCATTCAAAGCGGTGCATTCGGTCAGGTGCGCATGATTCACGCGTTGAACTACACAGACTTTCTGTATCGCCCCCGCCGTCCCGAAGAGCTAGACACGCAAGCAGGCGGCGGCGTGATTTTTAGCCAGGCGGCACATCAAATTGACATCGTGCGTTTGCTGGGTGGCGGTTTGGTGAACAGCGTGATGGCGCACACGGGCGCGTGGGATACATCACGTCCCACCGAAGGCGCTTACAGCGCATTGCTTGGTTTTGTTGGCGGCACATTTGCCAGCGTGAGTTACAACGGTTATGGCCATTTCGACAGCGACCGTTGGATGGACGGCGTTGGCGAATTAGGCCAAACCAAAAACTGGAATGACCACGGGGCTGCACGTCAACGCTTGGCCAATGCAGCCTCTGCCGCCGAAGAAGCCCAACTGAAAGCAGCACGCAACTATGGCGCTTCTCAATGGACAGGCAGCACGGCGTTACCCCCCCACGCCCAACACCAACACTTTGGCCCACTCATCGTCAGCTGTGAGCACGCTGATTTGCGACCAACGCCACAAGGCGTTTGGATTGATGGTGACTTCGAAGTCAAACTTGATGTTTTGGAGCCACCTACGCTGCCCCGCAGCGAAGTCATTGATGAGCTCTACAACGCCATCATGCGCGACAAGCCGGTGCTGCACAGCGGGGCATGGGCACGTGCGACGACCGCCGTCAGCTTGGCAATTTTGGCATCTGCACAAAGTGGTCAAATTCAAACACCCACTGACCAAGTTCAACCTGTGTATTAAATGAAGAAGATAAAACCCGATGAAACCCGAAACATCTTGCGCCACTGGCAAGAGGCCGTTCCCAATGACCGCCTAGCGCATCTGGTGCGAGATGCGGGTCGGGCTTACACCCGCGCGTTGCAACTCCGCTTGGCTAAATTTGGCGTGCCTTTTGGGCACTGGGCATTTCTACGCATTTTGTGGGAGCGCGATGGCCTCACCCAGCGTGAGCTGAGCGACCTCGCCGGGGTCATGGAACCCACAACATTTGCGGCGATGAAAACCATGGAAGCTCTGGGCTACATTGAACGCCGACAACTACCCGATAACAAAAAAAACATGTACGTGCATTTGACGCCTGCAGGTCGCGGGCTCAAAAAAAAATTGGTGCCCCTTGCAGAGGACACCAATCACGTCAGTATTCAAGGCCTTAGCGCCTCAGAGATTCAAACCACCCGTCATGTGCTGCTCACCATCTTGAACAACTTGGCGCAAGATGAGTGAGAGAACAGGCCTTTAGCTGGTCTTCATCCCCAACTTACCCAGCAGCGCTTGGTCACGTTGCCAATCAGGATTGCCTGTGGTCAACAACTTGTCGCCGTAAAAAATGGAGTTAGCACCCGCCATAAAGCACAAGGTCTGAATGGCTTCGCCCATTTCTTGGCGACCAGCCGACAAACGCACACGTGCCGTTGGCATGGTGATGCGTGCGACGGCGATGGTGCGCACAAATTCCAACAAATCCAACGCCTCGGTGCCATGCAACGGGGTGCCCTCGACTTGTACCAAGTTGTTGATTGGCACAGAGTCTGGGTAGGGGTTGAGGTTGGCCAACTGGTGCACCAACGCCGCGCGCTGTGCGCGTGATTCGCCCATGCCCACAATGCCGCCGCTACACACGTTCATGCCTGCAGAGCGCACACGCTCAAGCGTGTCTAAACGGTCTTGATACACGCGGGTGGTGATGATGTTGCCGTAGGTCTCAGGCGCGGTGTCGAGGTTGTGGTTGTAGTAGTCGAGGCCCGCATCTTTCAGCGTGTTGGCGTGTTGCGCAGTCAGCATGCCCAAGGTGCAGCAAGCTTCCAAGTTCAAGTCTTTGACCGTGCGGATGAGCTCTGCCACTTTTTCGATGTCGCGGTCTTTGGGTTCACGCCACGCTGCGCCCATGCAAAAACGGGTCGCACCGTTCTTTTTAGCTTCTGTGGCGGCCGCTTTGACGGTGTCTACATCCAATAACTTAGAGGCTTCCACACCGGTGTCGTAACGCGACGCTTGTGGGCAATAGCCGCAATCTTCTGAACAACCACCCGTTTTGATGGACAGCAAAGTCGAGAGCTGAACTTCGTTGGGGTTGAAATTTTCACGGTGAACTTGCTGTGCTTTGAACATCAAGTCGTTGAATGGCAGGTTAAATAGCTCTTCCACAGCGCCCAAAGACCAAGCATGGTCAGTCACAACAGGGGCCACGGCAGGCTTGACAAAGTGAACGGGCTGTTCATTGTGCAAAGTCGATTGCATAGAGAAAACTTCTAAAAAAATATTCCCTAAATATAGCAACAAAAGAAAGCCAAGACCTTACAAGGCCATGCGCGGGGATAATGACTCTTTCGTGGCGCAAAGCCGATTATTTTGATGCGAGGTTTTTTTGCAAAACACCCAGTCCTCTCAACTGGTGCAACGCAGCTTACAAAGCGTGTGGCACCCCTGCACTCAAATGCAGCACCACGAGACGGTACCTTTGGTCGCCGTCAAACGCGGCAAAGGTGCTTGGTTGTATGACGTTGACAACCAACGTTACTTGGATGCCGTCAGTTCATGGTGGGTCAACTTGTTTGGTCATGCCAACCCACGCATCAACGCCGCATTGAAAGACCAACTGGACACGCTGGAGCACGCCATGTTGGCAGGCTTCACACACGAACCCGTTGTGGCGCTGTCTGAAAAACTAGCAGCGCTCACCAACGGGGTGCTAGGCCATTGCTTCTATGCTTCTGATGGGGCATCCGCCGTTGAGATTGCGCTCAAGATGAGTTTTCACTCGTGGCGCAACCAAGACCTACCCAACAAGCAAGAGTTTGTCTGCCTCAAAGGCGGTTACCACGGCGAAACCGTGGGCGCGCTATCCGTCACGGACGTGGCGATCTTTCGCGATGCGTATGACGCACTGCTCAAGCCCACGCACTGCCTCATGTCACCCGATGCACGACTGGCCCTAGAAGGGGAAACCGCTGAAGACCAAGCGCGCCGAGCTGCACACGAGCTAGAAGTGCTGCTACAAGAACGCGCCGACCACATCAGCGCCGTGATCGTGGAGCCCTTGGTGCAATGTGCCAGCGGCATGGCCATGCACAGCCCTTTGTATCTGCAACGGGTCCGCGCCCTGTGCGACCAATACAACGTGCACATGATTGCAGATGAAATTGCCGTTGGATGCGGCCGCACCGGCACCTTCTTTGCCTGCGAGCAAGCCAACATCTGGCCCGACTTTGTGTGCTTGTCAAAAGGCATCAGTGGTGGCTATTTGCCACTGTCATTGGTGATGACGCGCGACAGCATTTATCAAACCTTCTACAGCGACAGCGTGGCGCGTGGGTTCTTGCATTCGCACTCATACACGGGCAATCCACTGGCTTGCCGTGCAGCGCTGGCCACTTTGGCCATCTTTGACGAAGACGATGTCTTGGCACAAAACAAACGCCGTGCGCAGCGCATGACTGCCGCACTCGCACCACTGGCTGCGCACGCGCAAGTGAAGAACTTCCGACAGCAAGGAATGATTTGGGCATTCGACGCACAAGTCAATGAACCCGCCAAGGCCGCCACTTTTTCTCGTAGATTTTTCACCACTGCGCTGGAACATGAAATCCTCATTCGTCCAATTGGACGCACGGTTTACTTGATGCCCCCCTACATCTTGAGCGACGACGAAATTGACCTGCTGGCGACGCGTCTACAAACTGTTTTTGAGCAAGTGATCCACGCATGACCAACCCCTCGCTACAAATTCTTGCCTCCAAGCTCGTCGACATCGATGCGCAAGGTTTACGCCGCCAACGCTGGACGGCAGAGACCGCCTGCCACCCCCACCTGCTAGTCAATGGTCGGTCGATGTTGGCCTTCAACAGCAATGACTACCTAGGCCTAGCGGCGCATCCGCAAGTGGTGGAAGCTTTGAAGGAAGGGGTGTCTTTGTATGGTGCAGGCAGTGGCGCATCGCACCTCATCAGTGGGCACTTTCAATCTCACGCACGCTTAGAAGAAAAACTGGCAGCGATGCTCTCACCGTACTTGGTGTCTGCGCGGGCACTGTACTTTTGCACGGGCTACATGGCCAACCTAGGCATCTTGCATGCGTTGGCAGACAGCGCGCAAGGTGACATCACCGTGTTTTCCGAGTCACTCAACCATGCCTCACTCATTGATGGCATTCGCCTCTCGCGGTCTGCCGTGCAGCTCTACCCACATTGCGATACGCAAGCTTTGGGCGAGTTGCTGAAAACGTGCACCAGCAAAACCAAAGTGGTGGTGACAGACAGCGTGTTCAGCATGGACGGCGACATTGCCCCCGTGCGTGAGTTGTTAACCTTGTGCGAACAACACGGGGCCTGGCTGGTGGTGGACGATGCCCACGGTTTTGGCGTGCTGGGGGACACAGGCTGCGGCATTTTGGAACACCTCCAGCTGCGCTCACCCAACCTCATTTACATGGGAACCTTGGGCAAAGCAGCAGGCGTGGGTGGCGCGTTTGTGGCGGCTCACGAAACGTTCATTGATTGGATGGTGCAGCGTTCGCGCCCCTACATTTACACCACGGCAGCGCCACCAGCGCTGGCACATGCGCTGTTGACCAGCCTGCGCATTATTTTGGGCGAAGAAGGCAAGGCACGCCGAGCACATTTGCAAGAACTCATCCAACAACTCGCCACTGCGCCCATCCCGCAAGGTTGGGAACGGCTGCCTTCCACCACGGCCATTCAACCCATCATCATTGGCAGCAACGCGGATGTACTGAAAGCCTCTGCCGCCTTGCAAGCACAAGGGCTGTGGATTACCGCCATTCGTTCCCCCACGGTGCCTGCGGGCACAGCACGGCTACGCATCACGCTGTCCGCTGCGCACACCACGGCGGATGTGGCCCAACTGATTCAAGCGCTTGGGAGTCAAGCATGAGTCACGCCTTACCTGCAGGTGCGTTCTCGTGTTTTGTGACGGGCACAGACACAGAAATAGGCAAAACTTTGGTGTCCGCTGCCCTTCTGCACATCCAAGTGCAGCGCGGTGTGCATGTGGCAGCCATGAAGCCCATCGCGGCAGGCGCTGTGTGGCATGAAGATGCTTGGCATAACGACGACGCAGACATACTGGCTGCCAGTGCCAATGTGCATTTGCCACAAGCGCTGACCACGCCCTATTTGCTGCAAACACCAGCTGCACCTCACATTGCCGCGAAGATTGACCAAGTGGTGATTGACCCTGCCCACATCAACACGTGTTTTGACGAAGTGAAGTCACAGGCACAGGCTGTCATCGTCGAAGGCGTGGGTGGTTTTCGCGTGCCCTTGACGGACAGCTATGACACCGCCGATTTGGCACAACAACTGGGTCTGCCTGTCATCATGGTGGTGGGCTTGCGCTTAGGCTGCATCAGCCAAGCCTTGCTGACAGTTGAAGCCATTCAAGCCCGCGGGCTTCAGCTCATGGGCTGGGTGGCCAACACCGTAGACGCAAACATGGGCCACATCGAAGCCAACATCCAAGCACTGCAACAACGTATACCCGCGCCTTTGCTCGGACACATTCCAAGACTTGATCAACCCACAGCTGCCGCCGCCGCCCAGTTCATTGGCGCGTTTGCTGGCACCTCGCCGCACCATGCGTGACGTGACACGACGACAGGTTCTACAAACCCTTCCGGGGACTCTTGGCGCGCTCAGTGCTTGCAGCGTGCTGGCCAACACGGCAGACAAATTTCCCAGCAAACCCATCACCCTGATTGCGCCTTGGCCCGCAGGCGGCGGCAGTGACGCCTTGATGCGTGCTTTTGCTGAAAGTGCCAGCCGTGTATTGGGCGTGTCTGTGGTGGTAGAAAACAAGCCCGGTGCTGGCGGCACATTGGGTGCGACGGCCATGGTCAATGCCAAGCCCGATGGTTACACCCTCACACAATTGCCGTTGGGTGTGTACCGTTTGCCGCATATGCAAAAAATGCCCTTTCAGCCACTCAAAGATCTGACGCACATTGTGGGATTGACCGGCTACACCTTTGGCATTGTGGCGACGATGGATGCGCCCTTCAAAACCATCAACGACATGGTGGCGTATGCCAAGGCCAACCCCGGCAAGCTCGAATACGGCAGCACAGGCACAGGCACGACCCCGCATTTGGCAATGGAAGAGTTCAGCCAAAAGGCAGGCATCGTGCTCAACCACATCCCCTACAAAGGCTCGGCAGAAATCATGCAGGCCATCTTGGGCGGACAGATTCGCGTCATGTGCGGCATTCCTGAATTTGCACCTTGGGTCAAAGAAGGCAAGCTCCGTTTCCTAGCCACTTTGGGCCGCCAACGCAGCAAAGCCTTCCCTGATGTACCCACCGTCAAAGAAAGCGGCTGGGACACCATCTCTGAATCCCCCTTTGGCATTGGCGGCCCCAAACACATGCCCCCCTCGGTGGTCGCCGTGCTGCACGACGCCTTTAAGAAAACGCTAGAAGATCCCAAAATATTGGACATGCTCGACAAATTCTCGCAACCCGTGATCTACATGAGCAGCGACGAATACACCCGCTATGCCAAACGGACCTACCAAACCGAAAAGACCACCGTCGAACGGCTAGGCCTGGCCCACTGACTCACAATTCTTCGATGAACTCTCTTGATGGCATTCGCATTCTGGACCTGACCCGTGTACTCGCGGGGCCATGGTGCACACAAACGCTGGCTGATTTGGGTGCTGACGTCATCAAAATCGAGCGCCCAGGCACAGGCGACGACACCCGCAGCTGGGGCCCGCCTTTTCTCAAAGACAACCAAGGTCACGACACCACAGATGCGGCCTATTTCTTAGCCACAAACCGTAACAAACGCTCCGTCACCTGCGACATCGCCACCGCCGAAGGCCAGGCATTGATGCGTCAGTTGGTGCAAACCTGTGATGTTTTCATTGAAAACTACAAAGTGGGAGACATGGCACGCTACGGCCTCGATTACGACACACTCGCGTTGCTCAACCCCAAACTGGTCTATTGCAGCATCACCGGCTTTGGGCAAACCGGCCCCTACCGCCATCGCGCTGGCTATGACTTTGCGATCCAAGGCATGGGCGGCCTGATGAGCATCACAGGCGAACGCGACGAACTGGGTGGCTCACCCCAAAAAGCAGGCATTGCTGTGGCCGATCTGTTCACAGGCATGTACGCCACCGTGGCCATCCTGGCAGCACTTCGACACGCCGCACAAACTGGTGAAGGCCAACACATTGACATGGCTTTGCTCGATACCCAAGTGGCCGTCATTGCCAACCTAGGCGCCAACTATTTGGTGTCCGGCCAACACAACGGCACGGTGCCCACGCGCGCGGGCAATGCACACCAAAACCTGGTGCCCTACCAAGTGTTTGAGGTCGCGCCGGCTGACGATGGCAGCCAAGCGCACATCATCTTGGCCGTTGGCAACGACTCGCAGTTCGCCAAATTTTGTGACATCGCGGGTCACCCTGAACTGCACACCGACCCGCGCTTTGCCACCAATGCCAACCGCGTGCGGCACCGCGACACCTTGGTTCCTTTGCTAGAAAACCTCATGCGCACGCGGCGCAAAACAGACTGGCTACAGGCGCTGGAAGCCGTGCATGTACCTTGCGGCGCCATCAACAACCTGGCTGAGGTATTTGCTGACCCGCACATCGACAGCCGCGAGATGGTCCACACATGGCAGCACACCCAGGTTGATCAACTGCCCTTGGTGGCAAGCCCGCTCAAACTCAGCAAAACACCCGTGCGCAAAGATCTACCGCCCCCGCTTTTGGGTCAACACACCGACGAGGTGTTGAGCGATTTATTGGCGGTAGATACTGACACGCTGGCCGCACTGCGGCGCAAGCGCGTCATTTGAGTGACGCATAAAGCTTAGAAGCGATAGCCAACACGGATAACGTAGTCTGTGGTGTTGAGCTTGACGTCGCCAGTTGTGGTGACTGCCGCTGTGTAACCAACAGGTGCGCCTGGTCCAACAAATGTCGCAGTCGTTTTAACTGGTAAATATGAAACTGAACCATTGATGCTCCACTTGTCATCAATGTTGTAAATCATTCCAGCGTTGTATACGGGGGTCCAAGCCGAGCTAAATGAGGCTGAGGTGTTGGCAAGATATCTAACCGTATTGTCGTTAGAGTTTATTGCGATGTTGTGGAATGAGACATATGAGGCACCCAATCCAACGTAAGGACGCCATTTATCTTGTGCAGTACCAAAGAAATATTTGGCGACCAAGGTTGGCGACCAGATTTTGATCTTTGCAGCACCAGGATGTGGCGCTGTAGTGGTTGTTAAATCCTGCGTAACTTCTGGCGGCAGACCAATTGTGGCTTCTGCTCCGAGGTTGTCTGAGTACATGTGCAACCAACCCAAAGACATTGTTGTTGCGTTGCCTACATGAGCCGTTGCGTTATTCAAAGCACCAGTGAAATATGTTCCTGTGGCGTTATTGTCTGTTGAACTGGTTGATGTCAACTTACCTAAAGACGCACTCGGATTCACTGAAGCCAAACCAACACTCACGATGTCATCACCCGCCTTTTGCGCAAACGCACCTGATGCAGCCAAGACCGTTACCGCAGCAACGATAGAAGATTTAAACGATGTGTGCATAGCAAGCTCCTGAATTATTTAAGATGCGTTAATGTTAGCAAAAATGATGCTTAAAACACTTAGGAAAACACTTACTTACTAACCCGAAAATAGAAAACCCCACCGTGTTGCCACGATGGGGTTTTAGACTTTTAAATCCTTAACTGGCTAAGCCAGCGAGGGGATTAGAAGTTGTGTTGCAAACCAAAAGCTGTTTCTTTAACAGTAGATTTGGTAGTAGCGCCTGTACCGAATTCAGCTTTGCCTGCACCAACGTAAGCCAAAGTGCGCTTGCTCAAGTAGTGCTTGTAACCCAAGCTGTAACCTTTCCAATCGCGGTCTGTGTTGGTACCAGTGATTTGGTTTTTACCAGTAGACACTTGAGCGAAGAGGTAAGAGTCACCGATAGCGTAACGTGCGCCGGCGCTCATGGCGTGACGCTTGTCGCTGTTAGCGTAAGTAGTGCTCAGAGTGTCTTTGTTTTCGACAGTAGCGTACTGGCCATAAACTTTGACTGGAGCGAAGTCGTAAGACACGCCCAACACAGCCATTGTCAATTCGACGTTCTTAGCTGCTGTACCAACTGTACCCACTGGGCTCAACAACTGTGTTGTCAATTTGGTAGTAGCAACTGCAGTTGCTGTCAATGCATCATTTGTAGTTTGCTTAGAAACCACTGCGCCAGCAGCCCATGGGCCGTTTGCGTATTCAGCCTTCAAACCGTAGCCGTTACCAGTCTTGCTGGTGTCTGCAGCGGTGCTGTTCTTTTTGGTGTTGTTCATGTAAGCAGCGCTCAAATTCACGCCGTGACCAGCATTGAATGTGTAGTTGATCGCTGGAACACGAGCTGTCGTGTTGCCGTCGTTGCCCACCAAGTTACCGATGAAGTTAGAGCCGTCAGCTTGGAAGCCAACTGCCACAGAACGTGTGATGATCGCTTGGTTACCAGCGTTGATGGTGTGAGCACCAACAGTCAAGTCAGCAGTCAAGATGCGGTCGCCGAGCTTGGCGGCATCAATTGTTTGACCACGGCCTGTCAAGTCGAAGTTTGTAGTAGAAGCTGCAACTGGCTTGGTAGCATCGCCGAAGTTGCTACGTGGGTTAGAGGCCAATGTGGACTCAATGGTTGTACCAGCCTTGATGCCGCTACCGATGTCTTCCACAGCTTTGATTTGGAAACGGCTTGTGTCGTTGTTGCTGTAACCAATACCGCTTTGAGTCACTTTAGCGGCTGTGCCGTTTTGTGCAGAAAAAACGCTGTAACCAGCGTCAACAACGCCAGACATGGTCACAGAAGATTGAGCGAATGCGCCAGTAGCGGCGAGAGCTGCGATAGCAACGAGGGTTGATTTTTGATACTAAGGTGTTACAAGGTTCTTTTTGACACTTCGATCGTGCGCCGAGAGTGCCGATCCCGTTTTGCTAAAAGTTGTACAGATATTGGTCTGCAACTCGCCAGCGCATTCACCAACTGCACTACAACATTTTTCATCATGGCAACCACGGTGACTTAGCGGCTAATGCACGGTTTCCAAGCGTTTGCAAATCGTGCATGGTCACAACTTTCAGGTCGCGCGACACGGTGTACAACTGTAGGCTGGCACCATGCTCCAGTACTTCACGCACTACGCCACTCACGCTGCTAATGACCGTTTAATCCCACGCGAGCGAACCGTACCCATACCTGCAACCATCACAGCAGTGCACGGCTATCCCAGCAAATTGGCTGTGTACAAAATTGCAGCCAGCAAATATTGGCAGGTGCGATGTTGGGTTGCTGGACGCACACACAAGCGCAGCACTAAAACTACATCACTGCCATTAGCCCAACGCTTTGCACGATGGTTTTACGAAGACCAGCTGGTCAAGCAGCTTGCGCCCCAAACTGCCACACAAATAGCAGCACCAGCAACCAAGCACCAGCTGACATTTGGGGCCATTGCTGCACAGGTCTATGCAAACGAACATGCGCGAATGGAACGTGGAGAATTTGGCGCAGGCAGCTTGCGAATGTTTCGTAACCGACTTGACGCAAAGGTGCTGCCGTACTTTGGCGCAATGGACCCCAGCAGCATCACGTACCAGATGCTCCAAGAGTTTGCACAAGAAATTAGCAAGAAGCACTCGACCACCACCGTAAGCCATTACCTCATCATCGTGCGTAAAGTACTGGTACACGCTGTACGCATCGGGGCAATAGAACAGACGCCGGATATCCCCAAAATAAAAATACGCTCATCATCACGTGGCGCATTTACCCCCACCGAGTATTGGCAGCTGCTACGTGCCGCACGTGCATTGCGTGGAGTCAAGCACCCTGCCAGCAACAAGGCCATGCGTAAACAAATAAAGCAAGCCTATAACGACCATCGTATGCCGCAAGACATGGCGTGGGCTATCAGCTTGATGGTCAACTGCTTTTTGCGGCCTGGCGATTTAACCAAGTTAAAGCACCGCCATGTTGAAGTGCTGCGTGGGAAAAACACATATTTGCGCTTAACCTTGCCAGAAACCAAGTTGCACAGCGCCCCCATAGTCACGCTACGTCCCGCAGTTCGCGTGTACCAACAAATTTGTAAGCTGCAACCCTTAACCAAACCTAACGATTACCTGCTGCTGCCAGACCTTAAAAACCGTACCCACGCTTTGGCGGTACTGAGCACAATGTTCAATTGGGTGTTGCAACACACAGGATTTAAGCTAAATCCGCACGGTCACCCACGTAGCTTGTACAGCTTGCGCCACAGTGCAATCACGTTTCGCTTGCTGTATGGACAGGGCATTGATTTGGTAACGCTGGCGCGAAACGCACGGACAAGTGTGGAGGTCATCAACAACCACTACGCCAGCACCGTGACGGGTGAACAAAACATTGCCATGCTGCAAAGCAGACGCACCCACGCTGCTTAATTTGCTGCTGGGTGCTGTACGTGTTTACTTCTTAAACCCATCGCGCAGCTTGTTACTGGCTGCATCCATTTGTGCGTCCAGCTCACCGTTTTGTGCAGCGCCAATTAGCACGTCCAACACATTGACTAGCTCTTTGCTGTTGGCTACCTCCACAGCAGTTTTACCCTTAGCCAGCTCCAATGTCTTGCTGCCGTAAAACACAGACAGCAAGGTCTCGTTTTTCTCGCCTGTCCACCACCAAGGTTTGATGCGTACAGCTTGCTCACGTACAACGCGGTTGCCATCAGCATCTTGCAGACTTCGCAAACGCTTGGGTGCATACGTGCGGCCTTCGCTTTGTGCCAATGCCAGCTCACGCTGTTCAGTCAACTTCAAAATAAGTTTGTTGCGGCGCTTGACTGCGTCAGGCAGTGCACGGGGTTTACGTGCGGTTGTGAGTTTGAGTGCGTTTAATGTTGCCATGGTGCTTGTTCCTTTCGTTGTGTAAGCACCCCCAGTCTGTTGCCACCTAGCCAAAATTGCGACCAAAGCACCGACTCAAAGGCCGGTCTCTGCACATCCAAGTGCAAAAAAATATCTCACAAATGTGAGTTTTGTTTATTCCATTTCGCATAGTGCCTGCCGTGCCGACAACCCCGTTATCGAAGCGGTCATGGCCTTGAAGAAAACAGCTCTACCGCGCTTCCAACCCCATTCATCACTGTGGTGCAAACAAGTCCATCGGGTTTTGTCCGCGTTTGTTTTGCGGCAACATGCGACGAGCTGCTTGGTCCATATCTGGCGGTAGTGGCATTACTTGCTGCACAGCTTTATTGGATGGGGATTGTGTTTTTGCTACTGCTGTGCGTGTAGTGGGTGGTAACGGCTTTGCAGTTTTGACAGGGCGATACGCTGGGGTAGCTTCTGCTTTAGCTTGGGGCAGTGGGTTGGGCTTTGGCAGTGACTTGGGTGCAAGTGCGTGTGGTGGTCGCTTGGCCTTACGTGCAAGTGCTTTTGCTGTTTTAGCGGCTTGGGGCTTGAGTGTTGCAGCTGGCTTAGTGGCAATGCGCTGCTGAGTTGCACGTTGCTGCTGGTACGTAGTCAATGCTCGCCATGTTGCATGAAACACCAATTGCTGCAACTGTCCCCATTCTTCTTCACTTATAAATTCAATCAAGCGCATAGTGCACCTCCGTCACATATTTATGGCGGGGTGCAGGCGCAGTATTGAAACTAGCGCACTAACTGTGGCAAGTGAACGAGGTTGTCGCTGCCGTACATGCCTTTAAGCAAGTTGATAGCGTCACTGATGTTGTTGGCGCAGACTTGGGTTTGAACTACAAGACCGTTGGCGCGAACGTAGGCTGAGTAAATGTGCATGTTGGCTCCTGTTGCAAAGCCATAACGATATTGGTGGCCTTGCTGTAAGTCGACCAGAAAGCAGGGCGGTCAGGTACAAGAAAACAACACTGCAATAAAAAATCAAGATTTGCTATGGGCTTGGCCTGCTGGACATAAATACCAGCATGAACAACTACCAAGCAGAAAAACAAACAGACAACTGGTTACGCCAAAACGGCATTGACCCAAATAAACTGAATGAATTGGACATTGAACTGCTGCAAGCGCAGATGATCGCCACCAACTTGCTCAAGCACCATGCCAAGCTGTTGGGACAAAACGAAGCCGCTTCACTCAACAATTTCTTGCAAGCTATACGCAACGCCAAGCAGCGCAGAAAGTTGACGCTCAAGACTTGCTACAAGGTTATGAACATCGGCACGGCGGTCAATCGCAAGCTGTTCAAATCTCACAGGCAACTAGGCCAAGGCTAATAAATACAGGCAAGCAAGCAGATAAGCCACTGCACATCAAAGGGCAAAAACGCGGGGTGGAATATGACGGCTAATGCCCCCGCCCTCCTGTAGTTGCTGCAATGGCTACAGATTAAGAGGCAGCCGATGCTATCTGTCTAGCAAACCAATGCGACAACAGGCTGGGAGTTTGAATTCATAAGTCTCCCGTAAAAGCAATTGCAGTAGTGTTGCAAAGGTGAAAGTCATACCAATGAACATTAACGGCGGCAATGGTTCTTGTTTGGAGACAAGGCCATAGCCGTCGGTTGACTGCAGGATCCATCGCCCAATGGGATCAAAAACAAAAGAAGAAAAAATGTGCCAAGCGATAGCGCAAGCACAAGTGAACGCAGTTCACTTTCAATCAACCCAAATAGCTAAAACAAAAAATGCCTAAGTTGTCTGTCTGCGGTAAGCCCTAGCAAGACACAGCAGATGTGTAACAGCAGGGCTGAAAAACAAACAGATCGACAGTCTGTCCGGCAGGTGCCAGACTTGATGTTGACACCAACTACATGACCTACACATGCAATCCCAAAAACCAATCCGCATCGGCTACGTTCGCGTCAGTACAGCAGAGCAAAACACTGACCGACAGCTTGACGGTGAAGATTTGACCGTAACGTTTATGGACAAAGCCAGTGGCAAAAACGCAGACCGTCCGCAACTGCAAGCACTTCTAGCGGGTAACTGGCCTCAAGGCAGTGTTGTGGTCGTGCATTCCATGGACAGATTGGCGCGAAGCCTAAGTGACCTCTTACGCATTGTTGAACAATTGACCTCACGCGGCATTCACGTTCAGTTCGTCAAAGAGGGCAAGATTTTCCGTGGTGGTGATAGCACTGACCCAATGGACATGCTGATGTTGTCTATGCTGGGTGCTGTGGCCGAGTACGAACGCACACTGATACGAGAACGTCAACGTGAAGGCATCATTAAAGCCAAGCAGCGCGGGGTGTACAAGGGCAGCAGACCCAAAATCACCGACCCCCAAATAATCAGCCAAATCAGCACAGAATTCCACGCCTTGGGTGTCAACAAAACACGCCTTGCAGCCCAGTACGGTATCAGTCGCGAGACGCTGTACAGGTATGCAAAGGCGTAGGTTAATTTTAGTTATTGGTGCACGGTTTTTGCGCCATTAGAAACATGGTCAAAAGCCAAAATCATTCTCGGGTAAGGCCAACAATGATTTGAGTTTTGGACTTTGGCCATTTGTCTCGGTCACTTCAAAAATCAAATCATCCAGCGCCTTTTGTACGACCTGTCTTTTGATGTCGCCAATGGTCCGTTTTTCGTGCGCCTGACCCACTTGCCGATTGATGCTGCGCGAAGTCACACATCGAGGTACTGAATCAGGGTCAAGTCCCAACATGCTGCCATGGCCGAAATTCAAATCACGGTCAAACCATCCGTGCAAGTCAGCATTCAAACTCAACTGTTCCTGCAAGTGTTCAAGCGCACGTTCATACGCCGTATCGGCTGCGTTCATGTTGGACTTCTTGCCGTTTTGGCTAAGGGCATCAGCTTTGTTGTACAAAAAGTCTGCACGTTTTATCAATGCCTCGTACTTGACCACTGCATCGGGTTTGTCAAATACATCCGCCCTGTAGTTCTTCTCCAACTCCCACCCTGTAACAATCTCCGCAAACTCCTCAGCCGTTAGCCACGTTTGCAGCATACGATTTTGAACATGCTCTCCAGCCTTAAGGCGTTTAGCAATGTCCTTTAGCTTGCCTGCACGGTTTTTATCCGTTTGTTCAAGCTTGCGTCGATTACGCACAGCGCCATTGTTTTGAGCCAGTTGTGCACGTATTTCGGCCAATGTTTGGACTGACTGGTTTGATTTTTGATTTGATGCCATGGGATGCTTATCGAATTCGTTTGTCCATGTTAGCCAAGTGCAGCAAGACCGTGCACGATATTTTTACGCTTGCTGCATGGCATAAAACTGTAAAGCCCCAGCGCCAGACACTTGCGAAAACCAGCGACAACGTGCAAAAACGTGCTGGGTAATAGCAGCACAGCTGACACAGGTTTGGGGGGCAAGATGAGCGTTTTCGTTGGGGCGACAAAAAGCCCCACCACTCTTGCGAGTCGTGGGGCTTCGAACTTTTAAATCCTTAACTGGCTAAGCCAGCGTGGGGATTAGAAAGCGTGGCTGATACCGAAGTAAGAACCAGTACCGATTTTGGCAGGAGTAGCAGCGTTGTACTTGGCATCAGAGAGTTGAGCCATCAACTTGGTACGCTTGCTCATGTTGTATTCGCCTGACAAAGAAGTGACTTTGTAGCTGGTCACTTTAGATTTGACGGTAGCCAAACCAATGCCGTATTGACCAATGGTGTATGTACCAGCAATCGAAGTCAATGTGTCGTTGGTGCCACCAGATTTGTAGTTAACCAAACCGTCTTTGTCTTTGTTTTGCGAAGCCATCAAATTCACAGGGCCGATTGCGTAGTTAACGCCGTATTGAGCGTTGTGTTGAGCGTATGCATTTTGAACGCCTGCATAGAACGCTTTGACTGGACCTTCAACGTAAGTCAAAGTGTTAACGTTAATGTTTGTGGTTGGGCTTGTATAGAACTTGCCGTTTTGATCAATAGTCAATTGATCTTTACGTGCAGACAACACATCCAATGCGAAACCGTAGAAAGTTGGGGTTGTGTATGACACTTGGCCTGATTGACGTGCAAATTCTGTAGCAGCGCGAGCTGACAAAGCACCGTCATCACCAAATGGAGACACCCAACCTTGAGCAGCACCCAAAGCGTTGGTCCAACGACCAGCGTTCAAAGTACCGTAGTTGCCACCGATCGAGGCTACTGTTTGCTCGAAAATGTTGACCGTATCTGCACCACCAGCATATGTAGCAGCTGTAGGAGTACCAGTACCAGTACCAGTGATTGTGCTTGTAGCAGTGTATTTGCTTTGACCGTTCACAGGGCTAAAACGTGCTTGAGCTTTGAAGCCAGCCTTCAAGCCACCGCCGAGGTCTTCATTTGCAGCGAATTGCAAGAATGTACGTGAACCGCCCAACTCATCAATAGTGGTTTTTTTAGCTGGGTCGATAGCGTTGTACAGACCAACTTGCACTTGGCCAGACAAAGTCACAGAAGATTGAGCGAATGCGCCAGTAGCGGCGGCGAGAGCTGCGATAGCAACGAGGGTTTTTTTCATTTCAAGGTTCTCCAAGGTTTGAACAGGGGTTCTGAATTTTTCAGAACCAACCTCCGTTTTCGGGAAGTTGGATGTATTGAACCAGACTCCGTTGCAGAAACACATGACAGGCGTCAAAAACTCGTCATTTACGTTGCTTTCGTGCAACACTCCAAGCCCAGACTCCTCGCAAACCCGCATAAATAAACGATCTTTAAAATGCCAAGGTTTTGAATTGACGCGTCTCAAACCGCAGCAACACAACTTAAACTTACGCCCATGGACGCCTTACTTACCGCCGCCGACAGCGCCTTGCGCACCGTGTTTGCCCGCCACCACGCCAACCGCGCCACACCGATGTGGGCCGCCGAGGTGCCCACGCCTCCCCCTTTGACCGACGCTGAAAAGCGCGAAGCCTCTGCGCTGATGCGTGTGAACCACGTGGGTGAGGTCTGCGCGCAAGCGCTGTACACGGCCCAAGCCTTGGCGACCCAAGACAACACCCTACGCCAGCACCTCACTGCGGCGTGCAACGAAGAAACCGACCATTTGGCGTGGGTCGAACACCGCCTACAAGAGTTGGGCGGGCGCACCAGCCTGCTGAACCCGCTTTGGTACGCAGGCGCGTTCGGCATTGGCTACGCCGCCGCCAAACTGGGTGGCGATCGCATGAGCTTGGGGTTTGTGGTGGAGACCGAGCGTCAAGTCGAAGCCCATTTAGAAAGCCACTTAGGCTTGCTGCCCGCCAATGACGGGCCCAGCCGTGCCATCGTGGCGCAAATGAAGGTGGACGAGGCGCAGCACGCCAAAGAAGCGATGGCTGCTGGCGCAGCAGAGCTACCCGCACCTTTCAAAGTCATGATGCAAGTGGCCGCCAAGGTGATGACCACCGTGGCGCACCGCATCTAACCCTGTGTTTTAGGCTTCCACCAGCTCAAAGCTGGTGGTGATGTCTGCGGTTTTGCCCAGCATGATGCTGGCCGAGCAATATTTGTCGTGGCTCATGGCAATCGCACGTTCTACCGCGCTAGCAGGCACGCCTTGACCTGTGACGGTGAAGTGCATGTTGATTTTGGTGAACACCTTGGGGTCTTCCGTGGCGCGTTCGCTGCTGATCTTCACGCTGCAGCCTTGCACGTTGTGACGACCACGCTTCAAGATAAGCACCACGTCATAGGCCGTGCAGCCGCCTGTGCCAGCCAACAACAGCTCCATGGGGCGAGGGGCCAAGTTTTGGCCGCCGTTCTCGGGCTTGGCCGCATCGGGTGCGCCGTCCATGGCCACCACATGGCCGCTGCCTGTTTCTGCAATAAAGCCCATGCCTGAGCGGGTGCCAGAGTTGCCGGTCCAGCTGACGGTGCATTCCATGTTGTTCTCCAAAAAATCAGCTTGAGATTGTCATACAAATGTTGCGCCGCAACAAAATTTGCATACAATTCAGGCTTGTCTCCTCCACCCTCAAAAGTGGATTCATGCCCCGAGTTGTAAAACTCGGGGTTTTTTTTCGTCTGCGCATCAAACCATGCTGATGACCAAGCGTTTGCCACACGCCTGCGCGTAACGGCGCAACGTACTGAGCGAAGGCGCGTGATTGCGGCTACCCAAGCTAGATTCAATACGCGCCAGCACAGGTTGACTCACCCCCATGCGCTGGGCCACATCCGCTTGCGTTAAGCCTGCTTCTTTACGCGCCTTAAGCAGTTCAGCCAATGCAGCAAATTCGTCCTCTAACGCGTCGTATGCTTTTTGAAAAGCGGGATCAGCTGCACGTTTTTGTGCTGCTGTTTGCTTCGGAGTGAAAGCAACAGGCTTAAATTGCTCTTGGGTTGCCTTAGTCATTCAACACCTCTTTCATTCGTTGTTTGGCCAGTCGAAGTTCTTTGATAGGCGTGGCTTGGGTCTTTTTCACAAAACCATGCAAGATGACCACGCGACGCCCCTTCATGCAGCAAAAGAACGCCCGACCAATGCCCTCAAGGCCACGCGCCCGAATTTCATACAAACCATCGCCCATAGCCTTTGTGTAGGGCATCCCCAAGTTAGGCCCACTGACCACCATTTGCTCAGCGATACGCACAAAACTGGCGTAAATGCCGACAGGCCATTTTTCAATCGAGGCTTGCACCGAAGTTGCAAAGAACAAAATTTCGTAATTCATATTTTATAGCATATGTGCAATATTTAAAATTGAGGCTTGAAGCCGTGACTTTGAAACAAAGCCAATGCCTTCGCATCTCGCACCACTCAGAGATTGCGTATCCACGGCTTAAGAGACAATCACCCCATGTCTACCCGCACTCCCAAAGCGCGCGCGCTACAGCCCGCTGATTACTTGAAGAAAATCTTGACTGCCCGTGTGTACGACGTGGCGACCGAATCTGCGCTGGAGGTGGCCAAGAACCTCAGCCGTCGAATTCACAACACCGTGTTGCTGAAGCGCGAAGATCAGCAGCCCGTGCACAGCTTCAAACTGCGCGGCGCGTACAACAAGATGGCGCACCTCACGCCTGAGCAGCTCAAGAAGGGCGTCATTTGCGCCTCGGCTGGCAACCACGCACAAGGCGTGGCGCTGGGTGCCAAGCGCCTAGGCACCAAAGCCATCATCGTCATGCCCACCACCACGCCCAGCGTGAAAATTGAAGCCGTCAAAGCCTTGGGCGGCGAGGTGGTGTTGGCAGGCGAGAGCTACTCCGATGCCTACCAACACGCGGCCATGCTGGAAAAGAAAAACGGCATGACCTTCGTTCACCCGTTTGACGACCCCGATGTCATCGCCGGCCAAGGCACGATTGCCATGGAAATGCTGCGCCAGCACCAAGGACCGCTTGATGCGGTGTTCGTCGCCATCGGCGGCGGCGGCCTGATTGCAGGCGTGGCCAACTACATCAAGGCCGTGCGCCCCGAGATCAAGGTCATTGGTGTGCAAATGGACGACTCGTCGGCCATGATGCAGTCGGTGGCCAAAGGCAAACGCATCACACTCAACGACGTGGGCTTGTTCTCCGACGGCACCGCCGTGAAGCTGGTGGGCGAAGAGACTTTCCGCGTGTCTAAAAACTTGGTCGACAGCTACATCACGGTGGACACCGACGCCGTCTGCGCCGCCATCAAAGACGTGTTTGTGGACACCCGCAGCATCGTCGAGCCTGCAGGCGCTTTGGCCGTGGCCGCCATCAAACAATACGTGGCTGAGCACAAAACCAAGGGCGAAACCTACGCTGCCATTTTGTGTGGCGCCAACATGAACTTCGACCGCTTGCGCTTTGTGGCCGAACGTGCCGAAGTGGGTGAAGAACGCGAAGCCTTGTTTGCCGTGACCATCCCTGAGCAACCCGGCAGCCTGCGCCGCTTTTGCGAGCTGATTGGCAAACTGCCCAGCTTTGGCGGCAGCAAATCGCCCCGCAATGTGACCGAGTTCAATTACCGCATGAGCGACCAAGCCAAGGCACACGTCTTCGTGGGGTTGACCACCGGCGTGAAAGGCGAAAGCAGCAAGATGGCTGCGCACTTCACCAAGAGTGGGTTTGAAGCCATCGACCTCACGCATGACGAACTGGCCAAAGAGCACATCCGCCACATGGTGGGCGGCCACTCATCGCTTGCGCACGAAGAGCGCATCTTGCGTTTTGAATTCCCCGAGCGCCCCGGTGCGTTGATGAAGTTCTTGCTGGCCATGCGCCCGGGCTGGAACATCAGCCTGTTCCACTACCGCAACCAAGGCGCGGACTACGGTCGCATCTTAATGGGCTTGCAAGTGCCAAAGACCGACAACAAAGCGTTCACCGCGTTCTTAGAAGGCTTGGGCTACCCGTATGTGGAAGAAACGTTGAACCCCGCGTACCGCTTGTTCTTGCAACGCTGAAGTGCGTTGGCGCCAAAGCAAAAAGGGTAGCGCTGCTACCCTTTTTTATTTCTTGGCTGGCAGTTCCAGCGCCAAGGTTTGCGGCCCGTCCATCGACGCGCCTAAATGCACACGACGGCCTTGGGCTGATTGCAGAACCAAGCCGTCGGCCACCGCCGCGCCCACACGGTAGGGCTTGGCCGGTTTGCCGTCCACCGCGATCAGGGCGGCACCGGCATCGGGCCCCCCAGCCATCACACCGAGCAACTGAAAACGGCTGGCCAAACTTGGCGCAGCAGCAGCTTGCACCGGCGCTGCACCCAAGCTACGGGCAGCGGCAGACACATCCACCTCAGGCAAAGTTTGTGTGACAGAAGTGGCGTTGCTTGGCGCAGCGCCCGTGGCCGACCAGCGCAAGCCCCATGTCACCGCGCTGAACGCCACGGCACCCCACACCAGCAACGAAGCAGCGGGCAGCACCACGCGCGACGATGTGCTGAAAACAGTGGCAAATGAAGGGCGGTAGCGAAGCATCAGCGGATTATGATTCATCCCATGCATACGCCTCAAACCACCCCAAAAACCAAACACCAACGCGGCTTCACGCTGATTGAATTGATGGTGGTGCTCGCCATCATTGGCGTGCTCGCTGCACTCGTGGTGCCCAACGTGCTCAACCGTGCCGACGACGCTCGCGTGACCGCGGCCAAAACTGACGTGGGCAACCTCATGCAAGCCCTCAAGCTCTACCGCTTGGACAACCAAAACTACCCCACCGCCGAGCAAGGCCTGAACGCTTTGGTGACCAAGCCCACCACTGGCCCTACCCCGATCAACTGGAAGCCCTACATCGACAAGCTGCCCAACGACCCCTGGGGCCGCCCTTACCAATACATGAACCCCGGCGTGAAGGGTGAAGTGGATGTGCTGTCACTCGGCGCTGACGGCCAACCGGGCGGCGAAGGCAAAAACGCCGACCTCGGCAGCTGGCAGTAACGCGCGCACCCAAACAGCCATGCAGCGCCAGCGCGGCCTGACCCTGTTGGAGCTGTTGGTGGTGCTGGCCATCATCGGCTTCGCCATGGCCGGCGTCAGCCTCTCGCTGCGCGACAACAACCAAACCCAACTCGAGCGCGAAGCGCAGCGCTTGGTGGCCGTACTAGAAGCCGCCCGGGCCCAATCGCGCACCAGCGGTGTGGCCTCGATTTGGCAAACCACACCTGAAGGTTTTGCCATTCGAAGCCCGCTGACCGCACGCACCGAAACTTGGTTAAGTGTTGGCACGCAAGCCGTGGTCAGCAACACCAACTTGGTGGTGCTCGGACCTGAGCCCATCCTTGCGCCTGCACGCATCACGCTGAGCGTGGCAACGGCCAACAGCGCCCAGCCTGCGCCCACACTGAGCATTGGCACAGACGGCCTGCGGCCTTTCCAGGTGGTGCCATGAGTTCGTTGCACAAGACGCGCAAAGCCGCCGCATCAGGCTTCACCTTGATCGAGGTGTTGGTGGCGCTCGCCATCGTGTCCATCGCTTTGATGAGCGGGCTCAAAGTCAGCGGCGCACTCACGCGCAACGCGCAACGCCAAGCCGATGTGCTGCTTGCGCAAATTTGTGCAGACAACGCCTTGAACCAACTTCGCCTCTCGCAGCAACTGCCTGGCGTGGGCGACTCACGCGTGCCTTGCCCGCAAGTCGAACGCAACTTTGAAGTGGCGCTGACCGTGCGCACCACGCCCAACCCCGCGTTTCGCCGCGTCGACGCGCAAGTGTTTGACGCCGCCACGCCTGTGCTCAACATCACCACTGTGTTGGGACGTTACTGATGCAAAAGCAACGCGGCTTCACGCTCATCGAACTGCTCATCGCCATCACGCTCATGGCGGTGCTGGCGGGCTTGAGCTGGCGTGGGCTTGACAGCCTCATGCGCAGCCGCGACATCACGCAAGCGCAAGTTGACAAAACCGCCGTGCTGCAAACCGTGTTGGCCCAATGGCAAGCCGACCTCAACGCCGTGCAGCCCTTGCCCAGCCTCAACGATGCGGGGGTGAACTGGGATGGCCGCACGCTGCGCCTCACCCGCCGCGCCACAGCTTGGCGTGCCGACGGTGCGGATGCTGGCCTGTGGGTGGTGGCATGGACACTGCGCAACAACCAATGGCTGCGCTGGCAGTCGGCCCCTGTGCAAACACGCGCCGCCCTGCAACAAGCGTGGACACAAGCCGAGCGCTGGGGCCAAAACCCCAGCAGCGACGACGCCGCGTTGGAAACCTTGCTGCTACCACTCGACGCATGGCAGCTCACCTACTTCCGTGGCAACGCATGGACTAACCCGCTCTCAAGTGCTGGCAACACGGACGCAAACAGCAACGCCACCTTGACGACCAGCGGCACGCCCGCCCCCAGCCAAGGTGCGCTGCCAGACGCCATTCGCCTGCAAATTGACCTGCCCGCCAGCACCGGCGTGCGAGGCCGCCTCACCCTGGACTGGGTGCGACCCAACTTCAGCAACACCAAAACATGAAGCACGTCGCACACCACCACCCCCAGCAACGCGGGGCCGCCCTGCTGGCCGCCATGCTTACCGTGGCGTTGGTGGCCACCTTTGCCGCAGGCGCGCTTTGGCAGCAATGGAAATCGAGCGAGGTCGAAGGCGCCGAGCGGCAACGCACCCAAGCGCGCTGGCTGCTGACAGGGGCGCTAGATTGGGCGCGCGTCATCTTGCGCGAAGACGCGCGGGCGGGCGATGTCAATTTGCCCGTCGACCACTTGGCAGAACCTTGGGCTGTGCCGCTGCAAGATGCACGGCTGTCGAGTTTCTTAGCGGCCTTGCCCGACGGCACTGGCAACGCCCGAGATGACGACCCGCTCGCACAGCAAGTGTTGCTGTCCGGGCAAGTGAACGACTTGCAGGGCCGCCTCAACGTGGCCAATTTGCTGCAAGGCGATCAACTCGATGGCAACACCGTGCTCGCGTTTGAGCGCTTGTTTGACGCGCTCGGCATACCGCCCACTCAGCTCAGCCTGCTCACCCAGGGCTTGCTCGCGGCACAAAAACAAAGCAGCAGCGCACCGCTCATGCCGCAGCGTTTGGCACAACTCAGTTGGTTGGGCCTGTCGCCGCAAGCCTTGCAGACGCTCAGCCCGTACATCACCGTGCTGCCCACACGCACCCCCATCAACCTGAACACGGCCAGCGTGCAAGTGCTGTACGCCAGCGTGCCAGGCCTAGGCTTGGCTGATGCGCAACGCTTGGTGCAACAGCGCGAGCGCCAGCACTGGGCCACGATCGATGCGTTTCAAAAAGCTTTGGGGCGCCCCGTCAGCCTAGAGGGCACGCACAGCGTGAGCACCCGTTACTTTGAAGTGCTGGGCCGCCTGCGCATGCCACAAACCACTCTGCAAGAGCGCTCTTTGGTGCAGCGCGAGGGCCAAGATTTGAAAGTGCTTTGGCGCGAGTCTGGCTCTCTACAATGACCGTTCTCATGTTGATCATCGCGCTCCCCCACTCTGCCAATGCCGCTGCGACGGGCTATGCCCACGTTCATTCGGACGGGCACAGCGTGTTGCGCAGCGCCACGGGTGCTGCGGCCACGCTGTCGGCCCACGCGGGCGAAGTGGTGGCCGTGGTGCCACACAGCCGTTTGGCTTGGTTGCGTGTGCAGCTGCCGCCAGCCAGCCACGGCCCACGCTTGGCAAGCGTGTTGCACGGCTTGCTAGAAGACCGTTTGCTCGACGACCCGCAACAGCTGCACATCGTGCTTGACCCCCAAGCCGCTGGCGTGGCCCGCACAGGTGGTGAAACCTTGGTCGCGGTGTGCGACAAACAATGGTTGCGCGACGCCCTCGCCCCACTGCAAGCTGCGGGCCTGACCATTCAGCGCATCGTGCCTGAGCTTTCACCCAGCGACACGCCCCTGCTGCACGTGATGGGTGAACCCGAAGCTTCGCAAAGCGTGCTGTGCCACGCCCGTGGCGTGACGCTGCTACCTCCCAACACCGCCCAGTGGCGCGCCTTTGCCGAACTGAGCCAAGACGATTTACAGATTCAAGCAGAACCCGCCATGGTGGCGCGCGTGCAAAGCACGCTGCAACGCCAGCCCACACTGCAAAGCGCTGCGCAACGTTGGGTCCAATCCAGCCAATCGGCTTGGGACTTGGCGCAAGGCGAATGGGCACAAGGCCGCGCTCAACGTACGCAACGCCAACTGCAATCCGCATGGCAAACCTTGCTGCACGCTCCCGCATGGAAGCCCGTGCGCTGGGGCATGGTGGCCTTGGTCGCCTTGCAAGTGCTGGGGCTCAATGCCTTGGCCTGGCGCGAGCGCAGTGCCTTGGCGACACAACAAGCCTCGTTGCAACACATTTTGAAAGCCACCTTCCCGTCTGTGACCTTGGTCATCGACGCGCCACTGCAAATGCAGCGCGAGGTGGATGTGCTGCAGCAAAAATCTGGCGCTGCCTCCAGCACCGACTTCGAGCCCATGCTCGCAGCCTTGGCTGGCGTGTTGCCTGCAGGACAAACCCCTTCGCAAATTCATTTCGCCAACCAAGCACTGCGTGTGCAAGGTGTGACGCTGGACAGCAACGCCTCTGGCCTAGCAAGCCTCAAAGCACAAGGCCTGAGCCTGCGTCAAGACGGCAACAACACGTGGGTGTTGCAAGCGGAGGGCGCGAAATGACATTACGTGCCCGCTGGCAAGCCTTGAGCCCACGCGAGCAGCGCGGTGTGTCGGTGCTCGGCGCTCTAGTCGGCGTGGTGTTGTTTTGGGCCATCACCATCGCACCCGCGCTCAACACCTTGCGCGACAGCGACAACCGCCGTGCCCAAATTGGTCAACAACAAGCCCATATGTTGGCCCTGCAAGCCCAAGCCAAAGCCTTGCAAACACGCACCCCACTGTCGCGTGACGAGGCGTTGCGCACATTGCAAGGCCTCACACCGAATGCGCAAATTCAACTGAACGTGCAGGGTGACCGTGTGGCCGTGCAGCTCAAAGCGGTACCCGCACCCACGCTGGCCAACTGGTTGGCACAAGTGCGCAGCCAAGCACAGGCCTTGCCTGTAGAAGCGCACTTGACGCGCAGCAACACAACAGGCACAGCGCCCGCAGCCACCTCGCCCGTGGTGGCCTGGGATGGCAGCGTGGTGTTGCGTTTGCCCACGCGCGGCACAGCGCCTTAAGTCCAACGCAGTTCAAACTCACCTAGCCCATCAAGATGCAGCGCCTCAACCCAGCCTCCCACCCAAGCGCCAGCACTCGCTGGGCATGGACAGGCGCGGGCTTGGGTCTGGCGTTGGCCCTCATCACGCAAGCGCCGGCCCACTGGCTGACACGGACGATCGAGCAAGCCAGTGGCCAACGCGTGCTGCTGCAAGACCCGCAAGGCACGGTGTGGAACGGCTCAGCGCAATGGGTGCTCAACGAAGGCCCGCTGAACCTAGCCAACACCACCGCACTGCCCACACGCGTGACATGGCAGCTTGGCCCTCACCTCGACTTTGCCAATCTGCGCTTGGCGCTCAGCGCCACCGTGGCATCAGCCTGCTGCACCCCACAGCCTGTGCGCGTGGATGTCTCCCCTCTGTGGCGTGGCGTGCGTGTGCAGGTCAGCGACCACACCTCTCACTGGCCAGCCAGTTGGCTGGTGGGCTTGGGCGCACCGTGGAACACCGTGCAACCCGAAGGCCAACTGCAACTGCAAACCAGCCACTTGCAATGGACCCAACAAGCAGGCAAAGAACAACTGCAAGGCGAAGCCGAGCTGCAGCTGCAAAAACTGGCAACACGCTTGTCCACCTTACGCCCCTTGGGCAGCTACCGCCTGCGCGTGCAAGGCGGCGACGCCATAGCGCTCACACTCGACACGCTCGAAGGCAGCTTGCTTTTGCAGGGCACGGGCCAACTACACAACGGGCATCTGCGCTTCAACGGTGAGGCCTCGGCCGCACCAGATGCAGAAGCCGCGCTCTCTAATTTATTGAACATCCTTGGCCAGCGCCAAGGCACCAAATCGATTTTGAAAATGGGTTAACACGCGTATGGCTAAACAACACACGTTCTTTCAACCCTCGGCCTTGGCACTTGCCTTGGGCTTGGGCCTTGCACCGGCTTTGCTTGGACTGTCGCTCACGCAAGCAGCGCCTCCCGCCAAAAAGTCCACCGCACAGCAGCAGCCCATCACGCTCAACTTTGTGAACGCCGAAATCGAGTCGGTCGCACGCACACTGGCCACGCTGTCCAACCGCAATTTGGTGGTGGACCCGCGCGTCAAGGGCACGATCAACCTCAGCACCGAACTGCCCGTGTCACCCAACGAGGCTTGGAGCCAGTTCTTGGCTGCTTTGCGTTTGCAAGGCTTTGCCATGGTGGAGACCAAGGGCCTCTACAAAATCGTCCCCGAGGCCGATGCCAAGCTGCAAGGCGGCAATGTGCAAGAAATCGACAAAGTGGGCGGCGGCACGGGCAACGGCCAAGTCGTCACGCACATCTTCAAGCTCAACTTTGAGCAAGCCAACAACTTGGTGCCCGTGTTGCGCCCGCTCATCAGCCCCAACAACACCATCAACGTCAACCCCGGCAACAACGCCATCATCATCACCGACTACGCCGACAACTTGCAGCGCATGGCCCGCATCATCGCCACGCTGGATGTGTCGAACGCCAGTGACGTGGAAGTGATTCAACTCAAACACGCCATCGCGGTAGACCTTGCCCCCTTGGTGCTGCGCCTGGTGGAATCGGGTAGCGCGTTGCCTCAAACCGCTGCACCCCCCGGCCAATCAGGGGCCGAATACAAAACCACGCTGCTGGCCGAGCCGCGCAGCAACGCGCTCATCTTGCGCGCGGCCAACCCCACACGCGTGGCGCTGGTGAAGTCACTCATCGCCAAACTCGACCAACCCAGCGGCACCAACGCCAGCGGCAACATCCATGTGGTGTATTTGAAAAACGCCGATGCCACCAAACTGGCCACCACCTTGCGTGCTGCTGTGAGCGGGCAAGCCACCGGTGTGACAGGCACCGGCGCCACAGGCGGAATACCCGCTGCCAACCCTTTGTCAGCCACGTCCGCACAGGCAACATCCGGCAGCACGTTGGGCGGCACCGCCGCATCTATGGGCTCTGCCACGGGTGGGCAAATTCAAGCCGACACAGCGACCAACTCGCTCATCATCACCGCGCCTGAACCGCAATACCGCCAACTGCGCGCCGTGATTGACATGCTCGACCAACGTCGCGCACAGGTGATGGTGGAGAGTTTGATTGCCGAAGTGAATGCAGACAAAGCTGCAGAAATGGGCATCCAGTGGCAGAACGCGAGCGGCAAAGCGGGTGGCACGGTGGGCATCATTGGCACCAACTTCAACAACCCCACCACGACCAGCATTGGCCAGGGCAACATCTTGAGCGTTTCGGGTGGCGCCGCAGCGGGGTTGAGCGCCTTGGGTGGTGGCCTGAACATTGGCAGCGCCCGTCAAATTAATGGCACGTATGTGCTGAGCAGTTTGGCGACTTTCTTGCAACAAAACGGCGAAGGCAATGTGTTGTCCACGCCCACCTTGCTCACGTTGGACAACGAAGAGGCCAAGATCGTCGTGGGCCAAAACGTGCCATTTGTCACAGGCCAATACACCAACAACAACACAACCAACGGCGCAGTCAATCCGTTCCAAACGGTAGAGCGCAAAGATGTAGGTTTGACGCTCAAGGTCAAACCACAAATCAGCGAGACAGGCACCGTCAAGCTCACCATCTTCCAAGAGGTGTCGAGCGTGGTCGCCAACTCAGTCGGTTCATCCACAGGCCTCATCACCAACAAGCGCAGCATCGAATCCAACGTGTTGGTCGACGACGGCTCCATCGTTGTACTGGGCGGTTTGCTCTCGGATGAATATTCAGGTGGCGCAAGTCAAGTGCCGTTATTTGGTGACATCCCCGTGATCGGCTGGCTGTTCAAAAGCGAAAGCCGCTCGCGCACCAAGAAAAATTTGATGGTGTTCTTGCGGCCGGTTGTGGTGCGTGATGCCGCAGCCTCTGATGCACTCAGCAACAACCGTTACCAGCAAATGATGGGCTTGCAACAAAACGCACAGCCTGGTTTCAACCCGCTCTTGGGTTCGGGCAATTCGCCGATGCTGCCGCCAGCCCCCGTACCGAAACCCAAAGAAGAACTTAAGCCGGAATAAGCCATGCGCCGCCCGCTGCCCTACGCCTTTGCCCGCACCCACCAGCTCTTGCTGGAGGACGATGGCCACACGCTCACGCTGTGGCACAGCGACGCGCCCGATCTGAGCGCGTGGAGCGAAGTGACCCGCCGTCACGCCGTGCAGTCGTTTGAGTACACCGACAAAGCCACACTCGCCAAACGCATCAGCGAGGCCTACGCGCAAGCCGACAGCAACGCCGCGGCGGTGGTGAGCGAGGTGGAGAGCGACGCCGACCTCACCCGCATGATGCAAGAGCTGCCCGCCGTGGAAGACTTGCTGGAAGCAGCCGACGACGCGCCCATCATTCGCATGCTCAACGCCTTGCTAACGCAAGCCGCACGCGATGGCGCGAGCGACATCCACATCGAACCGTACGAACGCCACAGCAGTGTGCGTTTCCGCGTAGACGGCACGCTGCGCGAAGTGGTACAACCCAACCGCGCTTTGCACGCAGCCCTCATTTCACGCTTAAAAATCATGGCCGAGTTGGACATCGCCGAAAAACGTTTGCCACAAGATGGCCGCATTTCGCTGCGCTTGGGCCAGCGTGCGATTGACGTGCGGGTGTCCACCTTGCCCAGCGCACACGGCGAACGCGCCGTGCTGCGTTTGCTCGACAAGACCGAGAGCAAACTCACGCTGCAAGCCGTGGGCATGGAAGGCGACACCTTGCGGCGCTTTGAAGCGCTGGTGCATCAGCCCCACGGCATCATTTTGGTCACCGGTCCCACGGGCTCGGGCAAAACCACCACGCTGTACGCCGCCCTGCAAGGGCTAGACGCCATGCGCAACAACATCATGACGGTGGAAGACCCGATTGAATACGAGCTGGCGGGCGTGGGCCAAACGCAGGTGAATCCCAAGATCGATTTGGACTTTGCCAAAGCCCTGCGCGCCATCCTGCGCCAAGATCCCGACATCATCATGATTGGTGAGATTCGCGATTACGAGACCGCGCAAATTGCCATTCAAGCCTCGCTCACCGGCCACTTGGTGCTGGCCACGCTGCACACCAACGACGCCACCAGCGCCGTGACGCGTTTGACCGACATGGGTGTGGAGCCCTTCTTGCTCAGCTCCTCGCTGCTCGGCGTGTTGGCCCAGCGCCTGTTGCGCAAAACCTGCACGCACTGTTCAGGCAAAGGTTGCGACGTCTGCGGCCAAAGCGGCTACCAAGGTCGCACCGGCATTTTTGAATTGCTCACCACCAACGACGACATCCGTGCCCTCATCCACAACCAAGCCAGCGAAGCGCAACTGCGCGACGCCGCTTTGCGCAACGGCATGACGCTGATGCGCGATGACGGCGAACGCTTGGTGCGCCACGGTATTTCCACCCGCGAAGAATTGATTCGCGTCACCCGAGACTAAGTCCCTGCGACTAAACCTCTGCGACCCAGCCTGAACCACCATGCCCGCCTATTCGTTTGAAGCCCTAGACGCCCAAGGCCAAACGCGCCGTGGCGTGTTGGAGGCCGACACCGCACGCACCGCACGTAGCCAATTGCGTGCGCAAGATTTGGTGCCGCTCAAGGTGGCCCCCGTGCAGCGCGCCAGCAGCGGTTTGAACACGGTCATCTGGGAAAGCAAAGTGTTCGGCAGCACAGCGTTGGCTGTGTGGACACGCCAACTCTCGGGCTTGGTCAACGCAGGCTTGCCGCTCGAACGTGCTTTGGCAGCATTGAGCGACGAAGCCGAAACACCCCGCCAACGCGATTTGGTATCAGCCCTGCGCACCGAAGTGAATGCAGGCGCGCCGTTTGCCAAAGCACTCAGCCAACACCCGCGTGAGTTCAGCACCATCTTCACCGCGGTGATTGGCGCGGGCGAGCAAAGCGGCCACTTAGGCCTCGTGCTCGAACGCTTGGCCGACGATTTGCAAGAGCAACAAAACTTGCGTGGCAAGTTGTTGGCTGCGGGTCTGTACCCCGCCATCGTGTGCGTGGTGGCTTTGGTCATCGTGTTGTTTTTACTGGCCTATGTGGTGCCGCAAGTGGCACAGGTGTTTGGCAGTAACCAACAGCAACTACCCGCGCTCACCAGCTTCATGCTGGCCTTGAGTGGCTTTGTTCAAAATTTTTGGCTATGGGGTTTGTTGCTGATTGCCGCACTCACGGCAGGCGGTCATGTGGCTTTGAAGCAAGTCGATGTGCGTTTGCGTTTTGATGCAGCGTGGTTGCAACTGCCCCTCATCGGCCGCTTGGCCCGTGGCTACAACGCCGCACGTTTTGCCAGCACCTTGGCCATGCTCGCCACCGCAGGCGTGCCGATTTTGAAAGCCTTGCAAGCGGCAGCAGACACGCTGAGCAACACGGCCCTCAAACGCGATGCGCAAGACGCACTGGTGTTGGTGCGTGAAGGTGCACCGCTGGCCTCAGCTTTGGCACAACATGCACGCTTTCCGCGCTTGCTGGTGATGTTCTCGCGCTTGGGCGAACAAACCGGCACACTGCCCACCATGCTGCAACGCGCGGCTGCGCAGCTCAGCGAAGAAGTGCAACGCCGCGCTTTACAACTGGCAACTATCCTTGAGCCGCTGCTCATCGTGGCGATGGGCGCGATGGTCATGCTCATCGTCTTGGC
>Ga0213919_1000148_pt1 | contig 37395 bp, 62 predicted proteins | sample McNCre317MG_FD_161056 | JGI IMG/M metagenome (GOLD analysis project Ga0213919, IMG submission 161056) | Freshwater microbial communities from McNutts Creek, Athens, Georgia, United States - 3-17 MG | ecosystem: Environmental > Aquatic > Freshwater > Creek | place: USA: Georgia | collected...
CGGTTACACCGAAAGCCACGGTAACGGTTGTGTCGCCAATAGCGGCAGCAACTGGGGTCAAGTCCTGATGGTTTGTGACCTCTGCCGGTGCCTGGTAAAGCTTACCTGGAACACCTGCAACGGCACCCATTTTCACATAGCGGAACTCACGGCCGTCGCCTGTGGCGCAGCGTGAACCGACTACATGCAACGGAGTTGAGCTGTCGCTAGCCAAGTTGGCTGCTGCGACGAGAATGTCTCCTTGAAGAGCTGAATTCATAGATTTATCTAATATCTTAATTAGTAGACGAACGCTACCGGAGCTTTGTCAGCCGTGAAGGTTGATGGAGCTGTGATAGCTGCAACGGTTCCGTGCGTCTGTGATACTGAACCTGCCCAAATACCACCTTGGGTAAAGGCTGGTACTGTGCGGAGTTTAGCAGTAGCACCGTTTGCGCTGATACCGATGAAGAATCGACCAGGGCCCTTTGCTGCGTATGTCGCAGTAAAGTCAATAGCCTGAATGTTTGCAGCAGTACCGACTGTTGTACCTCCACCAGTCAAGACGGAGTTTGCGAGAGGGTTACCAGCTGAATCGTAGAGCACTACATATGCTTTATCCGTACCACCAACAGAACCAATCAAGAAGGCAACGCCTGTGATGGTCATGTTAGCTGGAATAAAGACAGATGTTACGAATTGTGTACCGTTTGCAAAAGCAGTATCAGTACCGCTTGTTGCTGCGATTGGCTGCCAGTTGCTAACGCCAGTCGGCTGGGAGATTGGAGTAGTACCACCAGTACCGTTCACAAACGCCTTACCTGCTGCCATGGTGGTTGTACCGTTCAAAGAAATAGCACCAGTACCAGTGGCAAAAGTGCCAGTGCCACCAGACATGTCCATGCCTTTGTTTGATACATAACCGTCCTCCTGTACTGGCGGAAGATATGTTTCAATTAAGCGTGCCATATATTGCAATGATTAGCTTAATTATACAGAAGTAATACCAGTCAACTTACCATGACGCTTCGGGTTGGTCGTAACGAACTCACCACCCAAATACATAAAGGAGTTAAGTGATGCACTGTTTACCGGCTTCACCCAGCCTGACCACGAGAAACCAAGGCCCATAACTGCTGGGTAGTCGTTACCCTGCAAGTCAACGGACTTGTATTTTACCGGCTCAGTGTTTGCCATCGGAAGAGCGTAGAAGTCGAGGTAGTCTTCGTTCAAGAAGAACATGACACCTGACGTACATTTTTCATCAGCAACGATTGGGAAGCCCTTGAAGAAGAGACCAGTATAGCCAGTTCCACCAACGAATCCAGTGCCCTCTTTTGAAATAGCACCACGAGACTTGATGACGTCAACGGTTTTAGCAACACGTTCCTGTGGCTGCAAGAGCTGTTCATACAATGAGAACACCGCTTTCGTGGTGATACCAATTGTTGGCTGTTGAGTACCGGAAGTGACGTTGTTGTACAAAGTGCTCATCTTTGCGAGCGTCAACGTACCTGACGATGCAGTCACAGTTGAAGCGAGCGTCGGATAGGTGGTGCGTGAAAGACCACCAATGGTTGAAACGGAAGAACCGTCATCAACAATTGCGCCAAGGCCCAAGAAATCCTTTGAGGAGTTACCAGTGCCGTCGGCGTAGAACATGGTACCGAGGTCATCTGCCATATCTTGTGCGCGTGACTTCATTTCGATTGCAGCGAGGTCGAGTACCTTTTCCTCAGTCATGTTCACTGACAATTCATCGAGAGGCAATGCAATGTTCACGGCGTAGAACTTCGGCGTATAAGACAAGTTTACGCGAGTGTCTGATGCGGTTGTTGGCAATGTGTCAAAACCTGCAAAAGAGGAACCTGCAACACCTTTTTGATACTTAACAGGGAATTTCATCGTTTCACCATTCCATTTCTTTGCGGCACGCAGGATGCGACCTGCGAGCACGTTGGAGTTGAGAATGGTATCGACTACAGCCGGAACGATGTGCTGGTTTGTAGTCGTTGTAATTCGATTACCGAATGCCATATATTTATGTTATTTAGTTATTTTCTGCGGTACGCCAGTCAAATGGGTCGCGTCCCTTAAATTCTGACGCTGTTTTGAAATCTGGCTTCTTTGCGTCAACGCTCTTAGGGGTAGAAGTTACAGCTGCTCCAATCTCTTTTCGTGCCTTTGATTTTTCAGCGTTTACTGAACTCTTTGTGGCTTTCAAGATAGAAAGGGCTTTCGTGAAGTCGATGTTCCCCTCATCGTCGGTCGGCTTGTAGTCAAGTGCAACCTTCTTGAGTTCATTTTCATCAAACTGTTCACCGCTGTCTTTTAGTGACTGGATATTCTTTTGAACCCAATCAATCCCCTGCTTGAGCGACTGTTGACGCTGTTGCTCCTCCTGCTGTAATTCTTTGGCAACTTCGCGTTTAATCTCTTCGCGCATAGATGCCTTCTCCTGCGTGCTTGCTTCGTTGTATAGGCGATAAACCTCAGGGTCATTGCCATACAAACGCGCGAACCACTCAGGCACAGCAGTCGGCTGTGTGTCCCGTGACTTAGCTAGTTCGGTGACACGCTCTGAAACATCGTCGAGGCGAGAGAGTTTTTCCAACATGAGCTCGTTTTGCTCCTTAAGCGTCTTGTTGGTTTCGTACATCTCCTTCCACCGAGGATGCTTATGAAACGGTAATTTACTTTCGTCATCAGTACTGTCCTCTGGTTCGCCCTGATGCGATGGCGACTCTTCCGTCTTGGTTTCTGTTCCGGTTGGCGACTCCGCAGGTGTTTCCTTCACCTGTTCATCCTTTTTTTCATCAAACATTGAATCAATAGCTTCATCTGAATCACTGTCTGACGGGATGCCCGCCAAAATGTCATCTTCCATATTTCGCAGGTTTTGAGAGAACCGAGAAACTCTTTTTTACTTATTATTCCTGATAAACTCCTTCGTTTGGTTCGTATTCGCCAGGCTCTACCTTTGGTACATACCCGACGTTTTCCTTGTAAATGAGCTCTTCCTCTGGTTCGTTAGTCTTTGTCGTCATACTCGTCGTCATCATCTTGGTATGCCTTTTTGACAAAAAACTCACCTTCGTATTCTCCGCTCGGCGTTTTCCTCTTACCGACCATCTCAACCTCAATGTCCAGCGTGTACGTTTCCCCCACCTCCCAGTCCTTAATCTCCTTGAGCTTTTCCGATGTCACGCACAGCCGCGGCTCCATTTCTGCCATGATTGCGGTCGTCTGTGACTTAATCTTTTTTTTCATGTCCATACTATTTTTTGTGAGACGCTTTTAATGCACGGAGTTGTTCTTCAAACTTTGGCTTTTTCTTGAACTCATCGGCAACCTTAGGAACGTCTATTTTTATCGGCTTTGTTTGCATATTATTGGATTGGTACTTGAGATAGGGCAGGGGCTGGTTGCTCAGGCTGAACGTCCCCTGAAATCTCTGCGCCTCCCGCTGGTGCTCCTGGTCGTGGTTGTGGGGCTGTCATCTGCTGTTGTGGCATCAGGTCAGGGAATAACATCTGTGGTGCAGTCTTCCAAATAAACAACTGTTTTGCGCTCTCTCGTGGATTTGAGAATTCAAGGCGGTCAAAGAGGGTAATCGGGTCAAGTGCTCCAGCTGTCCATAGGTCAATCGCTTCGTTCCGCTTCGTAAGAGGGTCTTTCGGAATCATTGAGCCCTCCTTAACGCTCACCGTGAAGCGATACCGACCAATCTCAGAAGCTGAAATCTGTACCATCTCACGAGCACGCTCTGCGCCAAGGACAACAGCTGTGTGTGGTTCGTCGTAATAGACGTACATAAGCTGCACGAACCAGTTGTAGAGGTTGTCGCAGAACTGCTCGAGATATTCAGTAATCATCCCCCCAATACGAGAGCTATCCTGTTCGCGAGAAATAATCTTTCCGCGTACAGTTTCCTCTGAGGCGATACCCGACGGTGTTGAGCCACGAGTTCCAAAGACGTTTGCGAGTTCACTTCGATAGTCAACAAGAGACTGATACAAGAAGTTTGGCAACGCTCCGGCGGAATCAAACTTAACGGAGGCATCAACTGACCCTGTAGGTACCCAAATAGGACGACCCTTACGGAACGCATCCGCAACATCTGCTGCCTGCTCTTGCGAGAAAGCATCACCTGAAATCTTCAATGTGCCATTCGTGTTGTCTGCATTGCGGTCAATCTGGCGTAGACGCTTGTTTACCAAGTCCTGCATTGAAAGATTCTGCTTGATAAGGTTGGCGTCATCGTATGGGTGAAGGCCAAGGTTAAACACCGACAAGAAGATGTACGGCTTCTTTGGCATTCTGAAGTGGTTGCGGCCTGGCACTTGCTTCTCTGTTACTTGGCCCATCTCATCTACCGTTGGCTCTGTAGACTCATAGTTCCAGTGCGGGTTCTTTACCTTTCCCAATACATGGCTTTCGAGCGTCCAAAAACTAAAGGTGTCCGTCCACCATTCGATATAGCGAACTTCTGTACCGAGTTTATCCTTAACGTATTGTGTGATGAAAACCTTGCTCTTTGGGAATCGCTTGATGAGGTTTTCAGCCGTCTCTTTGCGATACTCACCAATATATTCACCAAGATAGTGCCCTGACTCATCAATAGCTGCGTCGTTATCTAAGATAAGAACCTGCGGACGAAGTACCTGACAAGTGATGTCATCTTCTCCCAAGTCCCAACCAACTTTCATAACCCCCACAAAATAGGTGCTCCAAAAACGTAATGTCTTTTTGAGTTTGAGCTTTACTCGAAGGCGGTCAACCTGAAATGACACCATCTTTCGAAGCGCGTCTGCGTAGGGCTGTGCTTCTGATGGCCCTTCAATAACTGGGTCTGGGTTCTGACGAGTAGCAATAGGTAAGAACGTCTCAACGGCCTGGAAAATAGCGTTGTCCATTAAAGGACGCTTGAGCTGTGCTTCTGGTGTCCCGTCGAATTGTTTACCCAACCAATACTGCTCGTTTTCGTTCTGTGCTTTGGTGAGGTCGCCATTCTCTTTCTCCCACTTAGCCTTCCAGTCTCGCGATAGGAGGATAAGCTCGTCATCGTCCATGTCGAGACGAAGCTCAGGAAGTAGCTCATCAACAACTCCTTCTTCTGTCTCAGCAGCCTGAGGGTTTACTTTGTTTGCCTTCCCTCCGAGTGAAAAATATCCGTCTAACAGTGAAGCCATAATAAAAAAACGAACACACGATGTGTGCTCGTCGTTGGTTTGCGATTCAGGTCGCGCCGCGGATTAGAGTTTTTGCTACTTAATTATAACACACCCAAAAACAGTGTAAAGCTATTTACCCATTTTATATGATACACGCTCTTCTCGTATTTCTTTTAGCGTCCCCTCCCCGTCAAAGTGAAGTACTGCACTGCCGTTTCTTAGATTCAGCACTCCACTATCAAGGATTTTCTTAATAGAATCTTGGTACTTTCGATACAAAACAAACTCCTCTGCCTCTTTGTTAGAAAGCTCTATCTGCACCGTAGGTAACTTACCGACGACGAGTAGCGACATATTATGTTCTCCAATCGTTAGTTTCTTCGTTTCTTAATTGACTAATACGCAATCGTACATTCCCTTCATCATCCTGAATAATTTGGTTCTGGGTATCCAATGAGATGTGAGGCTTTGCAGTAAACCCATTCCCTCCACCAAACCTGCTCATACCAGCACGCCAATACGATGTAGCATGCACAAAGTGGTCATTCCCTGTTTTCTTCGCCCATTCAAACTGTGGAACACCAAGAGCGTCTTCGACTGTAACACGGTAAACATCGTCCCACATTGAATAATACTCAGCCCAATCGTCACGTGTTCCTTGCAGTGGAATACGTCGGTCGGCAAACTCATCGACGACTAATTGTATCATACGGTTTCTGTCCACTATTACATTGCCTGCCTCTGCATTCTCGCCCCAGCGGACAAGTTGCATAGTCTTTCTATCGCGTGCGTAATGACACAAGAACACTCGCCCAGGGAACTGTTCGCGGAGCTGACGCGGGCCCGTGATGTCTGGCATAGCGTCGACAACGAGTATTGACCGCTCAAACTTCTTTAATAGCCGGGCTATATCTTCCCATTTCTCTGTCTTTCCGTAATAAAACAACCCCTGCGTATTTCCGCAAACAAAATGCTTTACAATCCCACTATCACACCCAATGACTACCCGCTCTTGATTATTGATGTTCTCTGTGAGGTTTCTGAAGATTACATCAGGGGTTACCGTGTTGCCTTGTCCAACATACGGAAGCCCTAGCACCATGTTCCAAAAATATTCCTTACTCTTTGTGTTGTAGTAATCAATAATCTGACCAGCCTCTACCCACGGAGCCATAAGTAAAGATACCCAGTAGCCAGAGTATTCAGCATTCTTTACTTTTTGTACCCACTCTCCTACGCGACGGTCTTCCCTTGAGAGAATCCCTTTGCAGTACTTACAGACAAATGTACGCGCGATTAGGTCAATGCTATCCGGCCAATCGAGAAACTGACGCTCATTACAGTGAGGACATTTGATAAACCAATGCTTTTTATCTGACCTGTCCCAGTACTTATCGACACCGTTACCTGGCACAGACGGGTTAGAGAAGTGCCACTCCATACGGTCTACTGAGTGCTGCGAACGGGAAGCGTATGCGGCGATAGTATCCTGCTTGGAGCGGTCTTCTTCGTCGTGCACCAAGAGTGACGCAGATACCATAAGAGCTGCTCTATCCGTCCAAGTACCACGATAGTAAATGACGCTGTTACCGACACGCTTTTGCTCGACGCTGTCCTTATCTGCTACCCATTGTTGGAACACGGGATTTTGAGCAATAATACGGTTTACCTTACCTCCTACGAAATCCTTTACATCATTGCCTGTCGGGAGCGTGTAGATAATATCAAGCCCGCGAGTCTTCGCGAGCCATAGTGTTTTAATGATTGCCAATGTAGAAAACCCAACCTGCGCTGCCTTGTAGATAACCAACTTCTTCGAGAAGTCTTTGTACATGTCCCACTGAAACGCGTGGTCTTTGAAATCTAAAAGAATCCCCGATTCGTTCTTAATCTGGTATTTCTCTAGGAAATAATGCAGGCTGTGGTTCTCTAGGTTCATTTCAGTGAATAGACACTCCCATTATCTTGATAAGTACCTGTTTTCCAACATCTCCTGCACTGTGCCCAGCGAGTACCTTTTTGCAAAAGAACCATCGGTAAATCCCTACATGGCATAGGCACCAACCAAAAAAAGTTCTCCTTCGTAGCTTGCTATCAATGGTGGTTTTATCTCTCACAACTATACCTCTACCGCCAAAATATCAGACTCATCAAGAATCCATAGCTTCTCAACTTTTGCAGATTTACCGTCGCTCATTAAGACATCATCAGGAGCAAACTCTTTGAAAATAACAATAGCATCTTTTCCTGCAATACTTGAATTACTCTCAATTACAACACCTTTTGTTGTTGACACTTTCGTAACCACTGAATCAATGATGATACCACCTGCTGTTCTTTGCTCTTCTGCCAACATTGGCTTAATAACCAACTTCCCTTTTACGGGTACAATCATACTAATTTATCTCTAAAGTTAAGATTAAACACTGTTTCATCACGAAGTATTGGAGATAGCTTTGACTTGGCATCAGCCCAAATCTCCTCCGTCGAACGAGTATTCTTGTTCTGGTCGATAGCTTTATTCCAACGCTCTGCTGCTGTATCACCATAGACCAGGCAGAATATCTTGCGATGTGTTCCAAACGGCTGAACAAAATCTTTGAAGTGGTCGAGAAGATACTTTTTATTGTCAAATGTATCACCCACCTTGTTATATCCAACTTTCTTATGACACGAGTCACACTCCTCTACTTGGGAGCGTACTGATTGCCCTTTGATACGATATGAGTGCAAGAAGCTCTTTGGGCACAGTGCTTGCTTAGGAACTAGGCGTAGGTTCATAACAATCCTTGCAATGTTTCGTCTATCTCCTCTGGAGACTCAATGATAGCTCCTCGCTTTGCTGTAGAGGCCTCCAATTGCTTGTATAATCGTTTTGCTGGCTGCACTGCGTCTGTTCGTACCAACACGGCAATGAGAACGCTTATAATCAATCCTGTGAGTAGGCCCAAGACAAACATCATACTAGGTCGCTGGTTCAACTACCTCGCCCTCTTTTGGTTTCTCCTCTAAATCAATGACGCGCAATCCCAAGCGCATCTCGCCTTCCTTGCCAATTGTTACCTGTGCCGTGATGTCGCACTGATACTTAGCAGTTAACTCTTTAACACCTTCGTAAAACGCTTGTGCTCGTTCTTGGATTGTCATACCTTCTTCTTTTTTAATTCTTCCTCAACACGCGACACAAGCGCATCAAGGTTTATATTAGTTTCAGGGATAAGAGGTACACCTTCAGCACCAGTCAACTCTGTCTTTTGTAACGGTTTACCGTCGAGCTGTTCCCATACAGTACGCATCATGGAAACATCTTGGTCAACGATAGACTTCTTGAGGATAGCCTTGATAAACAGCGTCTCATTGGTTACATCCTTCTCCCCGTCTGCAATCTTTTCTAGCGCGTCACGAACCTTAGTAGTGAAGCTACGAGCACCCTTTGGCCTACCGTTTGGATTGAGAATAGTCCCCGGTAGTATGGTTCCATCGGGGTTACGGCCTCCCATTTCTGTCCTATTTTCTGATGGCATAGTTACGCATTATACCACGCTATTTCACTCTTGGTGTATATCCAAAGAAATCTCTATCTCTGTAATGCCTTTTTATAAACCTTGAATAGGCATAATCAAAGTCTCCTCTGTGGTAGTTGTTATGAAACTTTTTACAGTCCTTACAAACAATCTGATTGCCTACTCTTTTGAACTCTGCGTCGCAATGTAAACACTTCATCGCTTCCTCGTTATATCTTCCGCAACAAAAAACGCTCCGACAATCATACCGAGAGTGAATAGGGCAATCCAAGATATGAGGATAAGAAACATCATAAGGTGAATGATGAAGTGCCAACTGTGGAGGCAGCCACCGACGGAGTAAACCGTCATCATCACTCGCCCCATGACCTCTTGCTTGGAAGTAAGAGGATAGGAGTGGTACTGGTTTTGACCAGATACTTGTTCCGTTTGTATGTAAGAACATGCCGAGGCACAGATGAGGAAGCAACGGCTCAAATAAATCCGAAGATTTATAAACGTTACTATCCCCGTCTGTACCCTGTATCGGCACCTTGATAGTCTTATGCAAAGGGGTCGTCTGCACAAAACATGCAAGCGATACAGAGCACACTTACGGTGCATTCTTTATTTTACCACCTTCTTCTTTGATTGCAACGGCTTCCGTGTGGATAATTCTTTATCTAGTCTCTCGATTTCAGCGGCTAGACCTTCATGGATTTTCCACCAACGGTCAGAGGAGCTTTTATAACAGTCAACCGTCTCTCCCCATTGTTCAAGAGCCTTTCTTTCTCGGTAAAGGCCGACCGATAGACCTACCAAGAACGCTAGCACCAAGGCACAAATAAATAATACTATTTCCATATTCGTCACTTAAAACAATCCAAATAACCTCGGTCGAATTGGACTACCCGAATGCAGGTCTAACTTTTCTGCCCTTACTGCCGCTAGTTGTGTTAAAAGTATCTGACGCTCAACTTCGTTACTTTCAGCTCTGATTTTACTTTCTATCTCGTTAATACTCTTTTCTTTCATCTCGTAAAACTTTTTAATTACCAATGATTGCACATCTATTAAATTAACTAGTGTAAACATAATTTATTTACAGATTACACAAGATTAACCCACCAACATCGCGCAATACAACCTCGAGTGACCTACTTGTCGACATTCTTTCCACACAAGTCTCTGCCATAAAAACATAGCCGCTAGCATGACAGATATTATCAGTACGACCCAGCTACTTTTTTTCATAATTTATCCACTATTTAGTAGTTTATTCCCCAGACTTATTCACATCTTGCAATAAGGTATCCAATAAAACATCCTGTCATTGCAAAGCATAAAACTGAAACGAAAAAGGCTATCTCACTGTTGGGTAAAAATCTATCAAGTCTTGATAATTCTAAGATTATAATTCCGATAGTTAATAATTTCCAGTTCATATCTCTTGATTATGACTCTATTTTCGTTTATGCTGTTTTAATTACCCAGACTTGGTATCCGATACCTTTTCCGTCCTAACTCGCTTTATGCGCGAAACTAGAGCGACTAGAATGGCGACGAAGACGGCGGTTGAAGTTGCGTTTCCTGTCCTTGCGTCGCTTGCTCCCGTTTCTCACTCAAGTACATTCGCCAGTCTGGTTGGTTCTCTACCTTCTTGTCTTTGTTCGCAAATACCACCGCGTCAGTCTTTACACCGTTGATGGTGATTACCCCTGTCATAAACTCTATCCCGCTCTTTGCTGTCTTTTTCCAAAAGGCACCGAGTTCTGTCATTTTTGGCTTTGCGTTTTGCATATTTATTTTAATTCAAGGGATTTATACTTTTCTACAATCACTGAAACTTTATTTATAATCTCAACCGCTTTTTCTAACGCCCACTGTGTAGGGTCTTCGTTTTTTGGTACAGGCTGTCCGCTATTACACGCGATAAACAAAACATCTTCAGATAGTCCTCCTGGGTGATTCATCAGGCTATCAATAATTATTTTTTCAATATCATTTTTGCTTTTCTTCATATCAAAACGGTATTTCACTAATTAGTGTTGGTTCAGATAATCGATACTGATTCCCATCTTTTCTTTGCGCTATCTGTTGCATTGATTCTAATAATCGTTCCGCGTTGCTTGTTGGTTGACCCAGTGCTTTCGTTCGGTCGATAAACCCTTGTAATCCCTTAAGGAGCGACGCTTGCCCTTCTGCTCTGTTTTTCTCTCGGGCCTTTTTGTCTTCGGGGGTTACGGACTTAAAATGTGGGTAGTCGGTCTTATGAGAAGCCTTATCGGGATATTGGCGTGCAAACTCATGCTCGTTTAATATCTTTGCAATTGCGTTAAATCGGATATATTGCTTCCCTATCATTATCCCCGATATTGTGGTGTCCCCACTTTGAGATAGTAAGGCGTTTGATTGTGTCTCCGTGATAGTCATTGATGTCCCGTCAAGGAAAACAATGTGGTGCATTGGTTCGTATTTTTGTGGTGTCATATCTGTATGATTCGTGAAGGGTTTTTGTATGTTTTCGACCGAGCGAACCATGTTCGTAACCTTCTGAATACCTCAAACGTCTTTTCAAGTTCCCACCTTTGCTTCGTTCCGTTTTTATTTGGTTCAGTCCAGTACAAAACAAAGTCCTCGATGTTTTGGCGTATTAGTGGTTCGTATACCCCTTTTTGTTCAAGTATCTTTTGAATGACCAGCTCTTGATTATTTATTTCTGTAAAAAACGCTTCTGCTTGTTCCTTTGGTGTGCGACTTAGTACCTTTGGTTTAATGAGCCGCTCTTTCGTCATATTTCTCTAATACTAAGTTACAAATTATTTTAGCCATTGAAATACCTTGCCTCTTTTTCTGTTCCCGTAAAATCTTATACACTTTATCAGTAACCCCTATCAGTCTTTTTATCTCCAACCGCTCTTTCTCATCATAGAGCATAGTTACTTTTAATATGTTAAAGGTTTAATATGTTTTAATATAAGTTCAACACCACCCACCTCTTTTCCTATCCGTTTCTCTTCTAAGCAGGTTGTCTTTTTTTGAAAGTCTGTCTTAGTAAGAGTGTTTGTTACTTTCCCTAAAAACTCGTCCCCTGATACAGGGTTGAAGTGTAGGTAGTTTTTGTAAAAGACCTGCTTGAGTGTCGAATACGTTTAGGCCGTGTCTTCAGAACCATTTTATCCTCTTGTTCGTGCCCTTCACGGTGGGCTGTGGGAGAGTAGATACGAAAAAAGACCTCTTACGAAGGTCTGGTATGCAGCTTGCGCCGCTTACTAGACACTCGTAAAAAGTCTTTACAGCATCTAGTTTACCTTACCTTCGGCTACTTTGCAATAGCAATACAAGTATAGCGTCTATTTTTTATCGTATCAAGGGGTATCTGTTGAGCCATTTTTAGCCTACTTGTGGATAAATCTTTGCTATAATAAGTACATGGATAAACTCGAGGAGTTTGCGTTCTATCTCGTCCGCTATGTATTTTTCCCCGTCGCCGCTATTCTCTATTGTGCGATACCGTTTGTGATTGGGTACTTCCTTTGGCTGTTTGCCGTCCCCTGGTGGCTGGTCGCCGTAATCTGTGTGGGAGTGAGTGCCTATTTATTTTTTCGTGCTATTAGAACTCTTTTTTCGTGATGTGTATCCGCCTTCGGGTTTTTCTTCGTAGTACGCAATGATATTGCAGGTATAACAAGATTCAGCAGACTTTGAAACATAGCGCTGAGATACAACCGCAACCATCGCTGGGCAAGTTTTACATGGTGCCATGTGGGTAGCGCGCATAGTACTTACAGGGTGACGGGTTATTCGCTCGCGTACTTTGTCGAGCATTCTCCTGAGGAAATCTTCCCGTGCTAGCATCTCTGATTCGTATGACATGACCGTAGCATACCATGAACGAATAGAACAGTTGTCCACAAGGTGTCGCTTGCCACTAGACGAGATTTATGGTAATTACAATACCTATGACTGAACAACAAAAAAAGCAATTGATGAGAGAGCTGGGGCGAGCAGGTGGATTGGCGCGCGCAAAGAAGCTATCAAAAGAAAAACTATCCCAGATTGGGCGTATGGGGTACGAGGCCAATATCGAGAATATGAGGAACGCCAAGACTGGGGATAAAGTACCGGCTAGTGCTAAAAAATAGCTTATTCTAGCATACTTGACACGCTTAACAGCTAGGCGTACTATATAGACATAAGACGCTAACAAAAAAAGATATGACAACCTTTCGACCAGGTACCAACGGTTCGACGCTTCACAGCGTAACAAGTGCAGTTCCAAAAAATTTTTATGGCGGGTGGAGACAAACACAAACAGAAACATCTTACTGGACATATAGCGACTTAATTGATGATACGAAAGACATTGATTGCAACGTGTGTGGTCAGCCGGTAGCAGGACACGCGCATCACTCATTCGGACATTGCGCTTACGAACAGGGATAATATGTGTCCACATTCACTGCGTACATATATGGGACACGGACTATCTAAGTGTCTAAACCATATTTGCCTAGCTACCATAAAAGATGAAATGCCATTATTCGATGCAGATGCAAACATGAGTGCATATGGAATTGCAGATAGGGCAAGTACACTCATTGACTGGACACCGAACGGACACTTAATTATCTTGCCTTTTTAAAAATATGCTCATAGAAAAAATCGCAATGACGCTGTTGCTCCTGTGTATTCCCGTATTGATTTTAGCTCAACTGCTTAACAGCATCGCGTTATCATGGGCAACTCTCTGTATGGCTTTAGCACTTATTATCGGACTACTTCTTAACGCCATTTGGAGGATATGAGCGAGAAACAGCGCGCGGTAATTCAGAAGGCTATGGCGGAGTGGCTAACACTTTCTCAAGCCTCCGCACGCGCAACGGCATTAGAAGAAGTTATGCCACTACTCCCTAAGGCACTCGGACGGTTATCGCTTATTCTCGCAGAAGACGACGAAGCAAACGCATGGGTAGTGATTGACTGGATTATGGACACTTACTCTTACATGGGACGACAACGAAAGATAGCCGACGCGATTAAGAAAATTAGTGAACTACGATAAAAGATATGACAATTCTCAATAAGATTCAAAAAGAGCTTAAGGCACCAAAAGGACAGTGGAATAAGTTTTCAGAGTTCTGGTACCGCAACTCTGAGGATATTTTGGAATCGGTAAAGCCACTACTCGGCGACGCGATACTCACTATCAGTGACGAGATTGTACAAGTTGGTGACCGATACTATGTAAAAGCAACAGTAACTCTTAAAGACGGCAACGACAGTATCAGCGTATCAGCCTATGCACGAGAAGCATTGACCAAGGCAAAATTTGATGAGGCACAAATCACAGGAGCGGCATCATCGTACGCTCGTAAGTACGCTCTCAACGGACTGTTCTGTATTGACGATACAAAGGACGCAGACAGCGACAAGCCACAAGATACCAAGGAGCCTACTAAAACCGCCCATAGCGCAAAACATAGCGTTAAAAACGAGCCTACAGTGATCGTATCAACCGCAGAGCAAGAGCAGAAGGACGAGATTGTACGCCTCCTTAAACTCGACATCTCTTTCCAAGGGAAAACCAAGGAAGACTATCAAGCGCAGGTGCTTAGTAAAACAGGGTACGCATTAACCCCTGAAAACTACGCTGATATTATTCTCGTGCTGGAAGGGAAGAAGCAGCATAAGAGCACTCAAGAGATAAACGAAATCATGGGAAGCTAATATGAAAAAAATAACCTCAATTTTATTTGGGCTTATTCTCATGGGAAACGTCAACGTCCTATGGGGTGATATTCTCGACCACTCTAAGACTACAGGTGACTACACGGTACACATCGTAAGCACGGTAACAAAAAACTGTAATCTTCCATTCACGGTTATTGCCAACGGTTGTACCTTTTGGAACACAGATGGAACGGTGAAGCGCATTGAAGTGAGACAGAAAACGGTAAATCCTAAAAATCAATTACAGAATACAGAGGAGTTTGTTCTCTACCACGAGCTAGGCCATGCAACCGTGTGCAAGTGGGACGAGAGGTGTGCAGATGAATACGCTAAGAAGATGGTAAACACGTTGACCATTGCGAAATAGTCTCTTCGCACTATGCCCCGACGAAAAGCTGAGTGCCAGTTACCGATAGAACGGTTCCGACTGAACTACTCGATACACTGAACACTTTTCGGGGCATGATGGAAGGAGGCTAAATACATTATGGCAACACAAGAAGACGTAGAAAAATGGAAAGCCGCGTTCCTCAGAGAGGAGAGAGTGCGTAAACAGAAACGGGAACGTATACGAGCGTATAGGAAGACACAGAAAGGTATTGAATACACCAAACGTACGCAGGCAAGTGAGAGGTATAAGGAGTACCAAAGGAAGTACTATTTAACGGTTACTAAGAAAGAGCGGAAGAAATAACTATGGTCAAGCTAATTGTTGGAAAAGTAGTTGAGCTGGATTCGGGTACCTGTGACTGGTGTTGTCTGACAACCAGCAAGAAAGAGCTTTTCAAGTCGGTAGAGCCTATTTTCTATGGTTACCATGACACTAGAACTGAGTTCAAGCTCATTAAAGAACATGAAGGCTACAGTCATTTTGGAAATGATTGTTGGGGTGAGAAAAAATGGGCAGACGTAGTAATAAAAAAAGAGTGGGAAACACTTAAAAAATACAGTGGTATCTGCCGAGATTGTGTGAAGCAGTTAGCGGCTGATAAGTCATAGCGGGGTTAGTTCCTCGCTGGGGGCTTAAGTGAACGGTTCGGAGCAATGCGCGCGCACACACTTCCTTGGACCGTAAATCCAATGAAACCGTCCCATAGGTTGCCATTCACTTTCCCCAGTGCGGAATTACTAGGGTGCCACTAATAAACTTATTGAAAAATATGGCAGAAGTGAAAACAAACAACGTAATCTCGACACCCAACATCACGGGCAATATCGGTTCATGTGAGACGAAGACAGCAAGTGTAGTTAGCCAGAGACTTTCATATTGGAGAGAACAAAAAACAGAGTTTGCAACAAACTCATGTACAGGCGAGCAAGTAACCTATACTCACTGGAATTACTCCACAGCGGCAGGAATCACTGTTACAGGCGTATTTATCACATGTATTATCGGATTCTTTATTTTCATTGCAGCAATTGCAGACTAACCCCCTGCTCTCGCTCCCTTTATGGGGAGCGCATGGAGGGGTTTACAATGTGCGCAAAAGGGGTTGTCAATGAAGAAAGTTATTTCGTTCTTTCACACACTCGCAGTCGTTCTTTACACACTCATCGTCTTTTTTCTCTTGGTTCCTGGATTGGTTCTCGCAATTCCCCTATTCCTACTCGCGTTCTCTGACGCAGAAATGAAGAGGATTTATGAAGAAGCCGACCTTCCGCCGAAAGAGTGACTGGGAGACTTTAGCAGGCGCGTTCATCTACCTGCTGGGCGTTCTTTCCACCATCTTCATTCTTGCAATCATTACGAAGACCGTACTGATTGCGCTGAGGTAAACATGAGACAAGTAGTAACAGTGAAGATGCCGAAACGGTATCAACGTATCTGTTGTTGGTGCCAGAAGCCCCTCGACCCACCGTTCAAGTATGAGGAAGGAGCGAACGACGAGAGTGAGACACTGGTCACGCACGGTATCTGCCAGACGTGCCAGAAGAAAACACTGCAAGAGTTCTTGGAGGAGTAACAGCCACGGGGCTGGCTATAAAGCCCCATTACATTACTTATTCTTAGCCAATTTATATGTACAGATTGCAAGTTACCAAGTTAAAAAAGAACGAGAATTACGAGGAAGAAATGAAAAATTATAACCCGCGATATGGGGGTGAGGTTCGCCCGTCTCCTGAGCACGTTGTAGACACATTGCTTGTCACTTTGACTGACGATGAGTTTCAGGCTGTAAAGAAGGCGGTAATCGAGGTGAAGTAGCCGTATCGGGTTATCTCACGATAGCCCGCTCAAATCTGGACGCAATGTGGCGGAATATGTAGACGCTTAATCCAAGACGCTGGATGTGGTGTAGACCCGTTCAATTCGGGGCTAGTAGAAATACTAGACGCGTAACTGTGGCTCAGAGCTACATCACATGCGTGGTGACTTTACGATAGGTCGGTGATACTGCGAACGCGGGTAGCCGAACTCGGCAAATCCACGCCATTGCATTCAGCTTTGAGAATTAACATGAAAGAATATGGCAAGACAAATCAAGTTCAGGGCTTGGGATAAGGAGCAGAAGAAAATGGTATTGCCAGGCTATCTTCACTTTAGCCCTGATGGAAGTTTGTACGGTGTATTGGTTGAAGAGAGCAGGCTCCTTTCTTCTGATGACTTTGTCATCATGCAATTTACAGGACTTTTGGATATGAACTCAAGGGAGATTTACGAGGGGGATATTGTGAAGTGTCTTGATGGCTACAATGCCGAAGTTTCTTGGGATGATGCGCATACTGGTTGGCATCCATTTGGTTCTTATGAAGGCGCGGAGTGGGATAAGAGTGTTGAGGTAATCGGCAATGTGTGGGAGCACCCCGAGCTTCTAACACCCACTAATTAGAGAGATATGCTCGAAACAATAGCAAACTACGTTTTTATAAAGAGTGGCATGTTTCGCCAGTGGTACAAGAAGGAAATGGATAACGTATTTTCAGAGGTTTGCTACGACATTGAGCGCATTGGGTTCATAGATACGGCCGAAGAAATAAAACAAAAATATATTAAAAAACTTGAAGCGGTGCGTCGCGGTAAGTTTTCAAAAAAATAATATGCTCACCCTCCAACAAATCATAAAAGAAAAGCAGAAAAATCGCAGAGAACTCTTTGCTAGATTGTTCCCTGTAAATGGCCAACAAAACTTATATAGTGCAGAGATGTTGACTCAATCTTTTGATGTAAACAATGAGATGGACTCGATGCTCGCCTCCTCAATCCAATCCGCGGTAGAGGAAGTAACAAGGGAATTGGTGCCAGGCAAGGTACGAACTGACAAAGGACGACCTCATAAGTGGTTCAAGAAATGGGGCATTGATAGTAATCAGTATTGCATGGGCCACAATCAATGCGTAATAGATATTCGTTCTAAATGTTTAGAAATGGGCATTGATTTAAAGGTATGACACCCAAGCAATTCAACGAAGAATGGGACGGAGAGGCGATAGAGTACGAAGATCTATCCATAAAATATTCTCGTAACCGCCAGGTAGCTCTCATTGACCAACTAGTTAAAAAATTGGAGGCAAAAAAAGGAAATCACAGAAATTGTGTGGTTATGTGCTATCGCTGCAATGATGACCATACTCTCGACGAAGCCATTGCTCTCCTTAATAGTTACCGAATATGAAACCCTCTGACCGAATCCAATTACTTGCTCAAAAGATTGCCGACAAAAAAACAGATACGGTTACTCACTGGACGACGCATGTTCCAGCAGCGATTGTCCAATATTTAGATGAGGTGGAAGAAGTAAAACATCAACAAAAAGATGACTAACCCTATGTTTCCTCAACGCAATTGGTTCGGACAACCGAAGGGATGGAAGGATTTGGGGAAGACGCCATTGATATGGGTTGAGGTTGCTGACCACCGTGTACCTGAACGAGCATGGCACGATTTTTGTCACAAAACCCTTCATCTCGGCAAAGAAGGAGACACCCTCTTTAAGTTTTGTCCGAGATGCGAAGTAAAGGTGAAGTAGGTATGAATCTAACCAATCTCAAATATGAACCATGAGCAATTAAAAAAGGAACTTATGAAAAATCCCAAGATACGAAAGGCCTTTGAAAATCCACCAGTAGCTTTTGAAATTGCAAGAGCGATTAAAGAAGTACGCATTAAAAAAGGCTGGACACAGGAAAGATTGGCCAAGGCCATGAAGACTTCACAGCCAATCATTGCGCGTGCAGAGGCTGGGAATATTACGCCGAGCCATGCGTTTCTGAAGCGGGTCGCAAAGGCTGTGGGTGCTCGCCTTATTCCAGCATACTTTGATTTTAGTGTCACAGTGAGCACGTTCAAGGACGAGAAAAGCGTGACTGATGCAACTTATCATAACGGTAGTATCTAACTCCTTATGCAAAACCCAGTATCTGTTCCACGTGAGTGGTTAGATGGATTGTTGCGTCACGCTGAAAAAGTTGAAAAATCACAAGGTGATATGCGCGACCAGTGGGTGACCATGCTCCTAGGATATGTTTCATCGGCGAGAACACTGCTTAAGTTCTTAAAGAGTTGATATGGCTGAAACCTTACCCTCAGTTGAAAATATTATCTGTGCAGATTGCAAGGGAAAAATGGAGGTTATATGGAATCCGCGTGAAGAATATCCAAGAGGATATTGCAAAAAATGCAGCAAGTCCAAGCGTCCCCTAACAAATAAGCCTTAGTATGGACTACACAAACACAAAAAACATCACAGCAAGCACAATCACTTTTCGTATTGAAACAAAGTATACCAAGATTGAAGATGAACACGGGTACATTATCGCTGAACTGATTGAGTGGGTTCGAGATGGCAAAACACTAGCTGATGCAATTCATAATGCTAAGACCATTTTAAAGAATTACGATAGCCGAAAGACTTTCAAGGAAAAGCTGAAAGCATTGTTTTCCTAAACCCTAACAGATAAGCCTTAGAGTATGACAATACGAGAACGAATAGAGGACAATACACCCAAAAAAGGAGTGCCGGGATACATGTATACCGTCATACGCATTCTCGAAGAGTTTGATGCACGGATTAATGCATTGGAGGAGAGGGAACACATGATGATTGACCTAAATGTTCCATTTGAAGTCGCATCAAAGTGGCGACTAGAACAAGGAGGTCATGTCTGCCCTCACGGTGATACTGGGTGTACTTGTGCAAGGAAGTTTAATTAAAAGATATAGTTATGGACGTAAGAAAAACAGATTACGGTTTCATTCTTGGTTATAACCAAGGTGGCGGGTATATTGACGTTGCCTTATCCGAATCCGAACTCCGCGACCTCTATAAGCAGTTAGGGGAGTTTTTTAGGGAGAAAAAAGTAGGCACAATCGACACTTCCTTGCAAATAATGCACACGCCAAAAGATGAGATAGACAACCTTTCAAAAGCTATTGCTCTCGGGGCATTAGAGAAACAACCTCTCTTGTGCGACTGTAGCAAGGCTATTCATTCTAATGAGAAAGAGTGTGATGACGAGCCGAAGATTGAGAAGCCATCAGAGCGGATATTCCAAATATCCAAATCATTGCGCAACTCAAAGCTTACTGATGAGGAGCTATCCATGAATGTATGGTCTGTAGTGCGTTATCTCAATGAACAAGCTGATAAAAAATAACCATGCGCTATGGAAAAACACTGCTCCACCTGTGAGTGCGAAGATGAGATGACCCCGCGTCCTGCCGACTACAAGGAATCAGGACTTGGTAAAAAGCTTAACGCAATCTGGTCAAAGAAGATAGAAAAAGACTCAGTGGATATTATTATGAGGAATCCGTTTTGGGATATTACTAAAAAATAATCATACGCTATGAAACACCGAGGAAGACACACTTATAGGAGAACCGATACAAATGGTGAACGACGAACCTGGACAGCGCAAAGAAATGGAAAGACTGACTATTTAGCTACAATTGATAGGTCTATGCAGTGCATAAAGTGCGGAGAAACCAATAAGCCAGCATTTGAAGTTGTTGCTCTCGTTACAGGATATTAGTATGCGCTACCTCATCATTGCCCTCATCGCCATAACCTACCTATCCGCTCTGAGCTTCGGTATCTTTGCCTCGTATCGGTTGGTGTCGGCGGAGAAGAGTACGTCAATAATTACCATAGAGACGATGAATTGTGATGCGCGTGCTATAATAAAGTAATGGCGTTAGTCTCCAGTTATGGTTTTTGTCATAATCTTCCATAGCTGGCGAGTAATGCTATGAAATACTCTATAACCGTGTTCCCTGTATCGGTAGGAAAAGATGTACGAAGAATACCCCACTCTCCGAATACACTTAACTCTATGCATTGGGCGGTAAAAGGCCGCTGGAAAAAAGCATGGCAAGAGCGGGTATGTTGGGAGATAAAAGCGAATAAGATACCGAAGCTAAAAAAGCCAACAATTACGCTTACGATTCATTCTATTGTTCCTATGGATATCGACAATGCGTACAGTTCCTGTAAGGGATTGATTGACGGGATTGTTGATTCGGGGATTATCGAGGACGATTCAAATGAGTACTGTACGATAAAACTTGAACAGGTGAAGGTGAAGCATCGCGTTGACGAAAAGGTCGTTATTGCTTTTGAATAGTATGCAAAAAATAGAAGATGTACTCGTAAACGTGATTGTGGCAACAATACGCAGTAAATACAATCTTACTATTTCAGATGAATCAGCGCGTCACATATCGCGGAAAATGCTCAACATAATGCAGGCGGACGCAAAACAGGCATTTCAAAAGAATAAATTACCATTCCTAAAAAATGCCCTTCGTAGGTGGTATAACCTGACCAAAATACCAGAGAGAGAGTTCTACCAGCACTCGGCCTTTTATTTTGCCTCATTCCTTCAGAAGAATTATTGGCTGATTCCTATTAAAAAAACCTGGAAGAAGATGCACGAATATGTACGAAAATCAATCAAAGGAGCCATGTCGCTGGTGTGGTGGCTATGGGTCGGACATACACCACCTCTTTGAACGGTCTACGCACCCTGATTTAGTAACTGAACCAGCTAATCTCGTTATGCTATGTCGTCGTTGTCATGGCTGGATTGATACAGTTCAAGGCTTCCGTGAACGATTACAAGAACGATTCTTTGGCCGTGGTGACTATCCAACAAAATACCAGGATATTTGTACTCTGATGCAGTCCACTGAAACAATTACCCCGTCTGATTGTGCGAAGTTTATCCGCCACCTTGCAGGAGATTACGGATTCCTTGTTGATGAGCTTGCTGAATTAGAACGAAAAGCAGGGTCGGAGTGGTTAGAGATACGGAAGACGGTAGAAACAGACGGACAGGCTACAAAGCGATTAGACGCGTCGGAAACAGGAAAAGGTATCAAGATACTAAAATTAAGGGAAAAGGGATTAGCGCGCACGATAGGGGCTTTAAAAACGATGCTGGCATCATATCAACAAGAGGCACATAACCAGTTTTAGTATGTATTCATGTCTGATACATCGTATTATGTTCAAAGAGAAACCCTGCCCCGTATGTCGGGACTGTGAGCATGAGTGGGAAACGTTAGGGGAGTGGGTACAGTGTAAGATATGTAAATGGCAGAGAATGAAAAAGAAGTAGGGAATACCTACTTCTTTTGAGTTTATTTAAGGAGTGTTCTAAGTGAGCGTATTAGAGCCTCCTGGTTTACTCCGCGCAGCCTATCAATACCGAACTTTACCGCTTTTGCTGTTCCGCCAAGTATATTACCTTTCGCAAACTCTGCTCCAGCAGAAGCAACCTCACTTGCGGTAGCAACACCTTTTTCAATGTTGCCAAGAAGACTGGTTGGCGCTTCTGTTCCGAGTGCTTTTTCCAATGTATCCGCAAACTTAGAAAGCCTTGCTACATTTGCTGGTTGCTTTATCCCGTATTTTGTTGCGGTTGCTTGAGCTGAATCTAGTGCCTCCATCATTGCAGCCCTTCCGCTTTGATTGCTCAATAACGCTCGCAACTTTGTGCCTATCTTTGTATCGTTATATATATCCCCAACATGGAAGTTTAGTCCGACAGTTTCGCCGAGTTTATCTAGTGCAGTCCTTGTTTCACTAAATGCTGTATTTGCAGCATTATACTCAGGAAATGATGTGTCTAGGGCACCGTCTAGCTGTGCTCGATACTGCTTGAGTATTCGAGATACATTACCATTTAATCCCTTCCCATCAGCTCCGTACTGTACCAAGTTATCAATAAATCGCTTTGTGTTGTGTACAGCCAGTGCATCACCTGTTGATTCAAGACGCAAGGAGCGGCTCCATACACTATTTAAGTCTTTCTGGATAGGTGCAATACCCTCAAACGCGGAACCTTTGAAGTTTAAGGAGCCATCGCGATTAACGCGAACCCCATTTTTCTGAAGTTCCTCGGTGAGGCTATCAAACGCTCGCTTAGTACTTACTTCCTGTCCTTTCAATCCTTCCGCAACCTTGTCTAGTGACTTCCCTGCTCGTTCGTTAATTCGCGCAAGAGGCTTAGCTGTTTGTTCCATTACAGTGTTCCCCACGTGGTCAGAGGCGCGAGAAAGAGACATCTCGTCCGAGAGGTTGGATACGCGAGTATCAAGCATTTTTGACATGATGCTTTTCTCTGCTGAGTTTGCCCCCGCGATAGTTTGAACACTTGCCTCAGGAATACCTTGTTTTATAACCGCCTTCGTAGCCGCATTTTTGATAGCTGTTTTTCCAAGAACTCCTTCTTCCGGTATCTTGCTGAGTGCTGCTGCATTTTTACCTAGACTTGCCTCTTTAATAGCCTTTGATGCCTCCCCACCCCCCATAAAAAGAGGTAGCCCTTGAGCAAAGCCTTCTGCTCCAGCAATGAGTGCCCCGCTAGCCGTATTTGGTGGATTCTGTTTCTTGATATTTTCGTACGCGCCTGCAAGATTTGAGCCAGCTACACCTGTTGGCGTCTGGCTTATTTTTTGGAATTGGCCGGAGATTGCTTGCTTTAGCCCCTCAGGAAGTAGCGCGTTTACCCCTGCACCAACAACATCAGCAACAGCACCTAAGCCTTGGCCCACGGCATTAAACGCCTGGGCACTAGTATTCATATATGTTGGGTTATTTTGAACAGATGCTCCTGCGTTTTTTATGTTTTGTAGACGCGTCAATAAACCTGTTTTTATATCTGAACCTAGCGTATCTAGCCGTGGTGTAATAACCTTCTCGCCCCATTGGTTTAACTTACCTAGAGCAACTCCTGCTGGGCTAGCTGGGTCGATTATTTGGTTTTTTGATTGAGAATTGTCAATATATTGACTAAAATCAATTGAGTCAGATGAACCAGTTGGTGCATCTGGTAAGGCCATGACCTGCTCATTAGTAAGAGCAGTGGTTGGCGCATCTGGCAATGCCATTATTTGTTCATTTGTAAGATTTGTTGGTTCTCCTACAGAAGCAATGCTAACCTTACCCGAACCTTGAAAACCCTCATGTCCCGCTATTGCGTCAGCAAACTCACCAATCCGCGGCTTAAGAGAACCAATAGAGGTTGTGACAGGAACCCCTAATTTAGACGCTATGACGCTCGCGTACGCCTCTGGGTTGTTGTTATCACCTGAAGGGGCATAAACACGCGTAAAATCGAGAATGGAGCTGTCTGGTGTAAGACCAGTCTTGGTATTACCTGACATCTTCGCATTCAAGTCATTCAACAAAGCAGCATAACCCTGTTCTGGTTGCTTGAATTGTTGAAAACCACCGCCTTCCCCACGGAGTGCCCCTGGATTGTTTAAACGTGTTGGAAGTGTTGCCATATTATTGAGCTACAAACTTTCCGTTAATCATTTTGAACACGGTAGGTTTCCCGTTAAGGAGTTTAGTGACCACGCTGCCTTCAGCAGGAGCATTTGAAGAACCGAATGAATATCCTTGCACCTGCTTCTTAAGGGTATCAATCGTAGATTGAGTTGCCATACGGTTATTCTTTGCCTCAGTCTGCATTTGCTGTAATAGACGAGCCATTGCGCTCACTGAGATATTATCAGGGATTGCTTTTAAGGCTGCGGTTTTGTTTTCTTGAGTTACTGACCCTCCCTTAGCGTTTATTTGAGCGTACGTTCCGCGCAAGTTTTCGATTGAATTGTCTACTGCAATTCTTTCTTTGTCGGTCAACACTTTCCTACTTACTGCGTTATTCACACTGTTTGAAATCGGAGAGTCTCCAACAATTCCAGCTTTTTTCATGGTGTCGAGCAATAATTTCCCGTCAGAGTTCAGGATTTGTTCCGCCGTAGTATATGAGCTGTAGGTCTTTTGTAGGTCAGCCAATGAGGAAGTTGATGTTGTGATATCTGCCTTTCGTGATGCTGGATTGAATGGTTGACCTGTCTCCTGCATGGAAAGTGCATCTGCCCGAGCTTTCACTATCGCTGCTGCTTGAGGAATTGAAGCCAACTTTGCGTCGATATCACCCGTGGCCATATATGATTTTGCTGCCTGGTCTACTGCACTATTGGGGTCAAACGGAGCTGTGGTCGCAGAGGTTTCTGTTTTCCCGAATACCCCACCGCCTACTGATGTACCTGTTGATGGATTGTTATAGGTAGCCCCCCACGGTGTCTGTACTGGCTTATTGAGAGCAAGCTCGGTTTCCAACGCTGTCTTTGCTTTATCAAGACGAGCCTGACGCTGTGCTTGGATTTGTGCTAATTGCGCTTCCAATGGCTGTGCCTGAGCAAGGATTTGATTTTGAATAGACGCTTCTTGCCCTTGTTTTGCTGCGATTACAATAGGTTCCGCCTCAATCTGGTTAATACTCAAGTCCTTAGAAGCAAGGAGTGCGTCAAGTTTCTTTTTTGCCGCCATCTCCTCAGGTGAAATCTCTTGGTTTTTTGCTATCTCAGCACGCAACGCCTGAACGGTACTCTGCCAATCAGAGGACTTGCCAGAGTCAGTTAGAAAACTATAAGGGTCTTTTGCGGGCGGTGTTGATGCACTTGGGTCGGTTCCGGACATTGCACCCCCCGTAGCTGAGCTATTTTGTGTAGTCCCGGATGACTGATAGGGCTTAGTAGTTCCTGGAATCGGCGTAACACCAGCTTTAAGAACTACCGAGCCATCGGCCATACGGCTATACTGGCTTGGTTGATATTTTGCCATTGATGCTAAATCCAGAATCTGGTTTTGCCCTTGCGTTGGCACCATGGACGCGATACTCACCGTTGATGCTGGTGATTGCATGGATGTACTAAGTGCTGCTAATTGGTCAGTGCGACCAGGTGCTTGTGAGTTAGCAACCATATCCGCCATCGTCGGCGTAGCCTTTGCCATTGTCTGCTGTGTTGCGGTACGAATGTTTGCAAACGGGTCAGCAACGGTATCGTTAATACCAGCGGCCTTTAATCGTTCGTTCAGTTTAGAAAGCTCAGTGTCGTGCGTTTTCCAATAGTCAGCGTTCCCTTGCTGTAGTTTGCCGTAAGCATCAGTATACTGTTTTGATGGGTCTGCTCCTCCATAGGCACCAATGTCGTTTTTAATACGGTCATACGAAGTGCCACCTTGACCTCCCCAATAATTACCAGCAATGTCTCCAAACCCACCCTTTTGGGTTAGTGTGTTAAGCCCACCTGGCTGCCCCCCCAATCGCCAAATGGTATCAAAAGAAGTCCCCGTAATTTTTGAAAGTTCATCAGCAGTGGAAGTCCACGCATTTTTAGTACCGGCTTGCGTTGTCTCCCCCGTGCCTCCCTGAACAACATTCGGGCGATTTGGGTCATATAAAGCCCAATTAGAAGCAGCACCCTCTTGGGAGAGTTTACTCGTCAATTCATTGACTTTTGCATTATATTGCGCGATTGCTTGTTCAGGTGTTAATGCCATATTGGTATATTAAGGGTTCCAAATAATTGAATAGTTATTTCCTAGGAGCATACTATACGCAACCGATGAAGATGGATTTACTATTCCGAAGAATAATGCAGGGGCATCGCTGGCAGAACCTGGTACTGTTGGCATGTTTGTTGAAAGCGTTGTTTTCTGAACACCGTCTACATAGAACAATATATTTGTACCTACGTTATATACAATGTTATATGTATGCTTATCAGTAAGCGTTATGCCTGTTATTTCAGAAGACAATGTCTGCGTTGTTCCATTTGCACATGAGGCGTACAGCTTATTATTATTGATAATAAACGAGTAGTGTTTAAGTATATTTGTTGTTCCCGAGAATGACCCAGATAGCTGGTTAAACGCCCCGAAGTAAGCAGATGTATTGACTGAACCTAAAGTTCCACTCATCTGCACGTTACAGGTAATGTTAAATTGTGTTCCCGAGTTCCACGATAGATAGATGCCAGACGGGAGTGACCCAAAATACGTGCTATACAAAACCGCAGAACCTGTCCCTGCTCCGCTTGATACAAAGGATGTATTTAGTAGTGTTCTCGATAAAGTATAACCAACACCAGATGTACTCGATGTAAGTCCATCATTACCCCCCCCTTTAAATGAAATGCCTGTATCGAGTACGGTGTTAAACGTCGCACGACCCGTATTTGATATTGAAGCAGGGGCAGATGCGAATGTTGATGCCCCCCACCATGAATTACCCGATGAATCGGTGTGGAACGAATTAGGGTCAGTACCTACAGCAATAGCTCCTCTAAAAGTCCCATTATTTCCCTCAAAGTTTCCGTTTGAATCTAGGTTCCAGCCAGATACACCCGTGACAAAGTTTCCACTTTGCATGTTTCCGGACTGAACGCGCAATACATCAGAAAAGTTGGTGAAAATAGAAGACACGAGAGTACGCAACTCGTTCTCGTTCCACAGTCGTCCGTTCTGTGGACTACTTGATATGGCGCTCTCTAATCCTTGCATGTCCATATTATTTTTCGTCGGTGAATATCTCAAGAGTCATCTCAATCGGGAAAATGACCGGACAGCGAACTGTTCCTCCCCAGGTAAGCTCAATAAACACGTTATTCTGCCCACTAACAGAGGAAAGCTCAGGAGCCTTATAAATAACCTTACGCCCCGAGTAGTTTGTACTGTTAATGGTTGTCATTGTTGTTGATGAGCTTCCATCATCTACATATATTTTAACAGTAATCTGCATGTTCGTCGCGAGTGTTGCACCGAGAGGGATGCGAACCTCCCGCACCTGAAACTTCTGGTTTATCTGAAAAATGCTCGAACGATACACTGATACGAGGGTTGCACTTGTAGAGTATTGGTCAATGCCCTTTGCGCTATCATCGCCCCACCCAATGACAAGTTTAGGTACGGCATAGGATAGCTGTTGAACGTACTTTAACGCGGTAACCATCTGGTTTGCCCCTGTAGAGGTAGAAACAGCCGCGTTGTGGAGCGCGCGCGTTGTAGCGTCCCTTTTTGAGCCATAGGCAAAGACCGACGCAGTATTTGTTGGATATGTAGTAAACGACCCCATAGCAATACGGGAACCGAAGGCGTCGACCGCTCCTTGAAACGGCGGCGCACCGTCCTCATGAAATGTAGATTCTGATACATTATCGCCACCAAGATACTTAGTGATGCGGAAGCCCCCAGAGGCAGAACCACTGAATAAATGGTTTACGCCTCCTGTATTAAGAATCGCGGTAATCAATGGGTCATTTAGAGGGATTGGCCCTTTATAGAATCCTAGGTTGGTCGTCGAATCAGGGTTCCACAAGAAAAATGCCGCCTTTCCTTGGTTAATCGTTGCATCTGTTACCTGAACAGCACCAACAATCACATCAGTACCGTAGTTTGATAAGCACGTTGGATAGTATCCAAAGGGGAGAGAGAGAACCGCATAAGAAGAGCTTGCGTTGGTATCCCCTTCGTACGTTGTTTTTGAGGTTTTAATCTTGTGGATTTTCCCTTGGCCGTTAATGAAGTCGCAGAAGTACAGCGAGTTATTCGATGCCTGATACCACGCCATGTGATTTGGAATGGAGATACCTCGGATAGTTGGATAGGTTGTGTTGGTAAGCGCGGTTAACCCTAACCCTGTCCACCAGGTATTTGTAAGACTTGGAGAATTATCAAGTGGCCCATACCGAGCAACATCAGTCGGGGTAAAGAGATAGATATAGTTGTTGTAGTATGCAGCACCATTGCCTGCGCCGTTTGTAGGGGTTCCGATGAGGGTTTCTGTTCCTAGGGCGTTGTCGTACCGAACAAACTTACCGTCAGAGTTGTATACATAGGTATAGGTGTCTTTCGGGTCATTGATAATCCACCGAGGGTACCCCGTGATATTTGAACCGGAAAACTTAGCATACCCTGTCGGTACAATCGAGCCGGCAGTCCGCACACCTGAATCACTCAGCGGGTAGTCAGCGTCAATACCAACGGATGCAAGGTACTGGCTATCCGGTGTCTTGCTGTAGAGCGTAGGGCTGATACCTCCCTCAATGCTGGTAATTTGTACTACCTTGGTTGCCATATTATAAGCGGATATAGAGGTTCGGGTTATCCGTCGGAATCTGGTCGTCGTTCAATGTTACATCGGAAGTCTTTGAACCTTCTGCCATCTTCATTTCTTGTGTCATTTCTTTCCCTTTTGTTCGGTAAATTGCGGCTTTTGTTGCGTCTGGTTGTACTGAGGTAAAGTAATCCTCACATGCCCCATAGATAGGTAATTCTTGCCATGCTTCCGGCAGCACTGAGATTTGACCTATTGTATATGCGGCAGAGCCAGCGGCAATAGCGTTGCCTCCATAGGGCTTAACCAACACAAGCGTTGTTGCATTAGTTACTGATGAAATCTCATACCACTCACCGTCTCCTGAGTTATCCGCAGTCCCCGCGGTAATGCGTAAAAATAGGCCTGCCATGTTGGTTGTCCATGCTGTCCCTGAACCAGTCACGGTCGTGCCGGCTGATGCAATGGTTGTGATTGTTCCAGTCGTATAATCAGCAATAGACAGGTCTTTCGGAGCAATTTCGTAGTCCATTGTGATGGTGTACGAAGAAGTAGACGGAATCGGCCAGAATCCAACCTGCCCATTGAAGATGTAGTACCAGAGCGGATATGTAGACGAGTATGATGTATTCATATTCAATCTATCCCACTGTGCGCGTGAAGCAGCCTGCTTTGGTTGCCATTTATAGGTACCAATGGTTACCGTCGGTGGGGCTAAAAGCTTCCCATAGTTATACGGGAGCTTGTAGAACTGTTGCGATGCAACGGTTGTAGTTGTGAATTGTCGCTCTGAAAAACTCCACTTGTATGAACGAACGATACGCTTTTCTCGCGCGTTCATAAGAGTGTCGCCGAGTGTGAGGTTTGCTGATGATGTGTTGTTTGTGAGGTTTCCGAAGTGATTGCGGCGACCGGTATAAGTAAGCATATTTTTTTGTTAGAAAACTTGGAACATTCTATACGCGCCAGGTACGGTATAGGTCACCGTCAATACGGGGTTTGCTGAGCCAGCTCTCAAATCCATGTTCACATACCACTCGTTAAAATTAGCCGTCCATGTTGGCTCCGTATTTGTTTGGTCAGCTCCGAAAATCATAGCAAACTTAGATATTCCAGTTGGTGTTATTGCCGCAATACCTGAAGCGTTCAGCGTAAGTCGCACCAAAGAGCCGTTTGTCATCGCTGTTAAGGCAACAGTATCAGAGTAAGCAGTTGAGCCAACCTGGTCATAATCTGCGTTAGCGAGAGCTGAAGTTGATGCGGGGTTTGAGCTTACTAATACAACTCCTGGAGTTCCTCCAATCGTATTCCCGTGTGAGTTATGATAGAAGTCTAAGGTTGCGGCAGATATAACTGCATTATCTGGTAATGATGATGTATCAAACAGAAAGAATACCCTTCTTAGACCAATATCGTAATTTGGAGAACCACCGTTTTGACGAAGGTACAATGCAGACGCTGTAGCTGTCGTGTAATCAAATGAAGTTCCATCCGTTGCTGCTTTCATACCTGCCCAGGTTATTGTCCCTGGTTCGTATGATATGAAACCCGATAAACTTGGATTAAAAGTTGCTGTCGCCATACTAGAATCCCTTAGAGTACGCTACTACATCCCAACGAGAAGCTGCTCCGTTATAGATACAGCCGATATAGTCAGTTTTCCCTGATGTAGTTGCCGTCAGTACAGTAATGTCAGTCCCATATCGGAAGTCGCCAGTGGTTGCAGTCGGAAGCGTGAGCGTTCGTGCACCCCCTGATGCCGTAAACTCGATAATCATCTTTTGCCCTGCGGTAGGATTTGTAGTTGTACCAGCGGTCCGGTCAGCAGCAGCAGTCCAGGTAAAGATATTACCCAAAGAACAATCAATCACCGCGCCAGCACCGTCAGAAATCGCAACTACCTTTTCAGTTAGCACATTACCCATTACAACACCCTTGGTACCTTTGCCAGTAATCGTGATACCAGTGTTTGTTTCACCAGCGGCTGTAAGTGTTGCGTTGTTTCCTGTTGCACCGTTTGCAAGTGTTACAGAGTTTACCGCCGATGCTGTTGCGGTTACACCAAGGAGTGTATTTCCGTTTGAATCGAGGATAGATGTAGTAATCCTAGGGGAAGTACCAAAAACTAATGATCCTGTGCCTGTTTCATCTGAGATTACTCCAGCAAGCTCCGAAGATGTTGTCGCAGCAAAAGCTGATAGTTTATTCGCTGTATATGCAACAGTACCACCTGTACCGAACGCTACCGATGAAGAGTCAGTGCCAGTAAACGTAAGGGTATTTGATACTGAAAGAGTTTTTCCGTTAGTAAGCGTAAAGGTACCCGTTGAAGCGGTAATTGTCATTCCATTGATTGACTTGTTCGTCAGCGCTTCAGACCCCGCAAGTGTGGCAAGAGTACCCGTTGTCGGAAGCGTTAATGATGTGATGCCTGAAATGGTCAGGGTTGTTGCAAAGCTACCCGAAATAGTGAGTGTTGAAGCCGCGTTGTTTGCAACTCCAGTACCCCCGCGAGCTGGTGAAAGTGTACCAGCCCAAGTAATGACGTGTGCCGTTCCACCAGAAACAACTGTCACGTTTGTGTCATTGGTAAAAGTTTGTGTTGCACCAGTAAGGCCGTTAAGCGATGTAATCGCTCCTGAAATTGCAATAGCGGATACCTTCAGTCTTCCTGTCGCAGAATCAACAAGCAAGCGCGTCAAATAAGCGTTACTATCATCAGTAACACCGAGAAGTGTTTTTTTACGATTATTGTCTATGCTCGCGTTTTGATTTGGCATATAAAGTTTAGGGGTTCTTCCCAGAGAAGTAATTACTAGGTTTTTGTTAATTGTTCTTTGTTAAAAACCCCTCAAGTTATTGCCGACCTGTCCAAATGGATAAGGCCAGCGGGTATCTTACTTTTTAAGTTTCGGAACCAGCACATTGACCCACACAGCCTTAATACCCGCGCGTAACGCCGTTACACCTAACGCAACGAGCGTTGCCTTCTCCCACTTCATCTGTCCCGTAATCAAAGGGTCAATAACAACCGCTGCACCAGCGAGAAACGTGATGATTGATGACTCAAGCTCTGTGAGAAACTTCTTGCTCTTTAAGAGTTTTTTCATACGCGATACTTATTAAGAAAATCCATTAGTAAGTCAGAAGGACAAAATGTTGGCTCTTTCCGTACTTCTCGATGTCCAAATACTGTTTTTTTTACAAGTAATGGCATATCAGGTCGCTCCATACATAGGTAGTCTAATAATCGCTGTAGGGCATCTAATTGCGCTTGTGCTGGGGTTTGCTTATCAAACGAACCATCTAAGCAGATACCAACACCAACCTTATTCACTGCAAGATTTCCGGCATGATACCCAACATCCGTAAGCGGGTAGCACTGGTAGACATTTCCCATGCGGTCAATCTTGAAATGATACGCAATGTGCCCCCAGTCTTTTGCAATATGCCCGTTCGCTTCACGAGCATAGAGCTTTACAGGGTCATATATATCTGGTGCAACGATTGCGTCGTGATGAACGACTGCATATCGAATATCCTTCAGTAGTCGTGTTCCGACCGATTTCTTCCACGGAAGCTCTTTTGTGATGTCCTTTATTTCCATAAAAATGGATTATAGAGACTGACTATGAACAGTATTATTATTGCAATGACGAGTAACCCTCCGATTATTATCCTGATTACACTGGGAGGCTCTTGAACCATAAAAATGGTTAAGGATTAAGGGAGCCGTGCCAAAAGGCTCCTGGACTGGGCGGTGGGTAATCGTGAGATGTAGTGTCTCTCGATTGTGCCCAGAGCCTAGAGGCACGGGTTGGAGGTTACTGAGTAGCTTTGACTGAGGTCGTGATGCAACCGCAACGGATACAGCGCAGACAGAGAGTGAATCCAGCTCCGTACATGCTCTTCCGCTGAGCCGCAATCTTCCACTCGTGGCCCTTCTGTTCGCAGATGGCCTTGTTGAGCTTGCTAAACGGTTTCATGTTCACCCCATCTTGAGGCTCAACTGCCTCGTTCGTTCGATGCGGGCACTCTCAGTGAGCGAGTGTTGTTCGCGCTCGTCGAGTGCGATGGTGACAAGGTCTTGATGAGGCACGCCGTACCCGCGACAGAGGTCGTAAATGACCCCAATCTTGCAGGACACGCCATGCGACTTTCGCTCTTCGGACGTACCGTGACATTGCACCAGGCAGAGCCTGATAGCGACGCGGTACACACCGGCGAGCTTCTCTCCGACACGCTGTCGCAAGTCTTCAGAGCTACTCATGTTTTCTCCTTTCAATGTGCGGAATGTGCAATCTCTCCAGTCCTGAGCTTTACGATTTTATCGTAAAGCTCAGATTCGAAAGATTACTTTATGAAATACTCACGCACTGCTACCGCAATACCACTTAATGCAACAATGTACGGCCAAATCTCTTTCACTATCCTCCATACAGTTACCGCTCCTTTCTTTTCCATCTTTCTATCTCTGTTTACCTGCTCGAGGTCGGTAACCTTCCCTTCTACCAGTGAGATGCGGGCGATAATAGGAGCCAAATCAGATTTATCTGCTTTTGTTGATAAGGTACTAATAATCTGGTCAATCTTCTGATTAGTGTTGAGCTGATATTCACCCATGAGCTTATGACGAATGTTTAACTCAATGAGTAAATCGTGGTCTGTTCGTGGCTTCTCCTGTTCCTGCATACTATCCTGCAATCAATGAGCAAGCGATTTTTCCCGTGGTACCACTGAACCCTTGGCGAGCCTTGGCGATAACTACGCGCATATCAGAACCGTCATACTTCATGGCGCGACCAGGAGTAGATGACGAACAGAGGAAATCTCCAATCTCAACCACGCCACCCTCATCAGTCACACAGATAATACAGGAGCCAAGAGCTAAGACTTGGATATCGCCATCTTGGTCATGGCCACCATAAACTCCGTAAACAGCCTTATCTTGTGGCTTTGTTGAAAGCGCAACCTTTGGAAGAGTGTTGCAGACCTCTCCTGGCCATAGAGAAAGTTCTTCTGTTGAAACTAATACCGCCCCAGGTTCAATATCTGAGAAGTATTTTGTGTACTTAAAGTCAATTTTTTCCGTCCATTCTCTATCACCATCAGTTTTTGGAACTTCTTTTGTTCCAGAGATGAACTCAGATGTTGCAGTAATTGTATTTGATTGCGCGTAGTGAGAACCCGTAAAAGTGTTATATGCAATGACACCAGCTACCGCAGTTCCAGCGATTGAACCTTCCGTACCTGATGTTGAATTGAAGTTCGCAAATACATCAGCGGCTGTTATATTTGCCTGTGTTGCGTTGATACGAATGTTACATGCTCCTGCCGTATTATCTGCTGCATAGAGATTTAATTGACCAGCATTAGTCGAAGAACCAAGGTTCATTAAACCATTCCCGTCAATATCGCCAGCATTGGTAAACGCAAATTTTGAGCCATCCCAACCAAGAAATACATTTCCCGTATTTCCAAAATATAAGAATCCTGATGCTCCACCATTACGTGCAAGTGATGTATCACCCGATAATGTTGGTGTGTATCCACCACCAATTTTCAAACCCATCTTAACATCTAAGTATCCTGATACCCCCAAAAATCCTGCTGCTGACCGATATAAGCCTAATGTTGTTTCTGCCGCAAATGCCAGTGAAGGAACAGTCGCTGTCCCTGTGGCAATTTGTAATCCATTCTTAGTGAAGAGTTCAATCGCATTCGCTGTAGTGTCCCCTGATGGTGAAGTGGTAGTAAGTCCTGAATCTGCTGTGTTATCAGTATAGGCCGTAGTTGAATTATCCGAGATTGTTACAAGGAGTTTAAGTGGAGTAGTTGTTCCTGCTGATGAACGATAGACTTTTCGAGCCGTAACAAATGGCGACCCAATAGGAATTGAACTAACAGCAATTTTCCCATTTGCGGTTTTATCAGTAACCGTAACTGTAGCGGTTGCCCCAGCAATTGTTTCTCCGGCAGAAGTCACAAATGTCACTGCATAAGTATGTGCTCCATTATCTACATTTCCCGCGCCAGCACCAGCAAGTGCTACCGATGGAGCTGTTGCTATTGTTTCAACGTGAGTAACAGTATAATCTTGTATCAAATTTGACCCACGTCTTAGAATCTGGTCTAAATTTTTATTATCAATTGATTGATTGGGGAACATACTTAAACATTAGTGTAATCACAAAATGCAATCGAAGCCGAACCAGATGCTGCTAGACATTTTAGAGCTTCCTGTGAATGCCAAGTAAATGTTCCCCCAGGAACTACTACTAGAAATGATGAAGTAACTGTTCCTGTACCAAAGTACACATTTACTGAACCATTATTTTCGCATTGGGCGAACATTCGTTTTGCATTTGCAGCAATGACTTGTGTCCCGCCAGCAGTAGTATCTACACTTATTGTTCCTGATGCGGTGGAAAGCGCTGCCAATTGATTTAATCCATCCCCTGATAATACTGCATCTGTAAGCAGTGCTTTTGTTGTTGGGTCTACCCGTAACTGGGTAATAAATTGGTTGGCATCATTGGTAACTGCCGCAATGACAGTTGTATGGTTTTCATCTCGTTTAATGATTTCATCTGCCATATATTTATGCTATGTCAACTCGTAAGTAGCCATTTCTGCTGTCAATCACAAGCGGTTGGATATTTCCAAGCTCATTCACAGCAAGCGCAGCCCCTTCATGGTTTTCGTCTATTTTAGATGTTGGAATAGTTGCGGCTGTTTCAGGGAGATAATACACGCCGACGAGCAGTGCCCCTGTTGACGGGTCAACCAACAACGGAAGTGCGTTACCGCTGCCGTCGTCTGCCATAGCAACATACTCGCGGTTATCATCTATTTTTATTGGTCGAGCCATACCCCTTTTGATTTAGCGTACTCTATTGCTTGTCGCAGAGCCTCTTGTCTACTTTCGAGCTTACGCACGTCATTTTGTAGCGATGTTTCCCTTAATTTTAACGCGTCTCTTTCAAGCTGTACCGCCGTTTCTGCCTGCCTAATAACAGCTAAGTCGTCTCCTTTCTTCTCTGCGTGAGCTTTAGCCTCTATGACATACTCTTCCCATGCTGTTCCTAGCTTCTCTTGGCTTACCCGCACAAAAGCCTCCTGCTCCTGTATGCGTAGTGCCCTCTCTCGTAGCTCATGCTCTTGTTCATCGATGTCATCGAGCTTGTCCTGAATACGCTCAAGAGATAGTCGTACATGCTGTTCGCGCTCCTCTAAGGCGAGTACTCTTTCTGCATATTCAGACTCTTTTGTCTGAATGTCCGCCTCACGTTTTATCACTAATGCTTCCCTATTAGTGATAGGTTTTAATGCTTCAGCTTTTCTGTTTTCAAGTGAGGCAACCTCATCTCTGAATGGCTGTATCTCAGCTTCAAGCTCTGCGAGAGTTTTGAGCTTCTTTTCCTCGATAAGTGAAAGCTCTGCATTCTTTTGGTTTCTCAGCTCGTTTAGTTCCCTGCGCTTATCTTCTAATATCGTCTGCACGCGCGTCGCAGACCGTGCCATTTGACCGACACGGCTCTGCTGGGCGGTAAACACCTCTTTTTTAGAGAGCAGTCGCATCGCTCAATCCTTCAAAAGAATCCTCTGCTTTCTTAACCTTTGGCGGGCGACCCATGCGCTTTTTGGGAGCTTCTGGCTCTTTTACTTCTGTTACCGGCTTCTCAGTGTTCATCATTGCAACCTCAAGGCCAAGTTTTGTCGTTGCGCTGACTTCACTGTCCAAAACAACGCACTTGTTCATCAACTTAATAAACTCCGGGTCATCATCGGTAATCTCCCCCTTGGGGCCTAGTTTATTCAACTCACGACGAGTTAAGTGCTTAGCGAAATGCCGTGCAAGATATTCAGGAAGCATCATTGTGCGGCCTGCTGCAAAAACATACGGCTGGCTATCCCAAGTGTGGGTAAAGTCCTCGTCGGTGTAGTTAATGAATGTAACGGCTGTGTTCATAGGTTCTGTTGCCAGTGGGTGAGTCTGGTTATTAGCACCCGTTGGGGGTTTTGAAACGGAACCCCCGAAACCGTCCTAGCTATTAGACCAAGTTGAGCAAGACACCACCGTATTGCGTATCCGCAATACCCGTGAGTGCAAGACCGACGGCTGCCTGTACGCCTGCGAGAGGTTCTACAGCACCAGCTACTGCGTTAGATGCTACCAATGCAGTACCAACGGTAACTGCACCGTCAGCAAGCAATGCACACTCACCTTTTGTCTGCAACCAGCCATACTGTGCCGCTGTAATAGCAGTTACACATACACCTACTGGAGCAGATGTAGCAGTGGTTGGGTTGACAATGACGTTGTTGAATGGGTTTGAAACCAAGTCACAACGAGATGACGTAGTAAGAGCAACTACGATAGGTTCAGCGAGCGTTACAACCAAGTTGGTTGAAAGTGCTGCCGCTGGGTGGCTCTTAATCTTATATGCGTATCCTTGGCCTGGGGTTACAGTAACCACGAGCAAACCACCTGCATACTGGTTAGCAGTTGCGGCGGTTGCACCGAGAGCCACGGTAACGGTTGTGTCGCCAATAGCGGCAGCAACTGGGGTCAAGTCCTGATGGTTTGTGACCTCTGCCGGTGCCTGGTAAAGCTTACCTGGAACACCTGCAACGGCACCCATTTTCACATA